>ERZ773239.955-NODE-955-length-25432-cov-6.770934_pt1 | contig 25432 bp, 3 predicted proteins | sample MGYA00580521_ERZ773239 | MGnify/ENA primary metagenome ERZ773239 (study PRJEB29015, sample SAMEA2737801) | human gut metagenome | biome: human gut; feature: human-associated habitat; material: faeces | place: China | collected 2012 ... | reverse complement strand
TCATTTAATCAATTACTTTCCGTTCAATTGCTACATCACTCTGTGAATTTAGTTTACAACTCCTTTTTAATTCACATTTTTTATTATATATTTTTTTATTTTAACGCACATTTTGTAACATCATTCCTATATTTTTATATTAACATACAAATATTAAATATACAATTAGGCAATATGTAGAATTGTTCTGTTATATTTTAGTTATAATTACTATGAGACAAGAAAATAAAAAAACAGATAAAAATTTCATAAAGTTGTAATTTTAGACAACAAAAAAACAAACCATTACAGTTGGCTAATTTAAACTTTATAGAAATTATTTGCGGATAATAAACTTCTTTTTCTTTGTGTATTATTTTGACAAACGTGTCGATTTGACCACTTATTGACCACTTATTGTTTTCGATTGAAATTTATTGTGGTTATGTCTTTAGTAATGTCAAAACCAAACGGTGTAACTGTTGCCTCATAACAGCCTACTGATTCCTCACCATACAGAAAATTTAAGAAAAGAAATACAAAAGCAAATAAATTTAATATAAAAAATGGATACTATCCTCAAAATATAAGATAGCATCCATTTTTACATATCAGTGTATATCTGATATTGCATTAATTATAGGATTATTTGTTTTATCCCAAAGCATTAATTTGAAATTATCTGTTTTCGGTGATTCTGCTGTTATAATAAGCTTACCGTCAACATTTTGGTTTTCACCAAGTTTTATGCCTATTAATTGCCCTTCACCGTCATATTCGGCTACATATAGTTTTGATGTTGCAATTTTATCTATTGTGCCATCAGTTGGTGTTATAGTTAATACAACATTTTCATCTGTTATTTTTCTTTTATATCAATCTTATCTTTATACTTACCTATCGGCTCGATTTCATCTATTTTTGCAATCCTGAAAGTCAATGTAAGCTGTGCATTGCTCAATGCTTTATTTGGTTCAAGTGCCATAGATGAAATCATATCCGAACCATTATCTGTCACATCAAACACAACAGTATATGTTCCTGCTTTTTTCGGAGTACCCGATATTCTTGCATAAGAAAGTTTTAAGCCGTCCGGAAGTACATTTCCATCTGCAAGAGTAAATGTAAAATCTCTTGATATTGTGTCATTTTCAAACTTAACATAATCCGCAAGTTTGATTTCATCCATTTCAACATTTTTCTCAAGTTCAATTACATCATTTTTTTCAGTGCCTGTGAAAGTATCTCCGAATACTGCATTAATCTTTACCCCTCTGTCAGGCATTACAAATGAATTGTTTTCATCTAACTCAACACCGGTGATTATTGCCGACTTGCCTTCTGTTTCAGGTGTAACTGTTAAAGTAACCGTTTCGCCTGCCTTTGCAAATTGCTTATCTGCGGTTACAGTACCACCCGTAATATTTTGGGCTATCTCTATTGCATAATAAAGGTCACTTTCATCATCTGCAAATACCACGTTACTGTTTTTTACATTCCAATAATTCAATCCGTCGGTAATGCCGTTATTTAGCATAGCTGCAACATAGCCTGACGAAATATCGCTTTCAGACACTGCCTTCGATAAATCATTTTTAATTACAATATTAGACGATTCGATTTCAGTGTTTACATCGGTTGTCTGCACATAGAATGAATTTAAAATCATAAAATCATTGATACTGTCATCATAGTAATTATTGCAATAAGCTATTGCATATGAGGCTAACGAACCGCTGACATTTCCGCTGTTTAAGCAATTTTTCACGGTTATAGCTCCATACGTCGTGGCAATACCTGCTGCGGTTTCTTTTGATACAACGCTGCCGTTATTTGCACAGTTGATAATCTCAGCCTTCGTGCCGTACTGAACAACTCCTATAATACCGCCGGCGTTTTTATTTGCATTAATATTCGTATTATTTACACAATTCGTTACCATACAGTGGCTACCGACAACGATTATACCGGCACCATTATTTTCTGCATTAACTTTACCGTTGTTTACACAATCAGTTATTTTTGAGAAATTATATGTATAGCCGGCGGAGTAACCTATAATACCGCCTACATTATATCCGTTCACTTCACCGTTATTCACACAATTACTGATTAGTATCGGTGATTTCTGTAACATATTTTGACCAATAAAACCGCCTGTTACACCATCTTTTAATGCATTTGTTACAGTCGCATTATTCACGCAATTTATAATCGCACCGTCACATAAACCCGCAACAGCACCGACATAATTTGCATTTGCTTTAATACTGCCATTAATTGTAAGATTTTTCACAACAGCATCATTATCAAGTTTTTCAAACAAGCCATAATATTGGTAATCATTTGATTCATCATTCATTGCAAGCGTTATTGAATGACCGTTGCCGTCAAATGTACCATTGTATTCGCCGATAGGATTTCCGTCATATCCTACAATATTATTTGTAAGTTTAATATTAATATCATTATTACCTAAGTCGATAGTTTGCTTTACTTTATTAAGGTCATCAAGTGTACCGACAAGACAATATCCGTCCTCGTCTTTTTCTATACCTTTAACCTCTGTCTTTACCACAAGTCTGCACATTACGTTCGGCATAGTAAATGTGAATGTATCTTTTTTCCCCTCAACCGGTGATACTTTAATTTTTAAATCACCGGTTTGGCTCTTTAATGTTATATCAGATATTACCAAATCTTCTTCAAAGCTTGATGTATCAACTGTAAATTCAACGGTTTCACCCTGCTTGTACGGTTGTTCTACACCATTATTTAAAAACATATAATACGGTATGTTTTCATCGTCTGCAAATACTAATTCTGTTTTTGAAACAGACCACTTTAAAGCATCTTCCGATATTTTAAATTCTAAATTATCGCTCAATTGTATTTGTTCTGCTATAGCATTGGCTGTTGCCGCAAATTCTATCTTATTTGAACTGTCGGTTTCAGATGAAAAATCCTGTACTAATAAACCGTTGTCATCATCGTTGCCTGTCATATTATTCCAACTTGGATTTTCATTCTGATTGATTATTTTACCCTCATTTGAAGCAATTATTACCATTGAACTATTTGAACATGTTATTGCTCCGGCAAGTTTCAGGCCTGTTATATCACCCTTGTTCATACAGTTATATACAATACCGTTATTTAATATAGTTATACCCGAGGCTTTTATACCGCTTATGTCGGCTTTATTGATACAATTTACGATTTGACCGTTATTTGCCATGGCAATCCCCGATGCTATTGACTCTGTTACACTTGTTTCATCACTGCTGTCACTTTTTATAGAAGATATTGTGCCGTCAACAGTAATATTTTTTATAATACCTTCCGAACCGATATAGTACAACATTGATTGTTTTAATCCGTCAAATGTAATGGTATGGCCTGCACCGTCAAATATACCATTATAACTTTGTTTCATTTCATCAGTATATATCGGATATTCAGCCAATTCCTCTGCCGTAAGATTTATATTCTCGGCTATATATACGTTTAATTCGCTTGTTACCGTCTGCGATAGATTTTACCGCTTTAACAAAGTCGGATGCGTTTTTTACAACAACGTATGTCTTGCCGTCTATTACTGTTGTTTCACTGATACCTGTATCCAACACAGCAGATACCGTTACATCACATTCCGGCATTGTAAATTCATAACCGTTTTCGTTTGTTGTAAGCTTAATATCATTTCCGTTTACATCTGTAACGGCTACTACTGCACCGTCTGCAATACCGCAAACGGTTACCTTGTACCCCGGTAATGCTCCGCGGGCATAGTTCCCGTTAATAAGAGTGTCAGCCTTAACGCCGCTCTGTTTTATTAAATAAAACTCCGGATTTTTATTATATGATAAGGATATGAATGAAAAAACTTCGGTATCTTTATTAGGAAATGATAAAAGTGACTCTGATAAGTTAGATAAAATAGCCAATCAACTTTATGAAGAAGGAGATTTTATAGGAATATGGCATGCAGAAACTAAAATTGGAAATGGGAGTGCAGATGCTCCAGAAAATAATCCAAATTCATCTTCATTTATTCCTAAACTTAAAATAGCTGGGAATGTAGGAGTTTTAAAGAATGAAAATGGTAATTTAGTTGATGATACTACTACTGGAAGCAAAGATTACTCTCAAGGGATGGATAAAAAGGATATATCGGAAAGAAGATTCAAAATTACATCAAATGGATTAAAAGAAGTAACTAATAATGCTCCTACATTTGAAAACTTAGAAGATAAGGAAATTGCAAGAGGTGGAGAGTTTGATCCATTAGATGGAATAAAAGAAAAAATAAATGATGATTTTAATACATTTAATGCTGATAACTTAGAAACTAAAGCTGTTTCTATAACTTATAGTTATTATGATGTAAAAAAAGTTGGGGAGCAAACTATAACCTATACAGCTACAGATAAGTGGGGAAGATCAAGTACTGCAACAAGAAAGTTGATAGTTAAATCACAAAATCCAATGGATACTAAGTATATTGAGTTTAATTATAATAATAAAAGTTTATTTAAAATAAAATTTGACCCAGTAGAAAAGAAGTTCTTAGTGGATAATTTAGAAAATGTACAAGATACTCCAATAGATCCAACTGTATCATCATCTATATTTAAGTTGAAAATTTATACTAAAGGTGGAGTATTACAAAAAACATTAAATATTAAAGGTACTGATAGTTTAAAGACTGTATTAAAGAAGTTTGATGGGTATAAATATAATTTAGAAGATTATATAGAAGTATGGTCAAATAATTCTAAAAATATAGTAATTCATGGAGTAGATAGAGTTACAAAACCAAATGGAACAGTACAATCACCTTCACCTAGTGCGCCAGAGCAAGATTCAACTATAACTTCACCACAACCACCAAATGGAGGAAACGCTTCAGATGGAAGCGGAGGGTTAGGAAGTAATGGACAAGAATCTTCAGAGCAAAATACTAGAGAAGGTAATTTAATTCAAAGTGGCAACTCAGGAGAATCAAGTAGTACAAGTGAAAAAGAAGACTCTAATGATTATGAAAACTATGAAAATGGAATTGATAATACAGATTTTATGAAAAATGTAAGATTTGAATTACAAGAAACTAAATTAGTTTATGTATATAATAGTGCACCTGAAATTAAAATAGATGACAAAGTTAATTTAGAATTTGATAGAAATCAAGATATAAAAGAAGAAGCTTTAAAGAAAAAATTAATGGAAGGTATAACTGTTAGTGATGATCATGATAAAGGTGAAGAGCTAAAAGAAAAAGTTATAGTAGGAAACCTTGATTTAACTACTATAGGTGAGAAAGAAGTTGAATATAGAGTTGTAGATAGTTGGGGAAGAAGTTCATTAGTAAAAAGAAAAGTAACTGTATGTCCTTTAAATTCATTGGAATATAATTATATTACTCTTAGAAATAATGAAACATTTGACCCTATTTTAACTATTAGATTAAATGATGAAACTAAAAAATTTGTAGTTGATAAAATTGACAGAAGTAAAATACCTAGTAGTTTAAAAGATGAAGATAAGGTATTTGAACTTAAGCTTATAAGAAAAAAGAATGGAAATTCAAGTACTAAAGCAAGTGAAGAAAATTCAGTTGGTAAAGGTGAAGAAGTAGTTAAAACTATAACTTTAACTAAGGCAGATTTGATGAAGGATGATAAAGTTAATGAAATTAATAATTTATCATATAAATATTCTGATTATATTTCTTTATGGGTTTATGATTCTGAAGATGGTATATTTATTTCTGGTAAGTCAGATGTAATATTAAATGGTTTTGAAGCTTCTGGAAGTCAAGAAGCTATGCAAAATACTAGATTTGAAATTAAAGAAACTGGTTTAGAATCAATATATAATGAAGCTCCTAAAATAAATGGACTAGATAAAAAGTTATATGTATATAAAAATGATGATATAACTCAAGCTGTTGCAACAAATGGTCTTACAGTAGAAGATGATAGTGGTAAAATTACCCTTGATAGTATAGAAGTTACTGATGTTGATGGAAAAATAGTTAAGCCTGAAAATGATGAAAATAGTTTAAAAAGCAAGTTTAAATTTAAATTAAAATCTGAAAACAGTAATAAAGATAAATATATAAAAACTGATGGAATTAGAGAGTTTAAATTAAATTATAAAGTTACTGATGCTTGGGGAAGAAGTGCTACATATCAAAGAACTGTATCTGTAATATCAAGGTCTGTATCAAATGATATTGAGTTTTATAATAAGGATGGAAATAAAAATTTATTTTCGCTTAAGTATAATCCTATAACAAATACATTTGATGTAAGTAAAAAGGAAAATACTCCACCTTCGCAAGGAGGACAACAACCAGGTGAATCAGAAGGTCCAGATGAACATCCAGCACAAGGGCAAGAGCCTAGTGCTCCAAATAAACCATCACAAGGAGCGGATAACTCAAATGGTGAGCAGTTACAAACTAAAACTGGTGGTTCTCAAGATAGTAATATAGAACAAGCATCACCTTCAAATAGTGATGAGCAAGAAGGTTCTTCAGAGGAAAGTCATCCAGAAGAAGGAGGAAGTAACCAAGAACAAATTCCACCTTCAGAAGATAATGGAGCACAAGGTGAAGAACAACCAGGGGGAACTGGAGGAAGTAATAATCAACAAACAAACGATAAAATTGTATTTAAATTAACTGTATTTAATGTTGATGAACAAGAAGTTGGGAAAATTGAATTAACAGAAGAAAAAGCAAAAAATACAGAAGAACTAAAAAAAGAATTAGAAAAAATAACAATTTATGATGATTATTATGTTGCACTATGGAGTAATACACCACAAAGAATAAAAATAAAAGGTGATATAAATAATGACGAATTAAATAATATAGAAAATTCAAATAATATTAATTATTCAAATGGTGTAAGTGATAAGGATTTTATTGAAAATGTTAGATTTCATTTTACTGAAGATGGAATACATACAATCTATAATAAGGCACCAGAAATAATAGTAACAAGTAAAGAAATACTAACTGCATATGCTGGTGATGTTATTGATTATACTAAAAATATACAAGTAGTTGATGATAGGGATAATCCAACAAGTGATCATATTATTGATAATTCTAAAATAAAGGTTACTATTGTTCCAAAAGAAACTAATAATGGAGGAATACAACCTGATAATAATGGAAGTGCTTCAGGTAGTGGAGGTGCTTCTAGTTCAGAAAATACAGATCAAACTACAGAAAATGAAGAAGAAGCTCTTACAAATGGTGAGCCTTCAAGTGGAAGTGGTGATTCAAGTGAGGATAATGACCAAAATCAAAATGATAGCTCAAGTAAAGACGATGATTCAGATAAAACAGAAGAGGAAAAATTCTTAGAGGAACAAAATAATAATTTAAGAATAGGTAATAATAAAATTAAATTAACAGTTGCAGATAGTTGGGGTAGAACAACAACTATTGAGAGAAATTTATTAATATTAAATGGTATTGATAAAAATGAAATTATATTTAATGGAGGTGATAATCAAGAAAGAATAAAAATTGGATTTAATCACCAAACTAAAAAATTAGATATTACAGCTCAAAATAGACCATTTGGTGAGGGAAATGTTTGGAATTATGTAACAATAGCTATATATGGAGAAAATAATGAATTAAAAGTTAGGGAATTATTTTTTAATGTAAATGAAAATCCGAGTAGTAGTAATAATATAAATATATTGAAAGGTTATACTTTTGAGTATGGGGATTATTTTAAAATTTATCATGGACATCCAAGTAGGTTTTCTATAACAGGCGGTGTAAATGAGCAAAGAGAAGATTATACTGATGGAGTTCAAAACCCTGAAAATTTATTAAATACAAAATTTGTTATTACAGAAAGTGGATTAAAGTCAATATATACAAATCCTGATATAAATAATATAAATAATAATCAAAATATAATTGGTCCAATGGCACCAGAGAAGTTTCCTTTTAAATTAAAAATTACTCCAAATGATAACGGTGGAAGATTTAGTATAATAGATAAAACTGAAACAATGATTTTAAGTGGCACAAATCAAGAAGTATATAAATTAGTTCTTATAGGTGCTAATGGAGAAGAGAAATTACGATTGAATTTAAATGGTGATCAATGGGGTAATACAATAAATTATGACAGATGGCATGGATATAACTATACCTATGGCGATTGTTTATATATATGGCATAAAGAACCATCTAGATCCATTATAAAAGGCAATATAAATAATCAAAGAGAAGATTATAGCAATGGTGTTGATGATATAGATAACATGAATAATGTTATATTTAGATTAACTGCAAATGGATTAGAGTCAGTTTACAATAATGCACCTAAAATAGAAGGGGTAGATGATATTGATGTGTATCAAGACACAATATTTAATGTTGGGACTGGTGTAAGATATACTGATGATTATGACACTAATCATTTAACAAAATCAGTTTCTCTTAAAGAAAATGGTATGATTAGAACAGTTACTAATGCTAATAGTGGTAATAATAGTATAGATTGGAACCTTGATACACATGAATTAGGTGAAAAAATATTAGTTTATACAGCAACAGACCGTTGGGGAAAAACTACAACAGTAGAAAGAAAAGTTACAGTAAGACCTAATTTATATAAGAATGTATTTAAAATATATCCTCAAATTAGTAGTGAACAAGGAGACATTAAACCGGGAGGAAATGGAGATAATAATAGTTCAATTGGAAGTACTAATCCTGAAGTAACTACTCCACCAAATTCAAATTTAAGAACTGGCAATACAGGTGATTCTAATTTAAATTCGGGAAGTGAAAGTTCTGGAAATACAGGTTCAAGTAGTTCAAGCTCAGAAAGTAATTCTTCAACACAAAATAAACCTTGGCAATATGAAGAAAATAAAACTAAAACACCTGCATTTGAAATAGGTTTTGATACTATTACAGGAAAATATAAGGTATATAATCAAACAAATGAAAGATTGTCTAATGATAAATTAGATGAAACTGCATTTGCAATTCAAATTAAACGTGCAGATGGTACTGAAAAAAAGAAAATTATTTTAACAGGAAATGAGAGAGGTACATCTCCTAAATTATTAGAGCTTAATGATCTACAATATGATACTGATGATATTATAAGAGTATATAGAAGTGATTTAAAAGGAATTGAAATCACTGGCACTGTAACAGGAAACATACCAAGTATTGAAGATATGAGTAGTGAAGCTAATAAGTTTGATTATATGAAAAATACTGGATTCAAAGTTAGTAATGATGGGTTAATTGCTAAATACAATAAAGCACCTGTTATAACTGGAGTTAAAAAAGTTAGAACTGTTAGTAAAGGAAGTGTAGACTTATTAGCTGATATAAATGTAAGTGATGATATTGATGAGAATATATTAAAAAACTATATATATATTTATATAGATGATAAGCTAATTGGGACATCTGATAATAATAGTGATAATAATAGTCAATTATATAGTAATTATAACTTTAATAAAGTAGGAACTTATAAAGTAAAATATTTACTTTATGATAGTTGGCAAAGGGCAACTGAAATAGAAACTACTGTAAAAGTAGAATCTAAAACAAGAGAAAATGAAATAAAAGTTTATGGGCCTAATGATTTAAATTCATCAGATAATGCAGCATTTAGAATTGTTTTTGATACTAAGAATAATAAAATTTTATTAAAAGGACGTAATGAAACTAGTATTGTAGAAAAGGAAAATAGTGATGATGATATTGAATCTGCAAAACAAGACAATAATAATCAAAATAGTGAACATCAAAATTCAAGTTTAGCTAGAACAAGTACAGAAAATTATTTTGAAATTGTTGTAAGAAGCTCAAAAGGGGAAGAAAAAGCTAATATATCATTAAATGATGATACTGAACATAATAAAGGAGAATTGAAAAAACTTCATGAGTTACAATTTGATAAATATGATACTATAAGTTTAAAGGCAAAAGATCCTAAGGCAGTTAAAATTACAGGAAATATTATTTCAGAAAATTCTAATGGAAATTCAAAAGTTGCTAATTCTTATGAAAATGGTTTTGGAACAACTGATAAGTATTCAAAGGTTAGATTTAAAATAACTGATGATGGGCTTAAAGAAATAGTTCAAAAGGAATTAACTATAAATGGAGTAAATGACATAACTATAAAAAGAGGAGATACTTTAGATCTTTTAGAAGGTGTATCAGTAAATGTTAATGATGAAAATAATGATGATTATAAATTAACAGTAGAAGAAATAACATCTAATGGTAAAGCAGTAACTATAGCAGAAGATGAAAATGATACTGATGATTCAAGTCAAAGTGGAGCAACAACTGAAGATAAAAATAAGTTTACTAAATTAAAAGAAGGAACTTATACTGTAAAGTATACTGCAACAAATAGTTGGGGTGTAACTACTACAGTTAATAGAGCAATAACTGTTAAACCTAGAACTGAATTAGAAGCTGTAAAGCTTACTGTAAAAGATTATCTAGGAGAAGATATACTTATAATAGGATTTGATTCCATAACAAGAAAACTTAGAGTAATAGACTACAAAAATAAAAGTATTGATTATTTAGATAACTCTCAGGTTTTTGAAATAAATGCTTTTGATAGTTTAGGAAAAACTTTAGGAACTATTGCTTTAAGAGGAGATCAAGAAATTAATAAATCTATAATAGATAGAATAAATGCATTCCCTTATGAAGAAGGTTATTCATTAAGTGTTTGGTCAAAAAAGTTAGAAAATAGAATAAATATAGACGGTACTATAAAGGTTGATAATAGTTCTAAAGAAGAAAGCAAAAAAATTAGATATAAAAGAAATCTTTCAGCAGAACAGAAAAAAGATAAAATGGAAAATGGTAGATTTGAAATTTTAAGTGATGGATTAAAATATATCTATAATAATGCACCTGAAATTAAAGGAAACACTGATGTAGCAATTCCATATTACAAGGGTAACTTATTGAAGGCTCCAGATACTTTAACAATAACTGATGATCATGATGGTACAATAAGTACAACTGAAGTAACTGTAAATGATGATAATGTTGATTATGATACATTAGGAATTCAAAATATAACTTATGTTGTTGAAGACAGTTGGGGAAGACGTGCAGAAAAGCCAGGTAAAATTGAAATTAGATCTGCAATGGATAGTAATAGCATAAATATTTATCCAAAAGAAAATTCAACAACTAGTGGAAATACATCAGAAAGTACACAAATACCTAATCAATCACAAGAAGGTACTATACAAGGAGAATCACATCAAACTAAAATTATTGAAACTGAAGGTAGTAGTGAAAGTACTGAAAATGGAAATACTAACACTACTCCAGAAACCGGAGATTCAGTAACAGGAGGAACTCAAACTTCACCAGGAAATACAAATGGTAATGTGGAAACTGTACCAGGAGGTAGTAGTAGCACTAATAATCCAGGAGGAAGTAATACCTTAGGTAGTGGTTCTGATGGAACTACAACTCCAGATAGTGAAAATAATAAAGATAATGAAGTTGTTAAAAAGAGCTCATTTTCTATAAAGTTTGTTAGAGAAGGAAATAAAAATAGAATTAAAGTTGAAACTGGAGAGCAAGCTAGTAAGAAATTTGATTCAAGTAAACTTAATGAAATTTTTGTGAAAATAAAAATTTATGATGCTAATGGAAATGTATTAAAATCTGTAGATATTTTAGGTGAAGATACAGGGGAAACTGCAAAAAGAAAAATAGAAAATATATTAAATAATGTTAATTCAGATTCTAAAGATGATGCAGAGAGTGAAGAAATAGAACAATCAAAAACTAAAACTGGTGAAGATGTTGAAGATAATACAGGTAGTTCAACAAACACAGGAAATGGAAGTTCTCAAAGTGGAAGTAATTCATCAAATAAAAATGACAAACAATTTGAATACTTTAATGGACAGTATATTGCTATAGAAGGTGTAACATCAGAAACAATGGAATATGTAAAAATACAAGGAACTGTTGTTAATAAAGATAAAGATGTAAGTTATGATAATGGAGTTAGTGACCTTGATAAAATTCAAAATGTTAGATTTAAGTTTACAGATTTAGGATTAGAAGCAGTTTATAATAAAGCACCAATAATAAAAATAGATGAAAATATTAAATTAGATGGTACTGAAAGAAAAAATAAATCTAATGTAGATGGAGATTCATCTGAAAGAACAGAAATTTCTAATGAAGAAGATTTTGATGGAATTAAAGGTGATGATTTTAATTATTTAAGAGGTGTTACAATTTCAGATGACCATGATACTTTAACTAAAGAAAATGTAGAAGTTAAATGGAATGAAAATTTTGTAGGTGATACTAAAGATTATAATGATAATAAAGAAAGTGCCTTAACAGATAATCCTGATGGAGAATATACTCTAGCTGGGAATGGTATAAAAGTATATGGACAACAAAATGTTGGTGATAATGTATTATATTATAAAGTAACAGATTCTTGGGGAAGAGTTAGTTATGAAAAGAGAACAAATATAAAATTAAAAAATGGTGCATTTGAAGATAATATTAAATTTGGTAATGGTAATTATGGGGATGATAAATTAAGTTTAAAATTTAATAAAATTAATGCTGAAGAAAAAGTTCAATTACAATTAACTGCAAATGGAAATGATAATTACTTTGCATCAAGTGATGCTGATTTTGAGTATTATAAGATAGAGGTATGGGTACCTAATAATGATTCATCAGATAGTAGAACTCATGGATATAGGCGTTTAAATGAAAGTTTAACTTTTAAAGGTAATCAAAAGCCACAAGATGTTAATAGAGAGATAGACGCATTTAATGCATTACAAGTTCCGTATGGAACAATACTAAAAATTTATTCTGGACATCCTCAACTTTTTTCAATTGAAGGGCCTGTTAGAGATAAATCAGAAGATTATTCAGATAAAGTTCAAAATCCAGAAAATCTTGTTAACACTGTATTTAAAATTACTGATTCAGGTTTAAAAGCAATTTATGTTGAACCAGAAACTGATAATTTAAATGAAAATGAAAATTTAATATCATTAGTAGCACCAGAAAAAATACCGCTTAAAATTAAAATTTCTCCAAATGGAAGCGGTGGAGGAAGAATATCTATTGCAGATAAAAATACAACATGGATTGATGCTAATGAACAAGGGAATGTATTTACAATGACATTAAAGAGGGAAAATGTAGAAATTAAAACTGTTAATATTAATGGAAAAGATTATGGTAATGATCAAAAAGTTATAAGGCAGTTTGATAATTTTAATTATCAATTTGGAGATACATTAACTATTTATCATAAAACACCTAAAAAAGTTCTTATAAAAGGTAAAGTAGAAAATGCTAGAGAGGATTATTCTGATGGTGTAGATAATAGTTTAAATCTTACAGAAGCCGTATTTAAATTAACACAAAATGGTTTAGTAGCAACTTATAAATCTGCTCCTCAAATAATGGGAATGATTGATATTGAAGTAGAAAAAGGTAAATCTATAGATTATGAACAGTTGAAGAGAAGTGTATCAGCTAAAGATAATATAGACGGAACTATTACCAATGATATACAATTTTTAGATGAAAATGAAAGAATAGATACTAATGTTGTTGGTATGTATGAATATAGATATAGAGTTACTAATAGTAATCAACGTACTACTACAAAATCAAGTACAATAATTGTTTATGATAAACCAACAATTGAAACAAATGATAAAGCAACAATAGAACTTAATTCTGTAACAAATGAAGAAATTAAAGATTACTTAAAAACAGCTGTAGTTGCAAGTGATGGTGATGATAAGCTTTATGGTAAAGAAACAAAAGTAGAAGTTAAGGATAATAATGTTAATCCTAATGAGGCAGGTACGTATACTGCAACATATGTTGCTACTGATTTATATGGAAGATCGACAACAGAAACAAAACAAATACAAGTTGTTAGAACTATAAATGTAACAGTACCAACTAAGCTTCCATTCCAAGTTGTAACAAACTTAATGCCAAGTGAAAATAAAGACTCAACAGTAGATGAAACAACTAATGGCTTTGTATCTGGAGTATTAAAATTAAAAAATAACAATACAAGTCCAGTAAAAGTTAGCGTTGCATCATTTGCTAAGATAGCTAACTCAGGAGAACTTGAAATTGTAGATCCAAAATCTTGTAATTGGGATGATATGAATGAACAAGATTCCATGAGAAAAATGGCATTAGGTATTTATGTTAAGAATGGTACATTACAACAATCAAACTATAATACCGAAAGTAGTGCTTTATGGTTATCAACAAATAAGCAAAATAGTGATACAGCTAATCCAGATTCTTCAGGAGATTCACAAGAACCAAGTTCAAGAACTAGAACAACTGAAGATACTAATGCAAATGAAGTTAATGTAATAAATAAAGAATTAGGAGTTCTACAAAGAAGAGAAACGAGAGATTCTGCTCCAGCAGAAGCTAGTATAAGTTTTACAAGCAAACATGGTAAAAACTTTATTGGTGGAAGTGTTAAAGGAAAATTTGAATTAATATTTAAATTTGAATAATTAACTAAAAATTATGGAGTTGTAATTAAATTGAATTAAAAAATTCAATTTAATTCAACTTCATTTTTTTTGTCTAATTTTAAAACAAAATGAAGAAAATTAGTAACTTAGGGAAATAATAAGATTATAAATTTATATATTATGGAAAGGATAAGAATTTAATATATGAGAAAAAGATTAATTATTATTGTTTGTATAGTTATATTGTTTATAGAAAATTTACCTGAAGGCATAATTACATCAGCTATTGAAAAAAGCATTGTTGGTAAAAATGAAAAAATATGCAGTAATTATAATAATAAAATAATAAATAATTATGATGAAAATATTAAAGGAGAAAGCCCAGAAATAAGTATTCAAAATAATGAAGAAGAATTAGGCCTTGATAAAGTTAAATTTAGTGCATATATTAATAAAACTAATGATTTATTATTTTCTATTGGATTTAACATATTAGAAAAGAAATTTACTGTAGAAAATCAATTGGATAAAAATATATCAGAAGAAACTCCAGAAGAAGTAATGTATAAAATAAGGCTTTATGATAAGGAGGGAAAGGAAAAGCTTGCAATTGAGCTTAATGGTAGTGATACTGGAAATTCTAAAAAATTGGAACCATTAAAAAATTTAAGTTATGAAATTGGTGATTTTGTTCAAATAATACCTGTAAATAAAAAGGATGTATTAAAGATTACTGGTAATATACAAGGTGATATAACTAAAGAAAAAGAGGATTATTTGGATGGCATTGATAATTATGATTATATTGAAAATGTAAGATTTGAAATAGCTGATGACCATCTAAATTCAATATATAATGAAGCTCCAGTTATAAGTGGTCTTAATGATATTATAGATTCTGAAAATCCTAATAATGATATATTTACAGGAATATCAGTAAAAGATGACCATGATGGAATTATTGATAATTCTAAGCTTGAAGTTGAAGTAATTCAGCTTCAAGATGGCATATTAGAAGTTAGGTATATTGCTATAGATAGTTGGGGAAGAAAAACTATTGGGTCAAGAAGGATATTTCCTAAAAGTATTTCAAAGTTAATAGATGAACCTGAAAAGCAGGAAGAACAAATTATTAATGATAAAGAATTACCTACCCCTAATAATGTAAATATAGAAAATGCTTCTGACCAATTAACACAAAATGAAATTATAGTAGAAGGAACTCCTTATTATGATACTGAAGTTAGAAGATTTAGGTTAAGGTTTGATACTATAGCAAATCAAATTCAAATAATGGATGAAGATGGAAGACAAATGAGTAATTCTATAAATGGAGAGTATTTTAAATTTGTGTTATATGATAAAGATATGAATATAAAATCATCAGTTACGTTGTTAGGTACTGATAAGAGTGATACTGATAAATTAAATGATATAAGAAATTATCTTTTTGAAGAGGGAGATTATGTGGGAATATGGCATGCAGAATCTCAAGATAAGCTTAAAATAAATGGAGACATAAGGGTTTTAAGTAAAAATTCATCTGGTGATTTAGTAATTACTAATGAAGTTAAGCATTATAATGAAGGGGTACCACAAGAGGATATTTCAACTCGTAGATTTAGAATTAAAAATAGTGGATTGGAGGAGGTAATTAATGAAGCTCCACAAATAGCACCTTTAGCACCTGTTGAAATAATAAGAGGAAGCACAGATTTTGAGCCATTAAATTATATAAAAAATGGAAAAATAACTGATGATTTTGATGAATTTACAGAGGATAATTTAGATTCAAAAGTTGTTTCAATAACTTATAGCCCTTTTGATACTTCTAAGGTAGGAGAGCAAATTATAGTTTATACTGTTACTGATAGTTGGGGAAAGTCTAATACTGCTGAAATGAGGTTAATAGTTAAATCAACAAATCCTCTTGATGAAAAATTTATAGAATTTAAAAATGGTGATGAAAGTTTATTTAAAATAAAGTTTGATTCTGTAAAAAATCAATTTTTAGTTGATGATTTAGATAATGTAAAAGATGAAGCTATAGATTTATCTGTATCATCATCTATATTTAAATTAAGGATATATACAAATGATGGTGTATTGCAAAAGACTTTAAATATTAAGGGAACTGATAATTTAAGGTCTATGTTAAAAAGATTTGATGGTTATCAATATGCTATAGGTGATTGTATAGAGTTATGGTCAAATAATCCTAAAAATATAGTTATTAGTGGTGTGGACAAAAATTCAACAAGTGAAGAGGAAGGGGAAAATGGTGAAGATTATAGTGATGGAATTGATAATTCAGATTTTATGAAAAATGTAAGATTTGAAATAGGGGAAAGTACATTAACTTATATTTATAATGAAGCCCCAAGGTTTATAATAAATTCTTCTATTAATTTAGAAGTTAATAGAAATGGAAGTTTAAGTAGAGAGGAATTAATGGAAGGTTTAAGAGTGGAAGATGACCATGATGGAAATACTTTAAATGAAAAGGTTGTAATTGGCGATTTTGATACTAATACAATTGGAGAAAAAGAAATTGAATATAGTGTTGTGGATAGCTGGGGTAGAAGTTCTATGATAAAAAGAAAGATAACTGTTTATCCATATAGTCCTTTAGAATATAATTATATAACAATTAAAAATGATGAAACTGATGAAGTTATATTAACTATTAGATTTGATGATGAAAATAAACGCTTTGTAGTAGATAAAATTGATAAAAGTAAAGTTCCAAGTAGGCTAAAGGAAAATGATAAGATATTTGAGTTTAAGCTTATTAAGGATAATAAGGCTGAAGGCACTAAAATTAATGGAAATAATAGTGAAAGTGAAGAGGAAGTTATTATAAGTTTAACTAATTCTGATTTATTAAATAATGAAGTTGTTAATAAGATTAATAATTTATCATATAAAGGCTTTAGATATATTTCTTTATGGTGTTATGATTCAAAAGATGGAATATTTATATCAGGTAAATCAGATATTATTTTAAATGGATTTGAAAATGAAGAAAAGATGGAAAATACTAGATTTGAAATTAAATCTGAAGGGTTACAAGTTATATATAATGAAGCACCTGTAATTATAGGGTTAAATAAAATTTTATATGTATATAAAAATGATGATATAACTCAAGAAGTTGCAACTAATGGGATTGAAGTAAAAGATGATACAAATGAAATAAGTCTTAGCAGTATAGAAATTACTGATGTAGATGGACGTAAACTTAAAGGAGAAGATGAAAGTAAAGCTAAAGAAAAATTTAAGTTTAAAATTTTTAATAAAAGTAGTGATGGTTATGTAGAAACTGATGAAATTAGGGATTTTATTTTAAATTATAAGGTTACTGATGCTTGGGGAAGAAGTGCTACTTATCAAAGGAATGTATCTGTAATATCAAAATCTGCATCAAATGATATTGAATTTTATAGTGCAGATGGCAATAATAAGTTGTTTTCTATTAATTATAATCCAATATCAAATATATTTGATGTAAAAGGTGGTATGGTTAATGAAGAGAATTTTGAAGAACAACAAAATGAAATTGTATTTAAGTTAACTGTATTTAATGTTGATGAAGAAAAGGTTGGTGAAATTCAATTAACAGAAGCAGAATCAAGGGATGTGGAAGAAATTGAAAAAAGGTTAGAAGATATTACTGTTTATGATGGATATTATTTTAGTTTATGGAGCAGTAATTTAGTTAGGTTAAGAATAAATGGATATATGACAGGAAATAATGAATTAGGTGAAGCTGGAGATGGAGAGCAGGATTATTCTCAAATTATAACTAGTAATGATTATATTGATAATGTTAGATTTAATTTAACAGAAGATGGAATACATGTTATTTATAATAAGCCGCCTAAAATAAGGTTTTTAAGTAATGATATTCTTACTATATATGCAGGTGATCCTATTAATTATACAGAAAATATACAAGTTGTTGATGATAGGGATAATCCAGAAAATAATCATATTATTGATAATAATAAAATAAAGGTTAGTTTTATAGATAGCAATGAGGATGATGGCTCCACAGTTCAGAGAGATAATCTTGAAAATAATGAACAGGATAATGGAAGGTTAAGTAACGGTAATGTTGAGGAAAAAACAGAAGAAGAGAAGTTTATAGAGGAGGAGAAGAAGCATTTAAGGATAGGAAATAACACAGTTAGATTAACAGTTCAAGATAGCTGGGGAAGAGAAAGTAGCGTTGAAAGAAGTTTAATAATAAAAAATGGTGTTGATAAAAATACTATTATATTTAATGGTGAAAATGGAGAGATAATAAAAATTGGTTTTAATCATGAAAATAATAAATTAAATGTAATTACTTATAATAAGTCTTTTGGTAATGGGGGAGTTAGTGGTTATGTAAAAATTGCAGTATATAGACCAAATGAAAATGGTGTTGGGGCAACTGCTATTGTTCCACAAATAAGCATTGATGTATCACAAAGAGTTACAGATAGTACTTTACAAACTTTAAAGGATTATACATTTAAATATGGAGATTATTTTGAAATTTATCATGGACATCCAAATAGATTTTCTATAATAGGTAATGTAACTGATGAAAGAGAGAATTATACTGATGGTGTACAAAATCCAGAAAACTTACTTAATGTAAAATTTGAGATTACAAAAAGTGGATTAAAATCAATATATACTAATCCAGATGAAAATAATATAACAAATAATAAAGTTGTATTTGGTCCAGTTGCACCAGAAAAGTTTCCATTTAAAATTCAAATTGATTTTGAACAAAAAATGTTTAAAGTAGTTGATGTAACAGAAACAATGGTTTTATCAGATAGAAATGAAGTAGTTTATAAAATGGTTCTTATAGGAAGTGATGGACATATTAAAAAAAGAACAGAGTTTAATGGGCGTGAGGAAGGTTCAACATATATGTCCACTACTAATTCTAATAATGGAGAAAATGATAGAAATTGGAATAATGTTCCTTTTGAATATAATGACTGTTTATATTTATGGCATATAGAACCAGCTAGGTCAATTATAAAAGGTAAAATAAAAAATGCAAGGGAAGATTATAGTGATGGTGTTAATGATATTGATAATATGAATAATGTTGTGTTTAGATTAACTCCTGATGGATTAGAATCTATATATAATGAAGGCCCTAAGATACATGGAGCTGAAGATAAGGATGTTTATCAAGGTGAAGAATTTGTTAGTAGTGAGGGTGTAACTTATACTGATGATTTTGATAATGGTCATTTAAGAACAAGTATTTCAGGTGATATTGTTAATACAAATCAATTGGGACCTTATACAGTAACTTATACTGCAACTGACCGTTGGGATAAAACTACAAGAGTAAATAGAAAAATTACAGTAAGACCTAATTTATATAAAAATATATTTAAAATATTTTCAGAAGTTAATAATATGCAAGAAGGTAATGAAGCTATAAGTCAAAATGAAAGTATTAATTTAGGAGGTGATAATACTTTAAATATAATTAATTCAGAAAATGTTAATAGAAAATTAGCTTTTGAAATTGGATTTGATACAGTTAAAAATACATATAAGGTATTTAATCAAAGTAATGAAAAGTTGTCTGTAAATAATTTAAGTGATGTTGCATTTACTATTGAAATTAAAGATTCAGAGGGAAATGAAAAAGCTAATATTACTTTAAATGGTAATGATAGAGGTACTTCTCCTAAATTAATAGAGCTTAATAAGTTGCAATATGCTGATGGGGATATTATAAGAGTATATAGAAGTAATTTATCTTGCATTGAAATTACTGGAACTATATTTGGTGATAAGCCAAGAGAAAATGACAATATGGATGATGATAATAAGTTAGATTATATGAAAAATACTGGATTTAAAGTAAGTAATGATGGATTAATAGCTAAGTATAATAAGGCGCCCAATATTGAAGGAGTTAGAAAGAACAGAACTATTAGCAAAGGTGTTATAGATTTATTAGCAGATATAAATGTAAGTGATGAAATAGATGAAAATATTTCTAAGGAATTTGTATTTGTATATGTAAATGATAATCTTGTAACACATTTAAATGAAAATCCTAATATATGTAATTATGATTTTAACAAATTAGGAACTTATAAAGTGGAATATAAACTTTATGATACTTGGGGAAGGGCAACTCTTAAAGAAGCTAGCATAAATGTGGAATCAAAGGTAAGAGAAAATGAAATAGAAGTTTATGGGGTAGATGGAAATTTATCATTTAAAATTATTTTTGATACTAATGAAAATAAGTTTGTATTAAGAGGAAGTGATATATTACAAAATGAAACAAGTGATGTTTATAAGTTAAGTGAAAATAATTATTTTGAGATGGTTTTAAGAGATTTAAGGGGAAATGAAAAAATTAAAGTGATTTTAAATGGTGATAATGAGCATGATGAATTACAGTTAGCAAGTTTAAATAATGTATCATTTAGCAAGTATGACACTATAAGTTTAAAAGGAGAAACATCTACAACTGTAAGAATTATAGGTGGTGTTATAATTGAATCTAATGATGAAAGTAATATATATAGTGAAAAGTATTTAAATGGATTTGGAGATATTCAAAATTATTCTAATGTTAGATTTAAGATAACAGATGATGGTCTTAAGGAAATGACACCAAAACCTTTAAGTGTAACTGGTGTAGATAATTTAACTATAAAAAGGGGGGATACTTTAAATCTTTTAAGTGGCATTACTGTAAACGTTAATGATGATAATAATGAGGATTATACAATTAGTATAGATGAAGTAGTAACTGAGGTTAGTGATGTGAATTTTAGTGATGAAGTAATTGAAAATGGAACAGAAAATCAAGATAAGACACAATTTAAAAAGTTAAGGGAAGGGGTTTATATTGTAAAATATATTATTTCAAATAGCTGGGGAACTAAAGAAGTTATTAATAGGACAATAACAGTTTTACCTAGAAATAATTTGGAAAATATAAAGCTTAATGTAAGAGATGATAATAGAAATAATATACTTATAATAAGTTTTGATTCAATACAAAAAAAACTTAGAGTATTAGATTATAAGCTTAATACTAGTATTAATTTTATTGATAAAAATCAAGTGTTTGAAATAAATGCTTATGATACTGTGGGAAAGAACTTGGGAACTATTGCATTAAGGGGAAATCAACTGATTGATAATTCTATAATAAGTAAAATTAATAATTTTTCTTATGAAGAAGGTTATGCTTTGAGTATATGGGCTAAGGAGCCAAGGGAAACTTTAGAGTTGCAAGGTGAAATAATAAATAGTGAGCAAAATAAACTTGAGGGTTTATCAAGTAAGGATAAAATGGAAAATGGAAGATTTGAGATTTTATCTAATGGATTAAAGTATGTTTATAATGAAGCACCTAAGATAATAGGTGGAGATGATCCTATTCCATATTATAAGGGAAGTTTATTACTTGTTCCAAGTGATATAGAAGTTACTGATGATCATGATAAAATAAGTAGAAATGAAGTAACTATAAATGATGATGAAGTTGATTATGATACATTAGGAATACAAAATATAACATATATTGCTGAAGATTCTTGGGGTAGAAGTGCTACAAAGCCAGGAAGTATTGAAATTAGATCTGCCATGGATAGTAATATAATAAATATTTATTCTATTGATGGAATAGAAGGTGTTTCTATAAGCTTTGCTAGAGATAATATAAATAATCAAAATAAAATTATGGTTAATACTAATGAAGAATTAAATACTACTTTTAATCCAAATAGCTTAAGTGATATTTTTGCAACTATAAAAATTTATGATTTTAATGGTAATGAATTAAAATCTATAGAGATTTTGGGTAACGATAATGCAACTACTATAAAAGAAAAGTTATATAATGAGGAAAGTGGAATACAAAATTTTATATATGAAGATGGGCAGTATATTGCTATAGAAAATGTAACTGAATTAAATAAAATGTGTATAAAGATATTAGGAACTGTTGTAAATAAAGAAATTGATTATTTTAATGGAGTTACTAATATTGATAAAATAAAAAATGTTAGGTTTAAGTTTACTGATTTAGGATTAGAAGCAGTATATAATAATGCACCAGTAATACAAATAGATGAAAAAGTTAAATTAAATGGTATTATTGTTGAAAATAGAAATGAAGAAGTATTTGATGGGATTAAAGGAGATGATTTTAATTATTTAAGGGGAGTAAAGATTTTTGATGACCATGATATTTTAACTAAGAGTAATGTAAAAGTTATTTGGAATCCATCTAATAATGGTGAAGAAATTAATTTAAATAAATCTGTAGGTAAAGAAGATGAAATTGAAAAAGTTAAAGATGAAGTAATTGTAGAAGGTGAGCAAAGGGTAGGAAGAAATGTTTTACATTATATAGTAACAGATTCTTGGGGAAGAAGTAATACTGCTGAAAGAATAGTAAATTTGAAAAATGGTATCTTTGAAGATAAAATTAAATTTGGATTAAATGATAGATTGAATTTAAGTTTTATTAAAGATACTAGTGATGAAAATAGTGTTAAATTAAATTTTACAGTTAACAATAGTTTGGAATATTTTGCATCTAGTAATTCTAATTTTAAATATTATGGAATAAAGGTATATGAACCTAGAGAGGGAACAACAGCAGGTAGTTCCAGTGATTATACTCTTACTCAAAACTTAGAGTTAATGGGAAGTGCTAGACCAAGTATTCAAGTTTTAGGAGCACTTCAAAATATGAAGATTCCGTATAATACAATAATTGAAATTTACGCAGGACATCCACAATATTTTTCTATTAATGGACCAGTTAGAAATGCTGCTGAAGATTACTCTGATTTTGTTCAAAATCCAGAAAATATTGTAAATACTGTGTTTAAAATTACTGATTCTGGATTAAGGGCAATTTATGTGGAGCCAGAGGTTGATAAATTAAATGTAAATGAAAATTTAATAGAATTAGTAGCACCAGAAAAAATACCTATTAAGATTAAAATTACTCCAAATGGAAATAATGGTGGGAGTATTGCTGTAGTTGATAAAAATACAACTTTACTTGATAGTACAGTATCAACTACTGTATTTACAATGGAGTTAAAAAGTGAACAAGGAAATAGGAAACGATTAATTACCTTAAATGGAAATCAAAATGGAAATGATGCTAGTGTTTTAAATCAATTTAATGACTTTAATTATGTATATGGTGACACGTTAACTATGACTCATAGAACACCTAAAAAATTGCTTATAAAGGGTAATATAGAAGGAGCAAGAGAAAATTATTATGATGGTGTAGATAATAGTTTGAACTTACTTGAAGCTGTTTTTAAATTAACACCAAATGGCTTAGAAGCAATTTATAAATCAGCACCTAGAATAATGGGAGTAATGGATAAAAAAGTATTAAAAGGTACAGAAATAAATTATGAAGAACTAAAAAGAAGTGTAACAGCAGATGATAGTATTGATGGATCACTTACTAACCAAATAGAATTTGATTATTCGGATGTAAATGTTAATGTTGTTGGTTTATATGAAGCTATATATACAGTTACTAATAGTAATAGTCGTACTGCTAGAAAGTCAAGTACAATAATTGTATATGATATGCCAAAAATTGAATCAACTAATAAGACGATAATAGAATTAGATTCAATAGATAATAAATCAGAAGCTATTAATGAATATTTAAAGAAAGCTGTAAGGGCAACTGATGAAGATGATTCTCTTTATGAAAGAGAAACTATATTAGAACTTTTAAGCAATGATGTTAATCCTAGCATTGAAGGTAATTATAAAGCAAGGTATAGGGCAACTGATTTATATGGAAATTCAACAGAAAAGGAAATAAATATACAGGTTGTTAGAACTATAAATGTAACTGTACCTACTAAACTTCCATTTCAAATAGTAACAAACTTAATACCAAATGAAGATGGAAGTCAAGGGAATGATCAATTTGTATCTGGAGTACTAAAAATAAAGAATAATAATACTAGTCCAGTAAGAGTTAAAGTTGAATCATTTGCTAAAAAAGTTAATTCTGGTGAACTTGAAATTGTAGGACCAAATTCTTGTGATTGGGATAACATGAGTGAACAAGATTCAATGACAAAAATGGCATTGGGTATTTATATAAAGGATAAATCCTTAGCTCAGTCAAATTATAATGAACCAAGCAATCCTTTATGGTTATCAACAAATAAACAAAATAGTAATACAGGTAATCCAGATTTTCCAGAAGACTCAGAAGAGCCAAGTTTAAGAACTGGAACAATTGAAGAGTTTATTGGAGATAATGTTAATGTGATAAACAAAGAGTTAGGTGTATTACCAGCTAAAGAAACTGGAAGTGATACACCAAAAGAAGCTAGTATAGGCTTTACAAGTAAACATGGTAAAAATTTTATTGGTGGAAGTGTTACAGGAAAATTTGAATTAATATTTAAATTTGAATAATTCATTAAAAGTATGGGGATGTCGCATTAATAATAAATATTACAATATATTGTTGTTGATTTTTATTTTTTTAAATAATATTAAACAATATATTGTATATAAAAGTTTTAGTGCGACAGCCACATCTTTTTTTTTATGGGAAATTATAAAAATTTGAATTTGTAAAGCTAGTTATATCAATTGATTTAAAGCTAACAAAAGATTACTTTGTGCAATTAGATATGGATATTTGAATAAAACAAGTTATAATTGCGTACAAAATATAATATAAAAATAAAAAAATTAAAAAAATTGTTGACAAGGTTATTATTATAGAATATAATGATAATTGTTCAAGAGGTTAGTTCTTAAAAAATAATTAAAATGAAATATGCGGGTATCGTATATCGGTAATACTCCAGCCTTCCAAGCTGGAAAGGTGGGT
>ERZ773239.949-NODE-949-length-25614-cov-3.194256_pt1 | contig 25614 bp, 11 predicted proteins | sample MGYA00580521_ERZ773239 | MGnify/ENA primary metagenome ERZ773239 (study PRJEB29015, sample SAMEA2737801) | human gut metagenome | biome: human gut; feature: human-associated habitat; material: faeces | place: China | collected 2012 ... | reverse complement strand
GATGACATCGAGGCAGAGGACGGAGAGGTATATCTGTACCGTTACAGCGAGGATGAGAACGGACAGCCGAACCTGGAAAACATCGAGGACGACGATGAGTATGAGATCGTGGCAGATGCGTTTGACGAGCTTCTGGACGAGCAGGAATATGATGAGCTGGTCGGCGAGGACGAGCTGGATCAGTAATTAGGCAGGCAAAAGACAGGACGCCCAGGTACTTCGCAGGCAGAAACGGCGAGGCATCTGGGCGTTTTACATCTTTTCAGGGGTGGTACGATGGAACTGAAACAGGAGTTAAAGCTCAAACAGACCTTGTCCCAGAAAATGATACAATCCGCAAATATTCTTCAGATGGGGCAGATAGAGCTGAAAGAGTACATAGAAGAGATGGCGCTGGAAAATCCAGTGGTGGATCTGGAAGAGCGGGAGCCGGAGAACGGACGGCTGGAAGAAAATGGAGAGCTGAACGAGAAAATCCGCAGATTTGAAGAACTTGCCAGCCTTGACCGCCAGAACCAGACCTATTATCAGGATGAGGAAGAAGAGGCGGGGCGATTAGAGCCGGGACGAAGCCAGGATGGGCTTTTGGAATCGCTTCTGGAACAGGCGTGTATGCTGCATCTGACGAAAAGAGAAGAAAAAATATTCCGCTATATGATCAAAAATCTGGATGCAAGCGGATATCTCAGCGTGAATTTTGGAGAACTCTGCGCTGGGCTGGGAATTGAGGAGACAGAAGGGGAGCGTATCTGGAAAAATTTTGGCAGGCTGGAACCGCGCGGGATCGGGGCGCGGTCGCTGAAGGAGTGCCTGTTGATGCAGTTGTCTTACCTGGCAGAGGACGGCAGCGTGGTGATTGATATTGTTCAGAATGAAACGATGCGAACCGAAATGCTGGCAGCACATATCATTTCCAACCATCTGGATCTGCTTGGAAAAAACCAGATGAAGCAGCTTGCCCGTGTATGCTCCTGCAATCTGGAGGAAGTGCTTCTGGCAGCAGCGCGGATCCGGGAGCTGAATCCCAAACCAGGAAGCGGATATGGGGATGAGAGCTATGATAAATATATCGTACCAGATATAATTATTACCCAGACGGAACACGGATTTGAAATGCAGCTTTCCGATGAGACACTGCCGCAGATTGCCATCAATCCGTATTATCTGTTATTGATGAAGCAGAAAGATACCGAGACGGAGGCAAAGGACTACATTGAGGAGAAAATCCGGCAGGCTGAATGGGTCTGCCAGTGCATTGGGAAGCGCAACCAGACATTGTTGCGGCTGGCAGAAGAGATTTTGTGCGTACAGGGGGAATTTTTCGCAAAAGGAAGTGGAAAACTGGCTCCGTGGACGCAGAAACAGGCGGCTAAATCGCTGGGGGTCAGCGAGCCGACGCTGAGCCGGACAGTGCGTGAAAAATATCTGCAATGCCGCTGGGGGATCTTTCCGCTGTCATATTTCTTTTCAAGACACATGGCTGCGGGGGGATTCGGGATGACGGATAAGGGAAGACTGGCAGATCGGGAAGAGGCGGCGAATCAGGAAGAAACGGCGGTTCAGGCAGAAGTGGTGAATCGGATGGAAACAGGCAAAGATCCGCGGGAGGCAATCCGCCATCTGATCAAAACGGAAAATCCGAGAAAGCCGTTCAGCGACCGCGTGCTGTCAGAAAAACTGGCGGAAGCGGGGATCACGCTGTCGCGGCGGACCGTGGCGAAATACCGGGAAGAAATGGGAATCCGGGATGCATCCGGGCGGAAGTGCTTTGGTATCTGACAGAAAACATAGACAGAAAGACAGAGGGAAAACTATGTCATTGCAATTTATAATCGGTGGTTCCGGTTCGGGAAAGACACGGACATTGTATGAAAATCTGATCCGTCAGTCGATGGAAGAGCCGGACGGACGTTTTTTTGCTCTGGTGCCGGAACAGTTTACGATGCAGACGCAGAAAGAGATCGTGATGCTGCATCCGAACCATGGCGTGATGAATATCGATATTGTCAGTTTTGAGCGTCTGGCATACCGGGTGTTTGAGGAACTGGCGATTGAAAATCTGGCGGTGCTGGATGATATGGGAAAATCGATGGTTCTGCGGCGCGTCTCATCGGGCGTCCGGGGAAATCTGCACCTGTTTGGAGGGCATCTGGACAAGGCGGGCTTTATCAGCGAGATCAAATCGATGCTGTCTGAGTTTTTCCAGTACGGCATCACGGAGGAAAAGCTGGAGACGCTGATCGGGGAGACGAAAAGCCCGCTGCTGCGCCAGAAGCTTCTGGATATGCAGGTTTTATACCGGGCATTCCAGGCGTATACCGAGGAAAAAGTGATCGTAAAAGAAGAAATTTTAAGCCTTCTCTGCCGGGTGCTGCCGCAGTCACAGCTCATCCGCGACAGCGTTGTGACGCTGGATGGCTATACAGGCTTTACGCCGATCCAGTATGAGCTTCTGGAACTCTTATTCCAGTGCTGCCGGAAGGTGATCGTGACGGTCACGATGGATCCGGAGGACAACCCGTACCGCGAGAGCGTGCAGCAGAAGCTCTTTTACATGATCCGTCATACCGTCTGCCGTCTGATTGACCGTGCTGCAGCTGCCGGATGCAGCCGGGATGAGGATATTTTGTTGAAAGAAAAACCAATGTGGAGATTTAAGGACAGCCCGGAACTGGGATTTATTGAAAATGAATTGTTCCGATATAGAGGAAAGGTGTATCATTCTGGGAGCGGGAACGAAAGCGGGGCTGCGGCTGAACACGGTCGGGAAAACCTGCGTCTAATTGAAGCAGCAACCCCGCAGGCGGAAATCTCTTTCTTATGCGGAGAAATCCGGCGTTTGGTGGCATCGGAGGGCATCCGTTACCGGGAGATCGCGGTGATTACCGGCGACTTGGAGACATATTCCCGGGAGATTCTGAGGCAGTTTGAGAAGAATCAGATCCCGTGTTTTATTGATTATAAGAAAAATATTTTAAGTAACCCGATGGTGGAACTAATCCGGGCGGCGCTGGAGGTGCTGCAATCGGGCTTTTCCTATGAATCGGTGTTTCGATTCCTGAAAACAGGGCTGGTGATGCCGCTTGCGGGGCTTTCACCGGAAGTGATCTATCAGGCGGAAAATTATGTGATTGCGCTTGGAATCCGCGGGTTTAAGCGGTGGAACAGCACATGGGAGCGCGTGTACCGGGGGGCTGAGCTTATCAATCTGGATGAGTTAAATCAGTTCCGTGAGGCGGTTGTCACACCATTTCTGCCGTTTCGGGAGGTGTTTTCCAACCGCAAAGCAACGGTGCGCGAGCGGACGGAGGCGCTGGTCCATTTTCTCGAAGCACTTGAGATGGAGCAGAAGCTGGCGGCGATGGCGCAGCAGTTTGAAGAAGTGGGCGATATGAGTCTTGCCAAGGAGTACGGGCAGGTGTATGGGCTGGTGATGGATCTGTTTGACCGGATTGTGGCGCTTCTCGGCGAGGAGATCATGGGACAGCGGGAGTATGCAGAGATTCTGGACGCCGGTTTTGCGGAGATCAAGGTAGGACTGATCCCCGCGGTCGTGGACCGGATCGTGGTCGGCGATATCACGCGAACCCGTCTTTCCAATATAAAAGTGTTGTTTTTTGCCGGAGTCAATGACGGGATAGTGCCGTCTGTTTCGGGACGCGGCGGGATCCTTTCGGAGGCGGATCGCCGGGCGCTGCGGGAAATGCAGGTAGAATTGGCGCCGACCGCGCGGGAGGAAAGCTTTTTGCAGCGATTTTATCTCTATCTGGCGCTGACAAAGCCGTCGGACTATCTCTATCTGTCGTGTGCGGCGTCCTCTGCCGAGGGAAAAGCGATGCGTCCTTCGAGTCTGATGCTGCAGCTGCTTAAATTATTTCCGGAGAAACGTCTGGAACAGCCGAAGGAAGAGAAGGAAGCGCTCTGGTCGCCGGAGCTTGGCATGAGCTGGGTGCTTCGGGGACTGCAGGATGAAAAAAGCGGGGAAAATGACCAGTTTATATCGCTGTACCGATACTTTATTCAGTCAGAATCGTACCGGGATGAAATGCAGGCGCTCTCGGATGCTGCATTTTATACCTATCAGGATACGGGCATCGGGAAGGCGGCGGCGCGGGCGCTCTATAGCCCGATTCTGCGGGGCAGTGTGACGCGTATGGAGCTGTATGCGTCGTGTGCGTATGCACATTTTCTTTCGTATGGGCTGGAATTGTCGGAACGGCAGATGTACGAGATTGCCCCGTCGGATATCGGAAATCTGTTCCATGCGGCGATCGACATGTATTTCACGCGGATGAAAGAGGAAAATCGCCGGTTTTCCGGCATTTCGGAGGAAGACCGCCAGAAAATGGTGGCGGAGTGCGTGGCGTCGGTCACGGAGGAATACGGCAATGCGATTCTGGGAAGCTCGTACCGGAATCAGTATCTGGAACGGAAGGTATACCGGATCACGGATCGGACGATCTGGGCACTGACGGAACAGCTAAAAAAAGGTGATTTTGAGCCAGCCGGGTTTGAGGTCAGTTTTTCACCGATGGATCACCTGAGAGCGATGCGGATTCCGCTTTCAAGCGAGGAGGCGATCCATCTGCGCGGGCGGATTGACCGAATCGATCTCTGCGAGGATGGCGACCGGCTGTATCTTAAGATCATTGATTACAAGACGGGAAAAACGAAATTTGACCTGACGGATATTTATTATGGATTGCAGCTGCAGCTGGTCGTCTACATGGATGCGGCGATGGAGAAGATCGGGCGGGAATACCCGGATAAAACGGTGGTTCCAGCGGGGCTTTTCTATTATCATATCGAGGATCCGATGGTGGAGCGCAAGCCGGTGGAGTCGGAGGAGGAGACGAATGCCGATATTTTGAAGGCACTGCGGATGAACGGGCTGGTAAACGGCGATCGGGAGGCACTGGCACATCTGGATAACCGGCTGGGCGAGGAGGCGACGGCGGATTCGGATGTTGTGCCGGTTTCGATTAAAAATGAGGCGATCGTTGAGCGGCGTTCGCAGGCGGCAGGGGAAGAAAAATTCCGTGTGCTGGGCGCGTATGTGAACCGAAAAATGAAGCATATGGGGCGGGAGATTCTGGATGGAAACATTGCGGCGTCGCCGTACAAAAACGGTCAGAAAACGGCGTGCGATTATTGCCCGTACCACAGTGTGTGCGGATTTGATTTGAAAACGGACGGCTACCAGTTCCGGCGTTTTGATAAGCTGAGCCCGGAGGAGATCTGGGGGAAGATGGAAGAAAAGGATAAGGAAACGGAACGGTAGGTTTGTGTTTGGCTGTGACTGTGGGAATGAAAGAAGAACCAGTCATGAAAAAGGAAAGGGCGAGAAATGGCAGTAAATTGGACCAGGGAACAGAAGCAGGTAATTGAGGGGCGGGAGAAAAGCCTCCTGGTGTCGGCAGCGGCCGGAAGCGGCAAGACCGCGGTGCTGGTTGAGCGGATCATCCAGATGATCACGGAGGGGGAGAACCCGAAGGACATAGACCGCCTGCTTGTCATGACTTTTACCCGGGCGGCAGCGGCGGAGATGCGGGAGCGGATCCAGGCGGCGATTGAGAAAAAACTGGAATCGGAGCCGGAAAATGAACATCTCCAGCAGCAGGCAGTTCTGGTTCAGTTTGCCCAGATCACGACGATCGACAGCTTCTGCCTGCATGTCATGCGGGAACATTTTGACCGGCTGGACATCGATCCAGCATTCCGGGTCGGCGATGAGGGCGAAATGCTTCTGATGCGCGCTGATGTGATGGATGGGCTGCTGGAAGATTATTACCGCGACGGCGGGAAACGGTATGAGGAGTTTGTGGACGCGTATGCGACGGGCAAGGCGGACGGTGGAATTGCCGAGTATGTGATGCAGGTCTACAATTTCGCCCAGAGTAACCCGTGGCCGGATGCGTGGTATGAAAAATGCCGTGAGGAGCTGCTCCTGACCGAACAGGGAGAGCTGGAGCAGACGGAGTGGATGCAGTTCCTTTTGCGTGATATTGCATTGCAGGCGCAGGAGTGGGAAATACAGCTTCGGGAGGCGTGGGAGATCTGCCAGGAGACGGGAGGACCGATGCCGTACCTGCCGATGATCGAGGAAGATCTGCGCCATGCGGAGGCAGTCTGCGGGGCAGCCGGTTCGTTTGAAACGATCTCGGAGGCATTGGAACAATTTACGTTTTCGCGTCTGGCGGCGATCCGCGGCAAAAACGGGGAGGTCGATCCGGAGAAAAAGGCGCTTGTTTCCTACTGCCGCGGTCGGGTCAAAAAAGCAGTTGAAAAGTTAAAAGGAGAGTACCTGTTTGCCTCCCCGGAGCAGATGCTTACGGATATGGAAGCCGGAAAAGAGCGGATTTTGGAACTTTTGGAGCTGGCGCAGGAATTTGGACGGCGGTTTAGGGCGAAGAAGAAAGAGAAAAATGTGGTGGATTTTCATGATCTGGAACATTTTGCGCTGGAGATTCTGACAGAACCGGAATCAGAATGTTCCGAGGCGGAGGAAACTTCAAGTGCAGAAGAAACCGATCAGATGCAAGGGAAAAATGCCTGGACAGTGCGCGTACCAGGCACAGTCGCGGATGAGCTCGCCGTGCAGTACGACGAAATTCTGGTGGACGAGTACCAGGACAGCAACCTGGTTCAGGAGACGCTGATCCAGTGCATCAGCGGTGAACGCTTTGACCGCCCGAATGTGTTTATGGTGGGCGATGTCAAGCAGAGTATCTATAAATTCCGCCTGGCGAGACCGGAATTATTTCTGGAAAAATACAGCACATACACGTCGGAGGAGAGCGCGCACCAGAAGATCGAGCTTCACCAGAACTTTCGAAGCCGGGATCACATACTGGAATCGATCAATGCGATTTTTTACCGTATCATGACGGAAAAGCTGGGAAATATATCCTATACGGAAGATGCGGCACTGCATCCGGGCGCAGCCTTTGAAGAGCGGGATGGCCTGGATGAGTTAAAGACGGAGCTTTTGCTGGTGGATTTGTCGGTGCAGCCGCAGAAAGAGACGGAATCCCCCGAGTTAGATGATGAGGCAGCCGATTACACCGCCAGAGAGCTGGAAGCGCGCATGATCGCCGGAAAGATCCGTGAGATGACGGATAAAGAATGGGGGATCACGATCTGGGATAAGGAGCTTGGCGCTTACCGTCGGGCGCAGTACGGGGATATTGTGATTCTGCTTCGAAGCGTCAGCGGATGGGCGGAAGAATTTATCGAGGTGCTGGCGACGCAGGGGATTCCGGCGGTCGCAGAGTCTCGGACGGGATATTTTAATACGCTGGAAGTCGAGACGGTGCTGAATCTTTTGGCAGTCATCGACAATCCGATGCAGGACATTCCCCTGGCGTCGGTGCTCAAATCGCCGTTTGGCGGCGTTTCTGATGAGGAGATGGCGTGGATTGTGGCGGAACATAAGGCGGGCGTTGACCGGTCGCGGGATGCAGGGCTTTACCGGGCGGTTGTGGAGTATATGAACGAGGATGGACCGGTGAAGTCGAATGACGAAAGTGACGAGTCGTCGATCGCGGATGTGTTTCGTTTTCAAAAAAATAAATTAATTCAAAAGAATAACCTGCGCCGAAAACTCCAAAAACTCTTTACTCTTCTGGATACATTCCGCCAGGAAGCTGTTTACCTGCCGATGCACGAGCTCCTCTACCGGATTTACGACAAAACGGGCTATTATCGCTATGTATCGGCGCTTCCGGGCGGGGCGGGACGGCGCGGCAATCTGGATATGCTGGTGGAGAAAGCGGCAGCCTATGAGGCGACGAGCTACCGGGGCGTGTTCCATTTTATCCGGTATATTGAAAAATTGAAAAAATATAACACAGATTTTGGCGAGGCGCCGGTGGCGGATTCCGAGGGAACGGTGGTGCGGATCATGAGTATCCATAAGAGCAAGGGACTGGAATTTCCGATCGTGTTTGTGGCTGGAATGGGAAAAAATTTTAACAAGCAGGATACGCGGGGGAAACTTCTGATCGACGCGGATCTGGGAATCGGAACCGACTATCTGGACAGCGAGAAGCGCATCAAGGGACCGACGCTCAAGAAAAATGTGATGAAACGCCGGATGGAACTGGAGGCGCTGGGCGAGGAACTGCGTGTTCTTTACGTGGCGCTGACGCGTGCGAAGGAAAAACTGATTCTGACGGCGTCCTCCCGGAAATTGGAGGATCGGATTGCGAAGTGGAGCGCAGTGGCAACCGAACACGGGGCGATTCCGTATACGATTCTGACGCTGGCTTCCTCGTATCTGGATTGGATTTTGATGAGTATTCCGGAAAAAAATCCGTGGATTTCATATCAGATGGAAACGCTTTCCGACCAGATCGACCGTGAGATCGGCACGCAGATACGCCAGACGTTATCGAGAGAGTGGCTGCGGTGGCTGGCGGGGGAGGACAGCCATTTGTCGAATGACGAGAATCATCCAAACACGCAAAATCGGCTCGAAAATATCAGGCAAATAGAATCGATTATCAGCAGCAACTACCATTTCCAGTACCCATACCTGGACGATCTGAGTCTCAACACCAAGATGTCCGTTTCTGAACTCAAGAAAAAGGGCATGGAGGAAGAAGAGGAGGAGATGGTATTTCTGCCGACGCTGCCAGTGTTTATGGAGAAGGAGCAGGAAGAAAAAGGCGGCGCGACGCGCGGTACAGCGTACCACCGTGTGTTGCAGTTGTTGCCGTTTGAGCGGGCAATGTCGAGACAGGAGTTAAATGCATTTCCGGCGAAGCTGGCGGCTGAGGGGCGGATGGATGCCGAGGCGGCGGCGTTGGTGCGCGGCTCAGATCTGGCAAAACTGACAGCCAGTTCATTGGGAAAACGCATGCAGAGAGCGGCAGCAGCCGGGAAACTGTACCGGGAAAAACAGTTCGTCATCGGTATTCCGGCGCGCGAAATGGGCGACTGGGATTCGGATGAGCGGATTCTGATACAGGGTATCATCGACGCCTTTTTTGAGGAGGATGGCAAGCTGGTTCTGGTGGATTATAAGACAGATTATGTGGAAAATTCAGACATTCTGATCCGCCGCTATGAGGCACAGGTGCGCTACTATACCCGCGCACTAGAACAGATGACAGGAAAAAGGGTGGCGGAGCGCTACCTGTATTCGTTCCGGTTTGGGGCGATTGAAGTGTAAGGCAGTGATTCTGGATACAGATAGGCACGTTCGGAGCCGATCGTATTTCCAGTCAATACGCCGGGATATGCGGCGCAGGAGGATCTGACGGAGTACCGGAGTTTTACGGATTATACGGATCAGGGCTTTGTTTATGTCCATGCGGGCTGCCGCGGCCGATAACTTTATAGAGTGGGTCAATGCGTGCTGCGCCCAGAGGAATTAAAATAATAAAATTAGAGAAATAAGTTTTGGTTAAAGGGTATCATCCGCCATCAGAACCGCTACCTGCGTCAGAAAATTCTCAGGATTTTTGTGCTGGGGCGGTCCCTCCAGATAGAGGTGGCGGGCGGTGCCCTTTAATGGAATCTGATATTTGTTTGCATACGCACAAAGATGCTTCACAATTACAGGAAGACCTTCATAGGCACCGTGATAAAAGATACAGAGCGCTTTCTGGCAGGGCAGGGTGACGAGATGTTCACCCCGGCTTTCCGGCGGGACGGCGATGCAGCAGGTAAAATCGCCCGGATTCGAAAGGTTGTATTCGGTGAAAAACATATGCTGGGTGGTGTCAGAACCATATTGACGGATCGCCTTGATGAAGACGCCACGTAATTGCTCTTTCTTGTCTTCAAGTTCTGTCGAATGCAGATCCTGGCAGTAAACGGTCTGGGCGGGAAGTTCTATCTGTCGGATTTCAAAGTCATTGTGCCCTTTTGAATGTTCTTTTAATTTCTCAATATTCCGGCTGATCTCGTCACGCAGATCTTCCAGACGAGTGATCAGCGGCTCCAGATCCGTCGTGCCGTGATAATAGGCATAGATATCATCCAGCGACAGACCGAGATTCTGCAGAATGCGGATGCTCCGGATGCGCGAGACGGTGTCTGCTGTATAGTAACGGTTTCCATTGATACCGTCTCTCTGATCCGGCAGAATAAGACCCTTGTCTTCATAATTTAAAATCATGCGCCGGGTCACTTCCAACGCTTTGGCTGCCTCGCCGATCGAGAGCAGCCGTTTTTTATCGTGCGTCATAAAACCTCCTGTTAGATATCCATAAGATGTGCAATCATGTATATTTGTCATGTAGGATTCTGGTGCAATTTTTTACACTCATAGTTGTGTATAATTACATGAAAAATAAGTAAAAATTATATAAATTAGCTAAAAAGGGATTGTATCGTACATCAATGTACGGTATATAATCATTTTATTGAAAGCGGGATGCCGTGTCAAGTATCCAGCCGATGCAAAACACCACACAATTTGTCATACTATGCACGTTGAAAAGGAGTATCCGGGCAGGCAGGAGCGTCAGACATTGGGGAGAATGAGTATTTTATATACAGAAAGATTTGATGGCTCATCTGCAAACATCTGCCCGGAGAAACATTTCAACCAAAACGCCTTTATTGTATACCTATGATGCTGCGTTTTATCTGGAAAAATCAAGAAAGAATTGACATTTGAACGCCTTCCATATATGCTTGAACCAATATGATTTTCGATTTGACAGATGGGAAAATCAATGGAAAATCTAAGCAGATATGGGAGGCTTTTATGGATCAGGAAAATCAGACACCACACAAACGGCGTGTCAGATATAAAGGAAAATATCCAAAGAAATTTGAAGAAAAATATAAAGAGCTGCAGCCGGAGAAGTATCAGGACACGATCCAGCACGTGATTCAGAAGGGAAATACACCAGCGGGCATGCATATTTCCATTATGGTGCAGGAGATTCTGGACTTTTTGCAGATCCAGCCGGGGCAGGTCGGATTTGATGCGACGCTAGGATACGGCGGACATACGAAGGCAATGCTGGCCTGCCTGAAAGGGCAGGGACATATGTATGCGACCGATGTTGATCCGGAGGAATCCGCCAAGACGCGGAAACGCCTGGAAGAAGCGGGCTATGGCGAGGACATGCTTTCAATCCGTCTCCAGAACTTCTGTACAATCGATGAGATTGCCAAAGAAGCGGGTGGTTTTGATTTTATTTTAGCCGATCTGGGCGTGAATCAGGAAAAAGGCATCAGCGCCGCCGAGCGCCTTGACACGATCGAGCGTGAGGAGCTGGCGGGCATGCTGTACGAAAATTCAGACGAACCGTACTGCGAGGAGCTGGCAAAAGCGATCACGGATGAGATCCGCCGTGGAAATCGGATCGATACGACCACGAAACTCCGTGAAATCATTGAAAAAACATTGGATTTCCTTCCGGAAAAGGAGAAAAAGGAGACAGTCAAGAAGACCTGTCAGCGTGTTTTCCAGGCGCTCCGGATCGATGTAAACCAGGAATTTGAAGTACTCTATGAGTTTATGGAGAAGCTTCCAAATGCGCTTCGACCGGGCGGACGGGCAGCGATCCTGACCTTCCATTCCGGAGAGGATAAACTGGTGAAAGCGGCGCTCAAAGAGGGATATCGCGCCGGTATCTATAAAGAATATTCCAAAGATGTGGTGCGCCCGTCCGCGCAGGAGTGCGTACAGAACCCGCGTGCCCGCTCGACGAAGATGCGCTGGGCGATCCGGGCGGACGAGTAAAATGAATATAAAAGAAAATATATGAAAAAACAGGGCAGCTGTTCCGAGCAATATGGGAGCGGCTGTCCTGTTTTTATTGTGAAGATCAAAGAGAGTCCATGTGAAAAATTTCGGGCGCAGTGATGTCTGGTTCTGCAAAAATCCGATTAAAAGAGCAAAAATGTTTTTTTTGCGAGATTTCTGTTTCCGGTGCGTATACTATAAGATTACTTTTCAGAAAATAGAAAAGTGGTCACAGTTGTGAAAGAAAAAACAGCTGCGAAAAAAACAAATACGCGAGAAAGTTTCGTGAGAAAGAGAGGAAACGCATTGAAACAGGAAACACAAAATGAATTGGAACGATTTAGGGATTATTTGAGAGAACAGGAAAAAAGCAGCCACACGATCGAAAAATACTGCAGGGACGTGAGAAAGTTTTTGATGTTTGCTGATGAAGACTGGGATAAAAATACAATTATATCTTTTAAGGAATATCTGCAAGCTCATTATAAAACGTCCAGCGCCAATTCGATGCTTGCGTCTCTGAACAGCTACTTTCATTTTATCGGAAGACAGGAATACTGTGTCCGCACGTTCCGGGTGCAGAAGCGGATTTTCTGTGATGAGAGACAGGAAATGACGCGCAGCGATTATCAAAAGTTAGTTAAGGCGGCGCGGGAGCGCGGCGTTGAACGCCTCTGTGCGATATTGCAGACGATCGCGAGCACGGGCATACGAATCAGCGAGCTTTCATATATTACAGCGGAATCGCTGGCACAGGGGGAAGTAGTGATCGACTGTAAGGGAAAACAGCGGGTGATCCTGCTGCCGCAGTCGCTGATGCTGTATCTGACGCAGTACTGCCAGAAGCAGCGGATTGTGAGAGGCAGCATCTTTGTCACAAAAAACGGGCAGGCAGTCCGCAGACAGAATGTGTGGGCGGACATGAAATCCGTCTGCACCGAAGCGGGTGTTCTTCCGAGCAAGGTATATCCGCACAATCTGCGCCATCTGTTTGCCAAGATATTTTATGAGCGCGATCACGATCTGGTCCGTCTGGCAGACTATCTGGGTCACAGCAGCGTGGAAACGACAAGACGTTATACGATCATCAGCAGCCGTGAAGCGTGCCGCAGACAGCTGGAATTAGGTTTGTTGATTGATAGGGAAAATTGACGAAAAACATAATGGGAATTATGTCATGAAATGAAAAAAATCTGCATACATATCTAAATATATGATTTTATTATCAAGTTTATCACTTCTGAGAAAAAATTTCAACCTACAAAGACGTTAAAAAACAGTACTTGAAAGTACAGATATTTTATCCAAAATCCGACAAAAACCTTGCAAATTAAAGAAAAAACAAAACAGGTGGATATGACATAATTCCCATTATGTCAGCCGGGGAGGTGGAGTATGTGAGAGAAGATCTGACGGGGCGCCGGTATGGACGCCTGACCGTCTGCCGGGAGATAAAACAGGCAGAAAAAAGCCGCCGCCATTACTGGCTGTGCCGGTGTGACTGCGGGAAAGAAAAAACCGTGGAGGAGTCCCATCTGAAAACAGGGCATACGAAAAGCTGCGGGTGCTATCGGAAGGAACTTCCGTCCAGTCGGCGGATCGATCTGACAGGTCGTCAGTTCGGACGTTTGAAAGTGCTTGAAGAGGCGGATAATTCCAACCGGACAGGTAAATATTGGAAATGTGTCTGTAGCTGCGGACGCCTGATTGAGGCATCCAAAGAAAGCCTGTGCGCGGGAAAAACCAAGAGCTGTGGGTGCCTGCAGGCGGAGACACGAAAGAAAAACATGAAAAAAGCGATTCATTTTGTAGGCGGAACCTGCCTGGAACGAATCGCCAACCAGAAAAATACGGCAAACAATACAAGCGGCTACCGAGGCGTCTACCAGCGGGAAAATTCCCGGTGGCGGGCAGCGATCGGCTTTCAGGGAAAAGTGTACAACCTTGGAACCTTCGTAAACCTTGAGGATGCGGTGGCAGCGCGGAAAAAAGCAGAAGAGGAATTGTACGAGCCATTTTTGCGGGAACATGGCGTGAAAGCGGTTCAGAATGGAGGTATTTAAATCCGCATAAGGGGACCTGTGTTGATGATAAGACGGGAGGCAAAAAGAATGAAAAAAGCGAAGAAAAAGGGGAAAAGTTACAGTCAAGGCTGGTTTGAACGTCAGTCAAGGCGTTTCATGTCAGTGCTTTTGTGCAGCAGTATGTTGAGCACAAGCGTGGCAAATACAGCCGCATTTGCAGCAGCCACATCCGAAGGAGGGGATGAAAGACAGGAATTTTCATTGGAAAAAGAAGTCCTCAGGCAGGCAATCCGGGATGCTGCTAAAAAAGGAAAGACAGTAAAAGAGGATGCATTTACGTTTTCCGGCGATGAGGAAGAAACCTACGAGGGACTGTTTGAAGAAGGAAATCTATATGAACTGCATCCAGATTTTGAGAAGAAAAACGACCGGCTTACTTTGAAAATGTATGCCCGCTTAGAGGATGAAGAGGACATGGATCAGTATACGATCAGCGGAAATGAAGAAATTATTTTCCTGATGACCAATTCTTCTTCAAAAGAGCGCACCGGACGGATTCTGGTGGATGGAAGAGCCAGCGCATGGATGACGGTTGCGCCATTTGGTGAAGTAAAAAAGCAGGTTGAGCTGGAGACGGAGGAAGCGGTTCCGGCCGAGATAGAAAATGAGGTAAAAGAACCAGAAAGTGCAGTTTCGGCAGGAAGTGAAGATATCACAGAAGAGGATACGGCTCTGGAGGACGATGTAAAAGAGCAGGAAAATGCTTCAGATACAGGTAAGAATCAAATAAAAGAAGAAACCTCGGATCCAGAAAAGCAGGACGAAACAGAGCAGAAAGCTCAGGAACCGAATACAGGAGATTCAGAAGATACCTCGGATATAAAAGAAGAACCGGAAGCAGCGGATGACAAGAAAGATTTATCGGAACCGGATTCTGAGAACGAGAATGAAAAAGCAGACATGGATGCGTCCGATGCAGATACATCGGATTCAGAAAATGACAGCGCCCAGGACGAAGATTCAGTTCAGGTATCACGTTCGGCTCATTTTTCGATGTTTTTGACTTCAGCTGCAATGGCATCTCCGCCTGATGCAGAAGAAGAGGACGAGAACGATGAAAATGAAAAAAATAAGGCGATTGTAGGCGACGAAGCAGAAGAAGACAATTTCGAACGCATTCTGGGGGATTCATATGAAACGGTAGGCATTAAGAATGCATCCGCAGCCGCATTTGTAACTTCCGCGATGGAGCTTGGTCTGACAGACGTAGCTGTTTTGTCGGCAGTGGAAGTGGAAGAAATTCCACACTGGCAGATTTCGAAGTCTAAAAAAGCTACCAATCTGGACGAAAATTTTGAATCCCAGGTAACACTTTCCCTTCCGTCAGCGGAGGAAAAACTGGAAAATGACATTGTGTTTGTGCTGGATAAATCTACCAGCGTGCAGCTGGAAAATGAGGCGTTAGAGATGCTTAAGGAGCTGCAGGCGCAGGCAAAGGAAAATGGCGCAAAAGTAAAGGTTGGAGTCGTTATTTTCAATAAAGAAGCGCACAAGTCTGACTTTATGGATTTGGGAACCCAGTATGATGCGATTGCGGCAGCGATCCGTGAGAATATTAGCAGCGGAACGAATCTTTCGGCTGGAATCCTTGCAGGCAAGAAAATGCTGGATGAGGATACGCAGGTGGCAGCAGGAAGAAAGAGCCTGGTGCTTTTAAGCGATGGCATTACCTATATTTTTGGGGAAAAACCGACGGCGGTTGCCTGGGGATTTGAGAATGATGGTTCAGAACATTCCTGGGCGGGACCGGATAACTGGATTCTTAAATATGGGAATAATAAAGCATTATCGGAGGATGAGTGGAACGAGCGCCTGGGTACAATCAAAGCGCAGATGGATGCACAGGGCGATGAATTTGACCATTCATATGAGCCAGGAGATTTAACGCCATGTACCCCACCTGATGAAGGAAAAAAATATGCCAATAGCGTTGATAAAGCGCTCTATCTTTCCTATGAGGCATATCTGGAAGCGGCGAAGGAACAGTATCACTGCTATGCGATGCCGATTGGTTCATCTGCTGGTGAAAGCTATCCATGGGGACCGAGCTTTGTGAAATATCTGGCAGACGGAAAAACGGTAAGTTTTGAAGATATCAAAAATGATATCCTTTATGCCGTCGATCGGGACTCGACTGTGGAAGATTATATGGGTTGGGTCAAGGATGACTACAATTTTGACTTAAAGAGCATCGACCGTCTGACTGTTGGCGGCAGGGAGCTTTCTAAATGGAAAGATGGAAATACCGTTTATTTTGGAAATGAAGACGTGAATGCAGCTCAATATCGTTTTAAGGTGGAATACGATCCGTCGGATAAGGAAGGAGGAGAACATTTCATCTGGACGATGAATGAGGCGGTAAAAAATAATGAACCGGTGCAGCTGACCTATACGGTAAAACTGGTAAATCCGAAGAACAATCCAGGAGAATCGTATGGACGGTACGATGAAGACGGAAGCGAAGAGTATGATGGACTTTATACGAACCAGAAAGCAGTGCTGCATCCGGTTGGAAGCGATCAGGAAAAAGGAAAAACGGAAGTATTTTCGAAACCGACTGTATCATATACGATTCCGGGAGGAGAACTTCCGACGATTCCAGAGGGAGGAACTTCTAAATCGAAGACAGCGGAACAGCTGGATGAAAATTTTAAGTCTCAAGTGGCTTTGTCCTTGCCGTCAGCGGAGGAGCAGCTGGTAAGTGATGTGGTGCTTGTCTTAGATAAATCAACCAGCACGGGACTGAAAGAGCAGGCATTGGAAATGCTTCAGAACCTCAAGAAAGAAGTGCAGGAAAAGGGAGCAAAGGTCAAAGTGGGAGTAGTGCTCTTTAACAAGGAAGCCCATACGGATGGATTTATGGATTTGGAGACCCAATATGAGGCGATTGAAGCAGCCATTTGTCAGGAGATTAAGAGTGGAACCAATCTTCACGCAGGTATTTTAGCGGGTAAATCGATGTTAGACCAGGATACAGGAGTGGCAGATGAACGCAAGACACTGGTAGTTGTCAGTGATGGTATTACCTATATGTTTAATGAGAATCCGACGGCGGTTGCCTGGGGATTTATGGCAGATTCTCCGAAACATTTTGCAGGACCGGATAACTGGAAATCCAAGTATGGAAATAATCAGGCACCGACGGACTGGAATGCATGGCTGACCGGCATAGGAGCCAGACTTTCAGAGCAGAAGGATACACACGACTATCCATATGGAACGGAACCGGATGCATCGCTTATTACACCGGTGGAGAAAGCAGGAAATTATGTGAATTCGATCGATAAGGCATTATATCTTTCGTACGAGGCGTACGCACAGGCAGCTTCGGAAGGATATCACTGCTATGCGATGCCGATTACGCCGCCCGGAACGGCAAGTAACTATGAGTGGGGAATGAATTTCATGCGGTACCTCGCGAATGGAAAGCAGGTTTCATTTGACAGTATAGAAAATGATATTTTGTATGCCGTTGATAAAGGTTCTGTTGTGAAAGATTATATGGGCTATGTGAAAGAGGATTATAACTTTGATTTCGATCACTTAGACCAGCTGACAGTAGGGGGAAAAGCGCTTTCTATGTATCAGGAGGGCAACACCTGGTATTTTGGAGACGGAGAACCGGGACCGCAGAATTATCGTTTTAAAGTGGTATATGACGCGGGAAATAAGGCAGAGACAGAGATGTTTACCTGGTATATAAATGAACCAGTTTCAAACTTTGCACCGGTGCAACTGACCTATACCGTAAAACTGATAAACCCAAAGACGGCGGATGGAACCTATGGAAAATATGACCGGGACGGCAGCCAGCACTATGAAGGGCTCTATACCAATCAGGAGGCGGTCCTGTATCCGGTAGACAGCCGTGGAAATGAGTATCGGCCAGAAGAATTCCCGAAGCCGACCGTATCATATGTGGTAGAACATGGAAGCCAGGAACCGGGATCTGATCCTACCCCGACCCCGAATCCAGGCAATAACGGAGGCGGAAGCCACGGCGGTCACGGAGGCGGAAGTAGTTCTGGCAGTAAAAAGTCTTCGACCACAACCGCGTCGGGACCGGCAGCACAGCCGACGGAACCGGTTACACCGGTTGTACCAGAACCTCAGCCGGTTGTACCGGCAGAAGGACTTCCGAAGACAGGGGATACGGATCGGATGGATGTGCCGATGGCTCTGCTGGCAATTGGAATGATGGCAGCAGCTTATGTATTAATGACGGGCAGAAAAAAGACGGAAGAGTAAGACGAGACATAGAAAAATAAAAATTGCCCGGTTATAAGAGCAGGTTTTTAGGGCGGCGCCAGAAATAATGGCGCTGTCCTAAAACTATGCTGTTATCTGTTTCGTTTTGTATGCAAATTAATACATCATTTATAAAAATATATAATTTGCTTAATAAATAAAGGCGCAGAACGTTTCACGGGCAAAGATGGAGGGATCGATGCAAAAGTGGACACGGAAAGCAGCGGCTGTGATAGCTGTCATCTGTCTGGCGTTCGGTACAGCAGGGGTGGTAATGCATAAATGGGATGAAATGCGTCAGGAGAAGGCGCAGGAAGAGTTGACTGCCCAGGTTGTGGGAATGTCAGAAGCAGGGACGACGGGAGAAACAATGCCGGAGAAAAAAGTGCCAGAAGTGGAAAATGAGATAGGTGAGACGAATGCAATAAAGGAGACAGAATATGTGTCAGCAATTGATTTTTCAGCGCTGGATTTCCAGAATCCGGACGTCGTTGCCTGGATTCAGATTCCGGGAACTCAGATCAATTATCCGGTGGTTCAGGGGAAGGACAATGATTATTACCTGCACCGTGACCTGAACGGACAGAAGAGCACGGCGGGCACGATTTTTCTGGACTATGCCGATCAGGCAGATTTTTCGTCCCTGCATAATGTGCTGTACGGCCATCACATGAAGAATGGAAGTATGTTTAAGGACATTTCCAGATACAAGGATCAGGGCTATTTCGATCAGCATTCAGAAATCATTCTTTATACGCCGGAGCGGGAGATTCATTTAAAAGCCCTGGCGGCTGTCTGCACATCGCCGGATGCGATCCGCCGGAAAACGGAGTTTGCATCGGGAGAAGAATTTGCGTCATATATTCAGCAGATGACAGCGGGCGCGAGCGCGTCCGCGCCGGTCGAGGGGACGATCGTGCGTTTGTATTCATTTGTGACATGCAGCTATGAATTTAACAATGCCCGGACAATTCTATATGCGTATGAGGCGGCAGAATAGAATGGGAAATAGATCTATAACAGGAGGTAAGAATATGAAGAAGTTAGAGACAAAGGGGAGGAGCCGGAAACAGAGGCATCATTTGTTTCATAAAGAAATGAAGCAGATGAAGCGTCTTTTGTCTGTCTGTTTGTGCACCAGTATGATCAGTACCAGTATTGGAAGTACGACGGCGCTGGCAGCAACGGCTCCGCTGTTGGAAAAGAATGAGGCGGAAGAAGAAAATCAGAATTTTGTCCTGGATCAGGAAGAGCTGAGTGAGGCACTATTAAAAGCGGTGAAAGGAAAACCGGTCAAGGAAGATGCCCTAACCTTTGAGGGAGAAGAATCAGAAGCGTATGAGACACTGTTTCAGGAAGATGGTTCCCTCTTTGAATTGCATCCGGATGTGAAAGCACCGGACGGAAAGGTAAATTTAAAGGTCTATGCGAGACTGGATGAAAAAGAGGATCTGGATCATTATACGATCACGGGCGAGGAAGAAATTTTATTTCTGCTGTTAAATCGTTCTTCTGAGAAAGAATATGGGCAGATAGAGGTAGATGGAAAACGAAGCGGAAAAGTTTCGATTCTCTCATCTAAAGAGTTAAAGAAGCAGATCCAGGATGAAGAAATGGAAGCAAGCGAAGAAACGGGAGTTTCCATTTCGAATGGTGCGGAAGAAAAATCAAATAAAACGGCTGGAGAGTCTGAGAAGAAAGAAAATGTAAAAGAGACAGATTCGCAGGAACCAGAAAAAGAGAATCCGGTGGAAACTCCGGAAAAGGTGGACAAGTCAGAGAACCCGGCAAGTGAACCGGAAAAAGGTTCAGAGGCGGAAAATCCGGCGAATAAAGCAGAAAACGGGGCAGAAGCAGAGAACCCGGCAAACGAGCCGGAAAAGAGCCAGGAAGCAGGCTCGGGTGCGGGTGATGCGGGAAAAACAGGTACCCCAGAAGAAAAGGACAGTCAGCCGGATGCAGATTCGGGCTCAGAAAAGGAAAAGAATGATTCTGCAGGCAGCGAAGCAGGGGACGTGGCGCAGGTATCGCGATCGGATCATTTTAAGATGTTTCTGACAGCGGCATCGGCGACGGCGAGCGAGATACAGACGGAAGATGAGACATCGGAGAAAGAAACGAATACAGCCGACCAGCCGGATGCGGAGACGGAAGTCGAGATAGAAGACGGAGCAGAGCGGCTAGAGGGCGAGACATATGAGAGCGTTCTTCTTAAAAATACGGCAGCTGCTGCATTCGTGACGACCGTTGCAGAGCTGGGACTTTCCGGCAGTGTGGATGATGCGGTCTACACGGTCAATACAGATTCCGCTGTACTTACCCTGACGGTACCGGCGGGTGCGTTTGAAGAAAAAGTAAAGCTGAAAGCAGAAGAGATCAAGGACGGAAGCGAAGAACATCAGACATTGAGCGATCAGATCCATGAAGAAGGATACCGCGCGGATTCCTTTACAGCCTTTGATGTGAAATTTGTAAACGAGGCAGGAGAGGAAGTCGAGCCATCCGAAGAAGTCAAGGTCAGCATTCAGTTTAAAAAGAATGCAGTTGAAAGTGAGACAGGAGAAAATTTGGAAGAGACAAAAATCCTGCATATTCATGAGGATGTCATCACAGAACTTTCTGAGGTTGAAATCCAGGATAGCACAGAGGACAGTGAAAAGACAGCAAAACTGACCTTTGGCGTCAACGAATTTTCTATTCTGCTGGCTTTAAACGAGGCAGCTGCCGGTGTGGCAGAGGTAAATGGGACAGCGTATGATACGCTGGAAGCTGCATTCGCGGCAGCAGACGATGGGGATACGGTGAAGGTGCTGAAAAACTGTGGACTGTCAAAAGCCGTTTCAGTTGATAAAGCTCTTACACTTGATTTGAATGGAAAAGTAGTAAAAGTAAAAGTAGTTCCGGAAGCAAAAGCAAAACAGACAATCAGTGCATTTGCGGTTGCGGAATCGGTAACCTTTACGGTTTTGAATGGTCTGCTTGGCGGAAGCGGCAAGGGTGCAGATAACCGTGCGATCGAGGCAAACGGCGGAACAGTCATTCTGAGGAATACGATTCTGGCAGGTTTTCAGGCGTTATCTGGAAACGGCGGCGCTGTTTTGATGAATGGAGGTACGCTGGAAGCAGAGAAATGTAATTTCGGTTATTTTACAAGAGAAGATAATAATTACAAAGAATATAGTGGACAGGGAAATTTCGCCCAGAGCGGAGGTGCTGTCTATACTTCTCAGGCAGCGGTTAAAATGGAGAAGTGTAATTTGTTTTATAACAGCGCGATTGATATGACAGGAACGACCGGACAGTATTGGTTTGGCGGCGGTGCGCTTTTTGCAGATCGCGGAACGGTGACACTGAATGAAAATTATTTCTTCTCTAATACATCTAAGGATTATGGTGGAGCAATCCATCTGGATGCGGTGCAGACGGCAGAATTGACAGGCAACCGGATTCGAAATTCACATGCTTATAACCATCGGATTACAGAGATGGCAGCCAGAGGCGGCGATGGCGGTGCGATTTACAGCCGTATATCGAAAACAGTTACATTGAAGAACAATGTCATTACAGAAAATAGCAGCATGGGAAATGGCGCCGGGCTGTGGGTACTTGGAGCGGCTGATTGTGTTCTGACATTGGAAGGAAATACCATTGCTAAGAATGAAGCGGGTCAGCGTGGCGGCGGTATGAAGCTGAATATGGATAAGAACAGCCAGGTGAATTTAATCAGTGGTTTGATCAGTGAAAATAGATCGTCTGGCTTTGGCGGCGGAATTGATTACACGAATCACGAGAATCCAACGCTTCATCTTACGAATGTTCTGATAACAGGAAATCGGGCATCGCGTGGTGCAGGAATCTGGGCGTGCCCGACCTCTGAGACAGAGGTTTATTCAACTTTGGGCGGCGCTTTTTATGGAAATAAGGCAACTGGGAAGACAGGCGGCATTTCCTATTCTTATGAAGCATCAGGAGATGAGATCCGCTATGAAGGAACCGATACACCGGATAAGTTCTCGATTCAGAGCAACCCGCCGAGCGCAACTACCCACATTTCTGTTTCCGGTCGTTCTCTGGGCGGCGGTGTGATCAGATGGTATTCTGATGAGGCGGAAAATCGCTATCAGGCTGGAAATCCAGAAGCGGATCCGGCTATTTATACCAATACAAATAAGTCATTTGGTTTACATGGAGAGTTGAGTGAGGAGCACCAGAAATTGGCGTCTTCGGAGGCGCAGCTTGTTATCAGTGACAATGTTTCCAAGCGTGGCGGCGGTATTGCAACGAACAGTCCAGTCGTGATTGGTATGGAATATGCAGATGTGGCGGTAGAAGTAACCAAAAAATGGACCGAAGAAACTCATCCAGACCACGTGTACGTGGATCTCTACCGCGTAGGCGATACGAGCGGTGAAAAAGTGAAGCTCGACAGTCACGCAGAACTAAATGCGGAGAATAACTGGTCGGCGTCGTTTGAGGATCTTCCGTCAAAATGCGTTTCGAATGGAGAGGTGGAAGATTGTCACTATATTGTGGAAGAAGAAACGCTGGAAGGATGGAAGGGAAGTTCCAGTACAGAATATGACAAGGAAAACAAAACCTATCACATTACACTGACCAATGCACCAATCCGGTACGGCAGCCTGACGGTTTCCAAAGAGGTCACCGGAAGCGGAGACAAGGAAAAAGCGTTCACGTTTAAAGTAACCTTGCAGGGCGGCACTGCATTGAACGGAAATTATGGCGATATGGAATTTGTCGATAATGTAGCAACATTTACATTAAAGCACGGCGAGAGCAAGTCAGCAGCCGGTCTTCCGGAGGGAACTGCTTACACGGTGGAAGAGAGCGGAAATGAAGGCTATACCGTGACGAAAACAGGAGATGTAGGAACAATCGCTGGTGGAGAAACAGCAGTTGTAAAATTTGTCAATGCCATGAGCGGAGGCGATAATCCAACTCCAACACCAGATCCGACCCCGGATCATAATGGCGGTGGAGGTCATGGTGGTCACGGCGGTGGAAGTGGTTCTGGCAGTAAAAAGTCTTCGACCACAACCGCGTCTGGTCCGGCAGCAGAACCGACCGAACCGGTTACACCGGTTGAACCAGAACCTCAGCCGGTCGTACCGGAAGAGGGACTTCCGAAGACTGGAGAGGATCAGATGAATGTGCCGATGACTGCACTTACAGTTGGAATGATGGCAGCAGCCTATGTATTAATGACAGGTAGAAAAAAGACAGAGGAATAGAACGGGACATAGAAAAATAAAGACTGCACGGTCATAAAAGTAGGTTGATAGGGCGGCACCAGTAAAATGGCGCCGCCCTAAAACTATGCTGGAATGTGGATATCCTTATATATTTTTTAAATAAAATACTCCGCCTCACTTCTGCGTGTATAGTTCTGCTCCAGCATCGCAACGTGGGACAGAAAAGCCTCGTTGTCGAAGTATTTGGCGCCAGCCGGGCAGATCTTGATGCACGCCTGACATTTAATGCAGATACCGGTGCAGGTGTCCGGTGCATCTGCCGGGATAGAGCCCATCGGACAGACCGTTGCACAGATGCCGCAGCCAGTACATTTTTCCGGATCGGTGACTGGTTTGGCTTTCAGGAAGACAGCTGGTTTTCCGTCGGTGCCGAGCGGGGTGTAATATGGTCCGACCGGATCATCGCCGCGCACGGCAATCGGAGCTGGGATTTCGGTCAGGGAAGTGATCTTTTCAGCTGCTTTGATGCCGAATGCATGGATCTGTGCGAGATCATCTGCATCTGGACGTCCGGTTGCCAGCTTGTCGCTGAATACGTGCTCGGTCGGGATACCGGCACCCGCAATGGTGTGGAAACCGTGCGCCTCTAATTCATTGCGAAGCTCGATGAGCCCATTGTCGAAGTTGCGGTTTCCGAAGACAGCCACCGGAACGGCGAGCGCGCCATTTCCCTCAAAATGGGTCTGTACAAATGGGAGCATCTTGTTCGGGATGCGTCCCGCGTAGACCGGGGTGCCGATGACGAGCAGATCGTCTGCCCCATATGTATGAACTTTTTCGCGGCTTTCCGGCAGCGTGAAATCATAGGAATCCATCGGGACGCCGAGTGTATCCGCGATGGCCTGCGCCAGCGTGGTAACAACCTTTTTCGCGTTGCCGGTCGGGCTGAAATAGACTGCGTGTACGTGATTGATTTTCATGAAAATACCTTCTCTTCATATGTTTAAATTTAATTCGGCAAAAACCTTATTATAGTAGGTATTTTAATGGATTTATGGTGGACTGTCAATGAAACTGGAGTTTTTTGGTTACTGGGCACGTATGCGTGAATAGTAATATGTTTTTTGCAGAATCGACCAAAATATCATTACATATGTCTTGTCACATGAAATAATATGTGCTATACTGATGCGGATGCACAAATAAAGTTTTGGATTGAAAGAGAACTTTGTTTGCGATAGGGGCATAGAGTGGCAGATAGTATTCTGCGATTTGAAGGCTGAACTATCTGCAGGATAAAAAGATAAGTGCAAACTTATGGTATAGAAAGGAAGGCAACAAAATGGTCCGGGAGGAAAATTATGATGTGGTCATCGTCGGGTGTGGCGTAGGCGGTCTGTACACCGCTTTAAACCTGCCGTCGGAAGACCGGATCTTAATGATTTGCAAGGAAGATATAGAGAGCTGTGATTCCATGTTGGCGCAGGGAGGTATCTGCGTGCTGCGGGATGAGACGGATTATGATGCGTATTTTGAGGACACGATGCGCGCGGGACACTACGAGAACCGCAAGGAGAGTGTGGATATCATGATCCGCTCCAGCCGGGATGTGATAAATAATCTGCTGAAATTAGGCGTAGGGTTTGACAAAAATCCAGATGGCAGTTTAAAATATACAAAGGAGGGCGCGCATTCGCAGCCGCGTATCTGTTTCCATGAGGACATCACGGGAAAAGAGATCACGACGACCCTGCAGACGCGTGTAAAAGAACTTCCGAATGTAGAAATCCGGGAATATACTGTTATGACGGATATTTTGGTAGAAAAGGGCATCTGCACCGGTATTCTGGCAAAGAATGCAGACGGCGATATTTTAAAGATTCATGCGAAAGACACGGTTCTGGCGACCGGCGGTATCGGCGGGCTTTACAAGCATTCGACGAACTTCCCGAGCCTGACAGGTGATGGGCTGGATGTAGCAAAGAAACACGGCGTGCGTCTGGAACATCTCGATTATGTCCAGATTCATCCGACCAGCCTGTACAGCAAGAAGCCGGGACGCAGCTTCCTGATTTCAGAATCGACCCGCGGCGAGGGGGCAGTTCTGTTAAATGGAAAGGGCGAGCGCTTTGTCGATGAGCTTCTGCCGCGTGATGTGGTGACGCAGGCGATCGAAAAGGAGATGGAAAAAGAGGGCAGCGATCATGTATGGCTGTCGTTTAAGGCAGTTCCGGAGGAGACGATCCGGAACCATTTTCCGCACATTTATGAGGAGTGCTTAAAAGAGGGCTACGATATCACGAAGGAACCGGCTCCGGTCGTACCGGCGCAGCATTATTTTATGGGCGGTGTCCATGTGAAC
>ERZ773239.946-NODE-946-length-25659-cov-11.817958_pt1 | contig 25659 bp, 24 predicted proteins | sample MGYA00580521_ERZ773239 | MGnify/ENA primary metagenome ERZ773239 (study PRJEB29015, sample SAMEA2737801) | human gut metagenome | biome: human gut; feature: human-associated habitat; material: faeces | place: China | collected 2012 ... | reverse complement strand
GAGACCACTGTCACTCGCGCTAAGGACGTTCGTTCCATGGCCGAGAAGATGATCAGCCTTGGCAAGGCAAGCGACCTGCACACCAAGCGTCAGGTTTATGCCTACATCACCAAGGAAGATGTTGCAAAGAAGCTGTTTGATGAGATCAGCCCCAAGTACGCTGACCGCAACGGCGGCTACACCCGCATCATCAAGATCGGCGCTCGCCGCGGCGACGCTGCTGAGATGGCAGTTCTGGAGCTCGTCTGATCTGCTCTGACTGTTTGAAACAGTTTTGAAATACGCTGCTGCACATTTTGTGCGGCAGCGTATTTTTTTGCTTGAAAAAAATACGAACGGAAGAAACGCGATCCTTCTCCCGAAAAACTGTAGTGAACGCATTCATGCGTTTCATGGGGGGGCAGTGATGCGGGGGCGGCCCGGAACGGACGAGTCCGTTCCCTACAGGAACTTCTGCGGTTTTCAGAACCTCCTTCGCGGCACTTTTTTGCACAGCTTTTCTCGTTTTCAGGTGTTGGAATTGCGCTTTCGGCGTGGTATACTGACAATAGTGTATTTTCGGGCTTGCCCGGCTGATTTTCCACAGGAAGGAGGAACGACAGTTGAAAAAATATCTGCGCAGTGTGTGCATATTGTTCGGGATGCTGCTGTGCCTGCTTCTTGCAGGATGCAGTATGCCGGGAGAGCCCGTACAGGTGGAAGAACTTCTCCGTGCGCCCCGGCTTTCCGGTGATTACGGCGACATCCAGACAGCCCTGAACGACTGGCTGGGGGAGAGCGCTCAGCTGAAATACCCGCTGCAGGGCGATCTGCTGTCGCCCTTCCTGCTGCAGGATCTGGACGGCGACGGCCGACAGGATGCCGCTGTCCTTTACACCACAGCCAAAAGCTCCAATGTCTGTATTGCGATCTTGCAGCGGGACAGCACGGATGCGTGGCAGGTGCGGCAGAATGTGGAAGGACTGGCTGATACGGTGGAAAATGTCCGCCTTGCTCAGCTGCAGCCCGGCAACGCGGTGCAGCTGGTGGTGGGCTACATGGCCGCACAGGGCGACCACTATCTGGCGGTCTACTCCTATGAAAACGGCGAACTGGCCACCATTCTGGAGCAGCAGTATGAGCAATATCTGGTGGAGGATATCACCGGCGGAGGCAATCAGGACCTGATCCTGATGTCTACCTTGGAGGACGGCGGTGTGCAGATCGAACTGCTGACTGTCGATAAGGAAGGCTCCTTCCAGCAGGTGGCGGTCATGGGGCTTTCGGCAAACCGCTTTGCGGGCTGCGCCTCGGTGGCGGCTGGCATGGGTGCCGACGGAAAACATTATCTGGTGCTGGACGGCTGGACCGGCATTTCGGGCAACAATCTGGCCTCGGTGCTGCTCCATTTTGATGAGGATACCCAGCAGATGGTGCCTGCCAGCCAGATCAGCACCGAAAGGCTTTACACCGCATCCCTGCGCAATGTGCCGGGGCTGGTGAGCCGTGATCTGGACGGCGACGGGATCGTGGAGATCCCGACCCAGCCGGAAGAAGCCGGTTTGCTGAACATGAGTCAGGGACGCCGGATGGATTTTATCGTCTGGATGGATTACACAAGCTCCCACCCGGAAAAGAGCTTCGGCCTGCTGGATGAAGAAACCAACTGCTATATCGAGCTGCCGATGGAGTGGGAGGGCAACCTCAAACTCACCGACAGTGAACAGTATGACGGTGCGGTGGAGCTGCGCACTGTGGATGAGGACCAGCCGGTCATGACGCTCCGGCTGGCCCGTACAACAGCCAGCTCCAAAGGCTGGACCCGGCTTGGCATGGTTGCGTCCCGCCAGTGGCAGGCAAAACTGGAGGAGGACGTGGAGATCACCGATCAGGACTATCGCCTGTCCAGAGCATTGCATCTGATCAACTGATGAACGGAGGTACAGTTCATGGTACGAGTGCTTGTCGTAGAAGATGAAGCCAATATCCGCGAAATGATCGCGCTCAACCTGCGTCTTGCAGGTATGGAAGCGGTCGAGGCCGAGAGCGCCGAGGCTGCGCTGCCCCTGCTGGAACGTAAACCGGGCTGCGATGCGGCGATCCTGGATGTGATGCTGCCGGGCATGAACGGATTCTCGCTCTGCGAGACCATCCGCCGCACTGACCAGAAGATCGGTATCATCATTCTCAGTGCCAAAGGGCAGGAACAGGACAAGATCCGCGGCCTGTCCATCGGCGCGGATGACTATATGACCAAACCGTTCAGTGTCAGCGAACTGCTGGCCCGTGTGGAGGCGCTGTGCCGCCGGGTCAGCCGTACCGCCGGAAACGACGAAAAAGACCGCGGTGAACTGGGAATGCTCACCAGCGGCGATTTTGTGCTGGACGAGAACCGCCGCGTCCTGCTCAAGGCAGGCCAGCCGATCGAGCTGACGCAGGTGGAGTTTCAGATCATGGAGCTGTTCTTCCGCAACCCGGGCATTGCCATGGTGCGTGAAAAGATTTTGAAAGGCGTCTGGGGCGAGAACTACTTCGGCGATGTGAAGATCGTGGATGTGAACATCCGCCGCCTGCGCATGAAGGTGGAGGATGAGCCGAGCCACCCGACCCATATCATGACCGTCTGGGGCTACGGCTACCGGTGGGAAGAGTAATAGCTCCGGCAGGACGGCGGGAAGTTTCTCCGAGGACCGTCCGCTGGGGTGGGACCCTGTTGCCCGAAGGGCAATAGGGCGGGCGATGGAATGGCCCGATTCGTGTCCGAAGAGAAAGCTACCGGCACACAGCCAAACGGCAGCTGTTTTATTGTCCACGCTGTATATTTTCTGCCGGTGTTCCAATACTTTCTCCCGGAAAGGGGTGTTTTTATGCACAGACGCAAAGGGTGGAACCCGTTCTGGGCGGCGCTGCTGGCCTCGCTTCTGGTACTGGTGCCGCTGGTGGGCGGCACGGTGCTGCTGTCGCACCGGCAGCTGCGCACCCAGCTGCGGCAGGCCGCCCGCAGCGAAAGCGGCATCCCCGTTCAGCTGCCCAAAACCACCGACCGGCTCACCGTGCTGCTGTGCGTATCCGGCGAACAGCCCGGGTTTCTGCTGGCCTACCTGAACGCCAGCCAGAACGCCTTCCACCTGCTCAGCATCCCGGCGGAGCTGACCGTTTCCTTTGCCGGGAAGGCCGCCCCGCTCACACGGTGCTACACCGCTGCCGGCCCAGCCCGCTGCCGGGAAGCACTGGCGCAGGTGCTTCCCCTGCCGGAGGACGCCCGTTATCTGGCGCTTTCGCCCGCCGTGCTGGAGCGCCTTGCCGGGCGCTTCGGGCTGATCCGGGTAGGCTTCACCGGGGCATTGACCGACGAGGAACTTGCCCGCCACGGCGGCAGCCGGGCCGTGCAGGGCATCTCGGCCGGGGACGCACATGAATTTCTCTGTCAGCTGCAGGCCGACCCGGCCCTCCCGCCGGAGCATTGCGCCGCCGCCCGGGGCGCGGTGTGGGACGCCTTTTTCCGGCAGAACCTCGACCTTCTGCCCACTGTCCTGCCGGATGCTCTGCGGTCGGTCAGCTCTTCCCTGCTTACCGACCTGACCGCGCTGGATTACGCCGCGCTGGAGCGCACGCTGGAATTTCTCGCCAACAACACCGCTGCTGTGGAAGCTCAAACTCTGCCCGGAGACTGGGACGCCGTCGGCGGAACTTACACCCTCAACGAAGCTTCTCTTGCCGCCGTGCAGGCCTTTTTCAACGCTTCGCCCACCGACGCGCAGGCTTCGTCCGCCAGCGAGCCGTAACCCAGCACCAGCGTCCCCGCCGAGGGGGCTTCGCCGGTCAGGTCGTAGTCGCTCAGCAGACCCAACCGGATCCCCTGCGCTTCCGCCGCCCGGCGCAAAGCTGCATCCGGGGGCGGGTCTTTCAGCTTTGCCAGCAGATGCAGCCCTGTGTGCAGGCCTGCAAGGGTCAGCTCCCCCGGCGCAAAGGCCGCATCCAGCGCCGCCGCCAACGCATCCCGCCGGGTCTTGTAGGCCATCCGCTCCCGCGCCAGATGCCGTGTGAAATAGCCCTCCGTGATGAACCGCGCCAGCGTCTGCTGCTCAAACCGGCTCACCGTTCCGGAATAGAGCCGGTATTTTTCCCGCCACGCGGGCAGCAGATGTTCCGGCAGCACCATATAGGCAATGCGGATGCTGGGTGCCAGACTGCGGGAACAGGTGGAGAGGTACACCACCGGCCCATCTGCTCCCGCCATGCCCTGCAGGCTTGGCAGCGGCCGGGTGTCGAAACGGAACTCCGAGTCGTAATCGTCCTCTATGATGTACCGCTGGCCGGGTTTGCGGGCCGCCCAGTGCAGCAGCTCTGCCCGGCGGCCCGCCGGCATGGTGACGCCTGTGGGGAACTGGTGGCTGGGCGTCACATAGCACACCGCTGCTTCCGAACGGTTCAGCGCCGCAAGGGACAGGCCGTCGGCATCCACCGGCAGGCAGCAGCAGCGCACGCCGTTGTTTTCCAGCACCTGCCGGGCGCGGGGGTAGCCCGGCGTTTCCACCGCCGCAGTGCCGGGCAGCAGCGGGGCCAGCAGCCCCAGCAGATATTCCAGACCCGCGCCCACCACGATCTGATGCGCACCGCACTGCACGCCCCGGTACTCGGAGAGGTACTCCGCCAGCGCCTGCCGCAGAGCCGGGTCGCCCTGCGCGTCGCCGTGGGTCAGCAGTTCCGGCGAGGAATACAGCAGCTCCTTCTGCAGCCGCGCCCATGTTCGGAACGGGAACAGCCCCGGGTCCACGCCCCGGGTGGAAAGATCATACCGCACCGGCGGGGCGGGCGGCGGCTCTGGTAGATGCAAAGGCTGCGGCTCGGGCACCCCGGCCGGGCGGGCAGGCAGCGCCAGATATTCCTGTACATAAAAGCCGCTGCGCTCCCGGGATTCGAGATACCCTTCCGCCGCAAGCATCTGATACGCGGCATCCACCGTGTTTACCGAAACGGACAGCTCTGCCGCCAGCCGCCGCTTGCCGGGCATCCGGGTGCCCGCCGCCAGCGCACCGGTGCGCATCTCCTGCGCAAGGCTCTGGTACAGTTGTTCGTACAGCGGCACCGCCGAGGCCGCGTCCAGCGCCGTGGTCAGATGGACCATAAAACTCCCCTCCTGTTTGGGTATTGCATCAAACTGACCCCATAAAAAAACTTTATTCTGGGTATTTTCATGGTGTCAGTTCCGCATATAATAGGAGCATACCTACTGAACGCCCAAATGTCAAGTAGTTTTGTGGGGATCTCAAGTTCTGGAAATCTGGAGGGAAAGTCATCATGTCTACTACCGCAATGTGGCTGCTGCTGGCAGTCGTAGTCATCGCCATCGTATTTATCAGTGTGCTGTACAAGCGCACCTTCACCACCAAGGAGCTGGCGCTCACCGGCGTCATGGCCGCGCTGAGCCTTGTGGCGTATCTGTTCTTCCGCATCCCGTTCTACGGTGGCTCCTCGTTCCATCTGGGCAACACCTTCACCGCCCTGACCGCTCTGCTGCTGGACGGTGTGTCCGGCGGTCTGGCCGGTGCCATCGGTCTGGCTTTGGCCGACATCCTGGCCGGTGACCCGGGCTATGCCATCACCACCTTCGTGCTCAAGTTCATCATCGGCATCACCTGCGGTGCCGTGGCGCACAAGGCCTTCAAGCTGCGCCAGCTGGACAAGCACAGCGCCGGTTATCTGGTCAAGGTCATCGTCTCCGCCGCTTCCGGCCTGCTGCTGAACGTCATCACCGACCCGTTCCTCGGCTATTTCCGCAATGTGTACATCTTCGGTCAGGAATACACCGTCGCACAGGCTCTGACCAAGATCGCCGGCGGTGTCACCTTCGTTAATAGTGTGGCTTCCACCGTGTGTGTCGTCATCCTGTACCTCGCCCTGCGCCCGGCTCTGGAACGCGCCGGTCTGCTGCCCAAGGGCGAAACCAACTAAGCTTTATCTCTCTATCCTGATACAGCATCACAGCCCCGTCCGCCGTGTAAGGCAGATGGGGCTGTGGTGTTTTATGATGAAGTTGAGGATGTCAGAAAAAGCCCGGGAATTCTGCTGGGATGCGGCAGTTCTCCGGGCCTTTTACAAACGTTTATTCTTTTTCGAATACAAGGAACCGGAACGAAATATCCGTCGTCAGCTCCGGCAGGGCGGCAAGGCGCTCTGCCCCGCCGCGCGGCGTTTTCCAGTAGTAGGGCGTCATGGCAAACAGCGCTTCCAGCTGGTCGTGGGGCACCGTGATGCTGCCGGAGACTTCCCGCTCGCCGATGGTCCGGAAGCCGTCGTAGGTGATCTGCTGCACCGGGTTCTTATAAGGCTTTTCGTAGAGCACGGCCTTCATCTGGTAGAGATGCTCGGCCCCGGGCACAACATAGATCATCCGTCCGCCCGGGCGCAGCACACGCAAAAACTCTTCCTGCGCAAAGGGCGAGAAGCAGTTCAGCAAAAGATCCGCCCAGCCGGTTCGCACCGGCTGGCTGAAGCTGGATGCCACCGCATACTGCGCCACGGGCAGAGCCTTTGCGGCCAGCCGCACTGCGGGCTTGGCAATGTCAAACCCTGCCAGCTGCAGCGCTTTGCCGCTTTCGGCAAAGTTCTGCGCGATGCACCGGTCATACCAGCCTTCGCCGCAGCCTGCATCCAGCAGATGCAGCGGGGCATCCGGTGCGGCAGGCACGCCGTATTCCGCACACAGTTCGCCCAGCGCCGCGCCGAAAATGCCGTAATATCCGGCGTTCAGGAACGCGCGGCGGGCGGCCACCATCTCCTTGCTGTCACCGGGGGCTTTGGTGCGCATGCTCTGCACCGGCAAAAGATGCCAGTAGCCCTCCTTGGCGCGGTCAAAGCAGTGGCCTTTTTCACATTTCAGGGTGCTGTCCCCGGTCAGCTTTCCCCCGCACAGGGGGCACTGCCACAGGGCAAACGGTTCATGTTTCATACTTCGTCGCTGTGATCCTCAATGGGTGCGGTGACACCGCCGTGGGCGTTCATATACTCTTCAAAGTTGGTGAACTTCTGCTGCGGCGGGCGGCGGCTGATGAGCACAAGGCCCGGGTCCTCGTCCTTCACCGGCTGGGTGCGGCCTCGGCGGGCAGAATCGGCCCGGGGTGCGCGGGCAGGCTGGGCGCTGCGGGAAGCACTCTGGCCCTGGCCGCGGCCGCGTGGGCCGTTGTTCTGGCTGCGGTTCTCGCCGCCCTGCTGGTTCTGGGCGCTGCTGCCCGGGCGGGCATTGCGGTCGTTCCGACCGCGGTTCTTCGGGCCGTTCTGACTGCTCTGGGCCGGCTGGGCTGCAGTACGGATGGCCGGGGCGGCAGGAGCAGCGGGGGCCTTCTTGGCCGGACGCAGCGGGGTGGTCTCCGGCGCACTCACAAAGTGCGGGTCGAACTTGGGCTGTGCGTTGCTGCCGCGGGCCGGGGCGTTCTGCTCCCGACGGGGGCGGTTGTTGTTATTATTGGAACGGCGGTCGTTATTGCGTCCGCCGGAAGTACGCTTGGTATCGTCCATGGGTGATTCCTCTTTTCCGGTTTTTACGGGCTGCTTCGGCTGCGCTTTGAATGCAGCAGCGGCCTTCTTTTCGGGTCTAGCAGGCTTTTCAGGCTTTGCGGCCTGCGGCTGCTCCGGTTTTTCCGGGGCCTGCTGAGCAGCCTTGGGTTTCCGGCCGCGCACAGGCAGCTCCGGGCGCACCGGCGCGGGCACACCGTCCCATGGGTGGCCGCTCACCACAGGGATACTGCGGCGGTTCAGCTTTTCGATGCCGGCCAGATACTCCTGCTCTTCCGGGGCACAGAAGCTGACGGCCGTGCCGTCGGCACCCGCACGGGCAGTGCGGCCGATGCGGTGGACATAGGTCTCCGGCACCTCGGGCAGGTCGTAGTTGAACACATGGGACAGCTCGCTGATATCGATGCCGCGGGCTGCGATGTCGGTGGCTACCAGCACCTTGGTCTTACCGGCCTTGAAGTCCTCCAACGCAGTAACGCGGGCGGTCTGGCTCTTGTTGCCGTGGATGGCCGCCGCCGGGATGCCCTGCTTGGTCAGGTCTTTTGCAATTTTATCCGCGCCGTGCTTGGTGCGGCTGAACACCAGCGCGTTGACCACCGGGGGCTGCAGGTTCTTGATGAGCCAGGGCAGCAGAAATTTCTTGTTTCCCTTCTCCACATGGTACAGGCTCTGCTGGATGCGGTCCACGGTGCTGGACACCGGGTCCACCTTGACAAAGGCGGGCTTGCGCAGGATGCCTGCCGCCAGCTGTTCGATCTCCTTGGGCATGGTGGCGCTGAACATCAGGTTCTGGCGCTCTTTGGGCAGCTTGGCGATAACCTTTTTCACGTCATGCACAAAGCCCATGTCCAGCATCCGGTCGGCCTCATCCAGCACAAAAATCTCAAGGTCGGACAGGTCGATAAAGCCCTGCCCGATCAGATCGTTGAGCCGTCCCGGGCAGGCGATGAGGATATCAACGCCCTTTTTCAGCGCTTCCACCTGCGGTGCCTGACCCACGCCGCCAAAAATGACCGTGCTGCGCAGCTTGAGGTACTTGCCGTAAGCGTCAAAGCTTTCGCCGATCTGCAGGGCAAGTTCCCGGGTGGGGGTCAGGATCAGGGCGCGGACAGCGCCCTTGCGGCGGGGTGCGTTTGCGGTCAGGCGGTCCAGCATGGGCAGCGCAAATGCAGCCGTCTTGCCGGTACCGGTCTGGGCGCAGCCCATCAGATCCCGGCCGGACAGCACCGGCGGGATCGCCGCCGCCTGAATGGGCGACGGGGTCTCATAGCCTGCCTCCTGCACAGCGCGCAGAAGCGGGGCGGACAGATTCAGTTCTTCAAATGTCATGGTTCTCCTATGATTCGTTTCCATCGTTCGTTCTACCCCGGAACCCTCTCAGGCTCGCATACGTTCACCAGCTCCCCAAGGGGGGGAGCTTTTTTGCAGAGAGATGGGGGTTCCGGCATAGCCCGAAAGCTCCCTCTTCGGGGGAGCTGGCAAAACCGTCAGGTTTTGACTGAGAGGGTTTATTCCGTAATTTTCCGGCACTCGATGTAGTACCGCTTTTCTTCCGCATGACCCATGCTGAAGGTCTTGCGGGGCAGCACGCCGCCCATGACCACGCCCTTGAACAGATCACTCTTGGCAAAGGGCGGCATCAGGAAGGCCACCGCGCCCTTTTTGCACAGGGCGCGCACAGCGGGTTCGTCGTGCACATAATCCACCCGGGCTTCCGAATGGCGTTCGATATAGTACTCGATAAATTCATCGATGGTGCCCACCGTCAGCGGCTCGGTGGGTTCCTCAAAGCTCAGCACATTGGCCATGTGAGGGCCTGCCAGCGTAAAGGGCTGCTTTTTGCCGCCGCCAAAGCTGCAGCCGGTCATGTTCTCGTCGCTCCATGTCACCAGAGCCAGCAGCACCGCCGCGCAGTCCACATTGAACAGCACCCGGTGGATGGGCTCGATCTCGATGGCTGGCGAGTGCACATTGCACACCTCGGCCAGACACCAGCGGGCCGGGTGGTTCGCGGCCTGCTCCGGGGTCAGGGTCTTTTTCAGCTCTTCCCAGCAGGCTTTTGCGGTGGCCAGCGAATGGTTGCCGTCGCCCACGATCAGCGTCAGCGGGTCGCGGCGGGCGGCATCCGGATATTTCCGGTCATATTCTTCCTGACTGCCCAACACAGCCAGCGCGTTTTCGATCTGCGCAATGAGCGCGGGATCCTCCACAGCCCAGCCGGCAACGTGGCCGCCGCCCAGCATCAGCTCGCCCTCGTACACCTTGCGCAGCTCGCTCTTGCGGGCGGCCACCGGCTCGATGAGGGTGCACTCCGGGTCATCGGCCAGCATCATGATGTGGGGCGTTTCCAGTGTCGCGCCGGTACGCACTTTCATGCGGGGCGGGATACGGCTTTCCACCGTGCTCTCGCTGGGGCGCACGGCGCAGGGTGCGCCGCGGCGGTAGCTGTAGGTCTCCAGATCCACCATGCCCACAAGACCCTGCCGCACCCTGCCGCTCTGCTCGGTGCGTTCCACATAGACAAAGCCGTCCACGCTGCGGGTGAGCACATTCTTTTCGTACTCCCGCATCGTGGAGTGGATGGCCGCAATGCGGGCGTCCGCGTCGCCATCCTCCAGATAGACCTCCGGCAGGATCATATTGAGCGTGCTGGGGCTTCCGGCGGCAACGGTCTCGGCTTTCTGCCAGTAGTCGCGGTCGCTGGTGAACTGGTCGCAGGCGATGCAGCCCCACTGTTCCAGCGGGATCTGCTCCGAAGGCAGAAGGATATGCGCCGGTGCAAAGCAGGATTTCGTATTCATAACAGATTCCTCCCTCTCACAAAACCAAAGCGATCACTGAAAACTTCCGGCGCTGCGAACCACAAGGTGCTGCACGCCGTTTTCTGTGGCAGACTGCTGCAGCTGCTGCCGGGCGGCATCGTCCATAGAATCCGCTGTCACCAGCAGATTTTCCATGCCAAGCGTCACCGCAGGCACATCCAGCGATACGCTGCTAGTGCTGCACTGGTCCAGCGAATAGCTGAACCACAGCGTCACACCGCCTGCAAAGCGGGTCTGCAGGGCAGCGACATCTGCTATGAGCTGATCGGAACGGGAAACGCCGTTGGTGGTGCCGTAGTCCTGCTTTTTGCTCAGCTTGGGGAACTGGACATTGGTCAGCACCACCTGCTCAAGGCCCATGCCCTGCAGTTCTTCTACAAGGTCGCCCACATATTCCACTGCCGCTGCAGAGTAGGGGTTCAGCCATGGGTTGCCGTTCTTCTGGGCGTCCAGCCACAGGGCATCGCCGTTATAATGGATGCCCATGCTGCGGTCGGTGCGGGGCGAGACAGGGTCCTTGAAGGCAGCCAGCTGCGCCGCCGGGATGATGCCTTCCTCCCGGAAGATGGCTGCGATGCGGGCCGGGTCCACAGGCGTCTCTGTGATGCTTCCGGCTGCTGCGGCCACCTTCGATGCATAATAGATCACGCCGTCTGCGTCTTTCAGGGTCACAAGGCCGTACTCTGCGCCCTGCGCTCTCAGCTGCTGCGCCGCCGCGCGGATAGCGGCGTCATCGGTCAGCGCGGTCACATCCACCTCGGCCCAGCTGCCGCCGGTAATGGCCCTGCCGTCCAGCTCCGGTGTTTCCGGCTCCGATGCAGCCTGCGAAGAAGCTGCATCTGCCGCAGAGGACGCCGCCGCTTCCGACGAAGCGGCGCGGGAAGCAGACTCCGCTTCCAGATCGCGGTTTTTCACCACGGTATACCAGGTATGGGTGGCCCAGTCCAGCACATGGGGTGCTGCCAGCCATGCTGCGCCCAGCACCGCCACGACCAGCACTGCAATGCCGATGACCCGCCGGATGCGGGTGCCGCGGCTGTAGAAGCTGCGGTGATAGCGCTTCACTTTCTGCCGTTTGTATTTTGCCATAGTGCATTCTCCTTTCCGGTCGGGATCACAGGATCACCGAATGTCCGGTAAAGCCGTAGATCGCCAGCGCCAGCACGCCGATATACACCAGCGTGATGGGCAGTCCCCGGAACGCCTCCGGGATGGCCTTGCTGCACAGACGGTGGCGGGCTTCCGTCACCAGCATCACAGCCAGCACATAACCAAGGCCGCTGCCAAGGCCGAAACCCAGACTCTGGCCCAGCGTAAAGGTCTGGGTGCATTCCACCAGCACGGTGCCCAGCACGCAGCTGTTCAGGCCCGCCAGCGGCACGATGCGCAGCAGGGCGCTGCGGTAGGGCAGACCCTTTGCCAGCCACAGCACCAGATGCTGCAGCAGGCACACTGCTGCGATGCTGGCCACATAGACCAGCGGACGCAGCTGAGCGCGGTTGGGCAGCGGAGCGATCCAGCTGCCTGCATACCATGCAAAGGGGGCTACCATCACCTGCGTGATGCAAAGCTGCAGGCCGAACAGCCAGCTGCTGGTGCGGTCGTCGCCCACCAGCTGCACCAGACGGGACACGCCCAGCGCACGGGTAAAGACAGCGTTCTGGGCAAACACCGCCAGCAGCGCATAGCTGAAGAACTCAGCCGAAGTGATCACAACATCTCTCATCGCTCGCTGTCCGCCTCCTTCTGGTGATCGACAGCCACAAGGCTGCGGGCCTCTTTTTCAAGATAGTTCCGGCGCCGCTTTGCCAGTGCACGCCAGACGGCGCACAGAACGCCCAGCACGATAAAGCCGCCTGCCGGCATACTTGCCATGGGCAGCAGCGCCCGGCTGCCGACAGCGGTGCCGAACACGGTGCCCGCCGACAGCCATTCGCGCACGCAGCCCAACAGCACCAGCAGCAGCGCATACCCCACCGTGATGCGGAAGCCTTTGGATACGGCTTTGTGCACGGTCTCCTGCACGCGGCCGAAGCGGTAGGTCAACAGCGGTTCCACCGTCAGCAGCGGCAGATAGATGCCCAGATTCAGCAGGCTGGTGCCGAACATGGCGTTCAGAATGGGGTACACCGCCAGATAGACGGCTGCCGCGCTGAAACTGTACACCAATGCACGGGGCAGCAGCATCTTCTGCAGCGTTTCGGGGGCCGGGTTCTCGTCCCGCAGGGGAACGAGACGGCTCAGCAGGCAGGCCAGCACGCGGGAGGGCACCAGCAGCAGCGCCACAGCCGCCGCCAGCATCACGGCATTCTGCCCGGAGGTGGCCAGAACCACCAGCGGAGCAAGGCCCATGCCCTGCATGACCACCGGGTTATTCAGGAACACACGGTCGTGATGAGCGAACCGGGCAGGGTCTTTTACGATGAGTTCAGCGGTCGATTTTCTCATTGTGCCGCCCCCTTCCCCGTTCCGGTCTGCAGATGCAGCAGGTGGTACAGACGGGTCTCGGTGCGGTCGATCCACGCAGAGATGCTGTTGACCACCAGCAGTGCAAAGCACACGCCCGTTTCATACACGCCGTAATAGCGGAAGCCCATGGACACCGCACCCACCAGCACACCGTACAGGATGCGGCCCATCCGGTGGTGCGCACAGGTATACGGTTCATTGAGCAGGAACACTGCGCTGAAAAGGATCGCACCGGTCAGCAGCTCATCCCGCATACACTGCAAACGGGGCAGGGCGCTGGTCAGCACAGCGCTGTCGGCCAGACCCGCCTGCCGCGGGAAGAAGAAAGCGATCAGTGCACAGGTTGCCAGAAAACTCATAGACGCCGACATGTGGGCGTCCTTCTGGGTCCACATGAACAGCCCGCAGGCCAGCAGTACCAGCGCCGCGCCGGTGCCCATAGGGGCGGCGTATTCGCCCAGACCCAGCGTCAGCGAACTGATGTTCAGCATACCGCCGCTGCGCAGGGTATCCTCGATGGCGCTGGACACCGGCACCGACGAAGCGTCCCACAAGGGAACAGCCGTATACGGCTGCGGATAGCGGAACACCTGTTCCGGCCATGACACCGCTGCCACAACATAGCCCACGGCAGCCGGGTTGAAGGGGTAGCTGCCGTAGCCGCCGAAGATCTCCTTGCCGATGAGCACGCCGGCGAGGACAGCCGCTACCAGAACATAGATATCTACCGTGGCGGGCATCAGCAGTGCAATAACAAGGCCGAAGCTCTCGTTGGAAAAATCACCGGCCTGATACACGCGGCGGCGCAGCAGCGAGACCAGACGGTCGCACAGATTGCCGGTGAGCGCCGCAATGCCGCACAGCAGCAGCGGGCGCGCACCGTACAGGAAGCAGGCCATGCACAGCACCGGCACCGCCATCCAGCAGATGTGCTGGTAGTAGCGGCCGGTCTTTTTCAGCTGGGCTTCCTGCTCCCGGATCAACGTTTCATCCATAAATGGTTATCCTTTCAAAGGGCGGCAAGCTGCTGCACAGCAGCAGCAGGGTCTGCTGCGCCGAACACAGCGCTGCCAGCCACCAGAATATCCGCACCTGCTTCCACACACCGGGGCGCAGTAACAGCGTCCACACCGCCGTCCACTTCCAGCAGGAAGTGCGCCCCGCACTTTTCCCGCTCAGCCTTCAGCCAGCGCAGCTTGTCCAGTGCCGACGGCATGAACTTCTGCCCGCCGAAGCCAGGCTCCACACTCATCACCAGCACAAGGTCCAGCTGGTCAAGATAGGGCACCAGTGCTTCCGGAGCCGTACCGGGCTTTATGGTCAGGCCGGTCTTGCAGCCCAGCGCTTTCACGGTATCCAGCGTTGCCTGGATATCGTCCTCGCACTCAAGGTGGAAGTTGTACAGGGTAGCACCCGCCTTGATAAAAGGCTCTGCATACTGCAGCGGGTGGCTAATCATCAGATGCACATCGTAAAAAGCATCCGGCAGGGCCTTGTGCAGGCTTTTGAGCACCGGCACACCGAAGCTGATGTTGGGCACAAAGTGGCCGTCCATCACATCGTAATGCAGCATCTGTGCACCGGCATCCAGCACCATGCGGCAGTCCGCACCCAGTTTGCCAAAATCAGCTGAAAGAATCGAAGGACTTACAATCGCCATATTCTATCTTTACTCTCCGTTATTTTTATAGTGTTATATTCCAGTCCGGCCCGCAATTTCGCCGGACGCAGCCCGCCTGAACAATACAGGCATGGTTATCTTTTAGTTTACATGAAAACGGCCAAAAAATCAAACCCGCCGCCGTGATTTTCACCGAAATGACGTAAATGGAAAGATTTGTCCATCTGCGTTTTGTCTCTGGAAGACCGGAAGCTTTCTCCTCGGACACGAATCGGGCCATTCCATCGCCCGCCCTATTGCCCTGCGGGCAACAGGGTCCCACCCCAGCGGACGGTCCTCGGAGAAACTTCCAGTCTTCCAAGCTTGATGCATTCCTTTTTTGTCTGCAAACACAAAACAGCCAGACCTCCCTGACATCCGGGCAATCTGGCTGCGGTATTTATTCTACGGGCTTCATACTGGCGGGGTCTTCCACGGTGGGTTCGCCGCCGGCTTCGTCCGGCAGGCGCTTCATGCTGCCGGAGTCCGGGGCCACTGTGGGCAGGGTGAACACGAACCGGCACCACTCGCCCTGCTGGCTCTCCACCCGGATCTGCCCGCCGGAAAGGTTCACCAGCACCTTGCAGATGTTCAGGCCAAGGCCAGCGCCCCGGGCGTGCAGGCCGCGGGAGCGGTCCTCCTTGTAGAACCGCTGGAACACGTAGGGCAGCGCTTCCGGGCTGATGCCCTGACCGGAATTCCAGATGGAGATCTCGGCTTCCGGGCCAAGCTTTTCCACCCCGAAGCGGATGGTGCCGCCCGCAGGCGTAAACTTGATGGCGTTGTCCAGCAGGTTATACACCACCTGATGGATCAGGTCGGGGTCGGCGTAGACCAGTACCTTTTCGTCCATGGTCAGGCCGTCGATGTCGATCATGCCGTCGTTGATGCGCTGCTCGGCCGAGAGCGCCACGCCGGTGACCGTCTCCCAGATGTTGAACATCCGGGCGTTCATCTGATACTCGCCGCTTTCCAGCTTGGACAGATCCAGCATGTTCTGGATCAGCCGGGCCAGACGGCCCGTCTCCTCGCTGACCAGCTGCAGATAGTGGTTCTGCATATCGGGCGGAATGGTCCCGTCCAGAATGCCGTCCACGAAACCCTTGATGGTGGTCATGGGGGTGCGCAGCTCGTGGGCGATGTTGCCCATGAACTGGCCCCGGGAGTTGTCGTTGGTCTGGATGTTGTCGGCCATGCGGTTGAAGGTACGGGCCAGGTCGGCCACTTCCCCTTCGCCTTCCACGCCTTCCACACGCACGGACAGGTCGCCGCCGCCAAAGCGCTGGGCCGCATCGGTCACCTTCTGCAGCGGGTCGGTGAGTTTGCGCATCAACAGCTTGGTCAGGATGCTGGCGCACAGCAGCATCACGCAGGCCGACAGCAGGAAGTTGGACCAGAACTGCTGCTTGAACTCGGTCAGCTGCTCACCAGACGAGCACAGGAACAGATACCCGCTGGGTTTGCCCTGCTCATTGCACAGCTCGCTGACCGTGACATAGCTTTTTTCATTCAGCACGCCGTCCAGCGTACCGAATGCATGGTAATAGTCCGCGCCGGAAGCTTTGACCTTCTGCATCATTTCCGGCGGCACAGCCGTATTTTCCAGCTTTTCCGGGCTGGATGCGATCAGTACGCTGCCGTCGTTATCGGTAAAGAACAGATAGGCTTCCGCGCTCTCACCGATGATCTCCAGCTTGGTGTTCAACGCATCCAGCTCGTCACCTTCGGGCAGAGCGGCCTCCTGCGCCAGATACCGGGCCGTGCGCTGGGTCACGCCCACCACCTGATCCAGCGTTTCGTACCGGTCGCGGGCAAAATAATTCTTGAACAGCACCCATTCCGAACAGCCCATCATCACGATGCCCAGTACCATCAGGGTGGACACCAGCGAGAAGAACGCCGTAGAGATACTCTTGCGCATTACTGACGCACCTCGAATTTATAACCCACGCCCCAGACGGTCTTGAGTTCCCACTTGTCAGAAGCACCGGCCAGCTTTTCGCGCAGGCGTTTGACGTGCACATCGATGGTGCGGCTGTCGCCATAATACTCGAAGCCCCACACCTCGTCCAGCAGCTGGTCACGGGTGTAAACGCGGTTCGGGTGGGAAGCCAGACAATTGAGCAGTTCCAGCTCCTTGGGGGGTGCTTCCACCACCTTGCCCTTGACCCGCAGCTCGTAGCTGTTCATGTCCAGACGCAGGTTGTCGAACTCGATGACCCCCTCGGTGCTTGCGGCTGCAGCGGTCGTGGTCTGGCAGCGGCGCAGCACCGCCTTGATGCGGGCCACCACTTCCTTGGAGTCAAAAGGCTTGACCATGTAATCATCAGCACCCAGCTCAAGGCCCAGTACCTTGTCGATGGTCTCGCCCTTGGCGGTCAGCATCATCACCGGGGTGTTGCCCGCCTTGCGGATGCGGCGGCAGACTTCCAGACCGTCCATCTTGGGCATCATCACGTCCAGCAGCACCATATCGGGCTTGATCTGATCGAATTTTTCCAGTCCTTCTTCGCCGTCGTTTGCGGTGGTGACCTGATAGCCCTCCTTGGTCAGGTAGAGCCGCAGCAGTTCGCAGATGTTGGTATCGTCGTCCACAACGAGGATCTTTTCGTTGGCCATAATGATTTCCTCCCGTCTTTTGTATCCGGATGCCCGCCGGGCGGGCAGAGTAGCAAAGTATTCCACCTCTTATTATACGAGAGAGTTATGACAAAATAAAGAAGGATTTGTATGAAATTTTGCTCTGAAGCGGAAAAGCAGGCTTTCTTTTCCGAGAAAGTCTGCTTTTCCATTCACTGATTTTCTTTTAGAACATGTTTATTTCATCAGGATAGCATTTCAAATGTTCCACTGCTGCTGATTTTTGCAATGTGTCCGCTCAAATCTGTATAAAGGAAGCCATCATAAACCTCGTAACTGCCATACGTTGTTTTCTTGTCTGCATACCCATAGTAACCATTAAATTGCAGACCATCCCAATTTTGCAGCTTTGCGCCATTCTGATTATAGGTCTGATACATGTCTGTATTTTCTTCACAAGTACTGATCAAAACACCATCTGCTGTCGGAAAAACATATTTGATCGTCCCTTTCTGAGGTTGAGATGTCCAATTTCCATTTTTGTCCATAACACCCCAAAAAAGTACACCATCGGGATTTCGCAACTGGAGGACGGCATAACCGTTCATAAACCGCGGCTCAGAATTTTCATCGATCGGCCGAACATCGTATTCACTGAGATCTATTATACGGTTTAAATGAACATCATAAAATCCCGATGGATAATCTTCAAAATCATCTGCATCCCTTCTAACATCCAGATAGAGCAGCCCTTCGCTTAATACCGGTGTTCCGCTTCGTCTTGATTTTATTGCTTTCCATTCTGGGAGTTCATTAAAGTCACCATCAAGCGCTCTCAGTCCCGGTTGTGTTCGAATCATCTGGTTTCCTTCCACCTGCACCAGATATGCATTGGGTTCCCGCACCGAAAAGAATTTTCCCGTGTCGATGTTCATAAACACATAGTAAAGATCGCTCCTGATCCGATATACACTCCCCCCACAGTATGCAAATGCCTGTGAAATACCAATCGACTCGTACTGATTCTGTGACAGATCATTGTATACAGTATCAGGATTCATCTCCGAGAATTCATCCCGTGTAGTGTCGCATTGAAAACGAATCTCTCCATTCGCATCCCAGGCCGTCAGAATGGCTGTCGTTCCTTTAATTGAGTCTTCCCTTTTTACTGTCCAGAGAAGTACACCATCATCGTCTTTTGCATATCGAACGATAGTCTCGTCATCCGACAGATAGGTCGGCCGAAAGAATGTATCATCTTCTTTTGCCATCACACCAGTACTTGTCAAGCACATACCATTATAGAATCCAGACACGATGTTTACGTCATCATCAAAAATGCAATGCACCCGTCCTTCCTTATCGAACAGGCAGTACTTATGCACTTCTCCTTTGTAAAGCATCCCAACCGACAGTTCTTCAAAATTCGGGTAACGGAGACTACAGCCGTTATAGTCTCCTATTTTCTCCTTTAATGTCGAGTAAGTTTCGTTTTCGAGGGCACTATCGCTCGTTTCTCCCATCCCGTACATATCTTTCATATGTTCAGGCATTTTTGTAAGCGGCGACTGTTGTGTTCCGTTTTTCTTGGATGCCATCAATTCTGAAAGGCTGCTGGTTTCTTCGCTTCCGCAGCCGCTTAAAAGCAGTGCGCATGTCAGCCCCAGTACCGCAATCATTCTCGGAAACTTCATATCCAGTTCTCCTTTTTGACTCTCAGTGCTTCTCTGCTTCTTCTGCCGAATGCCAATAGGTGATCGTCTCTTCATCTTCCCGACCATCATAGATCTGCCGGCAGGTCATGGAATCCTTGTCGATGTCCTCGATCTTGAGCACAGTGGACTCCCCATAAAAATCAGCGATCTTCAATTGATCGTCATTAACGATCGACCACTTTCCTGTTCCATAAGTACCCGGAATATTGACGGTTCCGTCATCGTAGATCGTAAAGCGCAGGCGGCTGGAGCCTTCCAGATACCAGTCTCCCAGCACAAGTTTTTTCGTGTCCTTTCCGCAACCTGTCAACGGAAGTGCCACGCAGGCCAATGCTGCCGTTGCACCGATCCGCAAAAAGTCCCGACGGCTCATGTTGTTTTTCATCATATTCCTCCTGTTCTTTTGATCAATCTTCTTTAGTTGATATCCATTCGGTTATCATACGCTCATGATAGCATCTTCTTGCGGTACTGTCAAGATATCCATTCAGATATCAAAAGAGGTATTTTATGGCATATTACCGTCGTATCCGCGATATGCGCGAAGATCATGATCTGACACAGCGTCAATTAGCCGCTATCCTTGGGATGCCACAGCCGCAGTACAGCCGTTATGAGCAGGGCCTGCGCGACATTCCGACTGTTACACTTATTCAATTAGCTGACCTTTATAAAACATCCACGGATTACCTGCTTGGGCGCACTAACAACGCAAATCCTCCAAAACCATAAGGCCGTTCATTTTTCTGCACGCAAAAAGCCCGTACAGCCAAAGCTGCACGGGCAAAGGGTGCTGTTCATTCTTCCCGGTCGGACAGGCCGGGACAGGTGGGTCCGCTTGGTGATCTCCCCGACCCGGACGCCCCTGCAGCTGTTCATCTGCATCATCTCGACCATCAGATGCAGCCGGTTCTCGTCCCCGATGGCGGTCAGCAGCTTCTGGCAGCTGCGGAACTCTTCCGCCAGCTGTTTTATCTCGTCCATCATCCCACACGCTTTCCCGTGGCTGCTTCAAAATGATATTTGACGATGCCCAGATCCATTCCGGAATAAAAACCAAAGCCAGACACCTTTGCGGTCACAGCATCACCGTGCAGCTCGAACAGGAATTTCTGCTGATTTGTCGCCGTCGGTGCCAGCATAACGGCTTCCATCCCCTTGCAGAACCAGTCCGGCATGGTCGCATCCGCCTTGGCAAGTTCGGTCATCGGCTTGCTCTTGTGGGCCACACCCTTCGTTTTGCCGTAGCCCAGCACGATCAGGCAGGTCTGCTTTTCGCCGCCTGCGATCTCTGCTGCGCTCTTGCCATGGGTCATGGCCACCCAGCAGGTGTTCAGGCCCAGCATCTGCGCCAGCAGTACAAGACGCTCTCCGTAATAACCGCACTTTTCTTCCAGATCTCTGCCCTTCGGCCCGACCAGTGCGATGTAGTTCTGCACACCGGAAAACTTCCCGTAATGCGCCATCATAGAGTCGAAGCATTTCGGCTCGTCAAAAAGGATCTGAACGTGCAGTCCACTTTCCCGGTTGATCTTTTCCACTTCAACACACAGGGCCTTCCGCTTTTCCGGCTCGATCTTCCGGTCCTCGTACTGGCGTACACTGTGACGCTGCTGCATCGCTTCCTGAATATCCATCATTGCAAGCTCCTTTTGTTCAAGTATTCAATCGGTTGAACCATTATACTACAAAAATGCCGTTCGCAGTGCATTCGTAAAGAAAATCGAGACGGAGCAGCCGTTTGGAAACATGTCGTGAAAGCCGGGCATTGTGTACATTTTCTTGTGCTTCCGCGCAAAAGTGCCGGAAATGCATTTTTTCAGCAAAAGTCCTGATGGATGTGCTCCCAGAACGTATTTACTGTGGAATGCTCTGAATCCGAAGTCGCTTTTCTAACAAATGCCGTGCAGGTACGAAGTGGCTGCGACAACGGAACGATCGCAATGGGGAACCGGCTCCGGAAGTTCTGCGCCAGTTCCTCTGGAAGCAGTGACACGGCACCCACGGTGTTTTCGCTGATCGTGCCAAGCACGATCCCTACCCTGCTACTGGTATGCAAAATTCTGGGAGGTACGAGATCCGCCTGACGGAATACCTCCAGAAGATAGGCGTACAAAGCGGATGAACTGTCATAGGTAACAAAAGGCAGCGGCTGCAGCTCCTGCAGACAGACGGAGGATTTCTTTGCCAGTGGAGAAGACATGTTGCAGACGCAGACCAGATTTTCTTCTGCGATTGGGATAAAATCATAGAGAGCAAGATCCAGCATATCAGTACGCACAATGGCAACATCTGCCAAATTAGCTTCCAGCGCCTGCATCGCCGCAGACTGTGATCCCTCAGAATACTCGATCTCCAACCCGGTATTCTGCGCCTGAAAAGAAGTGATGCAGCGCACGGCACCATAATCAATCACCATCGGGATGGCTGCAATTCGCAGGACCTGTTCCGGACAGCGCCGGTAAGGACGCAGTTCTGTCAGAAGGTCCTGGTGCATCTGTGACACCTGATTGCAGTAGTTCCGGAACAGAACACCGGCCGGCGTAAGGGTGATTGGCGTTTTATTGCGGTCGATGAGTTGGCAGTCAAGCTCATTTTCCAGATTTTTAAGCTGTTTGGAAAGGGACGACTGTGAAATATACAATCGCTCTGCAGCCTTTGTGAAATTAAGGCTCTCGCAGAGCACCTGAAAATACTTGATCATCTGGGAAGTCATAGGCGTTTTCTCCTTTACAGAGCAAAAGGTGAAGTATCCGATTCAGTTAAGGAATTTAACCATTCCGAAAGAGAATTGCGCAAAATGCCTACATGTTTTACAATATAGTCAGAGGATTTGATACAACATGTCATTAAAATCAACATAATAACATTTTTATTATAACATGTTCCGTCATTTTGTAAAGAAAAGACGTACCCCTGTTCTCCCCCATGCGGGCACATTTTTGCCCTCTGAAAACGAAATCAGAGTCTGTCATGCAACATGCTGCAGGCTTTGAGAATATATGGTAAAAGGAGTAGAATACAATGGCAGACACCAAAAAAGAGTCCTCCGGCCAGTTTGCGTCACAGGCTGTGCCAATGGATCAGAGAATGAAAACAACCTCTCTGTTCGGGGCAATGTCCGGCTTCATCTTTATGACGACCTCCCTGCAGGCCGGTGCAAACATGGGTTTCGGAGGAGACTTCAAAACAGTGCTGGCTGCCATCGCAGTCGGTGCGGTCTTTCTGACAGTGATTGCTGTCGTTATGGGCTGTGCGGCCGCCAAAACCGGCATGACCTTCGGCCAGCTCATCAATTATGCCTACGGCAAACATGGTTCTAAAATCATCGGCTTTTTGTTGGCATTTTCGCTGCTGGGCTGGACGGCCGTAGATGCCGGACTGATGGGCAGTGCCATCAACGCGTTCTTCCCGAGTGTACCGCAGTACGCCATGAGCCTGATCGCAGTTGTGCTGTTTACTGCCACAGCCGCTTTTGGTATGAGCGCCATGAGTAAGCTGGGCACCATCTGCATCCCGGTTATCGGCATTTTCGGCGTGGTTTCCGCCGTGATCGGCGTCAGGAGCCTGGGCGGCATGTCCGGTCTGATGGCCTATGAGCCCAGCACAACGCTTTCCTTTGGCTCCATGGTCGGTCTGGCCATCGGTTCCTGGATTGGTTGCGCCTGCTCGTTGCTGCCCGACTTCATGCGGTTTGCAAAGAATACCAAGGTTGCTGCCGGTTTGGGCATCCTGTTCATGCTGATTCTCAACCCGCTGATGCTGATCATTGGCGCTGTGGGTGCCATCGCCACCGGCTATGGCGACATGCCTTATGTTCTGGCTGCACAGGGGCTTGCGATCCCCGGCCTGCTGATCGGCATCTTTGGCAACTGGGGTCCTGCGCAGGGCAATGAGTATTCCTGTGCTCTGACCTGGGGCAATATGTTCAAGCTGGAGCATAAGAAGATGACCATGATCTGCGGCGTTGTAGCCCTTATCCTGACCGCAATGAATTTCTTCCAATATTTCGGCACCTTCCTGATCTTCCTGTCCAATTGTGTGCCTGCCATCATCGGCGTATTCATGGCAGATTATCTGTATACCTACCGCAACGGCTACCCCGAGATGGAAAAGGTCAAGCTCAATTGGGATTGGCGCGGTCTTGTTTCTGTGGCTGCAGGCATCCTTCTGGCATACCTTGGTCTGCCTGGCATTTCTCAGATCTGGTGCGTGGGCGGCGCTGTTGTACTGCGCGTCGTGCTGAACAGTATTGGCAGTGATTCCCCCACTAAAATCTATGATAAGTAACTCAAAAAAAACAACAGGAGGTTTTTACAATGGCAAGATATTGGGAATGGAGCACCCCTTTCAAGATCGATCCGAAGGATACAGCTCTGATTATCGTGGACATGCAGCGCGGCTTTGTAGACGAAGGGTTCTGCTTTTACACACCTGATGCCAATGCACAGATTCCTGTGATTGCGGAATTCAAGAAGTTCTGCAACGAAAAGGGTATTCCTGTGTTCCTGTCCGCCTTTGTTCAGGACGAAGGCTATCATAATGACTACTACTGGTTCCGCAACAAGGAGCGCGGCCTGCTGAACGAAGATGGCAGCTGTAAACTCCGCCGCGGCACCCCGGATGGCGAGATCACAGATGCACTTGCACCGACTGGTGATGACGTCTATTTTACCAAATACACCTACTCCTGCTTTGCCCATACCCAGCTGGAGGAGCAGCTCAAAGCCAAGGGCATCCATACTGTCATTGTGTGCGGCACCTGCACCGACTGGTGTGTGGACAGCACCATCCGTGATGCTTACCACAAAGATTTCAACGTTGTGGCTCTGACCGACTGCATCAGCACCTATCCGCATGCCGGTGCCGATGCTGCGACCTGGAATAAGATGGAATTTGACCTGTGGGGCGAAGGCTTTGCCCGTGTAATGGACTCCAAGCAGGCCATGGAGGAGATCAGCAAAAGCTGAACCATGGGTCTGACTGCAGCGCGGGTGCTCATGGGCCTTGACCTGCCGTAAAATAACAAAAAGCATACTCCTGCAGTATTTTCTGCAGGAGTAATATTAAACCCAAAATCCCGAATTTTATGCAAAATTAGATGAAAAAACGGCAAAATATACATTCAAAGGATGGTTGCAGTGGCAGACGAAAAATCAACAGTTGACTCCGAGTTCAGTACCGGTACCGTACCGCTGAGCGAGCGACGGAATCTCGGTTCTCTCGTATTTACATGGATCGGTTATGTATTTACTGTAACGATCATGAGCGCCGGCGGTCAGATCGCCAGCGGCGCTTCCAGTTTCGGGCAGGCAATGGGTGCAGTCTATATTGGTTACGCCATTCTGTTCCTGATTGCAATGGCCACATCCATTATTTCCATGCGCACAGGCCTTTCTTTCGGTCTGATCAGCCGCTTCAGCTTTGGCACCAACGGTGCAAAACTCATTTCCTTTTTTACCACCGTTACACTGTGCGGCTGGTTTTCCATCAATTGTTATCTGATGGGAGATGTGACCCATGTACTGTTTCCGGTCATCCCCCGCTGGCCGGTCACACTGCTGTTTGGTGCATTGATGGTATTCTCGGCGCTGAAAGGACAAAAGGTGATGAACTACATCGGCATGTTTGCCTGCGTGGCAGTATTTGTTGTTGGCATTACTGCAGTCGTAGTCGGCATCAAAGATGCAAACACCATCTATGAAGGCGGCATTTTTGCGATCCAGAAAGACGCCCAGATGACCATGACCCAGTTGATCACCATTGCAGTCGGCTCTTGCGTATGCGGCTGCTGCTCCTGGGCACCGGACCTGATGCGTTTTTCCAAAGATTATAAAACGACCACCGGCGTTATGGCCATCGGCCTTGGCATCTGCGGCCCCTTTATGCTGCTAATCGGCATTGTTGGTATGCTTGTATATGGCCAGTACGACATTGCCTATATCCTGAAAGAGCAGGGTTTGCTTTCCATGGCATTCATCGGTCTGTTCGCCAACATCTGGTCCACTGCTCAGGGCAACGCCTACTCCAGTTCGCTGAATCTGGCTTCCATCTTTACCAAAGTAAAGCGTGAAAAACTGCTGGTGATCTTTGGCGTAATCGGTACCGTAATCGGTCTGTTCGGCCTGTACCGTTACTTCAGTGCATGGCTCAGCTTTTTGGCAACAGCCTTCCCCCCGATGGCCGGTGTCGTGATCGCCGACTATGTCGTGAGCTGGCGCGGTAAACCGCCTGCGCTGGAAAAAGCCATGCCTCATCTGGACGCCTGGAACTGGCCAGGCCTGATTTGTTACGCCATTGGTGTCTCCACAAAGTGGTGGTTCCCTGACATCGGTATCCCGGCGATCAACTCTTTCGTGGTCACCATGATTCTGGAAGCAGCCTGTGCATACATTTGGCTGCGCAAGCGCTCGGATGCTATCAAGCAAACCATCGAATCGGAGGCTGAAACAGCCTGAATCGATATTTCTCCATGCTAAATTATGGAGTTCTCTCCTTATAGAATCCCCCTGAAAGCAGCCATCCGTCGGCAGAACTGGTCTCCCGGCGGATGGCTGCTTTTCTTCTGTAAAGAAGGTCATCCAGACGACCATGATCGAGCAAGACATAACTTTCTGGTCGAAATCAAATGACATTCAGACCATTTCAGGCGCACCCAAAGGTCTTGCACAAATACCACCTGCATGATACAATAAAATATGTTGTACAGCTTCTTTTTGCCTGGCAGAGCAGCGCCGCCGGAACCCGCAAAAGGGTGAGCGCTCCAGCTTTGCTCAAATCCGAGTTGATTCCAATTCTTCAAAAAACAACCTATATCCGTACAATATAGCTGTTTATCATACAAATCAAAAAAGGAGAAATCATAAAAATGAAATTAGGTATCGTCGGCCTGCCCAACGTCGGCAAGTCCACTCTGTTC
>ERZ773239.930-NODE-930-length-25940-cov-9.507823_pt1 | contig 25940 bp, 28 predicted proteins | sample MGYA00580521_ERZ773239 | MGnify/ENA primary metagenome ERZ773239 (study PRJEB29015, sample SAMEA2737801) | human gut metagenome | biome: human gut; feature: human-associated habitat; material: faeces | place: China | collected 2012 ... | reverse complement strand
TATTATTTATTTAATTATATACAAAAATACCCTATAGAGTAGACCTTTTTATTAGCTGTCTACTCTATAGGGTACATTTTATTTATAACTATCTTTTTAAATTTAAGAATTGTTTTTACAAAACTTCTTCTCAATATAAGAAATAATTCTTAACAATAAAAAGCTACTTCTTTTATTAGAAGTAGCTTTTTATGTAGTTAATCTAAAATTTAAACATCTTTAGAAGAACTAATATTACTATCTATACTTTTATCTTTGTTAGGTAAATAAATCATTAATAAAAAGCTTATTATTATACCTAATATATTAGAATTCTTTCTATATGCAAAATATCTTGGTTCCCATAGTGTACAATACTTTTCCTTAAAGCGTTTTAAACCTTCAAATGAATATATTTTTTTACTATGTGTATATAGTTGTTGTGCTATTCTTTCATTTAAAAATGCATGTTTTGATTCACCAACATTAGAAAGAGGTGCTAATCCCATATTAAACTTTTTGTATCCATTTTCTTTTGCATATATAAATAAATTAACAAATATAAAGTCCATAATACCATTACATGTATCATTAAATCTCATTAAATCTATAGATAATGTTTCATTATTATCATACATTGGCATTAGATTTGAAAATCCTTTTATTTCCCCTTCTTTATTTTTTATTATAGCAATAGGAGAATATTCTAAATACTTTTTATCAAACTTTCCAACTGTAAAATTAAGTTCTTTTCTATTACCTAACCATTTGTCTGATATACTTTTTAGTTCATCTAAGAAAGAATCACTAAATGGTGGATTTACTATTTCAAAACTATAACCTTCCTTTTCAACTCTTGAGATTGCATTTCTAACACTCTTCATTTTTCTTCCTTCTAGTGTGAAGTTTTCTAAATCAACAGATGAATCTTCACCTACTTTTATAAAATGATAACCTATAGAATGTAGATGTGGAATTGTGCTATTATCTACTGCACAAAATATCGGTGTATATCCATAAGAGTCTGCCATATTATAAAACTCATCTATGGCATTTAATAAATTATCTTTATTACCTATAGGAGGACCTAATACAAATAATTTATCTTCATATATTTCAAATTGGAAAAATACATCTTTTTCTTTATTTATATATATTTTTTTATCATTTAAATAAACATAATGTGTATAAGGTGTTCCTCCAAATCTTTTAATTATATCTATAATATCGTCTTCGCAATCTTCTAATTTAATTCTATTGATTTTACTTTTTCTATTTCTGAAATAGGCAATTGTCATCATAATAGTTACAATAAATAATGCAATACAAACACAAGGCAACAATATTTCAAATACATCAAGTTTGCCTCCACTAAAACACAATTGATACATAAAATAAGATGATATCATCACTAATATAAGCCTAAGTATTTGACTACGTTTTATAACATAACTAACTCTATAAAACTCTTTTTTACTTGCAATTAATATTGCTATTACTAACACTAAAAATAGTATTTCTGTATATCTAAAATTTAAATACATAGCAGTTAACATAAAAAGTGTAAGAGCTGTTAACGTTAATTTATATATAGATTTATTTTTATTCCATAGTAATTTTGATAAAATTAATAATATTATACCTAGTATTATACTCAAATCATTAGAAAGTTCTTCAAAATACATCATCTTACTAACATCTATTTTATTATTAATATTTAAATAATTATAAGTAGGTAATGCTATAGCCAAAATACCACATATAAATATTGATATAACTAGTATATAATATGAAAATTTAGAACTAATTACTTTTATTAATTCCTTAGCTTCTGTACTTATAAAATTATTTAGTTCATGTGCATAAAGTCCTAAACCTATTAATAATGGTACAATGTAGTAACTTATTCTGTATAAAAATAATGCTAAAAGAACTTTTTCTGAAGGAACCCCAAGTGCTTCTAACCCTATTATCATAGTTACATCAAATGTACCTATTCCTCCTGGAGTCATACCTAAAACTGATGCAGTTATAGCTAATACGAATACTGGAAAAATTTTAAATACAGAAAGATTTGTTTTTAATATTGCGAAAATTGAAACTATTAAAATTATTGTTGTTATCCATTCTAAGATTGATATTGACATTATTTTAATAGAATCTATAGTATTTTGCTTATCTTTAGTTTTAATATATTTAAATGTTAAGTATCCTATTAAACATGGTAAATATAGTGCAATTCCATAAATAAGAACATTTATTAAATTAAATTTAAAATTTCCACCAATATTAAAAATAGCATATATTAAACATACCATAGAAAAACCAGTAAAATTTAATGCAAATATTCTAGAGCTTTCTTTAATAAGTAAATTTTTATCTTCTATGTAATCTTTATAAAGATTAGATTTTAAAAATATTGCTGTAGAACCTCCAAATCCAGCTATACTTGAAATAGAGCTTATTATCCATGAAAGTTTATATAATTTTTTGTTTGGTAGATTTATATTAGCTCTACTTTTTAACACAAAATCATAAAAACTAAGTGGTATATATGAAATTATACCTAGTGCTAATATTATTAATACATTTACAAAGGATAATTCATTTGCATATTTAAGAAATAAATTCACGTCAAATGATTTTAGTATACTTCCAAATTCTTTTATTACTATTCCTGCTATTAATACAAAAAATACTATTTTTGCTATATCTAGTATTTTATTGTTTTTTATAAAGTTTACCATATTCACCCTCCTTAAAAGATTTATTTATTGTCTTACTTCATATAATAAACTATTTTGTCGAAAATTTCAAAATTTAATCACATTTTTTGTAATAATTTGTAGTATTTTGTAGAATCATCAATGAAATTTTATATATTTTGCATATTAAATATTAAAATATATCTATAATAAAAAATTCGCTTCGCTCATTTCGCCAACGATATATCCTTGCTCCCGCTACGGATACATCCGTTGCTCAAAATGTCATTTTTTACATTTGCAAAGTTATTGATATTACTTATATTCATTAGTTATCCACATTTTTTCATGATATAATTTCCTTATACGTAAAAAATAAACTTAGGACATCTACATTCAGCTGTAAATTTCCTAAGTTTGTTTTTACTATAAATTTTTAATTTTTATTTTACTTAATCCAGTAACCTAAATTTAGTTAACTCCTTCTTCTTTAGGCAGTCGTTTAATAATTTTAATTTTTCTTTCGTTATATTTCATCTTCTTATTATTTTTCATTCGTTTTGAAATAACTTTGTAAAGTGTATTTCCAAATACGCTCTTTACCTTACCTATATTTATATCTGGATGATATGGATATTTATAAAGTTCACTGTTTTTCCAATAATCATAGTCTGGATTTCCTTTAGTATAAAGTGTTGTAGACATACCCCTGAATGAATTGTAACTTGCAACAGTTTTAAAAGTAGGAGGTTTAATTTTTTCATTTTTTAAGGTATATATAAATTTACTTAATACCTTATCAATTTGCTTATCATATTTTTCTAAATTATTATCTCTATATACTATTGGTAATTTATAAGTAGTATTTATTCCCCAAAATGTAAGTACTTCCTTTATATAATTAGCAATTTCTTTAGCCCCTACTCCTCCTGTTGTAGTTATTATAAGCGCTTTTTTATTAAAGTATTTAGGTCTATGAAAGTTGTATGACATATGGTCTATAAAGTTTTTAAGTTGACCTGATATTTGAAGTGAATATACTGGAGATGTTATTATCATTGCATCGCACCAAGTAATTTTATCATTTATATACTTTATACTTTCATAGTGTGGGCATTTTTCTTCACTTTTTAATATACAGTTAAAGCATCCCGTACACATTGGTATTTTCATTTTGCTAAGCTCTATTATTTCATAATCTGCATCAATTTCTTCATTTATTTTTTCTTTAACTTTGTTTAGTATTTTCCACGTGTTACCCCTTCTTGGACTTCCATGTATAATTAATATCTTCAAATTATCACTCCTATGTTATATGTAAAGTATTAATTTTTATATTCTAAATATATCCATATGACAATAGCGTGCAATTTATACATATGTTTTAGTTAAAATTTAAGGTGATAATTATCAAAGATTTATATCATAGATTATTTACACTAAAAAAAGTCTAGGATATCCTAGACTTTTTGCACTTTACCTAATTTTTCTTCTTTACCTATTTTATTTACAAATCCTTTCGGAAGTAAGTTCCATATGTATACTGATAAAGAGAAATCTAACATACTATGTATAACCGTTCCTACTCCTACTAATAATATAACTCCCTGTAAAAATCCTTTATCATAATATGCTGGTGATAATGATGAATTAAAATAAAATGGTATAACAACTAAGACTTCGCAAATACCATGAATCATTCCTATAATAAATGAACTTCCTAAAGATCCTTTAATGGTAATACTTTCCTTATTTTTAATTAAACTCATTCCAACAATTACAAAAACTAAATGACTTAATGCTCTTGCCACTACAACTATCGGAAAACCTCCTATAAAAAATCCTATAGTTGTTCCTACTGTAACAAGTAATGCCACTTTTGTTGATATAAACATAGCTATAAATATTGCAACATGGCTTGCCAATGTAAATGATGCTGGTTCAAGCACTATCTTTATTGGTGAAATCATTGGTATCATAATTCCTATAGCACATAGTAATGCTGCCATAATAACTTCTTTTGTGTTTAACTTACTGTTCATAAAATCCCCCTTTTTTCTTCTGTATATACACCTGTAATTACATTTTACTTCCTTTATATTCCAATGTCAATATAGATAATAAAAGTAACTATTCTAAATCTTTGTCATAATATAATATAGACAGCTTTTTATCAAGGGGAGGGATTATTTTGAGCTATTATGTAAGACCTGACTTTAATTTAAAGACATTAAATCCTTATGATATTTATCAAGCAATTGAACAATGTAACAGTAAAATATTAAAAATTACTTACTGCTCTTTAAGAATTGATGGACAATGCATGAATACTAAGACAAATGTTATACAAATAAAAAGATTATATAAAACTTGTGATTTTATAGAAGGAACTATATTAAAAGATGATAAACCATATGAAGATATAGTATTAAAAGCAGACCAAATACTAAAAGTAGAATGTATAAAATCAAATAAACCTGATAATAAACCAGAAGAAAAACCTACAATATTTGATATGATAAAATCTTGTAATGGAGTGGTTAGAATAACTCAATGTACAAAACTTGAAAATGGTAAATGTGTAAACAGAACTTCATTTCCTTTTTTAGTTACTGAAATAGATAGAAAAAATAATAATATTAAAGGTTATAAAGTAAGAGAAGGTTTAACTCCTGAGTATATAGTGTTAGATGCTTCTTTAATTCTTAATGTTGAATGTGTAACTCAAGCTAATTCACCTAATTTTCCATGGGGATTGATTCATTTTTTAATGATGCAAATGAAAAATGATTAAAATTAGCTTTACTCTTGTCTCCAACAATTTACATTTTCTAAAGTGACGTGTCTGTAAAATACTTCATTTAAAAAAGGTCTAAGATAATAATATATCTTAGACCTTTTTTATTAATCAGTTATACTAGGTAAATTACCTAAATTGTTATTTTCATTTTCATCTGGTAAACTTCTTAAATACTCATTTCCTTTTCTAGTAGCAACAGCAACTCCTGCTATTTCTCCTATTTTAGCCATTTGTATTCCTTCATCCTTGCTTACCCTTTGACCATTTGATAACTCATATCCAACAACATCACCATCATGCTTTACAAGCTTTGTTATTCTTTTTGCATCAGCATTTGGAGTTGGTACTTCTTTATTTATATTCTTAGGTAAATTACCTATTATTCCATCATTTTTAAAATCCATTTTTATACCTCCTGTAAATAACCTGATAGCCTTACTTTAATTTATCTTTAAATTGTTTATAGTATATTAGCGAAGATTATAATCTATAAGTTGCACCGACATTTTAGTATGGAGGAAAACTTATAGATTATAATCGAGCGAGCTATATTATTACAAGAAATTAAAATATTCACTATCATTAATCTACAATTATTTTTAGAAGATAATAAAAAATTATTCAAACTCTTTGACTTCTTTTTAGATTTATTAAAAGTTTATATACCAAATAATATTTAAATATACAAATATTATTCCTAAATAGTATAAATACTTAATTATGTAAACTAAAAATTAATTTTAAAATTAGGTTATGTTTTAATACAACGTTGAAATTTAATACTGTTTGAGTAATAAAAAGATGGCATTATATGCCACCTTTTATTCGCTAAATATTTCGTACATTCCCATAAAACCTTCGGATACTAATAGTTTACTTTCATTACCTTTTTGTAATTGAAATCCTCTACCGAATTGCTCAACAGTATAACCTTCTGATTCCATATGATTTGTAAAATCTTCAGAGGATTTACTTATATATCTTAGTGGTTTATCTGAAATTTTTTCTACTTTTTCTCCACTGATAGATATTTGCACTAATCCTTTTAGCCCAACAAATGGATTAGCTATTTTAGAAGAGTAAGATATAGACCCTAAACACACAGCAATTACAATTAATACAGAGCCTCCAATAATAATTTTTTTACTCAAGTTAATTCCCCCCTTTTCATTGTTTAATTTTATATATTATACACAATCAACTATATTTATCACAGATTATAAGAATTGTGGAGCTCTTAATTTTAGATCCTTTATCTTAGTATAAGGGTATACTATATATTAGAAAATGCCCTTTTCAACACTTATTTAAAACATAGCCTAAAATTATAATTTAAATACTATACCTGCTAATGCTCCTATACCTATAAAAACTATAGGATGCTTATCAAACTTTTTAGTTAAGAAAAATATAACTAAAAATATTATTAATGCCTTAAAGTTTATAACTACATCAAGTAAGTTATTAGTTTGTAAAAACTTGCTTACATTTATTATAGATATTTTTATAATCTCAAACCAAGCAACAGCAATAAGTCCAGTAACAGCAGGTCTTAAACCTTTAAATGCACTATCTACTAACTTACTATTTTTAAATTTATTTAAAAAGTTTGCAACTATGACAATTATAATAAATGAAGGTAGTACTATAGCAAATGTAGCAACAATTCCTCCAAGTATTCCTCCTGCCTTAAATCCTGCATATGTAGCCATATTTATACCAATAGGTCCTGGTGTTGATTGAGATATTGCTATCATATCAGCAATCATAGAGTTATTAATCCAAGTATATTTTTCTGCTAACTCATATAAAAACGGAAGAGAAGCTAAACCTCCTCCTATAGTAAATAATCCAACCTTAAAAAACTCAAAAAATAATATTATATAAATCATTGCTTAATACCCCTTTTACTATTTACAAAATCACTTATAATTCCTATTAATGCTGCAGCTATAACAATATAAACTACAGATATATCTAAAAATGATGATGCTATAAACGTAGCTACAAATAATATTATTCCAAGTATATCCTTAACAGAGCCTTTTACAAGTTTTATAAGTGCGTTAAGTATAAGTACACCAACTGCGATTCTTATTCCTGAAAAAGCATGTTGAACGACTTTTAAATCAGAAAAATTGTCTATAAATCCTGCTATAGACATTATTATAACTAATGAAGGAAATACAACTCCAAAAGTTGCAAACATAGCTCCTATTACTCCCTTTTCTTTGTATCCTACAAAAGTTGCAGTATTTACTGCTATTATTCCAGGTGTCGCTTGACCTACTGCATAGTAGTCTAATAGTTCCTGTTCTGTTGCCCATTTGCGATTTTCAACAACTTCTTTTTGTAACATAGGTAACATTGCGTATCCTCCACCAAATGTAAGACCACCTATCCTACAAAATGTCCAAAATAAATCCATTAATTCTTTCAATTTTACATCTCCCCAAATTTTATTTTACTGTTAAATTTTACTACTTACTCAAGTTTTAGTCTATGCTTTTATGGTGTTTTGTAGAAAATTTAAAGGCTAAGAATATAAACTATATATCCTTAGCCTTTAAATTTAATCTTTCATCATTAATTACTATATGATTTTTTATAATTATCATAATCATAGATAAACTTATTAAGTTTATCTTTATTATAATCTTTATCCCACTCGATTACCCAACCTTTTTCATTGTTCATCATATGACCATTTCTCGCTTCTTCAAATGGAAATTCAACTTGATCAAAGTCAGTATCTTTTATCTTTATAGCTTTATTTGCAATAGATACTATTTCAAGTGGAGCCATATTAGTTTTAGTGTATCTAAGAACTTCATTTGCTATATCCATAATATTACCACTAGAACCATTTGCAAATTTATTATATAAAGCTTCTATAACAGTTCTTTGTCTGTTGTCTCTTTCATAAGCACTATCTATATATCTTATTCTACTATATGCTAGTGCTTGCGAACCATTTAAAGTTTGAATACCTGAATTATTTACACCATTTATTTGGCTAACTTCTTTTTCAGATACATTAATTTCAACGCCACCTAATATATCTATTATTTTTTCAAAGGATTCAAAACTAACTGCTATATATTTATCTACATCTATTCCAAAATTATTCTTTATTGTACTTATTAGCAAACTTGCTCCTTCATAAGCATATGCATGTGTTAACTTTTCAGTACCATATCCTTCTATATCAACATAAGTATCCCTAGCTAATGATGTTATTCTTATATCATTATTCTTTTCATCTATTGTAGCAATCATCATAGCATCTGATCTATTACCTTTTTCCATATTATTGCCATCTACACCAACTAAAAGTATATTAGTTATTCCTTTTTCTTTATTTCTTTCTGACTCTTCAGTTGCATTTATTTGTTTTGCTTCTTCTTTATCATACATAGAGTTTAACTTAAAATATATATACCCAATTCCCATTAATGGTATTATTATTAGTATTGAAATTAATGCTATTGTAATTTTTTTTATATTATTCATATTGCCACTTCCCTAGTATATATTTAAATTATAAAAATTAAGCTATACACAATAGTGCAGAGCTTAAAATCCTATAAGTCCATTATTATAAGCATATAAAGCAGCTTGAATTCTATCTTTTAAATTAAGCTTTGAAAATATATTACTTGTATGTTTTTTTACAGTATGCTCTGTTATATAAAGTTCTTTTGATATTTCTATATTACTTTTTCCTTGGGCTATACAAATTAATATTTCTCTTTCTCTTTTTGTTAAATCTTCCATACATTCATTTTTATCTTTAGAAATATAGCTTTCTATAAGCTCTGCATCATAATACTTTTTATCTTTGCTTAACTGCTTAACAGCATATCCAATATCTTCTGAGTCTATATTTGCTAATATGTAACCATCAATTCCTATTTTCATACACTTTGAAAACAATACTCTATCTTCATAAAAATCTAAAACCATAACCTTTATGTTTTTTTCTTTTTTTAGTTTTTCTATATCATGTAAGTACTGTTTGTTGTTTTTGTTTAAGTCTATGACTAATAAATCATATTCATCCTTGTATATATCTGTGTATCTATGACTTTCTTTTATAGTGTCTACATAGTTTTCTTTTGATAAAATTTCAACTATACCCTTTCTTATTATTAGTGATTCTGAAATTACAATAACTTTCATACTTATCCCCCCACAAAATATTAAGTTATTTATAAGACTTAGCCACTTTTTCTATATAAGTAATATACTCACTCACATCTAAATACTTCCTTTTATTTATATTATTATTTTAAAGTTTATTATTCTGATAACTTATTATATTAGTGTTTTATTAGTATTATTACTATCATTAATTCTAATATAGGTGTATTTTTTATACTACTTTAGTATAAAAATTCGCTTTTCTTTATGGACTTTCATCGAAATACTTTAAACCACATGTGGGCAATATTTATATGACCAACAATTTAGTCAATTGCTAAAAAAAGCAAGTAAATTTCATAAGAAACTTACTTGCTTTTAATTAATATTATTAAATTTATATCTAAACTGTTGAGTAATATATCCCATAAAAATTAAAGTAAGAAATATCATTACTATCACTGCTTTAACTATTTTAAATAATCTCATCTATTATATGATTATCCTGTGCATATAAAATTATATCTTGCCTGCTTCTAAGATGTAACTTACTAAGTATATTACTTACATGCTTTTTTATAGTATAATCAGTTACTTTTAATTCATTTGCAATATCTTTGTTGCTAAGACCTTTACATACATAGTTTAGTACACATTTTTCTCTGTTAGTAAGGTCAATTTCATTATTTGTTTTTTCATTATGTATAGTATATTGTAGTAATTCCGAATCATAAAATTTCTTTCCATTTAATACTTTCTTTATTATATAAATAAATTCATCTTTATCATCTATATTTAATATATATCCATCAATACCATAGTCTACTGATTTTATAAATAACTCTATATCTTTTTTGCTATCTAAAATCATTATTTTAGAACTTTTAAATTTCCTCCTTATTTTGCTTAATCTTTTTACTATATTAATGTTATTTTTATTAACATCTATAAATGAAAAATCAATTTCTAAAAGCTCTTTATCTAATACATTGTTTAAGTTAGATACTGTTATTATATCATTTGTATTTAGCGTTTCATTTAAAAGATGATTTAGTGAATCTCTTATTATAAAGGATTCTGATAGAACCAATATTTTCATACATTTAGCCTCCAATATATAGTCAAACTTGTATATTTTATCTCATGAGTATATATTAGTGATTTTATGCAAAAAAATATATTACCTTATTATCTTATATATAATTACCTAATAGTGTTAGCTTTAAGTTTCTTGTTATTACTCTAGCGTATATAAGGCTTTATCTATTGCTATCATTTGTTTTTACTCCACTTGATAATTTTTTTACCTTATCGTTTATTTTTTATTCTAATTTAACTTACTTTAGATAATATTTATATACTGTTTTACTACTATAGTATAACTTTTTAATCTTCTTTAACGATATTTCTTAAATTATTAACGCTCATACCATACTCAGCAGCAAGCAAACTTAAATTAACCCCATTATACCTTTTTCTAATTTCCCTATTTCTGCTATTTCTAATAGTAGCTTTATAAGTAGGTATATACAGATTGCTTCCTCCATACATCCTAATTATCTCTAAATACTTTTCATCTCCCACAATTTCATATAACATTTCTAAATGTTCATATACATCTTCTTTTCTTATTTTCATATTAACCTCCTAAAATTTTAAACTTAAATTATATACCATATCATCTTTTATAAATTTATTAATAAAACCTAACAAAAACTTTCTTTAATATAATTGTAGTTTTTAGTATAAAAACTTTCGAGGAAAATACTTTTAAATATACTTTAGAAAAATACATTAAAACCCTGCTTACACCTTTCTAAGTAATATATAAATATAAGCTTTACAAATGGCTTAAATAAAATTTAGGAGGTAACTTATATGGCAGTTACAGTATTAAATAATCCAGCAGGACTTAGATTAAAATTTGATTTAGGAAAAGATGACTCAACAGGCAAAACTAAAGTAAAAAGCAAAACATTCTCAAATGTAAAACACAATGCATCAAATGAAGATGTATACGAAGTAGCAAGTGCTATAGAATCTCTTCAACAATATCCAGTTTTAGAAATAGCTAAAATAGACAACACAACTTTAGCATAAAGTTCGCTTCGTTTGAGCGACGTATCGGCGAAACATTTCATTTCGCCAACGATGTATCTTCGTTACCACTTTGAGCAACGTGTTGTCGAAGCATTTCAGATACATCCGTTGCTCAAAAACACCATTTTAGATAAATATCAATTAATATTTCAAAGTTTGTAGCACTTTATATTATTAAAATTAATATTATTAGGAGGATTTTATTATGGAATTAAATAGAAAATTAGTTATGACTTTCAAAACTACAGATGACAAGAAGGTATCATTAACAATTGACAACCCAAGAGAAGATTTAACAGAAGAAGAAGTAAAAACTGCTATGGAACTTATAAAGGAGAAAAATATATTTGCACCTGGTGGAGCTGATTTAGCATCTTTAGTTTCTGCAAAAGTTGTTGAAACTGATACTACTAACTACGACTTAGTATTTTAATATAATATATGGATGGTAATTTAGAAGTTCTGATTGCAAATGTAGGCTTTCCAATTGCTATAAGTATGTACTTACTTATTAGAATTGAAGGAAAGCTTACAATTTTAACAGATAGTATAAATGAACTATCTAAAAACATTTTAAACATGAAAAAAGGATAGCAGCTGCTATCCTTTTATTAATTTATACACTTCCCACTTGTTCGAATTATATTTCTAACTTGAACCTCACTTATTTCAAATGCCCTTGCAAGATCTTTTATATTTTTTCCATTATACCTTTTTATAATCTCTCTATTTCTTCCATTTCTAAGAAGTGTTTTCTTGCTTGGAAAATAAATAGCAATACCACCATACTCATTACAAAACTCAATAAACTTATCTATCCCCATAAAATTAGCAAGTCCCACAAACTCCTCTGGAATATCCTCAATTTTTATATAATCCATATTACCCTCCTAATAATCTATATGTTGAAAATGTAGTCTTGGACCATTGTAGCAATAATGTCTAAATTTTGTTTCTCCATCTCTACATTTAGCAACTATTAAATCTACTATTTTTATTCCCTCTTCCCTTGCTTTAAGTACACTTTTCTTATCTCTTTTAATTTTTATAACTGCTTCTTCAAAATCAGAAAGTACTGGCTCATGTATATATACAACATTGTTACTATCATGAAATATTGCCTTACTATCTCTCATTGGACGCTCTCCCCAAGGTCTTAAATCCTTCATTTCATCATTTAATTGACTTAACTGTATAACTGGTATATGAAAATCTAAAGTTATATTTTTAAGTTCTCTTGATAAAGTTGCAACTTCCCTTTCCCTATTTTGTAAGTTTTGTTCTACAGTTAAAAGCTGTAAATAATCCACTATTACCAAATCAGGCTTAACTTGTCTTATTCTTCTTTTTAATTGTGATATTGTGCTTATTCTGTCATTTATGTATATTAGGTTATCCTTGCTAAACTCATGCATTACATCTATAATGTTTTTCCAATCTATTTCCTTTAAGTTTTTGTACTTTAAACTTTTAGCACTTATACCAGTTTTTTTGCTTATATTTCTCATAACTATTTGCTCATTACTCATTTCTCTACTTATAAAAAGTACCTTTTTACCTTGACTTGCACAGTTTAACATTATTTGAAGTGCCAATGCAGTTTTACCAACTCCACTTCTAGCAGCAATTGTTGTAAGCTCTCCTTTAAAAAGACCACCTATAACATCATCTAACAACGGTACTCCAAATTTAAGACCTGTTTCTTTATCATTTTCAAGAAAATCTAGTATTCTTTCACAAATAGAACTCATATCATCTTTATCTTCTATGTCCTGATCTACTGTTCTTTTTATATCATTTTCAAACTTAAAAAGAGATGAATCTATATCTTTATTTTCAAGTATTTCAGTTATTAAATTCATACAGCTATTTTTTATACATTTTCTTTTAAACTTGTCCTTTAATATGTTTATATGTGTATCTATTGCATAAGTCTCACCAATTGATGATAAATTACTTATGTATGAAACCATTACATCAACTTTTCTTTCATCTAACTTAGTTTTTATTGTTGGTATATCCAAGGTGTAATTATTTTTATATAAGTTTTTCATTATTTCAAAGATTTCTTTGTTGTAGGATATAGAAAACATATCCTTACTTAATTCATCTAACTTATATGCTAGGGTATTGTCTAGTATAATACTCCCTAGTATTGAGTTTTCAATGTTTATAGCTTCTAATGGTGCCATATAATCCCCCTAATTAAAATTATTTAAAAATCAAATTCTATGTCAAATGGCTTTATATCATCTAAATCATCTATATCCTCATTTGTATCAACTTCTTCATTTAAATATCCTTCAAACTTGTTACTAAACAAGGTTTCTGGTCTTAAGTATTTTTCCATTTCAGTGTGTAACCATTGTTTTGATTTTATATTTATTACCTTGTAAAAATCTTCTTCATCAAATCCTTCATTAAGCCTTGCGTTTATAAGGCTCTTTGTTTTAACTGAAGTTTTCTTAAATCTCTTATTAGTTTTCTTGTTTAAATAATCAACCACACAAGAATGTATTTTATTATTATTTATATTATCTTTTTTAGAGTGGCAGTTCTCTATGTCCTTACCTATATCGTATGTATGTTCGTTTAATAGACATAAATTATTGCTATTACTAGCTTTAGTATCTACTATACCTAGGTTGTGTCCTAGGTCATGACCTAGGTCAATATTATTGCTGTATTCGTATACTGATGGTGTGTTATCAGTGTTTCCTAATTGAACTAATTGTATTATGTTTAGTTCTTTGAAGTTTTTTATAAGCCTTTTTGCTTTTCCTATTGATATGTTTAAGTCCTTAGAAACTGTGCCATTGCTTATGTAGAATTGGCCTTTTGGTAGATTGCCATTCATGTTGTTGTAGTTTACTTTTTTCATTATGTAGTGGTTAAATATTATTTTGTCTGTGTCTTTTATATTATCAAATTTTAATACTTGTATATTAGTTTTAAAATATCCCCTTTGTAGTCCCATTATTTAGCTCCTCCATATGTATAAATTCAAATTCCATTTATGTTCCCTTTTATCGAACATGTTCTGTACTTTTATATTAATATATTTTACAATTATTTTCAATAGTTATATAAATATTTATTTAACAACTATATTTATAATATTTAGTTTTATAATATATTTTTTATATTAAATTTGTAGTTATTATAATGTTCTAAGAAATGTTATTTGTTTAATATAATGTAGTATTAAATATTAAAGGAGATATTATGATGAATAAAAATAACGATTCTAAGCTTGCACTATTAACATCTATTGTTCTAGGATCTCTTGTATTATTTTTAATTTTTTTATGTCATAGGCTTATACTTTGTATAGCTCATGTTTTTGTTTATTTAACAGGGCTTGCTACTGTGTTATTAGTTTCTGTATTTTATATATTTATAATAGTATATCTTATTTCAAGGTTTCAAAAGTATTACTGTAAGTATTATAAGGATAAAAAGTATAAGAGAAATGATTTAGATAATATCCAAATAATTAATTCTATAATCAAAATAGAAATCTCATTAATTGTTACTCTATTGTTTATATTAATAGTATTTTATGTACTTAATCTATTGTTTGTTAAAAAGCTACATATTATATAAAGTATTTTCTTCAATCTAATTATTACTTATTTAATAATATACAAAATACCCTATAGAGTTATACCTTTCTATTAGTTATCTACTCTATAGGATACATTTTGCAATATAGTATCTAGATTAAACATTTATTTTACCATCATAATCTCTTTATAAATTTTTATAATTCCAACTAACTTATTAACTTATTATTTTTCTTATAAATACTCATAGCTCTAAATCCAAATTTTAATTTGTCAACAAAGCTATATTCTTTATTAAATACACCTGTAAACAAATGATGAATCCATGTTATAAGAACAAATATTTTATTCTTCGCATAAATTTATATATTAAAAAATAAGTATAGATTCATGTTCATATAAATCTATACTTATTTTCTACGTAAAATTCACCATTATTATTTATTAAATTAAAAATTTTCTTCTAAATATTGTCTTATGTATATTGGCCTATTTTCTGCAAACTCTATTAATTTATCTACTTCATTTTTCCAATATACTTTCCAATCTGTTACTTCTTCATTTTCTTTTCCAATAAGTTTATTCACTAACTTTCTTATTTTAGTTGGTTTTAATTCCCATCTATTAAAATGTTCTTCAATCTCAGGTTCTAATACTAATGCCATTTCATTTATTTTTTCTACTACATTTTTTGGGGCAAATATAGTATCTAGATAGTAATTAAATGTCTGTACAAATTCATTTTTAAATTCTTCATTTTTGAATAAATTTTGCATAAGTATAAATGACCACTCATACTCTTCTCTATGTACCCATTTAATACTTTCTGGAATATCTTCCAAAGACATATTAGGATTTAGTATATATTCTAATCTAATGCTTTCATAATCATTAAATGAATGATCTGTATCAAATAACATCCATCTCCATTTACCATCTTCATAATTTCCTTCATTTAAGTCTAATGTATTATTTCTACTTTTCCATACTTTAACATTATTTTGTGGCCAATCTATATTATTAGTATAAGTTTGAGCAACAATATATTGTATAAAATTCTCAACATCTATTTTAGTTTTTATGTATTCATAATTTTCTTGTAAACTCATATCATTTTCTTGTACAAATTTGATAATATTATCGTAACTTTCTATATCCTTTTCCTCACCTACATTTACATACATACGTTCTTTATTAATAGAATCAATTATTATAACATTATCTTTATCCACACCATAATGACTTTCTACATAATATTGATCTAAATTTTCTCTTATATTATGAATCCCCCAATACTCTCCATTTATAAATAAAACAGATGGTCTATATGCTTGTGTAGCAATACTAGTGTCTTCTAATATACTATGTACTAAAGCATCTTTAAATAAAGTATACTTAAAATCACTTCCTGAGTTTCTAAGTTTAATTCGTTTAAATTGATCAATGTATTCCTCACTATTTTTATTATTTTTTAAGTTTTTAAATAAGTTATATTCTATCTGTTCTTTATCATCATAATCTTCTCTAGCATAAATTTTTAAACTTTTACAATCATTCTTTGTTGAATATGCGCCAGAAATTCTCACACCTACATTTTGTGCAACTACTCTTTCACCATTAGTTTCAAAAACTTCTATATGAGCTTCTCTCTCCCATTCCTTTCCTTTTTGATTATAATTAGTTGGTACTGGTGAGGAATCTAGAACAACTTCTTTATTATTACGTCTCCAAATATCATATATTTGTCCAGGTACATAAATACCTTCTTCATATCCAAATAAATTATCCTCATCTGTTACAAGAGATACTATCGGTAGTGTATATTCTGGATTTATAAAATATGTATTTGTTACAGTTTCATCAGAAAATACCCCATCTTTATAAGTCTTAGCCCTTACAACTGTTCCCTTAAAAACTTCATCTGTACCAATTTCAAAATTAATGCTATTATATCTTTCACTTGTTTTTATTTGTGCTAAATTATTTTTTTCTCCTTCTCTAGATTCAATTTTTATACTACCTTTATATAAATTAGATTTTAATGTTGGTTCTGAACCATCCAAGGTATAATATATATCTAAACTATTATCTTTAGTATATAGTTGTAAATTTATTGTATCTGAATAATAACCTCCTTCATGAGAAAATATAGGAGATTCTAATTCTTTTTCTGGTATTAATGTTTTTACAATATTTACTTTATTAGAACTTCCAGGTGTAGCTTTGCTTAATATTGCATAATTATTAGTTCCATCTGGTTTTCTCCCAAATGAAATATTTTCATCACACTTTGGAACTTCTAAACTATCTATAATTTCACCACTTGTATGAGTTAGATAAATATTTTCTCCTTTTTTGTTTATCTTAAAATTAGTATGTAAAAAATTTAAATTATCTTTTCTATCCTTACCAGATGCTCTTACTATTATAAAAGATTTTGGAGAAATATTAACTTCTGGAAATGTCCAATAAAATGGTGTTTCTAAATCATTTGTTATACCATATCCCTTTAAGTTAATCTCTTCTTCTCCATAATTATAAATTTCTATCCAATCTGTATACTCTCCATCTTCATCACTTAATCCTCCATTATTATCAGCAAGTACTTCATTTATAACCAAGGATTTGTCTTTATCTACCAACTCAATATCAATAACATTATTTGTTTCTAAATTTATACAAACACATATTACACTAATTAGAAATATAATTATTGAAAATAAAGTAATACTCTGTAAAACCTTTTTTTTCATATATTTCTACCCCGCAATCTCACCATTATAAGAAACGATATTAATGTTAATAATATTTTCTATTGTTTTTAATTCTTTTAAAATTATATTATCTTCGTTTCTTTTTAATTTAATCTCATAAGTTGCTTCAGTAAATACATCTGTTGAGTTCTTCATTTTTAAATTAAACTTACTTGTATGTTCTTTTATAATTGATTCTATTTTTTCAAAATTTATATCATTTCCCTTTACTATAAGTAAATAACAGTTATCATTATAAATTCCTCTATCAAATATAAATAGTAAAAATGCGATAAATACAGAACCTAAGATACCAATTATGTATACACCTGTTCCTGTTGATAAACCTATACCTATACCCCAAAATAAAAATCCTATATCTTTAGGATCTTTTATTGCTGAACGAAAACGAATAATAGAAAGTGCACCTACCATCCCTAATGATAGAGCCAAATTGCTCCCTATTATCATCATTACCATAGATGTTACCGTTGAAATTAACATTATAGTTATGTTAAAATTTTTTGAATACATAACCCCCGAATATGTTTTTTTATAAACCCAATAAATAAACATACTTAATAATACTGTAATACACATACTTATTAAAACTTGTGTTACTGAGATTCCTGCATTATTTTCAATTAAATATTTTAATAACTCTTTTTTACTCACTATTAAATCCCCCTACAATTATTTAATATAGTATTTCTCTTGCTAAACAGTACTTACTAATAGATGATCTTTCTGCATTATAAATACTTAATATTTCTCTAATCCATTTTGGTAGCATATTATTATATTTGACTTCTAGTATTATTTTAGGTTCATTAAATACTTTAACTGTATTTATATTCTTATCAAATAAATTATAAATATTTTTGCTAGCTCTTAAGTTTTTGTCAAAGGTAATACGTATGGAATTTATTGGACATGTATATGCTTCTCTATTATAATCAACAATTGTACTTGGAATATATAGGTCATTATGCATTATATAATATACTTTATTTGCAATTTTATTATTATACTTTAGTAGTACATCTAAATTTCCTTTTATAATATCTATAGCATCTTCTCTAGTAATATTTATAGTTTCTTTTAACATATAGTTGTCATATCTATTTTTTATTTCTAATTTTACCTTATCACTATCTACATCATACATTCTAATTCTAATTTTTTTTCTATCTTTTGTTCCTATTATTTTTTCATAATAATCTTTGTTTTGTAATGTATCAAAGTATAAACTTCTAATCCAATAACCTTCACTATTAACATCATATACATCCTTTTCTAGTGCGGTTTCCAATACTTTTCTTAAATTGATATAATCCATTTCATTTATAAAGTATTTTAATTCATTTCTATATACATTTACTGAATCCCCTAACAAATATATTTCTCCCTCCCCTATAAAAATCTATTTATTTTTATTTATACTATCTATAATATATATTTTAATTATTTTTTTAAATTCATATAGTAATAATAAGAATACTATTTATCACACTATAGTATAACTTTATTAAAATATTTTTTATTAAATGGTCCTCATCTTATCTTTCTTCATTAGGAATTATATACTCTTAAGGATAGTATTTATAATACTAAAAGCCTTATATCTAAATAGTTATAAGGCTTTTAAAGTTCAATTTTTATTGTATATTTTTTGAATATGATTTTTTAATTCTATTTTTTAACATAAATATTAAATTGATAACTATCAATCCAATAATAGCGCCAATACTATCTATTAAAACATCTTTTATTTGACTTCCTCTTCCTGGTATAAATAGTTGATGTATTTCATCAATACATGCATATATAAAAGTTATACTATATGATACTACTGTAGAAATTTTTACATTCTTTTTTATTTCGTATATAACTATAAAGCATAATATTGATAGCAAACAAAATAATATAATATGAGCTGATTTTCTAACTATAAATTGTGAGTTAGGTGAATTTAATATACCTGATAGCATATTTCCGATTATCGGAGTGCTATTTAATAAATTTTCTATATTTCGTGACAATTCATTCGATATATTTGCTGATTGATTAGACATACAAAATATAAAACTCATCCATATTATAGTTAAGATAACATATTTACTTTTTTTACTCATTAATAACTCCTTACTTCATATAAAATATAATAATTTATTTTAACTATAAACTTAGTAATGACTATTTATTCCTGTACATTAGATACTTCAACTTCTTTTGCACAATCAAAATCATCTTTACTTTGACTATCATTAATCCTATTTTCTAGAACCTCCATAAATTGATCTCTAAGCTCAGGTCTTTTTAATGCAAAATCTACTGTTGCCTCTAAAAATCCTAACTTATCACCTACATCATATCTTTTCCCTTCAAAATTATAGGCATAAATAGCTTTATGAGTAGCTAAAGTTTTAAGAGCATCAGTTAATTGTATCTCTCCACTTTTACCAGGTTCTTGATTTTCAAGTATATCAAATATATCAGGAGTTATTATATATCTACCTAATATAGCTATGTTTGATGGAGCTTCTTCAACCTTAGGCTTTTCAATCATATCCTTTACTTTGTATACTCTATCTTCTATATAATTTACATCTAATATTCCATATTTATCTGTATCTTGCTTATCAACTTCTTGAACTCCAAGTATAGATGTTTTATATTCATTATAAGCTTCTATTAATTGCTTTAAACAAGGATTTTCTGAATCTACTATATCATCACCAAGAAGTACTGCAAATGGATCATTTCCTATAAAACTTTTTGCACAATAAATAGCATGACCTAGACCTTTAGGTTCTTTCTGTCTTATATAATGTATATTCACCATATTTGATATATCCTGAACCATTTTAAGCATTTCATCTTTTCCTTTTTGCTCAAGTTCAAGCTCTAATTCAACTGACCTATCAAAGTGATCTTCTATAGATTTTTTACTACGACCTGTTACTATTAATATTTCTTCTATTCCTGACTGTATTGCTTCTTCTATTATGTATTGAAGTGTTGGTTTGTCTACGATTGGAAGCATTTCTTTTGGTTGTGCTTTTGTTGCAGGTAAAAATCTTGTTCCCAGTCCTGCTGCTGGTATTATTGCCTTTCTTACTGTTTTTTTCATAATTTTATCTATTTATTCCCCTTTTTATAAAATTATATTGATTCTAATTCCGATTCTACTTCCTTATTTTTAAGTAATTCTTTAAGTTTTTCAAGTTTTGGAACTAATATACATCCTATAATAAAAAATACTATATTAAATGTTGATATGCTCATTGGTGGTTTAGGTATTTCAAGAGATGTAGGTCCCATTATAACTGAATATATAGAACCTATCATAAGACCTATAATACAATATATTATTTGTGATCTATAGTTTCTAAGTAAATATCTTACAATTCTTACTGTTAATAATACACCAAGTATTATTCCAAATCCAAATATTAATACACCTGGTAAGTATTCAAAGTTTAAGTTTAATATTTCTTTTATACCATTAAGTATTGGTGCATAAAGTCCAAATATTAAAAGTATTGTTGAACCTGATATGCCCGGTAGTACCATTGCTGATATGGCAATCATACCAGATATAAATATATATGCTATAAATAATAGATTTAAGTTATCATTCTTAATAGAAAAGCTACTACCACTATTTGTAACTGGATTAAAGTAAGTCATTGTTCCAACTATAATTATTCCTATTATTAAAAATATAATATGTTTTTTATTGTTTATTAATGTTTTTATTTCTGATTTAACTATTAATGGAATTGATGATATTATAAAGCCTAAAAATAAGCAACTTATTTGATATATATTTCTTTCAAATATATTTGTTATAAATAATACTGATAATATAAATCCTACAATCCATCCTATTCCTATTTTGGATAGAAATTTAATTGAATTTATTCTATCTATTTTATTATTTGATATTAGATTATTTAATGAATTTACAAAATTATCATAAAAACCTAATATAAAAGCTATTGTTCCTCCTGATACTCCTGGTACACTATCAGCTAAAGCCATACAAAAGCCTCTAATAAAATTTAGTATATACATGAATAAACTCACTTCCTTTAAAATTTGTTATAAGTTTGACTTACTAATAAAATTCATTAAGTTTTGCATCTATTAGCTAAGCATATGATTTTTAATGGTTTAAATTTATACTTTTCATATTTTTCATTGTATTTACTAAAAAATAAAAACAATCTAATTTCAGTGCAATTGATCCAAGTAAATAAATAATTATTCCTACTACTATCTGAGTAGGTATTACTAAATAATCAGTTAAACATATTAAAGGAACGAAATAAACTATAATTCCCATAATAAATGCCAATAAAAATGATGGTAAAATATCCCTAACCTGTTCAAAATAGCTATAATCTAAAAGTTGCCTATTAGGATAAGCATTAATAATGCTTGCAATCAATGTATATATAACAGAACCTATACCAATTGCAAAAACACCATATTGCGCTGAAATTAATATAATAATAATACCTATACTCTTTTTTATTATTTCCATTTTTAGGTATAAACCACTACATCCTATAGCTTTAATTGCATTCAAATTAGATGTATGTATTGGCTGCATTCCACATATAAAACAAAAAATGTACATATATGGTACACATTGAATCCATTTTTCAGTAAGTATAAGCTTAATTAATGGTTCCCCAATTGCCATCAATCCAAACATTAATGGCCACATAATATAACTACTTATCATAATTGATCGACGAGTCATAGACTTAATACGTTCTTTATCATTTTGATATTCAGCCATAGCTGAAAGCAATACGCTGTCTATAGAAGTATTAATATTAGCTACAATAAAATTTGGGAACTGTTTACCTCTATTGTAGTATGCTAAATCTAATGGTGAATACATCTTTCCAATAATTAATTGCCTAACCTCATTATATATTGTATTGATTAGTGTTGAGAGTAATAGCTTCCATCCATACGAAAATAGTCCTTTTAAACGTACAAAAGAAAATTGTAACTTAGGCCTCCACTTAACTGTAATCCATAGTATACATGTATCGATAGTTGAATTTAATACTTGTTGAACAACCAATGCCCAAACTCCATACCCTTTATATGCCAAAAATAGTCCAACTATAGCTGAGCAAATAGTCCCTATCAAAGTTGAAAAGAAAAACTTCTTAAAAATCATTTTTTTAGAAACAAATGCTTGTTGAATATTTTTAACACCAGATATTACTATTGTCAGGCTTAATACACGTATAACTGAAGTTAATGATTGTGTATTAAAGTACGCTGCTATATATGGTGATATAATAAAAATTCCTATATATAGTATGCAACACCAAAATATATTAAAGTAGAAAACTGTTGAGAAGTCTAAATCATCAGCATCTTTTTTTTGAATCAATGCACTTCCTAATCCGCTATCAACAAATACCTGCAATATAGTTATAAATACTGTAACAATCGCAATTACTCCATAATCTTCAGGTGCAAGTAGCCTTGCAAGAATTATAGAAACTATAAAACTAATACCTTGAGCACCACATCGTTCAGCAAATCTCCATATTAGATTTTTAATAGTCTTATTTTTAATATTACTATTTGAATTCATATATTCTCCTAATTTTATAAATTACTTCACTAAAATTATATTATTTTATAACGTTTGTATATTTTCTAGTTTACTATTTCTCATCTCAATATTAGTCTATTGTTTTACGTTATTTTCTTCCTTATTCTAAACTCTTATTATATCTAAAATAAATACTGTAACTATAATTATCACCGTATTATCGCTCTATTCACCTACAACTGCATCATTATGTCTTGGTCGCAATATAGTTGATGATATATATGGTGTATGTGGAATATATACAACATCTACCCCATACTTCTTTAAAATTATTTCTGTTTCATTCCATCTTTTGCTACCTTTCCAATCATCACCAATAAATACAACATCAAATTTAAGTTTTTCTAACATCTCATATTTATCTAAAGTTATCGTAATGATAGCTTCATCAACCGCCTTTATATTCTCTACAATTAATCTTCTGCTTCCTTCACAAATTACTGGTGTTTTATTTTTATATTTTTTTACTAAATCATCAGAATTAACACCAACAATCAGGTAATCACAATACTGTTTTGCATGATTAAGTATATTTAAGTGTCCAATATGAAACATATCATATACTCCTTGTGTATATCCTATTTTATAACGCTTCATTTATTCATCACTTCCTTTTTATTATATTTGTATTACTTATATCATCAATTAAATACTGCGCTATCTGTTCCCCAATCATACCTATATTTGTAGGAACTAATTTATTAATTACTAATTTTCGTTCTTCTCTCATTGAATCATTGCCTTCCATAATCTGCAACACTAATTCCTCTATATCTTTGTAACTCATAGCATGATACAATACATTATCCATTTCTTGCGCTTCCTTATTTAATCCTTTTGAATCATCGCAGTAGATAATCGGTTTTGTTGTAACAAAAAACTCCATTAATAATGATGTATAATCAGCTATAAGTAAATCTGCTCTATGTAACAGTGGAATATAGTCTTTTTCCTCATCAATTACTATATTCTCACATTCTATGCATTCTTTCTTAAAACTATCTACTTCATTTTGAGTCATAATTCCTTTTTCAATAAAATTCATGAACATAAGCGGATGAGGCCTAATTATCAAATATATATCTTTGTGTTGTTTTACAAAATCAAGGATTTGGCGACTGTATTTTAAGAATCCACTTAGCTTGGTAGATTCTTCGTCTGCTACAGTCCAACGTGGCATCCACGCAATTGTAAACCGTTTGTTATTTTCTTTATCTTTAATATTGCTTGTAAGTAGATCAAATCGTGGAAATCCCATATAAACAAACTTATTTAAACCACATTTATCTTGGAAATAGAATTCATTTTTACACATACTCAATCTAGATTTACTAGCAACAAACGTGATGTATGTATTATTAATAAACTCTTGATTAAATGTTGTCATAAATTTATCATCTATCATATTATATGCATATGGAATATAGCATGTTTTAGTAAACCTACAAACATTTGAACTTCTATATTCTACAGGATATTGTGTATTATACGGTCTTGTATATATAACATAATCAGGTTTTAACAGCTTAATATCAATCCATTGATTATCAGATTTAAATGCATTAACACAGTCAATTCCTAAATTTTTAAAATAATCAAAAGATTCATTAATATCATCAGGATGATACTCTATTTCTCCATTATTAGATTTTGGTTTAGGAATACATAATATAACTACCTCAACATTTTCTCTTTGCTTTAATTCTTCATATACTGTTTTAAACGAATTCCAAGTTTCTGGAAATTGTACTAGAAAAATTACTCTTATATATTTTTCATTACTATTTTTTATATGACTTTTAACCCAATATTTAGGTGTATTAGAAAAATATTTTAAAAATTTAAGAAACATCCAAATTTTATTTGGAATTAATGTCTTTACAACCTTTTTCATTCCTATCACCTCATTATATATTAAGTTCTAACAATAATATCAAAACTTATAACTACCATATTTGAGTTTTTGATAGTATCTCATTTTCATTTTAATATTTTTAAGAAAATACTTATATAAAACAATACTAATACATTCCTCTTAAAAAAATTCAATATAATCATTCACACTATAAATATATATTCAATAAGTCTATTCTATAAATTTATTTTTAATTACTATAATAAAGATCATTGTTAAAAATATAGAATTATTAAATAGTAATATATCTTATCTTTAATTGAAAAATTATTTTTAAATTTAAAATCACTTTTATATTCTTTAATAATTTTTTTTATTTTTTTTAA
>ERZ773239.923-NODE-923-length-26117-cov-7.800629_pt1 | contig 26117 bp, 32 predicted proteins | sample MGYA00580521_ERZ773239 | MGnify/ENA primary metagenome ERZ773239 (study PRJEB29015, sample SAMEA2737801) | human gut metagenome | biome: human gut; feature: human-associated habitat; material: faeces | place: China | collected 2012 ... | reverse complement strand
ACATCCTTATAGAACTCTGGTTCATGGCATACTAGTAATATACTTCCCTTATATTGACTACATATTGAGTATATATCTATATTTACAACACTTTTTATTGTAATATTTTTATTTAAGTATACCATAAAATAATAATATTAATTATTTATATATAATTTTATAGTATGTCTTAATTTTACATTAGAAGGTTAAATATGTAAATACTAAATTCCAATTTTATCTTTAATTTCACTAACGTCTTCTTGAATATCTTCTACCACATTAAACTTTTCAGCTAATTCTGAAATTACTTCTTGATTTTTATTAATTATACTTTGTAACTTTTCCTCTCTAGTTTTACTTTCTTTTCTTGTATCTATTAATAGCCATACGAATAATATTGCCCATGCTCCTTGGCTTACTATAGTTTTAAGTATTTCTGCTTCCATCAAATTCACCTCCTTAGTTATTCAATACTTATTTCAATATTCATAGTCATTTCTCTATCTGTTTCTATAATAAATCTATTTTCTTCTTTAGATGATATTCGATAATCCCCAAATCCAAACTTGGCTACACCTATAATATCATAATGTCTTCCTAAATATTCAGAAGGAATGTTTAATATGATCTTATTATCCTTGCTAGTTATATCTTTATAAATATACCTAATATTATCTGTACTATTAGTTTCTAATGTACTAACTTCTGCTACTGTTCTAGTCTCAGTATTGGCATATGTATTTACTATATTAGCATTTTTAATAGCTCCACCATTAAAATTCCAATTTCCATAAGCATTAATTGCACAACCATTACTGTCATCAGTTTCATTAATATGTAGTCTTATTAAATTTTGAGTTCCATTTCTATAGCCTATAATTACCCCATTATCTCCACATATCAACAATTTCCCTTCTGTTGTATTATAAATATTGTGGGGACTGTTAGAATCATTAGAAGCTATATTTATATTATTATTTATCCATAAAGGGGAGTTTATTGTCATTCCTTTCTTTTTAACTACACCATTAACAGTTTGTTGACTACTCCAAAGTTCAAAGAAATTATAAAATGTATCTTCGCTTGTCCAACCTTCATTTAAATTCGGCTTTGCAATATGAGAAAATCTTATAAAATCTGAATACTGTGGCATGGCAAATTCAACACCGTTAATATCTCTGTTACTGTCAAAATATGCAATCCCTACTCTTAGCATTTGTTCTTCTTTATTCCAATCTTGAAAAGTAAGTCCTCCTGCATTAAGTGCTACCCATTGTTCTCCTTTTCTGCTTCTTAATTCACCTGTCAATTGAGCTTCCCCATTATCAAGATTAATCCAACTCTCACCATTTAAAGATTTCAGAATTCCTGCATTTATTAACATTGCATTTATGCCTTCACAAGTTAATTCATTAAGAACCAACTTACCATCCATAGTTAATGCTGTATTATATTCACCATAATAACCTGTTGAACTAAAACCTAAACCATTAACATTCCACCTCCAAACCTTAGTAGCATTATTTTTATCAGCCGTATCCATTATTAATATTTCATTCTTATTTACAACTACAAATCCATTTATACCAGCATTTATTAAATCTGTAGCTTCTTCTCTAGCTTGCTGTAAAACATTTTGGAAACTTTCTGGTAACTTATTAATTTCCTTTACTACTTCTGCAAAAGATTCAGGTTTAAATTCTGATAAATCCAAATTAGATAACTCTATCGAGATTACCTTTTGTGTCATTACATTATATTTCTTTCTAATTGCCCTTACAGAAATATTAACATCTAGCTTATCAATAAAAACATTTACCGTATCACCTAAATAACATCTTTCTAATATAGTATAATTTTTATATTCCTCTGTTTTAGATAAATCTTCAAAACTTACTGTATATGTACCTTGTATTTCATCAATATGATTTTCTGTAAATTCTAACTCAGCTCTCCTAATTAACTCTGCCTGTAATTCTTCTAAAGTTTCATATCCAACTTCACCTTCTTCACAATCTTCTTGTAGTTTTACATCTTCATATTTAATAGTTATCGTTCTTACCGTAGCATATTTATCTATATTACTACTCTGTACATATCCATCTATTGTATAACCATTATAAGCTTTTGGCTTTATTCTTGTATAAACACTATCTATACTAGTTTCAGATTCAAATCCACTCATATTTTTAGCGTGTCTTACTTGGAATCCCCTATCTTGTCCTATTTTTTTATTAATAGTAGTTCTATATCCACGCCTTTGAATTTCACCACCCCATCTATCAATAAATGATTGGTCGCAATCAAATAAGCCCTCATATAAACGCATTCCTTGATAATATGCTGTGCTAATTGTTTCTATATCGCTAGAAAATTCTAACTCTCTTGCATAATGCTTATCTTCTTTATATTCATTAGAATTTTCTAACATCCATTGTAAAGCTGAATATCCATTTTGATTTTCTGGTCTTACATCCTCTAATCGTATAGAAAGTTGTTTTTCTATTGTATGTTGCCTAGCAAATACTGTAATATCTCTTGTGTTTTTAGTCGCTTTTACAATATCAAATATTTCATATCCATAATCTAATTTAACTTTTAATATAGCTTCTTCTTCTATGCCTTTCCATATACCTTCATCATCTACAATAAAAACTGCATCTAAAAAATAATCTCCTGTTGATAAATCTTCATCAGTTTCACACGATATACAAATATTATCTAACACAATATCACCAATAGATTTTAATACTTTACTTTTGGGAGTATTCTTATTAAATAAAGCTACTTTTACTTCTTTATTCATTTAACCACACCTCCCCTAAATTAAATACTTCTTGATAACATATAGATACACTAGCAAAACCATTAGAAGTAATTTTTATTTCATTTATTCCTTGTTGTAATTTTAAATATACTCCATTAGATTTGCTATAAATATCCCTTGTTTCATCAATCTTACTTATCATGTATTTATTTTTACCATTTATATAAATACACTCTTTGTTATCTAATCCACTAAAAATCATTTTATTATTTAATGATAAATTATCTATTATTACTAAATTTGCTTTATCATCTTTTAATTTAATACTTATCTCTGGGTATATTTCTACACCTTCAACATTGCTTTTATTATTTATTGTAAATATCTTTTCACTTTGATTTACAGTTGTTTCAATTCCATTATCATCTATGTGAGTGTATATATTGTCTATTACAGTTATATTTTTTACTAATTTACTACTATAAGCATGAGGTGATAATCTAACAACTAAATCTATAAATCCATTATCAGACCACATTAACCTTCTTCTTTTAAAAACTGCATTATAACAATAAAATCCAATTTCAAGGCATCTATAATCCTCTTCAAATAACCATCTATTAATAACATCAATTTCTAATTTGGAAAAATGAGTTATTTTTCCTGTATTCTTATTTATTTTCTTAATTCTTACTGCTTTTTCCACATATTTATTAGTAGTTTTTAATACTTCTCCTTCTATTGAAACAATATTTTCTATAATCAAACTACAATTTAAATCATAAGCCCATTGCTTACTGTCTCTTCCGTTATATTTAAAATACATTTCCTATCTTCTCCTTTCATATTTTTCTAAAAAAATAAGGTAGGAAACGTCTTGTCCTACCTATAAAAATTAGTATATTTAATTGTTACCTTAGTCACATTGTTGCTAACTTCAATGTCATTTTCACCAACACTAAGCTTAGGAAAATTACCTGACATATCTCTAAGCTTATTATTTAAATTCTTATTAAAGCATACCATATACTCGCTATCTATTGTAACTTCATTTTCGACATCTTCTATTGTAGTTACTTCACCATTTATAGATATTTGAAGATCCCCACTTCCATGCAGAGTTATAATTGGTTCAATTGGAAAGTGACCTTGATTAACAAATAACTTTTCATTTTCTAAAAATGTAATCGAAGATGGTGAAATATCTGTCATGAAAGGTTTTACAATAAAATCCATTTGCAATTCTCCATATTTACGTATTTCTTTAGAGATATCTCCAAATATAACCCTCTTAACAATAAAACATCTATCTTGCCTATCATAAAATAATCTACTATCAGTAACATTTAATAGCCAGTCTTCAAAATCATCAATCATACTCCAAAATTTATTACTATCTAATAATCTAAATGTTATAGATATAGTTCTATCCTTATATGTGCCACTTTTAATTATCAAGCTACTATTTCTGCCATCTAATTCTATATTTTCAACAACTTCATTCAAGCGTGGTATAGTAGGATATTCCGCTACACCTAAACCCCAATAACTAGAATAATAACCATTAAAAAATATTTCGTATTCTTTTTGATACAATGTATGCATTGGAATTTTATAATCGTCAATGACATTGTATCTTAATCTTTTTCTACTAGCATAATAACTACTAATATCATTTACTTTTAACATTTTATCACCTACCTTTAACAAAACTATTTATAACTTAATCTAGGACTTCTGTAATCATATTTGTCTAACTCATCCTTAGAAGATGCTACTCCTCTCATAAATACTTTGCCATCTATACTTAAATATAAAGCTCTACTACTATATTTCATAAACATAGCTTCTAATTCTTTATAAAATGGCTCTAAAGGTAATACTGCCTCTGCTTGTCTTCCCCTTCCATTATCTGCATCTCCTACACCTACACCACCTATAATTGTAGGTTTAGTAAATATACCACCAGTACTATACCAATCCACATCAAATTTAGGTATTGAAGGAGGATTCAGCGAGAACTTTCCACTTATATTGAAATGAGGTAATTTAATCTTTGGTAATTCCCAATTAAAATTAAAGAAACCTTTTATTTTATCTATAGCACTTTTTACTGCATCTTTAGCTCCATTTATTTTATCAGTTATACCTTGTTTTAATTCATTAAACTTATTCTTTGCTTTTGAAGCCATATCTGTTACACCATTGACTACCCAATCTTTAGCACTTCCAAAAGATGTTTTGATAGTTCCCCATAAGCCAATCCAAAAATTTCTAAAGCCTTCACATTTATTCCATAAAACCACAAACACCGCTACAACTGCCATTATCCCTGCTATTATCCATGTAGTTGGACTAGCTAACCATGCTAAATTTAATCCTGTTTGTGCAACTGTAGCTCCTTCTGTAACTGCCGTTCCTATACCCATTGCAGAACTTAATACACCCCAAGCTGAACTAACAGAATTTATTAAATCACTCATAAACATTACGCCTTTTAATATTGTATAAGCTCCTACCAGCCCCATCACAACCGTTGTTATCATGATAATCTTATTCCACGTATCTTCGCCAAATACACTTGTAACAGCTTCTTTTAAACTATCCAATATACCTTTTCCTTCATCTAAATTAGCACTAAAATTATCTGCTAAATCTATTACTAAAGGCATATATTGAAGTATTTTTTCAAACAATGGTTGAATTATTTTCTGAGATATGTTTATAACATTATCTTGTATAGTTGATAACATACCACTAAAAGTTTTACTTTGCTTATCCATAGCTCCTTCAGTTGTACTAGCTATACTATCTAAAGCTTGATTATAAATATCAGCGGTAATTTTACCCTGTGAAGCCATATTTTTAACTTCGGCTACACTAACTCCCATAACTTCTGCTAACCCTTTAAAAATAGGTATTCCTCTATCCTGTAGTATATTTAAGTCTTCCGTGTATGCAACTTGAGCCATTTGTACTTGAGAGTATTGTCTTACCATTTCTTTCAAACTGTCCTCTTGAATACCAAACGCTGATCCCATATTACCGAATTTAGTCAATTGATCAAATAAGTTCTGACCTTCAAACCCCGCATTATGTAATTGCTTTGCCATGGTATCTACACCAGTTTTAGAAAATGGAGTAGTCGCCGCATACTTAGTAATATCATCTAACATTTGTTTAGCTTCTTCTTGAGTACCTAATAACGTAGTCCAAGCAACTTGAGATGTTTCTAAGCTTGCATTAGATTTGATACCAAGTGCTATCATTCCAGATGCTAATCCTGCTACTGCCGTTGCACCAATTTTAGCCCATTTATCTACAACTTTTAATCCTGATTGAGCCATTTTTCCCAATCCTGAAAACCTACCCGATACACTATCTGCACTATCTTCTATATTTTCCAAACTATCTCTTGTTTCTTCACTTTGTCTATCTACTTGTTGCAATCCAGACATAACATCATTTATATCTAATTCTATGCTACTACTTAGTCTAAATACATCAGACATTTATTTTCCCTCCTTTCTTTTAAGAACTTATAAATGCACCTTGTTTTTTAAATTTATCTAACAATTTTTTATTCTCTAACTCTGTTTTTACATAATCTGTTTTTGTACTTGGTGCTTTTCTAGATTCTTTTATATAATCTAAATAACTCATTCCTTTACCATCGAATTGCATTAATAAATTATCAAATAAATATCTTTGATAAGTCCTAGAATCCATATATTCAATAAAGACACCTTCTATAATAGAAAGTGCCTCCTCTAAATCCATATTTGCAATATATTCGTAGCAACCATTTTTAAAAAGTATTCCTATTAGATCATTTCCTAACTTTTCTACTTGGTTGCTAAGTTGAAAAAAACCATAACAGTCTTACTTTGTGCTATCTTCTTTATCTGTTCAATAGTTTCATCTAATTCTTGTGATTCAATTTCTTTAGCTGTTTTACCATATATTTTAGCTAGACATTTATAAACTTCTTTTTCTGAATTTGGCAACGCTGTTATGAAATCATATAGAATGTTTGTACCTAATTTACTCATTTCTCTATTACATTCGATATTTACCTTTTCAAATTCTTCTTTGAAATCTTCATTTTCTATAAATATTTTTTCAGTCATTTCTTTCTTTTCATCTTCTGTTAGATTTTTATATTCTTCTAATCCTACTTCTTTAATTATTAATCTTCTTAATTCTGTAAATTTACTTTCCTTCCTATTATTCAATGCTGTTAGTATTTCTATAGCATTAGAAATATCTTCTTTTAATCCTAGCTTTTTTATTATTCTTAAAACTTCCATAGCTTCACTTGTAGTTATTTTAACTTCATTATTTTCTATCATATATATCAATCTCCTTTATTATCAAAATTTTAAAATTACTTTATTAATCTTCTAGCCTTCCTTTAACATAGAAGACTAAATTAAATAATTTAAAAAGAGACTAGATGTAAAATCTAATCTCCTTATATTACGATTCCTTCAATGTACATATTTCATATGGAACTTTATTTAAATTTTCTTTATCATAAGCACTTGCAAATTCTAACTTACAGCTACCATCATCAGAACCTTTTGTTTCTAAAGATAAGTTACTATTATACGCATTATGCAATATAATAATTTGTGCTTTTTCTGTTGCTTTATTAGTTGCTACCATTACCACATCTTTATAAGAATTAATAACTCCTTCTTCTACTTTATATACATCATATTTAGTTGAGCTATTTTCTTGTTTCTTATATAAAGAAGCTTCTAACAATTTAGAATTTGCTAATCTACCAGTTCCACTAATCTTGCCCTCAGCTCTTACAACTGTTTCATAGCCTTTTACTCTTTTTTCGTTAAATCCTGCTAATTGAGTTGAGAAAATCTCTTTTTCTTCCTCAAAATTAACCCCATCATCTGTTAAAAGTAATAAATTAGTATCTATTAACTTACTTGTAATTTCTGTATCTAACTGAGCTACATCGAAGGAATCTACTAAATATATTAATCCTGAACCAAATGTTGTATTTTTATGTACTGTTTCTGCACTCATTAAAACACTTCCTTTCTTAATATTTATAAATTTTATAACTTAAAGTAACCATCGACTGTTTATTTTCTAAATCATCAAATGTCATGAAATATACATTGCTTCTAATTACCTTAGAATTGCAATTTTTTATCCAACAGTTCTTTAATAATTTATCAACATCAACAGCCTTTGCTTGTACTTTTATTTTATTCATTAAACTACTAACTACTTCAATTTCTAGAATTATAGAATCTTTATATGCTAAATCCTCTATATTCTTCAAGCTATAATTAATGTAGATATTATTTAAATAATCTAATTCATTATCATTTTCATCTGTTGTAGGTAAATAATCCAAATAAACATTATCGCTACAACTAGAAATTACTTTATATAACTCTTCTTGTAATAATTCCATTACTTACCTACCTTTCTTAAATGTTTCTTTAATATTTCTTGTGCTTCAGAACTAAATCCTCGCATAGTTCCTCTCATCCACCCCTTAGATTTATTTCTAAATTCTGTGTAAAGTGCATAATCTAAAGAACTACCAAATGTAATAATATATTTACTTGATGTGTTAGCTTTTTTAAATGTAAGGCTTCTTCTAAGAAAACCTTCCTTAACTGGCGAATTACTTTGTAACTCTGCTGTTCCTGTAATCCCAATTTCATTAATAGCATTCTCACATGCTTCTAAAAACTGTCTTTTTATTTCATCTATGTTATTTATTAATTCTGCCATTCTACATCAACTTCCTTAACTGCATAAATAGAATAATCATCCCATTCAACTCTAACCTCTATTTCATACGCTTCATTATTGTAAATAAGAATATCTCCAACCTTACATTTAATATCTGCATATATTTCTTTAGTAGACTTTAAATCTTCTCCCCAATTTTTAACTACTTTAGCTTCTGTTAGGGGTTGTACATCTGCAAGAAATAGTTTATCTTTTTTATAGCTCTCTACTATTTGCCCTAAATTATTTTTAGCTTTTGTCTTTATAGTAGTATAAATTTCCTTATCATAAAACCACATTACTACCACCTACCAAACATAAAAATTTTTAGGCTTTGGTAATAATGATTTTACATTGTCACTTAACTTGCCTATACCTGTATTTTTATATGTAACACTTCGAGAACCTTGACTCATAGAAGATATATTAGAAGGCTGTTTTAATTTTTCCCTTTCTTCCTCTATAGCCACCATTATTGCTGATGGAAATTTCTCTTCTATATACACATCATCATATTTATCATTTTTTAAATATACTTGAATAGCTTTTACAACTATAGATTTTATTTGCTCATCTGTTAAATTCATAATCTAACCTCCTACAATTTAAAGTTAGGGTAGGAGATAACCCCTAACCCTTATATAATTCTATCCAACATTTTCTTCTTTTCTTTTTACGAAAATAGCTTCTGATTTAGTTACATCAACACCGTAAACTAATCTTCCTTGTACCGCAGATGCTCCAATAAACTTTCCTGAACCAGATAAATCTTGTAAATGGACTGGTACAGAGAACTCCATAACCCTTGAAGCAAATAATGGATGCCCTGCAATAAATTCTGTAGTAGTTTTCTTACTATCTACTATAGATGTATCCTCAAACATTGTATTTGCCGATTCAAAACAAGTAAATCCACCAATTTGCCCAAATGCACCTTCTGCTACTAATTGTTGAGATATATCTCCTTGTTTAATAAATTCTGGATCTCTTAATAATAACGATTTAGACTCTGGTGCTACAATTAACCATCTACCTTTTACAGGAACACCAGCTCTAGTCATTTTTGCACCAACCTCTAATATAGTTCCATAAATATTAGTCTTAGTTAATGCTGTCTTAACATCTAAAACAGTTGCCTTAGTTTCTAAAGCTTTAATAGAATCTTTATCTACTGTACTTGCTAATGAATATCCAGCAGAATCTAATCTATCAGCCACTATTCCATCTGGAACTGCTAATGCATCATATCCATCAATTATTTCATTAACAGCCTTATCCTTATCAATTGCTAAATCCTTATATGTAGTTGTACCTGTTTCTCCATTTATTCCATTTGCCTTGTCATAATCTTTTACATTTACTTCTCCTCTTACTGGAATTTTAACCTTACCAGCCTTTGGATCACCTTCATAAGTATTGTTAAAGATATAGTTATCTCTAGTAACTAATTCCTTTCTTAATTTTGCTAAAACCATGCTTGAATATCTTTCTTGTAATGTGTGTGCCATAACATACACTCCTTCTTTAAATTAATTATTGTGGGCATTTTATTCTTTATCCCCTATAAGTCAACCTTTTAAAAAAGGGCATAAAAAAAAGACCAAGCTATATATCATTTCAAGCTTAATCTTTAAATTATCGTGGTGTTAAATCGCTATTTCTTTCGTAGAAAGCTTTCTCTACACCTGATAATGCAATACTACCTCCACTAGTTGGTGGAATATATTCATTATTATTTAATATTTCATTAGTTTTTAAATTTATTGAGTTTTTAATAATACTATTAATTTTATCTACATTAGAATTAAATATTTCTTCATCTTCGTTAAACACAAAGTCAACCAATTCAGTACTTAATCCTTTTTCTAAAAGTGATTTAGTGTATTTACCTTTTAATTCAGATATTGTTTTTTCTTTTTCTAATGCTTCAAACTTAGCTTGTAACTCCTTTAACTGTATCGCCTCTTCACTCAATCCTTCATTAGACTTTTTCTTAAGTTCTTCATCAATTAACTTTTGTAAATTGTTACTTTTAAATGTTTCAATTCCTTTACTAACTGCTCTATCTTTCTCGCTAGCATAGTAACCTCTAATTTCCTTATTGTCAGCTATAGCCTTCTTAAAATCTTCTAATGTAATTTCGTTTACATCAAAAGGCTTAATTAAACCTTTTACTTCTTCTTGTTCCTTTAGAGTATCTAACACATCTGTTTCATCCTCTAAACCTTCTATTAACTTTAATAAATCTATTTTTTTCATATAAACTCCTTTTGCCTTTAGAGTTCTCTTCCTCTAAAGTCTATATATTATTTTCTTTTTTCCATGCTTCATAATTTTTATATGAAATATGTTCTTTAGTTTCATTATCCATACGCTTTTTAGGTTTCCATTCTTTCGAAGCTATGGAAACTAAACAACTTCTACATCCTACATGTGTTTTTTCGGGTGGTATTGGTTTATTACTATCATTTATATCATAAACATTTCCATCTAAATCCCTACATATATCACTTGTTTTTTGATCTAGTGTTGCCATAAATAATTGGTATTCTACACCATAATCCTTTGACCATTGTTCGTTCACTTCACTTTGAACTCTAGCAGTTTCATTGGTTATTAATCTTCTAGTATTAAAAGAATTCTGATTAAATCTATTCTTTACCACCTTAGAAATTTCATTTATAGAAGTTTTACCCTCTAAAAAATCCTTAATTTCTTTTTGAAGTATTTTCGATAAATCATTTTTATTGCTCCAAAGCCTATCAGAATAATTCTTGCCCTGTACAGTATCTTTAATAATCCTGTCTAGTGCTTTTGAATTAATCTTTTTTAATGTGAAATCCATACCTAGTGCAAGATTAAAACAATTCATATAAAACTTATCTTCTGCTATCTTCTTCAACAAATTGTCCATTCCTTGTTTTTCTATCTTATTTTGCTCTTTAAAAGTTTCATTTACTTCATTACCTAACCTTTCATTTAATATCTTCTTCTCTTCATTAGATAAATCCATAAATTCATTTGTAACTTTATATTCTAATATGATACTAGCTATGTTTTGTAATAACTTGTCCCTTTGCTCTTTATGTAAAGCAAATAGTTTTTTGATTTCTTTATCTGATAAATTAAAAAGTATTTCATTTATTTTTATAGTGTTATTAACAAACTCAATCTGATTCTTATTCAGCTTCATCTATTCCACCTTCTTTATCAAGATCAATAAATCCTTCCATAGACTTTTTATTTTCCTCATCTATTTTTAACTGCTCTGAAACTGGATTACTTACAGATGCTAACCAACTTCTCTTTGTCTCATTAGATACAACATCATGTGGTATTTTAGATATTCTATCTGCAATCCTATCCTCATCGACTGGAACGTTGGGAGTAAACTTAATCTCAATTAAATTGACATCATATTTCTTCCCCTTAGTCATGGCCAAGTAATTAAACATACATTGTAATCTTATTCTTAAAATATTTTCAAATGCTTTTGCATTATTGCTACATTTACTTTCTAAACTCTGTAATCTACTTCTTAATGCAACACCGGATAAATTACTTTGAAGCTTTTCATTAGAATCTATGTGTGATGTTAATACATACATTAAATCCTTAATATCATTTCGGGTATTCCTTATAAATGCATCATTAATGTTTTTTATCAACCATTCTGCATCAGTTTTACTTTCTCCCTCTCCATTAAGATACATTATTATGTTGCTTCTTAGGATAGGTTCTTTTTTCTTGCCTGTAGGATTTCCTTCTTCATCCAACTCATCCTCTAATGCAATATTAAATACTTTTAAAATAGCATTTCTTATATCCGAAACTTCGCTTGCAGAATCCCCCAAATTTGTTTCAAAAGCATCTTGGAGAGTTTTTATAGTTCTATAGATAGTTTTATCTCCTTCTATATATCCTCTATCATCATTATAGGAATTACCTCCAATCATACCAATTCCAACAGGAACTATCCCAAAGAAATGTGGTGTAGGCTTCGATATTTCTTTAAAACTAGAATCAAAATGATATATGTTGCTATTAGTATACACATCAATATATTCTTTAGTATCGAATTTCTTCTTATATATATGTAAAAAACAAACTGGATCATCATCTTCATCTAAGAACATATAACCATTCAAAGGAGTTACTGTTTTAGATTTAAACTTACCATTTTTTCTATAGTTTATTTCATAGCATACTCCATATTTTATTAATTCAATTCCTAGATTAATATCATAATCAGCTTTATATCCTGATAGTACATAATCAATATCGTTAATGACCTCTCTATTATTATCTTTAGATGTATATGTAATTTTATTTCCAAAATAATAACTAGCTTCTTCATCCACTAATTTCTGTATAAAGTTTGTTCGTGGCTTTAAATTACTTCTACCAACCATGGGTTTAAAATTAGCTAAACTATCTGTATTTCCATAATAATAAGCATTTATTTTATCATAGTATGGTAGCATTTTAGAGTAAACACCATGACATAACCTTACTAAACCAATTAAACTATTTTCATTCATATCTTCTCTCCTTTCTTATGCATATAAATCTGTTATAGAGCCTATTGTTAAAGTTCCATAACTTTTCTTTATTGTATCAAGTCTATTAACACATTCAGCAGTAATATCTATAGCATCATCATGGACAGTATACTTTTGTCCTTGGAATTCCAGTATTTGATCTCTGAATTCCTTATTATTATCTACAAATATTACTTGTCCATTATTTACTGTATCAACTATAGTACTTATTTTCTCGTCTTTATTTTTACGTTGCATCTCATTTATCCATTCATACCGCTTATTTCTAAGTTTTGGACTCTCTGCAATTAATTCTTTTATTTTAATTACATCTGTTCCTTGGAAAGTATTCTTTTCTATGTAAATATGAGTTATATCATCATAGGATTCTAATATCTTAACTACTTCTTTACAATATTGATTAAATTCAAATTTATCTAATATAAGTTTTCTCATGTATTTAAAACCATTAGACGACATTGAACCTACTACCATAGCTGTAAAGTCCGACTTTTTATTAGTAGTTGAAGCTGGATCAATGCAAAGCATAGTTTTTACAAAAATATGATTTTCAATTTCTTCCTTAGTTTGAGTCCTAACTGACTTAAACCATTTTTCGCCTATACTTGTAGCATCATTCATCAACTCACTCATAAAAGCCTGTCTATTTTCCCAATAAGGAATAGCTAAATCATCAAAACAGTTCCATTTCTCCTCCCAAAGCACCTTAAACTTCATTTCTTCCTTATGTTCTTCATAGAAGTTTTTAGCTGTTTGCTTAGGGTTTTCATCTTTATCATTAAAATAAAGCCTTTTACACTCTATCCATAAATCACTATCAAATATATCTTCTACTGTTTGATTATCTTCTAATATTATAGCTCTTTTTAATAATGTATAATAATCATTGTTTCTACTAAGCCTACTAATCAAACAATTAATATGTAATGTTGTTCCAATAGAAATAATTTTAGTTGCAGATTTTATTTTCTCACCTTTTCTGTAAACTGCCTTATCTCCAACCTGCTCTATTTCTTTAGTCCATTTGTTATAAACTTTCTCTCTAGCATCATCAGTTAAAATATTCTTCTCATCCTGGAAGTCATCTGCTATAACTACTGTTGGTCTAACTCCTTTAAAGTTTGCACCTCTTACAGAAGTTCCTGAACCAACTGCTCTTATATACATACCATTTGTAAACTCAATTTCATTTGAATTTACCGTATATCCCTTTTTCTGAATTAGCTTACCAAAGTTATCTATTATAATCTTATTCTCTGTAAATACTTTCTTTATTGTATCTACAAATTGACTAGCATCATCATCTCTTTTAGCCCCTATTAATGTAAACTTAGATTTCTTATATGCTACAAGCCAAACAGAAATAGCTAAATCAAATATAGTTGTCTTTGCATATCCTCTAGGACATATAATATTAACTTTATCTAATTCATCATTAATAAATACCTTATTGGCTAATTCCCACATTTCATAATGACCTTTACTTAACTCTCTAGCTTCATTAGTATCTTTAACAATAAATATATCTTGTAAGAAATATAAACAGAAAAATGATATATCCTTCTCACCTAATGACTTAGCCAATTTATCTAAATCTTTACTATGTGCTTTAAGAGTCTTTAATGCAATATCACTATTATAATGCTTTGTTAAGTACTTATTTAAAAGATATACCTTAAATTGTAAATTATTAAATTCTTTATTGTCGTAATAAATTATTTCATATCACCTCCTATTTTTAGACATAAAAACCTTATATTTCTTAAACTTATTGATAGTTTTTAATTTTTATTGTAAAATATTACTATCAATCACTTAAGATTGAAATAATGATAAGGGGGTATATTTTTATGGCTGAATTAATTAAACCTGGTACTGATAACAAACCAGCTGGAACATATAAAGAAGTTGGGCCACGTGGTGGAGCTGTTCCAAAGCCTAGAGTCGTAAAAATCGACCAAGGTGATAGACTTCCACCTACTCAAGAAAAAGGTCGTAAATGGGAAAAAGTTTAAATTTATTATTAATATCTCTATATTTCAATTTTCTTTTTCCATATGCAGAAGCACTTACCAAATAAATTAATTTGTATCCAAGCTTCTGCATATCTTTTCTCATTTTCTTCGTACTTAGTAATAAAATGATGCATTCCTATTCTCCTCCTTTTTATTAAATCTAAATATAATCAAAAAAGAACTAGTAAAAACTAGCTCTCTAATTGATTAACATATTTATAAAATGTACTTCTTCCTATACCTAGCATCTTAGCAAAGTTAGTAGCCGACATTTTACCATAATCACCATTTTTAAATTTTTTATATTCTTTAATAAACTCTTCTGGAACTTCTGCTGTAGGCCTTCCGATAGCTTTACCTGTTTTAGTAGATATCTTTTTACCTTCTTTATTAATTGGCATAGCTGAGATCCCTTGATTAATTCTAGCAACTGTTTTTTCTCTTTCTTGTTGAGCCATATGAGCCTTGATAGTAATTACAATATCTATAACCATATCATAAATACTATTATCATTGGCCTTATTCCAATCAGACATATAAGGCATATCTAATGCAACTACTTTAACTCCTTGTAATTTAAGCTGCTTTAATTCCATTATTACATCATCTGCATTTCTTCCAAGTCTATCTAGATCAGTGATAACTAAAATATCATCTCTTCTAAGCTTTTCTTTCAACTTAGAATATTCTGGTCTATTATCAGCTTTTATTGTTCCTGAAATTCTTTCCTCTACCATCTCATCAAATTTAAAGCTGTTATCTTTTGCATATTTTTCTAAAGTGTCCTTTTGTCTATCTGTGGTTTGCGAAGCTTTTTGTGTTGAAATTCTCATGTATCCAAATATCATGTTAATACCTCTCATTTATAAAAATATTAGAAAATTTTATGTAGGTTATCGCCCATAATCCAGCTATTCGAATTTTAGAACCTACCCCTATATATCTCTTAATATCATTATAACCCCAAATTAACATTTTGTCTATAAAAACTATATTTAATTTCATAGACATATTTAGACCTATAAATAAACCATTTAGTCTACGTCTAGGCCTTATTTGTTTACGAAATAACTGTTTATTAAACCAATTGTTTTTATAGACAGTATTATTGTAGCATTACATCCAACTCAATAACATTATCTTCTTTCACCACATCATTAATTAACTCATCAATGTCAATGTTGTCATCTTCCTTCTTATCTTGTATAGTCTGCTCTACCTTAGTTGTTGTATTACCAAGGATTCTATTTATAAGATACTCATTGGCATCCAGCCTTGTTTTTGCACTCTCATTCTTATCGTTAGCTATCTCTATGATATTATTAATGGCTACACCTAATTTTGATGTTAATAAATTATGAGCCTCTTGTATAATGCCAGTTTCAAAGGCAAGTGAACGCTTCTTCCATTCCGCCTTAAACTCCTCGTTCAGTTTCCACTTATAAATAACCCTCTCAGTACATCCGATTTTCTTAGCTATTTCCTTATTTGTCATGGTTCCAATAACCAAATTTTCAATACATTCTATCTGCTGATTAGTTAACATTTTATCACCTCCTGCTATTCATAAATTCATAAATATTTTATTTTCAAACATAAAAAAAGAACCTAGGAATAATCTAGATTCTAATTTTCTCTATTTAAGTAATTCATTTAAAATTTTAATTTTCATTTTTAACTTTATTATTTTCTTACACTCGTCTGAAAAAGCTTGTTTTATTTTCCTTATTTTTTTCTCATCCCTTTTTAAGTGGTAACCAACATACACCAATACTGCTATTACGTACCCTAATACAATGAATATTAGACCATTTATTACAACATAATCTGATATTTGCCAAAATACCCCTATAATTGCTATCATAATTGCAAATGCCAAATTAATAAAAGATTGTGCTGAGCCCTTTTCATATGTACTTCTATTTTCTATTAAATCTTCTAACTCTAATTCTACTAAATCTAACTCTTTTATAACTTCATCTTTCTGTTTATTTTTAAAGTCTGTTTTGTAAGTATCGTACTCTTGATCCAAATTTATCATAGTAATTCTCCCTATTTTTTAATACTATATACTTATTCTTCAAAATAATGGTTATTAATCTATATTATACTAAATATTTTCAAAAAAATACCATAATTACAAAAATAAAAATTTATATTATATTTTTCAATATATAATAGGCCTCCGACTCCATATTAATTCAATCCCTCAAGACTCAAATTAAAATCTCTTAGCAAAGTTGCTCTCTTAACTTTCTTTTCTTCGAAGTTATCTAATACACCCAACTCCCTATTATCAAATTTATCTAATATTTCTTTTAATTTATTCTCTTCTTTTACATCTACAGAATAAACCCTAAATCTATTTTCTCCTTCGATAATATCAACTAGTTTTATTGTTTCTAAACTCATTAATTCCATCTGCAATATATAATAAGCCTTGTGATTATCTCTTATTTTAATTTCTATCCTACTATCTTTCTTATTAAAAAAACCTAACATTTGTCCACCCCTAACCTTTCTAACTCTTTGATTATATTGTTTATATCTGCACTCTCTATGTACTCTTCAACACTTTCTAAAATAAAAGAAGCACGAATTAACGTACTTCTATCTTAGGCATGTCTATATAAATTCTAGTAAATAAATCTGCATTTTCTTGTATAAATTTAAAGTGTTCTAGTAACGCCCTAAACTCTTCAGTATTATAAGAATCTAAAAGTGCTCTTACATCACTATCTGGAGTTTCAACCTCTAAATCGCCATAGCATCCGATTTTTAATTTATATCCATCACAATCTTCTACTAATAACTCTTCATATTCTCCATCATAATCTTTTACTTCTATCTCTGTATATTTGCTATTAAGATCCCATTCAAAATCTTTATATATTACTAAATTCTCGTCAAACCCTACAATTAAATCTTTATCTGATACCTTATTTTCTATTAAAAATCTACATAATTTTTCTAACTTTTTATTCATCTTCATCAATTCCCTTCTATCTTTTAATTCCTATTTTCTTAGCTAATTTAGCCTTTTTTCTTTCTTTTATAGTTTCCTTAATTTCAAAAACTAAATTCCCTAATACAATTCCAAGTGCGACAATTGCACTTCCCCAAATAACACTAAATCCAACAATTTCATAAATATTTTTCATTTTAACCACTTCTCCTTTATTTTTTATTCTCCATCTGCATTTCTAAACTAGGCTTTGGACTAGATATTGCTGCATTAAGAAAAGCACCAACTTTCTGCGATGCCAACTGATAATTTTATAATGATCCTTCTCCTAATATTAATGGAGGTGTGCCTTAAAAGACACATTTAAACAGATAAGCTTATTTATAAAAATAAAGGAATTTAATAAAGGATGTGTTTAAAAAAAGAGCTTATCTGCTTAAACTTATCTTCTAAAAAGGGAATAGGAGGCTAAAAAGCCCCCAAAAATAGTAAGATTTGAAATTCGCCTTTTTATATTGCGTCGTAATCGAAAACGCTTAAAGATTAAACTCTTACGAGCAGATACTTTGTACCTTTAATCTCAGCAAGTTTTAATTCTGGAGGAATCGGCAAGAAATGCCCTAGACTTGCAACTAGTTTAATGCTTAAAAATTTACAAACTATACAACTATTATTTAAAGTCGAGTTATGCAACGACCTGCAACACTTTCTTTGTGTAACATAGTTACTTCTACTTTTAGAACACTGCTGCAATAGAGGAATAATGCCTCAATTCTATTCTAATTAGAACACCATTCAAGCATCACATCTCATAGCAGAAAAGGTAGTGTAGCGTTTTTAGCGAAACTACCTGTCTAAATGCAAAAAAGAACAGTATTTCTACTGCTCTTAATTAAACATCTTATGCTAATTTTTTATGATAAAACTCTATAGTAATCTTATCATCAAATTCATTTTTATATACAACAGCTAAATCAGAATTACATACTTCACATACTTTTTTACAATTGTTTATATGTTTATTAGCATCAAATTCTAACTTATTAAGAACAACTTCACCAACACCTTTTGCAAACCCATTAATTTCTAATTGATCTGCCGTTATATTTTTAAAGTCAACATTTAAAAACTTGTCTCCAGTAAATAATATGCTTCTAATCACAAAACCACCTCCTTAGATACACATTTCTACATAATTATATAAATTCCTCCTAAAAAGGTAAATTAAATTGTTCTAAATCAATTTTCATATCTTTCCAACTCTTACCTGATGGTAGATAAGCATATCCAACTGCCATTTCTTTAAGCTGCTTTCCTAAAGATATATTAGTGCCAGTCACTTTACTCAACTTCTTCCAAAGATCCTTTTGTTTAATTTCATCTAAAACAGAGCCATTTTCAGTTACATATTGCTTTACAAACTCTCTATATTTATCATTTAATTCTTGTTTAGCCCCACTTAATATTTCATCCATTTCCTTCACTAGCTCCCTTAATCTTTCTACATTAATTTCCATTCTTAACACATCACCTTTCTTAATTTATTTAGAAGCTTGTACACTTCCATGGTAGAGAAGGTAGGACAACATTTTAGTTGGACTACCTTTTTATCTCTTCACCTTCTAATGCAATAACTCTATTAATCCCTTTATTAGCATCAAAAATAATCTTATGAACAAGCCCACAACTTGGACAACATATAGTCCCACTAGGCAACAAAACAACCTTAACATTGCAATATTTACAATTATAATTATCTCTCAATCACTCTCACTCCTTTACATTAAAATATGGATTTTATTTACTTTTCTTCTACTCTAGCTTTAGCTACACAAGGCATTATTGCTGAAGTGATACATCAACGCACCCTTAGGCTTGTCAATCTTTTATTCCATTTCGCCACTATCGTGTCTCATTCCATAAAATCTTGCCATCGGCTCACCCGCCCTAGCCTTTGCTTCGGCATAATTATGCCTCGCAATAGTAACTCTACTCCAACAAAAAAAGAAGCTAGAACTTCCACTCTAACCTCTTGACTTATTCTTTTTATTTGTGTTACAATTAAAATTCGCCAAGTTTTTGGATGGCATGGTGTAACTTTTCTTCTAATCAATGCTATTATATAGTTATTTCAAAAAAACACACCTAGACACCCATTTTCTTGGCAATAACTATTCAGCTTCTGTTACAATCCAATAAACCTTCCCATACATAGGATTTTTGCTACCATCCTTTAATTTTCTATCCCAATCAGTCTCAACTATTGATATTACAAATGGAATATTATCCGCTTTCAAACCTGCATTTATTGGTTCATGTCCTTTAAGCAATTTACCATTGCGTCTTACATCTGCATTTATAGCAAGTTGTTTTTGCTCTTCTTTATATAATCTTTTACCAACAAGCCCATCTAAATAATTATATAACTCTTCATTGTTCACTTTTTTCACTTCCTTTTTAATCTCTACAGCTAAATCTTTTCTTATTTCTTGATCCTTTTTAAATATATAAGTTCCATAATTCTTACCTTTAAAAGTCTTAACTATGTATCCATTAAACAGTAAATCATTTTTGAATTTATTAAAAGTTTCTCCATCAATAGAATATCTCCCATACGGCTCCACATATTCATTGATAAATTCTTTTTTTAACTCTGATGTCAACTTAAATCCTATGTATTTATCATTTAAAGTAAATTTAAATGGTTGAATATTATATGGTAGCTTTAAAATCCCCTTTTCACACTTCCAAATTCTAATTGTATCATAATAACTTTTAATTTCATGAACCTCATTAGAGTAACCTTGTTCATCTACTATGTATTTTTCTTCAATCCATTCTATTTCCCTCTTTACTTTAAATACAAATAAATCAATATCATGTCTTACTCTATTTCTAGCTTGAGTTACTATAGTTGGATTATAAGAATCTACTATTACAGTTCTAACCATTTCATCTTTGCAATTCCAACCAGTATCATATGCTTTATTTATAATTAAAATATCCAAATCTTCGGGTAATGCCCCATCATTATTAAGTATATATTCTTTTATCGCTTCTTGATCCTCATTCATTTTTCTTTGAGTGCAAATATAATCTGCGTTATAGCCATATTTAACAAGCAATTTTTTGTATTTCTTAGCAGTTTCTATTTTGTCTGTATAAATTAAAGCCTTACCATCTAATCCTTTGAAGCATATTTTCTTAATAAAACTTACAGGATACATTGTTTTATTAATTTCATTCTCTTCGTACTGATATATATGTTCTAAGTCTTTACTATTTAAAACCTTATTGTAAGACATCCTTATATTATCATTCATTTTATCTATTCCAGCTTCTACATAATATGGGGTTGCTGATAAACAAACAAGCAAACAATTTTTACTTAACTCATATAAATTCTCTATTATATTCTTATAATTCCTATCTGCATTTACTTCCTTATCATCAAATCTATCTGAGTAGTCAAATAAATTATGAAACTCATCCATTACAAGTAAATTAATATAGCTATATATAAACTTCCTTAAATAATCCTTACTCATTATTTTAGCAAATTGTGCATATGTAACTACTGCAATTTTACCTTTTGTTTTAACCCAATTTTCAAAATCAATTATAATATCATCTTCTTTTGCTTCCTTAAAGAATTTTTTATCTAACACTTTTGTAATATCTTTATACGTAGTCAATATACTATCTTTGTTCATAATATTGTCTGTTATATATATTACTTTATTCAAGTTTTTCCCATAATTTTTATTAACTCTTACCGAATCGTATTTAGGAATTGTTTCCTCTTTTACAAAATTAAATGTATTAAAAATTAATCCATCCTCTGCAAATACATGACTTGATTTTCCACTTCCTGCATGAGAATTATTATAATTTATCATTCCATGCTCATATTTCTTCCTATACTTCAACATATAATCATTTAAATAATAACTTCCTTTCATCTACGCATTTCTCCTTTATCTTAAAATTTTATAGTTCTATTCTTCCAAGCTTCAAATAATGGCTTACTTGCTTCTTTATCAAAGACAAATACTAGTATGTCATCTGCCTCAACTCTTAAAGGTTGTAATCCATTTTTTATATATGCTTTAGCTTGTACTACGCTTACTACTCTTACTTCATTTTCTCTATTCATCAATATCATCTTCCTTCCATTCATCAATTTTTTTGGTCTTGCTATTGACCACTCATCGCAGAAAACTATAGCAAGGGCGTTTTAGCCCTGCTATGGTTATGCTACCTTCATCTTAATGTATTTATTATTTGTTATATACTTCCAATCGTATACTTTTAATACTTGTCCATCTGCTATATCTAAGCCTCTAGCAAATATAAATCCAACCTTTTTATTGCCATCAACATAAACATTGTAATTGGTATATTTACCTTCTTGCTCTTGCTTTATTAATATTTCATCTCCTACTTTTATTGAACCTTCATAACCTGTTAAAGCACCAACATTGAACTCTAATGTAGGAATTTTTTTAATATTATCTTCTTTTTGCATTTGAAGTAGATTATCTTTAGCTAAATTAGCACTTATATTCTTGTAATTTTTAAATAACCAATCAAACTCACCATTTTCATCTAATACATACTCATCGGTTTTAACACCTTCAAATGTTTTAGCTAAATGATAATAGAAATACTTAACTATAAACTCTGTAGTAACCCCTCTCTTAATTCCTTTTTTAGTCATTCTTTGATTAGCATTTAAAAAGGCATAACAAATTTGACTAGGTGTAAAATCCAACTCTTCTACAGCCTCTAATATTTCTAAAGTTATCTTAGCTGCTTCTTCTTCATTGTCACTTTTTGAAGCTTTTACATATTCTAAATGTCTTTTATAAATCTTATCTACCTCTATAACTGCTTCCTCACATTCTTCAACACCCATAACTTCTTTGAAAACTGTTAGACTGTCATTACCTTCTTTTATTAATTCTGCTAAACCTTTTATTAGATTATGGTAAATTTCATTTGATGTAATATCTAAGGCACTATTAGTAAGGGAACATCTATCCCAATCTATTTCTTCATTATCTTTCTTGAACTTTGCATGATACATAAAGCGTGGATAATTTTCTTTTTTATATTTTATTATTCTGTACATATCTTCTTGGGTAGGAACTACGCAGGTTTTGCTAGCATCTATAGCCACTTGTGACCACATTAGAGCCTCCAACATATCTCTTTCATACTTTTTAAACCCTTGCTTTATATAATCTCTTTGTTTTTCTGCTGGTAATTCTGATAGTTCTATAGCCCCCATCTTTATGAGAGTACCTACTGCTTTAGTTCTTATTTCAAGATGTTTATTTTTTAGTTGATTTGTATATAGTTCTTTGTTTGATTCATATCTTTTTAATGTAGTGTAATCTTCATCTTCTTCATAGTTGCCTTGTTTCAATCTCTTTACTTCATCTTCCCATTTCTTCTTCTGTTGCTCTAATTTTGTTATTTCTTCTTTGTATTTAGGATTCACTTCCATATACTTGTTCTTTATCTCTTTTACAGTATAATGTTCGCCATTGAATATGTAGCCTTGTTCTTGTGCTTTATTACTTAACTTTGTAGTTATATTTGATACTGCTCCTATTAAATTTCCACTAGCTTTAAGTACACATGTATATTCTTCTTCTGGTGTCCATAGACATTCATAAGTATCTCCATCATTTACAAAGTTGAAATGTAAATCTGGCTCAATTACTGCATTATAAATTGCTTCATCATACCAAATTGCATGGGCATCTCCATCTTTGTCACTACCACTGGAAATAAATGACATGTTATCTACTGTATTAAACATTATTATTTCATTAGTTAAATCGCCAAAATACTTATCAAGCACTTCATTTTCAACCAATTTTATTCTATGTACCTCACCTGCTATTGCTAGTGGATTTCTAGTCATAACAACATTTCCACTTTCTTTTGGCACATAAAATTCACCTTCTTTTAATTCTCTACTGCTTTCTAAGTCTCTTGTAACTATCCATCTTAAAAAGCAAATTGGATCATCTATTGCATATTTAAAGTTACCTTTCACATAAGGCTTAGTTATTACCTCATGGCAACTCTTTAATATATTTCTCTTTATTAAACTTCTAATAGTCTTAGACTTTACAAAATTGCTATTTACTTGTAACATTCTATGAGCCTTTGTAGAAGCTGTAACTTCATTTATGATATTACCATCTTCATCTTGCTTAATATCTGAAGCTATATCCCCCAACCATAGTTTTATATAATTTACATCTAGGCTTATAATTTTCTTTAAATACTTTATGCTATTGTTTTGAATTTCTCTTAATTCTTGAGTTGTTAATGCTAAATTGTTTAAAATTTGATAGCCAATTTTAATGTATTCTTTTAAACTTTCTTTATTTACTTTAGTTACATATAAATTGTTTAGAATACCTTTATATTTCTCATATTCACCTTCTATAACCTCTTTAACTGCATCATTTATATTTCTATCATCTGAAAGATTATCTTTACTAGCGTCCCAAATTTTAGCCCATTTAGCCATATTGGTTGTTGTAATTAGATCTACTTTAGATAAATCAATCCAACAATCGTAAATATCTTTTGCATAGAACTTCCCATTCTCTTTCTTAAAGTATTCTGTGTATTTTTTATCTTCTTTGTAGTTATCTTCAAAGAATTTTATAAAATCACACTTTACAACTAACCCTTTAACTGCTAATGGGAAATTTCTTATAATAGCAAAATCTATATTATGTTCTGATTTAATATCTTCTTGAATTTTCTTAGCCATTTTAGGACTCATAAGACCACAACCATCAAATGCTTCAAAACTTTTCTTTTCATTTAGTTGTTCTTTTAATTCACCTGTCTCTTTATCTATAGTTATGTAGTTAGAAATGTGTTCGTAAGATTGGCTAGGTAGAATTAGTAAATATGGATTGTAGTTTATTCTGTAACTACCACTTAGAGTTAAGCTTTCTCTTGAAATTACATCTTTATTTATACATATTTTATCTTTTTCTTGTAATCTCTTAACCCTTCCAAGACTTATTATATCTCTATATACTTCTTTGAACTTATCGTAGTCCTCTCTTATAAATAGGTATTCACATTTTCTTCTATTGCTAGACTTCTTCATCATACTAGGACTCGTTAAAAATGATATATATCTCTTTCCTTTTATCTCTATACCTTCCATTAACTCATCTAATGCTTTAGAAGAAACTTCTTCCTCTTTATTTTTATCTGGTAATATGTACTTGATTATTATATCTTGATTCTTTTTATCTAACTCTTTACCTTCATAACACTCTAACAATTCCCACATAAAGCTTTCTGTTAATTTAATTGTTTCCACCTTTGTTTTATTCTTTAAATATGTAACGTTGTATAATTTTTGTTTCTTCATCATAAATTCCTCCTTTTGAATAACCTTTGAATATTGTAGCAATTTATTTATTGCTTATATTAGTTAAGTCTTTACGTAGTTCCCCTGAATCCTGAAATATAAACACTAAAAACTTCTTATCTTTTCTATTGTCTTCTGTTCTAATTAATTTGTGACCTTTTCCAATTAATAAAGTAGCCACTCTCTTGCTGAATATTTTTATTTCTGTCATCTTAACACGTCCTTTCGTTTGAATTTAATTGAAGTTATTACGCTTCCGTATCAGAAAACTTAGCGAAACCGTTAGTGGAGCTAAGTTTATTACATTTAAACCCTTTATAATTTCTTTATTTTTCTAAGAAGCTTCGTCTAATATAATCTCTTTACTATAAATTTTTTCTCCAACTTTTTTCATATATATTTTTTTAATTTCTCTTATTTCAGCTACTTCTGTATTTTTTAATTTTTTATCTATTAATTCTTCAATTATATATATAGGTGTTGCAGATCCTATTCGAAAAACAAAAGCTTCTATATCCATTATTTTAACTTCTTTATCATTGCTCTTAACTATATATTTAGACCTAGATTCTATAGCTTTGTAAATGTCAATATATTTTTGTATAAAAAGTGGAAAATAATTATGTACAATAAT
>ERZ773239.913-NODE-913-length-26348-cov-7.772677_pt1 | contig 26348 bp, 9 predicted proteins | sample MGYA00580521_ERZ773239 | MGnify/ENA primary metagenome ERZ773239 (study PRJEB29015, sample SAMEA2737801) | human gut metagenome | biome: human gut; feature: human-associated habitat; material: faeces | place: China | collected 2012 ... | reverse complement strand
TCTTTGTATACATTCCTTTTTTATGAGGAGAACGTCTATATGCAACAACAGGTATTATATCTCTATCTATTATTCCTTTAAAAATAGGATTAGTTGAATATCCTGCATCTAAACCAAGATACTTAGGGTTTATATTAAATGTTTCTTTAATTCTATCTATTCTCTTTAATATTGGTTCGCTATCGCTGACGTTACCAGGGGTAACATGAACATCCATAATTATATTATTTTTACTATCTACAGTTCTATGGTCTAAATAAAAAAAGCCTTCGGGTTTATTATCTCTCATCATATATCCACTATCAGGATCAGTTGTACTTTTCTTAATTTCTTTTGTTTCTTTTTTGAACTTTCTTGGTTTTAAAGGCTTTTTATTATGATTCTCTCTATCTTCATTAACATCAATATCTAACTGTTCTATATATTCCTTAGGAGTTACGTCTACTTCAACTTTTTCAAACTTTCTTTTATTAGCATTTGCTTTTATATGAGTTGAATCAGAATAAAGAATTTTACCTCCAACTAAATCTTTTTCCATAGCTTGAAAAACTATATTATCAAATATTTTCTGGGGAATATCAGTACCTTTAAATCTTCTAATTCTATTCTGACTTATTGTAGATGAATCTGGAATTTTCTCTGTAATTGAATATCCTAAAAACCATCTATATGCTAAATTTACTTCTATATCTTTAACTAACTGCCTTTCGGAGCGTATGCCATAAAGATATCCTATAAATAACATTTTAAATAATACTACTGGATCAACAGCTGGTCGACCATTTGTATGACAATACAAATCCCTAGTTAAATCCCTAATGAATGAAAAATCTATATATTTATCAATTTTCCTTAATAAATGGTCTTGTGGGACTAATTCTTCTAACATTACTACTTCTATTTCACTTTGTGCTTCTTTTCTTTCGTTTACCATTAATAAAACCTCTATGTAACAAATTTATATATTTTAAATTATATTACATATTTGGATAAAAATAAAGACTGCTGACACTTTGTCAACAGTCTGAAAAAAATCACTATAAGTATTAACTTATAGTGATTTTTTTGGTGGAGGCGATACGTGACCTTTATAACCCTCGATTTCAAGCATCTAAGTGGTGAATCTCTCTAGATGCACTATATTAAACACTTCGTAAATGCTAAGTATTTTTCACGTCAAATTTTACTATATTAAATATAACTAATTAAATTTAAATCCTCCACAAAAAAGGATTCTTTTTTAATTAGATTATTTTTTAATATCATACATCTTCTAATTCTTCTATCTCTAATATAAGTATGTTATATATTAAAGCAACATATATACTCACCACATGGAGCTATACCATTTCTATTAATAAAATCTCCAATTAAATTTTCATACTCAATACCAGCCTTATCTATAAATTCTTTACTTTGAGTTCCTGGAATTGATAAACTTACCTTCAATGTATATTTACCCATTTGTAAAGAATCTCCTTTATTACTAAATATATCTGACTTAAATTCTCCATTCTCTACAGTAACCTTATCACTTCCCATATAAGAATTACTATTTTTAATTGTTAATAATAATGATGCCTTTTCAAATAAATTTGTTTTACCTATTATTTGAACTTTATTATCTTCTAACCTATTAATTGAAATATCAAACTCTACATTTAATCCATTTTTATTTATTGGAATTGTAGGTTTAAATGAATTATAACTCTTTTCTTTTTTAACATAAATTATCTGGTTATACTCCTCATCACTAATATTTAATTCTTTTCTCCATAACTCTCTCTCTAATTCTATTTTTTTAATAATATTTGTTACAGCTTCAAAATACATATTAACCATATGAGCATCTGTTTTTTCTTTTAGTTCTCTGTTATATAAATATACTGGTATATTATCTAATTGACATATCAGCTCTTGATATAAATGAAGGAATTTATCAAATTCTTTTTTTCTAGAGCATCCAAAGTTACCCATTGTAAAATATATACCTTTTATTTCATCTTTATAGCTTTCAACAATAATTTTAAATTCATGTAGATTGTTATTTTCAAACTCTTCATTTAACTTGTCATAAATTATTTTAATTCTACTAAAAGCCTTATCGTTATAAACAAATAATTTCTTATCATCTTCAAAGACATTCTTTTCATAATAATTGTTTAATGCTACAAAACTACTACTCATCTCCCAACTTATGCCTTGTTCATCTACTTCTTTTAAAGCATTTGGTTTCCAAATCGAATCTAGCTCTTCTCTTATCCACATAGCCCTAATTATCCAATTATACATAATTAAATCATCACTATTAGTAGCTACATATATCCTTATTACATCTAATCCTATCTTGATTCCATCAATTACTGATTTTACAATTTTTTTAATCTGATATATATTTAATCTTTTCTTTAATACTATATATACTCCTCTTCTTCTTGCCCCTGGAATTGAACTATCCTCAATTTTTTCTATTTGATATGCATCTGTTAAATCTACATTATTATCTTTATATTTACTTTTAATATAATTTGCAAATGACTGTAATTCTGGATATATAAACCCTTCATTTATAGCAAATTCTTTATCAAGAGTATCCTTTATTACTTTTTTATACTCAAATGGAATTCTAATAATTTGATGTGCCGCATCCTTATTTATATCTAATAACCTATTTGTTATTTTATTATCTGAAATTTTATTACCACATACAATAAATGAACCTTTTTGATTAAATAATCTTTCATTAGTTTCCTTTAATCTCTCAGTTCCAGTTATATAAATATTTTGTCCTGCATATTCTAATATTTCATCACTATTAATTCTTTCATTATATATCTCTTCATATTTCACTTTTATATAATCAATATCATATGATTCTATATTACTAAGTAATGAAACTACATTAGCTTGTTTACTATTTAAATCATATGTATTTTTAATAAATACAAATACTTCACCATCACTTAAATTTTCCGTATTTTCAACTGCAAAATATAATGCTATTAACGGTTCACTAGTTATATCTATTAATCTTGTAGGAAATCCATAATGTTGCATCTTTGATAAATGTTCTATAGGTAAGTTAAATTCTTTAAAATCTTCTGCTTTTTTCTTTAAAGTCTCAGCAATTATAAAATGTTCATTATTAATATATCCATCATCTCTATTTATGCTTGCTGAAATATTTTTAAATTTACTGTCACTTTGTCCCCTATACATTACATTTTTATAAGAGTCATATTTACTTATTTCTTTTATATAGCCATCTATACTTATAATATCTTTCATACCTTTATACTCATTCCCCTTCAATATTATTTATATTAAAATTAAATTCTCTTGAATTTATAAGTTTAAAATTATCTATTTTATAATAATTTAATAACATTTCAAAATATGATTTTTCATATTCTGAAAAATAGCTAATGGTTACAGTTTTTAACAACCCTCTATTTTGCAAACCTTTTATCCTAATAAATATATGTTCATCTATTACGGAGCCACTTAACTCTTGTCTCTCATATTTAGGATACTTTAACAAGAATTCTTTAGTTATATATCCTGACCTTTGAAATCCAATACCGTATATTAATAAATTATTTATTTGTATATCTTGAAAAAAGAAATCAAAATCAAAAAACTGCTGTGAATTATTAATATTAGCAAGTTCATTAATGATTAGCATTTTACCTATCCCATTCCATCCCCATATATATTTAAAATAAAATTCCTTATCATTCTTTCTACATAGACAAATATCACTATATCTATTTATATTACTTATAAATTTCCCATGAATATGCTGTGGAAATAAAATATTATCTGCCAAATAATCAAAATTAGTAGTATATATTTTACCCTCTTCATTACAGATATTTTTTACACCTCTATAAAAACTATTAATATATCCACTTAGATTATTTTCTTTACAATAACCTATTAATATATTGAACCATATGTTATATAACACTGGGAAAATACTTTTTATTACTTCTAAATTGTATTCTCCCGCTTTAAACATATCCCTCCCTATTACATTTTCTATATTGGAATCATTGTTCATATAATACCTATGTAATTCTAATTTCAACTTATCAAAGTAAATGTCATTTTCGGCAGTATGTTGATTATAAAATATATTAAATACTTTATCTTCAATCTCAGGTTTCATTTCATTTTTAATAAGTTTTCTTAAAAATTCATCTATATTAAATAAATATAAATCGTTTTTATTAACTATCCCCTTTAATTGATTAATTAAATTTATAGTCATTCCATTTCCAAATAATATGCCATCAAACTTTTCTATAATATTAATCCCCTCCTATCTTAAAATAATCAAATTACACTTATCCTTTTTCTTACTTTTATTTTATCATATTATTATTTCTTTATATAATAAATATCCACCAGCTAAGCTGGTGGTTTTTCATAAGCCCTATAAGGGCACATTGCTAGCTTGCGTCTTAAGACGCATAAATGGTTCAGCAGCTGCATTTTATTTTACTTGCTACCCTTAAAAGGGTTGTTATATTCTTTAAAGCTAATTTGATCAGCCATCATATCTTCTCGTTCTTGGTTTCTGATATATTCTTCAATTGCCTTTTGATTTCTTCCTACTGTATCAACATAAAACCATCTACACCAGAAATGCCTGTTACCATATTTATATTTCAAATGAGAAAATCTTTCAAATATCATAAGGCTACTTTTTCCTTTTAAATATCCTACAAAACTGGATACACTCATATTTGGTTGTATCTCTACAAATAGATGTATATGATCTACGCAGGCATGCGCTTCGATAATTGTAACACCTTTCCATTCGCAAAGTTGTCTTAATATCTTTCCTATTTCCTTTTTTAACTCACCATAAATCTCTTTTCTCCTAAACTTAGGTGCAAAGACTATACGGTATTTGCAGTTATATTTAGTATGTGATAAACTATTGTTATCCATTATATGGATCCTCCTTTTGTCTATTAAAATTGGCTGCGAACCTTTTTTAATTATTGACAAAAGGAGCTTTTTTATATACTCACCGCTTAAGCTAATCTGAACATACCTGCACAGCAGGTAGTATTCTTTTATACAAAAAAATCCACGATATTTCTATCGTGGATTTATTGGTGGAGGCGAGGGGTCATGTGCATCCATTATTTCTATATGGCACTGACTATATCTTCTACTATTATTTTAAATAGTAGCTTGGCATATTATAGAAGCTTAGTATAGTTTATATCTTCTATCCTAGTATTCCATAGATTATCCTTAGGAACCTATAAGTCGATACGAGGCTGTTAAATTTCTTTACATACCTCTCGGTATTGCCGTCAGCATTTTCTGTTACGGTTTCACCGATAAAGCCAAGTTATCACTTAAACATCACTGCTTAAGGCGACTATCTTTCTTAATCGAACCCCTGTCCGAAAGCAGACCAGCCTGACTTTCTACGAGCGTAGTTATGTGACTAAAAATTTGGTCCTTAGTTCGCTCACAAACAAACTCCTAATTCCCTAGCTTCATAAATACCCCTCTAGCTCAAAGCTTTGCTAGACTTCGTTCCCTACTTTAATGACACCAGCTACCCAAGACGTAGGCATCCTGGACTGATGAGCAAGCTATATTAAGCTGCTAATGCAAAATTGTCTTCTGCGTTTATATTTAATGCATAGCTTATTAACGAGTCGTCCATGCTTTACTCGGCCCGCTTATCAAACCCATCACACCCCCGTCGAAGCCAAAACGCCCCCATGTTAGGTTAATAGGTTATAAACGCTTTACCTATTTAATTTTCAATTGATGATTAACATCGTGATTTTATTATAAATCATATATTTTTAACTGTCAACTTTACTATTTTTATTACTAAAAAAATGATAAGACCTATGCTTTCATAAGCCTTACCATCTTTAATATATTTTATTATATGCTTTAAACAAATTTATGATAATAAATAAATTTATTTTGCTTTTATAATTTTATTTTTTCTTTTTCTTACCTACTAATAATGCACCTGCTGCTATAGTAACTGATCCTATATATGCTAATACATTTCTTTTTCCTGTCTTAGGTAAATTATCATTTTTAGAGTTTTCTGTAGTAACTTTATCATTTGAAGGTTCTTGATTTTCAGAGTTATTTTCTACACTTGGTTTATTTTCATTTCCAGGTTTATTCTCATCACTTGGAGTATTTTCATTTCCAGGTTTATTTTCATCTCCTGGTTTATTTTCTTCATCACCTGGCTTGCTTGTATCTTCATTTTTAGGTATAACTTCTTCTAATTTTGCTTCAAATAAACTTGCTTCTTCTAAGTCTTTTGATATTCTTATTTCTATGTAAGCTTCATCATTAGCTTCATTTTTAATAGTTTTTACAACTTTAGAAATGAATGATGTATCTTTAACCTTTATTTTATAAACTATAAAGTTTCCATCTGTATATTTATCTTCTACAGTTGCATCTAATTCCTTAATGTTATTTAAGAAACCAGCAAATTTTTCTAAGCTTACTTCTTGTACTTCCATTTTTAATGGAGAGTCTTTTTGACCTGAACCTGCTATAGCTGAAACAACCTCAGTGTCTATAATATCAGTAATAAAATCTACTACATTATCTTTATACTCTTCTACATTTATAGTGAAAGTATCAACTTTATTACTTCCATCTGTAGTTTTTGCTGTTATAGTTACTTGTCCCTTTGCTTTTGCTATTACTTTAACACTATTTCCATTAACCTCTATTGATGCTATATTTTCATCACTTACTGACCATTCTACCTCTTTTTTATCAGCTTCTTCATTTACAATTGCTGTAAATGTTTTGTTACTTCCTACATATAAGCTATTAATTTTATTATTTATAGTTACACTTTGTGCTAATATAGTTTCTTTCTTTACAGTTACATTTATTGTTTTAGTAGATTCTGCACCTTTACTATCTGTTACTTTATATGTAACTTTATATTCTCCTGGAACATTTACATTAACTGTATTTTCTAAAACATCTATTTTAGTTATAGCTCCATCTTCTTTATCAGTTGCTGTTACACCAATTAATGGATTAAATTCTTCTCCAACTTTTATAACTTTATCTTCTGCATTTATTACAGGTAATGCATTTACAATTACTGTTATTGTTTTTCTAGCTTCCGCACCTTTACTATCTGTTACCTTATATGTAACCTTATATGTTCCAGCAACATTTTCATTAACAGTATTTTCTATAACATCTATTTTAGTTATAGTACCATCTTCCTTATCAGTTGCTGTTACCCCTTCTAAAGGTTCAAACTTTTGTCCAACATTTATAAGTCTATCTTTAGCTTCAATTTTTGGAATTGCATTTATAATTCCACCAGGAATACTTGGTTTTACTATTTCTTCATCTTTTTCAGTTAATACTTTTTTAAGTTCTGCTTTTAATTTTTCACTATTTTCTGCTGTATTTCTTATTTTTATGTTCATATAAGCTTCATTTGTTTCTTGATTTTTAATTGCTTTTATAAACTTAGACATTAATGAATTATTTTTAACTTTTATTTGATATACTGTAAATTCTCCATCAACATATTCATTTTGTATTTCTGGATTTAATTTTTTAATATTATTTAAGAATTTATTAAATTCTTCCACAGTTACATCTTTTACTTCCATTTGTACTGGAGAGTCTTTTTGACCAGAACCATTTACTGGAGTTACAACATTAGTATCTATAATATCTTTTACTAAATCTACTACATGCTCTTTGTAATCTTGTACTTCTATAGTAATACTATCGCTTTTTTCACTTCCATCTGTAGCTTTTGCTGTTATAGTTACTTGTCCCTTTGCTTTTGCTATTAATTTAACACTATTTCCATTAACTTCTATTGATGCTATATTTTCATCACTTACTGACCACTCTACATCTTTTTTATCAGCTTCTTCATTTACAGTTGCAGTAAATGTTTTATTACTTCCTACATATAAGCTATTAATTTTATTATTTATAGTTACACTTTGTGCTAATATAGTTTCTTTCTTTACAGTTACATTTATTGTTTTAGTAGATTCTGCACCTTTACTATCTGTTACTTTATATGTAACTTTATATTCTCCTGGAACATTTACATTAACTGTATTTTCTAAAACATCTATTTTAGTTATAGCTCCATCTTCTTTATCAGTTGCTGTTACACCAATTAATGGATTAAATTCTTCTCCAACTTTTATAACTTTATCTTCTGCATTTATTACAGGTAATGCATTTACAATTACTGTTATTGTTTTTCTAGCTTCCGCACCTTTACTATCTGTTACCTTATATGTAACCTTATATGTTCCAGCAACATTTTCATTAACAGTATTTTCTATAACATCTATTTTAGTTATAGTACCATCTTCCTTATCAGTTGCTGTTACCCCTTCTAAAGGTTCAAACTTTTGTCCAACATTTATAAGTCTATCTTTAGCTTCAATTTTTGGAATTGCATTTATAATTCCACCAGGAATACTTGGTTTTACTATTTCTTCATCTTTTTTAGTTAATACCTTTTTAAGCTCTGATTTTAATTCTTCACTATTTGCTACTGAATTTTTTATTTTTATGTTTATATAAGCTTCATTTGTTTCTTCATTTTTAAGAGTTCTTATAAACTTAGACATTAATGAATTATTTTGAATTTTTATTTGATATACTGTAAATTCTCCATCAGTATATTCTCTTTGTATTTCTGGATTTAATTTCTTAACCTTCTTTAAGAATACATTAAATTCTTTTACATTTACATCTTTTACTTCCATTTGTACTGGAGAGTCTTTTTGACCTGAACCATTTACTGGAGTTACAACGTTAGTATCTATAATATCTTTTGCTAAATCTACTACATGGTCTTTATAATCTTGTATTTTTATAGTAATACTATCACTTTTTTCACTTCCATCTGTAGCTTTTGCTGTTATAGTTACTTGTCCTTTTGCTTTGGCTATTACTTTAACAGTATTTCCATCTGCTTCTATTGATGCTATCTTTTCATCACTAGTTGTCCATACTACATCTTTTTTATCTGCATTTTCATTTGTTATAGTTGCACTTAATACTTGGTTGCTTCCTATATATAAATTGTTAACTCTATTGTTTATAACTACATTTTCTACTAAAGTAACTTTTTCTTTTACAGTTACTTTTATTGTTTTTGTAGCTACTCCACCAAGTTTATCTACTACTTTATATGTAACTGTATATTCTCCTGGAGTATCTGTTTTAACATTATTTTCTACAACTTTTATTTCTGTTATATCACCTTGTTCATCATCAGTTGCTGTTACTCCTTCTAATTCTTTAAACTCATCTCCAACAGTTATAACTCTATCTTCTGCATGTATTACTGGCGGTTGATTTACAACTACTAGCATTTCATGTATTGCTGTTGCACCTTGTTTATCTGTTACACTAAATACAACTGTATAATCTCCTGCAACTTTTGTATCAACATCATTTCTAATAACCTTTATGCTCTTAGTAAGATCACCATCTTCTTCATCAGTTGCTGTTACTCCTTCTAAAGGATCAAAGTTTTCTCCTAATTGAACTATTCTATCTTGAGCATTTATTACTGGAATTTTATTAAGTGTAGTCATTTTTGGATTTACAACAACTGAACTTTCAACTATAGTTGTTTTATTTCCACTATCTGTAGCCTTATATATAACCTTGTAAACACCTGGTATATTTGTGTTAACATTACTTTCAACTACTAATTCTATATTTTTATCTTCATCTTTTACAGTAACTCCAGCCTTTGGATCAAAACTATCTCCAACTTTTAAAGTATGGTTCTTAACACCTTCAATTACTGGTGCTTTATTACCTTTTACTGTTAAGTTTATAGATTCTTCAGTTTTTCTACCACGACTATCAGTAGCACTATATGTTATCTTATATGTAGTGTCTTGTTCTGTATCTAAATTAAGTTCTTTATCTGATGAAACACTAACATTTACTGTATTTCCATTAACATCTACAGCTTTAACGCTATCCATTAAATTAAATGCTTGACCTGCATTTATAGTAACATTTTCAAGTTTTTGTCCATTTTTAGTAATAGTAGGCCCTACAGTTGATGCATTAACTTTTAATTGTACATTTAAAGTTTTTGATTCTCCACCAAAGTCATCTTTTGCTGTAATATATAAATCATATATTCCTTCTTCAGTTCCTTTAAATGATGTTATTTTTTTATCACTTGCATCTTTAACTTCTAAAGTTATTTTGTCATTTTCATCATCTTTTATTTCTAAACCTTTTTCTTTTAAAACTTCTTCTGTTAATTGAATTGTTTCTCCTTCAGTAATTTCTATGTAAGACTTACCTTCTTTCATCTTTACAGTAGGATTTGTATTTAATGTTAATTCTTCATTTTTAACACTTACACTTCTTACATATTCTTTATTTGTGTTACTTACATATTTATATTCAGAGCTTTCTTCATTTTTTATTTTATACTTTCTTGATGAATTATCATTAGAAGCTTGTATATCTAACTCAAAAACATCAATTTCATTACCAGTCTTTGGTATAGAGTCTTGTGCTGTTATTAAAACATCTATTGTATTATTTTCTTTATTATAAGTATAATCTGTTATTATCTTATCTGACTTTGCTGGATTTATTAAATCCTTTATTACTGGCTTTCCATCTTGCTCTTTTAAAACTATTCCATCTAACTTTAAGCTAAATTGAAGAGCTTTTGGAATATCTTCTATATTGTCTAATGATACTTTAACTGTATCTGAATCTACTTTTTTTACATCTAATACAAATTTATTTTCTGTATTTTTAGATTTATTTTCTATAATTTTAGGTGTTGCATAAGCTATTGCAGCTGTTGAAGTTGCTGCTAATGTATATACCAAAGCTGTTTTTACAGTTGGCTTCAGCTTATTATTTTTCATAACTTATCTCCTTCCGTACTTTATAGGGGCTATCATAAAAGAGATAACCCCTTTCAATTAAAAATATTATTATCTTAGTTTACTATCTGTTGTTAAATACATTTTGAATCATATCATTACTTATTTCTATAACTTCATCATATTCATTTGCTATTGCTCTTGCTGTTGAATTATTTAATTCTATTGATGGTAAGTTTTCTAAGTTTGTTGGTAAATCATATAAGAATGTATCACTTACTAATCTTTGACCTACAGGTGCATTATTGCTATCTAGCTTATTGTATCTGTAAAGTTCAGCTTTTATCTTAGTTCCCTTAATATTTTCTTTATCTTCCTGTTGCTCTGGAGTTATCCAATATAACCAAGTTCCCTTAGCAACTTCTCCAAGTTGTGAATTTTCTGGTAGTGTTGCTAATAAAATTGCTTGAGCATTTAAAGCAAAGTTTTCATCTTTTTCATTAATTACTAAAGGTACATTAAATGCTGGGTCACCTTTATATTCACCTGTAACTATTATAGAACCTGCTGGTATAGTCTTTCCTGGTGCATAAGTATAATCAGTTGCTAACTTACCTACACCATGCTCATAAACTTTATTTCCATTATCTATACCAATTTCTATATTATCTCCTGTTGGACCTAATATATCTATTTCTCCTATAGATATAGCATTAGCTCCCTTGGCTACTAACTTAACATATTGTGCGTCATATGCCCATAATTGAGTATTTGAATTGCTTCCATTTTCATTAAAGTAAATTGTATTTTCTTTAGTTGTATCAAATTCTCCTGAATGAGCTTTTGACCAACTCTTTCCATCTTTACTTACCCAAACCTCATAACTTCTTATTGGTGAATAATCAGTACCTGAATTTTTACTAAATAAGCTTCTTAATGAGAATTTCTTTGTAGGTGCTTGTCCCGGATTATATTTTAATCCTACAACAGATTTAGCATTTCCTAAATCAATAGTTACATATGGATCTCCTGAAACAACTGTACCATTATTATTAGTTGCTTTTTTAGCTGTATAAATAGTTGTTGGGTCATTATCACTTATCTTTTTAATTTCTCCATTTTGAGCTTGACCATGTCCTGAATGTTCATCAGATATATCATGTTCACTTCTTGTATTAGTATCAAATACCCAATTAGCTTCTGATATACTTCCATCATGATTTACCTTTATGTTACCAATTGTAGTTTCTTGTGTAACATTTAAGTTGTAGTCATAAGCTCTTACCTTATATTCAAAAGCTCTATTATTTATAGCATCAATAACATCAGTGTACTTAGTTAATCCATTTTCTCCATTTTTATCTCTTTCAACGAATCCAACTACTACTTCCTTAGTACCTGTTGTTGTTGCTTCTTTTCTTATTATTTCATATCCTAAAATTTTGTCTGCATCTTTTGTAACACTTAATGTTAATGGAACTTCTTTTTGATTTAAGTAAGATTTATTAATTAATTGAGTTCCATTTGCATCAACTCCAAAGCTTGCATCTACCTTAGTATCTGAAGCCATAGTTATTGATTCTGTATTACTTCCAGCTTTTAATCTAATTCTTCTAGCATCATCATTTAAATAGTAAATAGCCTTATCTTCTTTTGGATAATTCTTTGAATTTAAGTATTCATTAGTCTTAGGACTAGCTACTAATCCCCATTTTTCAAAGAATTGTCTTAAGTCTTTTTGTACTGCATCTGATGCTCTCATTATAAATGTTTGAGCTGTAGAATCATGTCCATTTTCATTTGGAGCTACACCTTTTAATCTTGTTTCTCTATATAACTTAGCATAGAATGTATCATTATCTAAGTTCTTATCTGAGTTAAGATCTAACATTTTATAAGTATAGTCATTATCATATGCTAAATGTAATTGCCAGAACATTCCTAATCTAGTTCCACCATCACTTGCTAAACCTACACTATTAGAAGTTACTTTATCATATATCTTTTCATATGTTCCACCTTCTAATCTAGATTCATTTATATCATTAAATGTTTGAGTTATAAGTGCTAATATATTATTAGTTGTTTCTGCATATGTTAATCCTGGTCTATCATGAACGTGTCCAATTTCATGAGCTATTCCCCATCCAAATAAGCTTCCATCTGCTGGATTTGTTAAGTTTCCATTTGAATCAAATTTGAAAGGAGTACCATTCATTGCACCTTCAATAGAACCATATCCTATACCAACGTGATGTGATGATGCATACATAAATGCTCCAGTAAACATTCTTTGATATTTAATATTCATACGGTTTTTAGGTGCTCTATTTTCATTGTAGTATTGATTTTCACTCTTTCCACCTAATACATCTAAAGCCTTACCAGTTATTTGACCATCTCCATCAAAGTCTATTGGTGCTTCAAGTAAGCCTTGTTGTGAATAAGAAATCTTCATTATTTGTTCCCAAGCAAGCAATGTTTCATAAAGTCTATTTACTTGAGCTTCTTCATTTCCTGATAATCCACTTTCTATTGAGCTAAGTACCTTATCAGCTGCAAAAGAAAGCATTATTCTTTCACCTTCTATATCTGTAGCATTTAATATAGATGTTTTTGGGTCATAAGTGTAAATATTCTCAACATTATCTTCTATACTAGCTGTGCTTGGATATCTATTTTTTAAAGTGCTTACATAACTCTTTAAGTCTTTAATATATTTTCTTATAGCATCTTTAACTTCTGTTTCTTTAGAAGCATCATCTATAATATTATTTACATTTAAGTGTGGTATTTTTGTTCCACCACTTACTCTTACCTTAAATGTATTACTTTCTGCAAATCCACTCTTAAGGCCTATATATAAGTTTCCACCTTTTTCATAGTTCATATCAAAACCAGTTTCAGGTATTTCAATTTCATTTTTACCTACTTTTAATTCTTTTATGACCTTATAAGCAGTTCCACTTTCTGCATTAAATTGTGTTAATACTAAATTAAATTTAGTATCGCTTCTATTTGGACTTGCTATGTAAATATTAACCTTATCTCCTGGTTTTACTGCTATACCAAGAGCTTGGTAATCATTAGTTTGGCCTATAGTATTTTGAGCCCCTATACTATGTATACTTGAATCTAAAGTTATTATTTCATCTTGTAAAGAAATATCATTTAATAAGTCTTGAGCTCTTTGTAAATTCTTTAGTATTTCATCTTTATTTGGATGATATTCTAAGTTTACTGGGTCTATTGTATTTACTCTCTTAACAAGTTCTTCTACTTTTTCTCTAGTTACATCACTATTTAATGATAATTTTAAATCATCAGCAAATAAGTTATCTACATCTTTTTCTAAGCTATCATATTCATATAACTTAATTTCAGATATATTTACTTTACCTGAACCTGAACCTGGATATACAGATATATTTGGCTGTATTTGCTTAGTTGTTATAGGCTCTGATAATTTTAATGTTACTACTCTTCCACTTGTGCTTAATGAAGCATCTCTATATTCCCAATTTCCTTGTGAATTTACAAATCCTATATTACCTGTATATGGCCATGAATCTAAGTCTAATCTTGTTATTAATTTTATAGTATCTATTGTATGTTCTTCTTTAAATGTTATCTTAGGACCACATTTTCCATAAGCAGATGTATCCCAGTTATGCCAAGTCCATGCTGTAGTATAATCATTATCTAAAACAGAAATATCATTATCTGTAGTTCCACCTTGAGTAAATTCAACTTTTTCTATGTTATTAGTTAAACTTCCCACTCCATTTGGTGTATTTATAAGCTTATAGTTAGGCGTTACTGGTGGTACTAATTTAGCTGTAGTTCCAAGGTAACGTTGAGATAATCCACCTGTTCCATGGTGGTTAGTTGCTGTCATCATAATTTCATAACTTGTTGTATCTTTTAAATTTGTTATTGTATATGACGTAGCTCTTATAAAGTCATTACTATCAGCAACTCCTGCTGCTAAATCTGTTACTCCTGTTGGAATATCATCTTCTAAATTTGAGTCTTCATACTTTTTATCACCATTATCATTTGCTTTTAACCACTCTTTAGTTCCAACTTCTCTGTAATATAACTCATAATCTTTTGCTTTTGCATGAGCTTTCCATGAAACTGTAAGTTGTTTATATCCACCTTTTACTGAAATTCCTTCTGGACCTTCTGGTGCTGTTTCTGGTATTACTTGAACTTCTATTATAGAATCAGCTCCAAAGTTGCTTCCATTGTCTCCATTTGCTTTTTCTGTTAATATTCCTGTCTTGGAATCCCAAGCTTGTGGATTATAATTTGCATCAACATTATCTGGCTTACCATCTTTATCATTTGAGTTGTTTGTTTTGTTAGTATCGCCTGTTGTATCTGTGCTATAACCCTCTTGCTCATCTTTGTAACCACTCTTCCATTCTCCTGAAATTGATTGGATACTAATTCTGTAAATTCCATAAGGTTTTACTTTTTCTATTTTTAAAGAATTTTGACTTGTTTTATAAGTACTTGTATCAACTACATTATTGTTATTATCTAATTCTTCAACCTTTAATTCATAACCTGATACATTTGTTTCATGGTTCCAGCCTATTGTCATAGCCTCATTTCCAACAGCAGTTGAACTTGTAAAATTATTTATAACAGGTATATTCATTTTAGGTTTTGGAACTTCTTTATATACATTATTTAAAAATTCAACTTTTGCTATTTCAGTTAAATTCTTATTACTTCTACTTCCAGTAACTCTTATATTAACTTGACTTACTGCAACTTGCTTTCCTAAATTTATTTTTATAGTGTCCATTTGTGTACCATCAGCAGTTCTTGCTGCTGATTTAGTTACATTTGAATCATTAAATTTAACTGTTAAGTCTTGTCCATTTTCTCCTGCACCTGGTATAACAACTTCACCACTAGATGGTGCATTTTCACTTGGTGCTTGTATAACAACTTCTTCAATTGATGCTGATTCTTCTTCTGAACTAGCAGCTCTTGATTTTCCTGTTAAACTCATAGGAATTTCTATAGGATTTTCTTCACTTATTTCACCTTTAGCTTTTAAAGATACTACATCATCACTATCTTTTAGTATGTTTTTAATATCTCCAGTTACAGTTAGCTTTTCTTTATCTAAATTTATATCAACATTTTCTGGATTTATTATTGGTGTTGTATTAACTACAACTGGATTACTCTTAACCTTATCCATATTTTTATGTACATAACTTAAATCTGTTATATCAACTTTACCATCTCTATTTAAGTCAAACTTTGTATCTGTTGATTTACTCTTTATAGCTTTTTTTAATTCTTCATAATCTGTTTTATCAACTTTATTATCAGAATTAAAATTACCACCTATTAAAGCAGCTGGATAATGTTCAGTAGTTCCATCTTCTGATTCTATATTTTTTTCATCTGTACCTACTAAAATTCTCTTTGAAGACTTTTCAATTTCTACGTTATCCATCGTTACAGTTTGATATCCACCTCCAGATATCTCAACTGAATATGTTCCTAATTCAAGATTTTCAAAAGTTAAGTGATAGAAATTTAATTCTGTTGCACCTTCACTTAATTTATTTCTTCTATAATCTAATGCTTCTAAAGTGTACGCTATTTCACTGCTATCTAACTTTCCACTTGTAACATCAGAACCTAATTTAACAGTATGACTTTGTCCATCCTTTTTAGTTAATTTTACAGTAAAATTTGTTTTGCTTGAATCTGCTACTTTTATAGGACTAGCAAAATTAACATCTAATTCTAACTTTCCTGTTACCTTATATGGTGTTGAAGTTTGTGTTTCATTAGATTTATCTTCTTTTTCTGATGGCGTATCATTTTTTTCTTCACCATTATTATTTTCTTCTTTTTCAGTTTCAGTATTCTCTTTTTCAGTTTGTTCTTTATCTTCAGTAGCTGCCCCATTACTTTCTTCTGATTTGTTATCTTTTTCTAAGTTCCCCTCTTGATTATCTTCTGACTTTTCAGTCGCTGAATCAGAATTACTTTCATTGCTATTTCCAACAACAACTTCATTTACTTTATTATTTTCTTGATTGCCATTTTTAGTATCTGCAAATGTAACACCTTGCACTTGAGTAGTAATCAAAGCTACTGCTAACATAGCTGATATTTTTCTTCGATTCATTCTTATCCTCCTTTTTATACAAAATCCTACATAAAATATATCATATTTAAGCCGTTTTTTCCAATATCATTAATTTTATTTAACTAAATTTCAAAAAAATATTAATTTAATATAATTTTTAATATTTTTTATTAAACTATTAAGTAAAATATGAATTACTCAGTTATCTTGTAAATGTAAAATGGTAAGACCTATAAACTTATAAATCTTACCGTTTTTATTATTTAATAATATTACACTTTTTTCCAAAATAAACAACAAATAAACAATTATTGGTAGTAAAGGCTTAATAAAAAAATATTGTTTTAACATTAAACATTATATCAGCTATATTAAGTATAAAATTCTAAATTAATTTAAAACGCCCACTTTTCAACCTCAACTGTACCACTTCCACTTAACTTTAATTTAGAATCAATTTTATCATTATAAATTCTAGTAGTGAATACTTCTTCTCCCTCATTTAAAAACACTTCTAAAGAAGAATTATCAGAAAATACTCTTAATGATTTAACATTATTAATTTCAACAGCTCTCATATTTCTTCCATACCCTGATTTTCCTAGTTGTAACTTAAATACCCCATTACTAAATGAAAGATTACAATCTTCTCTTAATTCAATCTTAAATTCATCACACTCTTTAAAATTAAAATTTAATTCAAAAGTATTGCTTTCAAATATATCTAAAATAGCTACCTCATTTAAAGAAATTTCCTTCTTAAAGGAATTTCCTTTTCTTAATGCTTCTAATTCAGCAATAGGAATTTGATATATTTTATTATTCTTTAAAACTAATTCTCTAGGAATTGTTAATTGATGTTGCCAGAAGTTATCTATAGTTGGATTTCTATGTTCTATTGCATCAGGAACCCCCATCCACCCTATAACAATTCTTCTTCCTTTAGAATCTTCAAAAGTTTGTGGTGCATAAAAATCAAATCCTCTATCTATTTCAACAAACTCACCAAGATTAAGTTTCTTTTTATCATCTTCAAAACTTCCTACTGCATATCCACATTGATATACATTATTATATTTATATCCTTCTGCTTCCATCCCTTGTGGTGAAAACATTAGTATATCTTTATTTTCTAACTTAAATATATCTGGACATTCCCACATATATCCCATATCTTCATTTTTCCCTGCTGGTACTGAATGGAATTCCCAATTATAAAGATCAGTTGATTTATATACTAAAATACACCCCTTATCATCAATAGTTCTAGCACCTAAAACCATGTAATAAATCCCATTTTCTTCCCATACCTTTGGATCTCTAACATGTAAGGACATATCTTTTGGGAAATCCGTATTTCTTAAAACTACTTTCTTCTCTGAAAAATTTATTCCATCTTTGCTAGTAACCAATATAACATTTTGTTCTCTTCCAGTTAATATATAATCATGGTCTCCAGCATGTTTTACATTCCCTGTGTAGAAGAAATATATTGTATCATACTTAACAAAAGCTGATCCCGAATATACTCCATCTTTATCTTCATTTATATCTGGATAAAGAGCTACACCTTTATCTTCCCAATTAACTAAATCTTTAGATATTGAATGTCCCCAAAACTTTAATCCTCCCATTGGTGTTAATGGTGAGTATTGATAATAACAGTGATATTCTCCATTAAATTCACATAATCCATTTGGATCATTTATCCATCCAATTGGAGGTATTATATGATATTTACTTCTCCATTTATCATTATTAACTTGCTCTAAATGTTTAGCCATACACTCTTTTATTTGTTTGTCAAAATCACTTCTCAACATCTTATCTCCCTTGTGCTAAAGCTAAAACTTCCTCTTTAGTTGGTAATGCACCAATAGCTCCTCTTTTGCATACTGTTAAAGCAGCTGTTGCATTTGAGAAAGTTAATATTTCTTTTATTTTTTCTTCTGATAAATTAACTAAGCTTTCTAAAGTATTGTCATCTTCAGCAACTTGGTATAAAAACGAACCTATAAATGAATCTCCAGCTCCTGTTGTATCTTGAGCTTGAACTCTAAATGATGGTGAAAATACCTTTCTTTCCTTAGTTATAAATTCTGCTCCATTAGTTCCCTTTGTATAAATTATAACTTCAACATCACCTTGTAATAAAAACTCTAAAGCCTTTGGTTCATCTGAAATTCCAGTAATAAATTCTAATTCTTCATCACTTATTTTTACTATATTAGCTAATGGTAAAAATTCTAAAATTGCTTTTCTGCAAGCTTCTGGACTTTCCCATAATGGTAATCTTACATTTGGATCAAAGCTAATTAAACAATTATGTTTTTTTGCAAATTCTATAGCCTTTTTATGAGCTTCTTTAATTGGAGCATCTATTAAGCTAACTGAACAAAAATGTAATATTCCTCCTTCTGTAAAATCTTCTTCTTCAATTTCTGCTGCATTTAATAACATATCTGCACTTGGATTTCTATAAAATGAAAAATCTCTTTCCCCATCTTCCTTTAATGATACAAATGCTAATGCTGTATTTGCTTCTTTAGTTCTTAATACCTTTGAAACATCAACACCTAATGGTGAAACTTCTTCTAATATATGATCTCCAAATCCATCAACACCAAGTTTAGTAAGCATTTGTGCTTTACCACCTAATTTTGCAACTGCTGCTGCAACATTAAGGGGTGCTCCACCTGCAACTCTAAAAAAGTTGCTCACATCCTTTAATGCAACTCCCTTTTCATGTGGAATAAAATCAATTAAAGCTTCTCCTATTGAAATTACCTTTTTCATTTTCTTTTCCTCCTTAAATTCAATTGTGGGAATGTTCCCTTGTGTGCTAAAAAATATATTTCATACTTAATATTAAATTTACATAATTTTATATTTCTAAAAATATTATATCATTTATACTTTTCTAGTCCATATTTTTCTTTATATTAATAAACTTTATTTTACTTGTCATATTTACTTTATTTTTCTATAAAATCATTAATTACTTTATTATATTTTTAAACTTTAATTTTTATTTTTAATCACAATACTATATGTAAAAATGAGGATTCAAATTTGAATCCCCATTTTTTTATTATACTAATTTATAGTTTATTTTATATTATCAAGCATAAACATAAATTGTGATGTATAATTATCAACTTCATCTTCATATACTAAAGTAATTGTATATATATATGAGTCAAAATTTGTAGTATCTATTGTTACAACTCCATTTTCATCTACACAATCTTTTATATCTAAAGTAGTATATTCATGTGTTTTATTATGCTTCACTATTACTGATTTTGGTAATAATTTTTCACCATTTCTATTTATAACATCTAAGTTTACAGTTGCTTTATTATCTTTTGAATAAATACTCCCTGACATTAATCCACCTAAAACATTTGCTTTTAAATCTTTTAATTTTTTAAGATTTTTAAGTGGTGATAAATCTCTTATTTCATTATAGTCTATATCTAATGATTCTAAGTTTATGGCATGTTGTAACCCTTCTAAACTTTCTACTTGTGATACTTTTAGTGAAGTTAGCTTTCTCATTTGTCCAACTGTTATTTCACCTGATATTCCAAGTTCTTTTTGTATACTAGCTTTTAAAAATTCATCTTTTATTTGCACTGTTTCATTTAAATTAACTTCTACTAATGAATCCATAGCTTCTTTTAATTTTTCAATAGCTTTGTCTATTGTTTCTTGATTAGCTGAACTTAAAGCTTCTTTACCAACATTTATTGCATTTTCTAAGCTTTCAATAGATTCTTGAGTATAATTATTTAAATTTATATTTTCAGCTTTTGTTAAAACTTCTTCTAATTTAGCTGTATTAAATTTTGCTATATTTCTAAATCTTGCCTCTGCCCAGTCTGCATGATCCCAAGTACTACCATTAGTTGCTGAATCTACTACTAATTTAACTTCATTAGAGTTTCTAACATCTACCATTAAGCGTTGTTTTGGTGAATTTGATTTCATAACATCAGTTTCTGCTTTTAATTTACCATCTACATAAACCTTAAATATAACACTTGATGCACTTTGATTTGATACAAATTCATCAAGACCTACCCAAGTATCAAATATATCATATCCTGTTGAATCATATACTATTTCTGAATAAGAATGAGTTCCTATCCCCTTTTTAAAAGTATCATAAGTTCCATTTTCATTTAAAAGTTTTATAGGTTGTTGCCTTACTGATTTATCTTTACCTATAGCCCCTGAACCTATTGTTGCTGATTTCCATTCTAAATCAGATACATAAGTTTCTTCATCTGTAATTGCTACTTTTCTTGTAAATTCAGTTGTTAAGTTATCACTGTCTGTTACAGAATATACAACATCAAATATTCCAACTTTTCCTTTTTCATAATCTGTTTTTATATTTATTTTAGAAGTTAAGTTTCCATCTTCATAATCAGTTGCTGTTATTCCTTGAAGTAAATCTACTTCCTCATTTACATTAAATACTGCTAAATCTTTACCTTCTATTACTGGTTTTGAATAATTTTTATATAATTTAGTATCTGCCCAAGATGCAAAATCTCCTACTAAGTTTCCATCTACATCATCAGCAATTAAAGTAAGTTCTTTAACTCCTGTAACATCTAATCTTACATATTCTGCAGGAGTATTTGTTTTTATTACATCAGAAGTATAAACTTCTTTTCCATCAGCAAGTATTCTAAATCTTATTGTTGTACTTCCTAAGTTATAGTTTTTATCTGTTCCCACATATGTTGTAAAATAGTTGTAATTTCCATCTAAATTATATACTATTTTAGCATTTGTTGCAGCACCAATACCTTTATCAAAAGTTTTAACAGTTCCATCTACGTTAAGTTTAATCTTATTAGTTGAGCCAACTGCCATATCTTTAACAACACTTCTCCATCCAGTTGTAGCTGACTCCCAATTCATATCTGATAAATATTTGCTTTGACCATAAACTACTATTGTTCTTTCCTTTGTAGTTATATTTGAATCACTATCAGTTACTGTGTATGTTACTTTGTATGTTCCTACTTTGTTTGGTGAAAATCCACCATCATTTACTACTATATTTGAAGTTATGTTGCCATCTTCTTTATCACTTGCAACTACTCCATCCATTAAATTTAATTCAGTATTTTTCTCAATCATTGTAAATTCTTCAAATGTTAAAGTTGGGAATTTAGCTTTTATTATTTTTTCAGCGTTATCCAATTCAACTTTGAATAATTCATATGCTGGATGATTTTTAACTTCTTCTCTTAAAGCTTCTAATTTTTCTAAAGTATTATAGCTTTGTGCTACTTCTGTTTTGTTTTCATCTGTAAATAAACCAGCCATTTTATCTGCTAATTTATCTTCTTTATAAAATGCCACTTCACCGAAGCTTGCCCATTCTCCACTTGCTTTTACAAATTTAAACTTCACTCTTCTTGCATTTACTTTGCTCATATTAAATTCAACAGTATCGCTTATTGCTCCAGAATATGAGCCTTGTCCTGCTAAATAGAAATCATCTCCTGATTCACTTTCTGATACATATATTTCAAATTCAGTAGCAAAACCTTTGTTATTTCCGTCACGTCTTGATGCATATGCCATCTTGCTTATTTCTTGAACTTTACCTAAATCAAATGTTACTTCATTTTTAAATGAACTATTATTTGGAGAGTTTGTCTCCCAATGAGTATTTATTTTTCCATCTATTGCATTGCCTATTACACTGTTTCCGTAATTTCCTGCATTATTTTTTGCAGATACTATAGGTAATTTAAACTCTTCGTTATATCCATCTAAATTTGAGAACTGCCCATACTTAGATTTTGTAACTGTATAATCTTCAGATACTGTAACATATACTTTTTTACTTGTTACATTGTTATCTTTATCAGTTACTTTATATACAACTTCAAACTTTCCTATTTTATCTTTTTCAAAACTATTTGATTCAATTTCAATTTTTGATGTTAAATTTCCATCTTCCACATCAATTGCTTCAACACCTTCTCTTGGATTGAAATCTTGTCCAAGTTTTAAGTTTTTATTTTCTGCTATAATTTTTGGTTTAGCATTATTTGTAGTTAATTTTGGATTAGCTATTAGTCCATGGTCTGCTGTATTTCCATTTTGAGCATCAGAAACTTCAATTACAAGCTCTTTAACACCTGATACAGGAACATTTACATAAGCCATGTTGTCATAATATCCTAAAACATCTGTAGATGCTAAAACTTTACCATCTGCTATTATTTTAAATTTGATACTTGAATTATTATTTGGTTGTATTGATGATTGATCAACTCCAAGTAATGCCTCAAATGTATCATATTCTTTATCTGATAAATCATAAGTTATCTTACCATTAGCATGTATTCCAAAACCTTTTTCAAATGTTTTTATATTTCCATTTACTCTACCTTGTATATTAGAGTTTCTTCTTGGAGTCCCCCATGCTGTTGATACAGATTTCCACTCAAAATCTGATAAATAATCATAGTCACTTACTACTTTTACATTTAATATTTTATTAAAAGTTACACCATTATCTTCTACTGTATATTTAACTTGATAGTTTCCATGCTTAGTAGTATCTACATTACTTTCAAATTTAACTTTTGATGTTATGTCACTTCCTGAGTGAGTAAATCCTTTAACATAATCCATAGCATTAAATTCTTCATTTAAATTTAATGTTATAGTTTCTTGTTGAATACTTATGCTTGGTGTTAATGAATTTATTTGTACTTTATCACCTGTTGATAAATTTTTTGCATAAGGTATTACTTCATAATTTATATTTTCATTTACATTAGTTGCCTCTGAATCTGTATAAGTTCCAGATGTAGTAAATCCTATCACTTTTCCATTTTTTACTATTTCATAACCAAGTAAGTCATCTTTTGCTTCACTAGCAATACTCATGCTTAGTTTTATTCCAGAATTTGATTTTGATAATGAAACTTCTAAAGAAGTATCTTTGTTTTCAAATCCATTTCCTTCATAATTCATAGCACTAGTATTTAAATACCATATTTTTTGTCCTACATTTGAATATTTCTCTTTTAATCTATTTTTACATTCATCTGATAATTTAAATCCATATTTGTCAAAATAATTACTTAGATTCATACCTATAATTTCTGATGAATATTCAGCAAATAAATCTTGCTTTTCTTGTGTAGTGCTAGGATTAGGTTTTCTCTTTCTATATAATGCTTCTAACTCTGGCCAATAAGTATTTTTCTTTATTTGTAACTGCCAGAACATTCCTAATTTTTCAGAATAATCTAATTCTTCATACGTTTTTAATGATTTCTCTGGTGCTAAATACTTATATAATTTATCGTATTGTACTCTATCATTTAATCCATTTTTTATATAAGCATTGTTTGCCCACATATTATTAGTAACTTCGCCCCACTCTCTTGCCTTTATATCCATTTGGTGTCCGGCTTCATGAAGCATTCCCCAAAGTATACTGTTTATACTACTTTCATCAGTTCTTAATACAATTTCTTGTATATGTCTTTGAATACCTATATGATCAGTATATGCATAAGCTGCACCATAAGGTTGCATTAACCTTACTGCTGTTCTAACATTTGTAGAATCATTATCTGGATCGCTTGTATCATCTTTTAATCCAGCAAAATCAAATGCTTCTTGGAATTTCTTATTCCAAACATCTACACTTTCTTCAACATCTACGTTTTCATTTACATATACTTGATATGCTGCTTTTGCAGTTCCTGTGTATAATACTCTTTTTGTACTGAATTCATATATATCAACTGTATTTTCAGGATCTTTATCTAGCTTTTCTTTATATTCTTTTAATAATTTTAAGAATTTTTCTTTATCATCTCCTGGTTTGAATGATGGGAAGAATTCTCCACCTTCTATACGTACAACTGGGGCTTTTCCTTGTTGTTCAGGTGTATATTTGTTTATTAAATATACTGCTCCACCCTTTGTAGATTTCATACTCCATGAGTCACTATATATTTCAGGTACTGTTATAACATTCATACCCTTTTGTAATTGATACTCTTGTTTCCAGTAACCAAATCTACCTTCTTGCTGAGTAAATGCAATTGTTGGAAGTGGTGCCCCATCTTCTGCATCAACAAAAACTCTAAATACTTGTCCTGGTTTTGCCACTATACCTGTAGATTGTAAGTCTGTACCAAAAGTAGACATTTTTAATTGATTTCTTGCTTTTGCATGTGTATCACCATATTGTGTCAGTGTAAATGTTCTATCTGAATAATCTTTATTACCATTTAAAATTTCTTTTGCTAATTCTATAGCATATGATAATTTATCCTTTAAAGGATGATTGTTAACTTCTTCTTCTAGCTTATTTATTGCTTCTTCATTATTATATTGATCTTTTAATTTTGTCATTGTACCATCAGTAAAAATATTATTTACAGTTTCAGACACTTTATCTTCCTTATAGAACACAAATTCTGATGCACTTGCCCAATCCCTATTAGCTTTTTTAAATACAAACTTTATTTTTTTGAATTCCGTAGGATTAAATTTTATTTCAACAACATCTGTTGTTGAATTTTTATATTCACCAGTAGCTACTAATTCAAAATTATTGCTATCATCTTTAGAACCGTATATTTCAAACTCTTCTGCAAATCCCTTTCCACCTGCATCAGGTCTTGCTGCATAAACAATTCTATTTAAAATAGCTTTTTCTTTTAAACTAATTACAACTTCATTAGTAAAATTTGAGTTATTAGGTTTTCCTGTTTCCCAATGAGTTTTAAAGTTTTCATCTATAGCTTTGTCTATAGTGCTATTTACATATCTTCCACCATTATTAGTTATAGATTCAATATTAGAATTATCCATTTTATAAACTTCATTATAACTTTGTAGTAATTCACTTCCATGTAAACTGAATTTGCTAACAATAGCTTTTTTTGTTTCATTTTTTTCTGATAATTCATTAGTTTGCACAGTATTGTTTTTAGATAATGTTTCTGCAAATACATTAATAGGTGCTGCTGTCATATTCGCTATTGTAGTAGCTAATATTAATGTTGATAATTTTCTTTTTAACATCTTTTATCCCCCTAAAATAAATAAAAAATTACTTTATTTTAATCAGTAACTAAAATATTTTTATAATTTTTTATTAATCGTTAATATTATTATTATTATACACATTTCTCTATTTTTCAACAAATTCCTTTAAATTTTAATTTTTATTAACATTTATCATTCTTTGAGAATTTATACTAATTATTTTTATATATTATAATAAATAATTATTTATAAATTTGATAATACTATAA
>ERZ773239.908-NODE-908-length-26473-cov-3.834204_pt1 | contig 26473 bp, 19 predicted proteins | sample MGYA00580521_ERZ773239 | MGnify/ENA primary metagenome ERZ773239 (study PRJEB29015, sample SAMEA2737801) | human gut metagenome | biome: human gut; feature: human-associated habitat; material: faeces | place: China | collected 2012 ... | reverse complement strand
AAGAGTATGAATGGCTGAAAGAAGTGGATAAATTTGCTCTGACAAATGCGATTTATAATATGGATGCTGCATATCAGAAATTTTTTAAGGAACATGCAGGTTATCCAAAGTTTAAGAATAAGCATGATAGTCATAAATCATACACAACGAATTTTACAAATGGGAATATAGCGGTAGATTTTGATAGAGGAAAAGTAAAGCTACCTAAACTAAAGGAAGTAAAAGCAAAACTGCATAGAAATTTTAGCGGACAAATAAAGTCTGCAACGGTATCGCAGATGCCAAGCGGAAAATATTATGTATCAATTTTGGTGGAAACGGAACATGTAGAACTGCCACATACAAATCAAAACACAGGAATAGATTTGGGCATTAAAGATTTATGTATTACTTCAGAGGGGAAAAAATACGAAAATCTAAAAATCATCAGGAAATATGAAAAGAAGCTGGCAAAATTGCAAAGGAAGTTAGCACATAAAGAAAAGAGGAGCCAAAATTACTATAAGATCAGGAAAAAGATAGCATTATGCCATGAGAAAATAAGAAATACCAGAAAAGATTATCTGGATAAGGTATCCTATGAGATTATCAGCGAAAACCAAGTGATAGTTTCGGAAAATTTGCAGATACAGAATATGGTGAAAAATCATCATTTAGCAAAATCTATAAGTGATGTCTCATGGTATGAGCTGACAAGACAGTTAGAATATAAAGCAAAGTGGAATGGAAGGGAATATATTAAGATAGATACATTCTATGCCAGCAGTCAGCTATGTTCTGTTTGTGGATATCAAAATATAGAAACGAAAGATCTGTCAGTAAGGGAATGGATATGTCCCGTTTGTGGGGCGAAACATGACAGAGATATCAATGCTGCAAAGAATATATTGGCAGAGGGATTACGACAAATAGCATAAGAAGAATAAATATATAGGGCAGGGACTGCCCGAATTAACGCCTGTGGAGATAGTAGGTCACGAGGTCTGTGAAGCAGGAAGCCCATTGGCTTTAGACAATAGGTAGTTCACAAGAAAAAATGAAGTGTATTCTGAAATGTGATATAATGAGAGTATCGTTTGCGGGCGGGAAAGTTCAGACTGGAAAATTCCCCCTGTGATGCTGTAAAAGCACAAAAACAAAAACGGATATGGACAGAAAGAACAGGAGGCGGGCGGAATGGAGAGAACCGTGAGACCGGGAGAATTCTACCAACATTTTAAAAATAAGATGTATCAGATTGTAGCGGTGGCAACTCACTCGGAGACAAAAGAAAAAATGGTGGTCTATCAGGCACTTTATGGAGATTATGGAGTGTATGTGCGCCCGTATGAGATGTTTATCAGCGAGGTGGATCGGGAAAAATATCCGAATGTAAAGCAGAAGTATCGCTTTGAGCGGATTGACCCGGCAAGTCTGGTTTCAGGTTCGATCTCTGGTGGCACAGATAGTTCTTCTGAAGATTCCGATGATTTTGAGATGATGGATCTTGAGGAATCGGAGGAGATCGAGCCAGATCCGAATTTCCTCCGATTCCTTGAGACGGACAGCTATGAGGTGAGAATGGAGTGTCTCAAAAAAATGCTTCACACTGCCTCTCAGAGAGATCTCGACAGCATGTATCTCGTGCTTGATATGAAGCCGGAGTCCGGTTCGGTCGAGGAGCAGGTGGATGCGATCGCGCGTTTCCTGCGGATGCAGTACCGGTATGACGGAAGCCGTCTGAGATAATTTGGGCGGGAAAGGAAAGAATGGAACGTGTTTAATATTGAAGAGGAACTGAAAAAACTGCCCTCCCAGCCGGGCGTTTATCTGATGCACGATGCAAAGGATGAGATCATCTATGTCGGGAAAGCGATCAGTCTGAAAAACCGCGTGCGCCAGTATTTTCAGAGCAGTCGAAATAAGACTGCGAAGATTCAGCAGATGGTATCAAGGATTGCCCGTTTTGAATATATCGTGACGGACTCGGAGCTTGAGGCACTTGTCCTCGAGTGCAATTTAATCAAGGAGCACCAGCCCCGCTACAACACGATGCTCAAGGACGACAAGGCATATCCCTATATCAAGGTGACGGTCGGAGAGGATTTCCCGCGTGTGATGACGGCGCGCTCGATGAAAAAGGACAAGAGCCGATATTTTGGCCCTTATACGAGCGGAGGAGCAGTCAAGGACACGATCGATCTGATGCAGAAGATTTATCGGATTCGCACCTGCAACCGTGTGCTTCCGCGGGACATCGGAAAGGCTCGCCCGTGCCTGAATTATCATATCGGACAGTGCGATGCCCCGTGTCAGGGAAAAATCAGTCGGGAGGAGTATGCAAAGAAGACGGAGCAGGTGCTTGAGTTTTTGAATGGGCATTACGACACACTTCTTAACTATCTCGAAGATAAGATGCAAGAAGCGTCCGCTGTCATGGAATTCGAGAAGGCGATGGAGTACCGGGATCTTCTTGCAAGTGTGAAGCAGATTGCACAGAAACAGAAGATCACGAGCGAGGCGGCTGAGGATCGCGACATCATTGCAATGGCGAGCGACGGTGAGGATGCAGTCGTTCAGGTCTTCTTTGTCCGTGAGGGCAAGATGATCGGGCGGGAGCATTTCGGAGTATCGGTCGGAAGCGCAGACACGCACGCTCAGATTCTGACCGGGTTTGTGAAGCAGTATTATTCGGGCACTCCGTTTGTCCCGAAGGAACTCTGGATTCAGGAAGAGCTTGAGGATCAGGATGTGATCGAGAAATGGCTTTCCACGCGCCGGGGTCAGCGTGTTCACATTCTCGTTCCGAAAAAGGGCGAGAAGGAACGTCTTGTGGAGCTTGCGAGAAAGAACGCAAAGATGGTGTTGATTCAGGATAATGAGCGAAACAAGCGAGAGGAGGCGCGCACGAGCGGGGCGATGCAGGAGGTTGCAGGCTGGATCGGTCTTTCGGGAGTGCGAAGAATCGAGGCATTTGATATTTCCAATATCTCCGGCTACGAGTCAGTCGGATCGATGGTCGTCTATGAGGACGGAAAACCGAAGCGGAGTGATTACCGCAAATTCCGGATTCGGACGGTAACCGGACCGGATGACTATGCATCGATGAGAGAAGTGCTGACGCGAAGATTTACGCATGGACTTGAGGAGGCAAAACGTCTTGAGGAAGAAAATCTCGGCACAGCGCTCGGAAGTTTTACGCGATTCCCGGATCTTTTGATGATGGATGGCGGGCGCGGTCAGGTCAACATTGCGCTCGAAGTGCTGAGTGAGCTTGGACTCTCGATTCCGGTCTGTGGAATGGTCAAGGACGATAACCACCGGACGCGCGGACTTTATTATCAGAATGTGGAGATTCCGATTGATCGCCGTTCAGAGGGATTTCGGCTGATCACAAGGATTCAGGACGAGGCGCACCGATTTGCGATTGAGTATCACAGGAGCCTGCGCTCGAAGGGGCAGGTGCGCTCGATTCTTGATGAGATTCCGGGAATCGGGGACACGAGGAGAAAGGCGCTGATGAAGCATTTGAAATCGCTTGACGCAGTGAAATCGGCATCGGTCGAGGAACTGATGGAAGTGCCTGGGATGAATCGGACTTCGGCAGAAAATGTATACCGCTTTTTCCGGAAAAACAAGGATGACAATCCCGCACAGATATGATAGGATGAACGCAGGTTCTTGTATATGGGCAGGAATTTTCTGAACTGAAAATTCCGTATGATACAGTGAAGCAAAAAACGATCATGCAGTTTATTATGTGATAAAAAAATAAAAAGAGGATCAGAAAAGGAGAACAGGTATGTACGGTGTTACGATTACAGAATTAATTAAGAAGATGAATATGAAAAATGTGATTCCGGAGATCGACACAGACAAGGAAGTTCTGTCCCACCCGGAAGTCAATCGTCCGGCTCTTCAGTTGACTGGATTTTTCGATCATTTTGACCGTGAACGCGTGCAGATCATCGGATATGTCGAGCAGGCTTACATCAAGACACTCTCCCGCGAGGTGAAGGTGCAGATGTATGAGCGTCTTCTGACGAGCGAGATTCCGTGTATTGTATACAGCCGCGGACAGATGCCGGATGAGGATATGCAGGAACTCTGCCGTCGCTATCAGGTTCCGCTTCTCGTGTCCGACAAGACGACTTCCGATCTGATGGCAGAGGTCATTCGCTGGCTCAAGGTAAAACTGGCTCCGTGCATCAGCATCCACGGCGTTCTCGTCGATGTATTCGGTGAGGGTGTTCTGATTATGGGTGAGAGCGGAATCGGTAAGAGTGAGGCGGCTCTGGAGCTGATCAAGAGAGGGCATCGTCTCGTAACCGACGATGTTGTTGAGATCCGTAAGGTCAGCGATGAGACATTAGTCGGAAGTGCACCGGATATTACAAAGCATTTCATCGAACTGCGCGGTATCGGAATCATCGATGTCAAGGCACTGTTCGGTGTTGAGAGCGTAAAGGATACCCAGAACATTGATATGGTGATCAAGCTCGAGGACTGGGATAAGGATAAGGAGTACGATCGTCTTGGTCTGGAGGATCAGTACACTGAGTTCTTAGGCAACAAGGTTGTCTGCCACAACATCCCGATTCGTCCGGGTAGAAACCTCGCAATCATCGTTGAGTCTGCCGCAGTCAACTACCGTCAGAAGAAGATGGGTTACAATGCGGCTCAGGAGCTGTACAACCGCGTACAGGCAAATCTGGGACGTGCAATGCAGGACCATAAATAGATTTAAGCCGGGGTAGTTCAGAGAGAGAACAAAAAATAAGAGAGAAATAACTTAGAAAGAAATTAAGTAAGATGGAGCAGGAAAAATGACAGAGCAGAGGACAGTGCAGAATGTGGAGAAGAGAGAGCAGACAACGAGTCTGAGAGAAAAATTAATGCAGGTTCTGCCGGAGGGAGGACTGCGTGAGAACGAGCCGATGAGCCGTCACACGACATTTCGTGCGGGCGGACCGGCGGATTATTTTGCGGAACCGCAGTCTGCCGATCAGCTTGCAGGTGTGATCCGTGTCTGCCGAGAGGCAGGAGAGCCTTATGCGATTGTCGGAAACGGCAGTAATCTTCTTGTCGGAGATTTGGGATACCACGGTGCAGTGATCTCAATCGGAAAGGCATTTGGAGAGATCCGAGTGGAGGACAATCGGATTTTTGCGGGAGCGGGCGCCCTGCTTGCATCCGTTGCAAGAAATGCGCTCACCGCAGAACTTACCGGGTTTGAGTTTGCCGCTGGTATTCCGGGAAGTGTCGGCGGAGCTGTCGTCATGAATGCGGGAGCTTACGGCTCTGAGATGAAAGATGTGATGGCATCTGCGATGGTTCTGACACCGGAAGGCGAGGTTGTGACGATTGCATCAGAGGATCTTGAACTTGGCTACCGAACGAGCTGTGTTTTGAAAAAGGGATATGTAGTTCTTGGCGCTGAGTTTGTGCTTGAGCATGGAGATCCGGAGAAGATTCGCGAGCAGATGGACGAACTTGCTGGAAAGAGAAGAGAGAAACAGCCACTTGAGTATCCGAGTGCGGGAAGTACGTTTAAGCGTCCGCAGGGAGATTTTGCGGGACGTCTGATTGAGGTCGCAGGACTGCGCGGATTTCGCGTCGGGGATGCACAGGTTTCGGAGAAACACTGTGGATTTGTGATCAATCGGGGAGAGGCATCCTCCGCAGATATTTTGAGTCTCTGCCGTCAGGTTCAGGAGAGAGTGAAGGAGAATTCGGGAGTGGAGCTGGAACTTGAGGTGAAACTGCTCGGAGAATTTTCGGTAAAATAGATCAATAAGAAACTAACATAAGAAGTGGAAATTTCGGAGGAAAAGATCGTGAGACTGGTGATTGTGACGGGAATGTCCGGGGCGGGCAAGACGATTGCCCTGAAAATGCTGGAAGACATCGGATTTTATTGTGTGGACAATCTTCCGGTTCCGCTAATGGAGCCATTTGTCGATCTGGCGCTTCAGAAACCGACCGCCCATGAGCGTGTGGCACTCGGAATCGACATCCGAAGTGGCGGGGAGACGCTTCCACAGCTCCAGAAGATTTTGGAAGGATGGAAGCAGAATAAGATTCCGTGCGAGATCCTGTTTCTGGATGCAAAGGATGAGACACTGGTCAAGCGTTACAAGGAGACGAGACGCGCTCACCCACTTGCGGGAAAGGGACGCGTGGACAGCGGAATTCATCTTGAGAGAGCGCAACTGCACTTTTTAAAAGAGAGTGCGGATTTCATCATTGACACAAGTCAACTGCTGACGCGCGAACTCAAGCAGGAGCTTGAGAAGATTTTTGTGGGGAATCAGAAGTACCAGAACCTGTTTATCACAGTGTTGTCGTTCGGGTTCAAATATGGAATTCCGGCGGATGCCGATCTGGTCTTCGATGTGCGTTTTCTGCCGAATCCTTACTATGTGGAGTCTCTGCGCAGTCACACCGGAGAGGAAGCAGAAGTGCAGGCGTATGTGCGCCGTGGCGGAACTGCGGAGATCTTTCTCGGAAAACTTTACGATCTGCTGGATTTCCTGATTCCAAATTATGTGAAAGAGGGAAAGAATCAGCTGGTCATTGCAGTTGGATGTACCGGTGGAAAACATCGCTCTGTGACGATTGCGAGTGCGCTCTATCAGCATTTGAGCGGATTTGAGGAGTACGGGCTGAAGATTGAGCACCGTGATATCGGCAAGGACAAGAGTCGCAGTCTGCCTTCGCAGGACGGCGGGAAAGTGTGACTTGCCGGGAAGGGATGAAGAGAACGATGTCATTTTCTTCTATGGTAAAAGAGGAACTTTCTCACCAGATGTCTTCCGCAAGACACTGCCAGATTGCGGAGATCACTGCGATCATCAGTCTGTGTGGGCGGGTGCAGATCTCGGAGAGAGATTCCTATTGTATTAAAATTCATACAGAAAATATGGCAGTTGCAAGAAAGTACTTTACATTATTGAAAAAAACATTTAATATAAAGACTGATGTCTCCGTGCGCCAGGGAATGGAAAATCGCAGTAGTCGCATTTATTCGGTTTGCATCCGAAAGCATGAGGATGCGATCCGTGTTTTGCAGGCGGCAAAGCTGATTGATCTGTACGGAGAGATCGAGGAGAATCTATCGTTGGCTCAGAATGTGGTGATCAGAAAAAGTTGCTGTAAACGTGCGTTCATTCGCGGTGCGTTTCTGGCAGCGGGGTCGATCAGTGATCCCGAAAAGTTTTACCATTTTGAGATTGCCTGTACCGCTCCTGCGAAGGCAGTGCAGTTGCAGGAACTGATGCTGTTTTTCGGGTTGGAAGCCAAGATTATACAGAGAAAAAAGTATAATGTGGTCTACCTGAAAGAAGGCAGTCAGATTGTGGATATTCTGAACGTGATGGAGGCTCCGGTTGCGTTGATGGAACTGGAGAATATCCGGATTTTAAAAGAGATGCGCGGAAGCGTGAACCGGAAAGTTAACTGTGAGACTGCCAATATTCATAAGACTGTATCTGCTGCGGTAAAGCAGATAGAAGATATTTCTTATATCCGCGATCACATGGGATTTGAGAAACTTCCGGATACACTTCGAGAAATCGCCGATCTGCGTCTGGCAAGACCGGAGGCGACGCTGAAGGAACTTGGGGAGGTACTGGATCCGCCGGTTGGCAAGTCTGGGGTCAATCATCGTCTTCGGAAACTTGGAGAGATGGCAGAAGATCTTCGACAGCGGAATTCGGTTACAGGGGCGTAAAGTCGCGCCCATATCATGAGGAGGATTATTATGTTAAAGAAGACAATCACCATCAGACTTGAGAATGGTCTGGAAGCAAGACCTGTGGCAATGCTGGTTCAGATTGCAAGCCAGTATGAGAGTGTCATCTATGTAGAAAAGGGTACTGCTCGGGTGAATGCAAAGAGCATCATGGGAATGATGACCCTTGGTATGGATGCGGGAGAGGCACTGACTGTTATTACAGATGGTGCGGATGAAGCTGAGGCAATGGACAGTATTGAGAAGTATCTGACGGATGCGAAATAAGTAGAACAATATAGAAATTCTGCGCCTGAGTTTACAGGAAAATTGAAAAAGAAACAGGGAGCCTCGGCATTGTGTCGAGGCTCTTTTTGCCAATGAGGCAGAAAAAAACAGGATACAAAAACAAAATTTCAGAAAGAGAGAAAGTGAGGAAGAGGAGTGGCATTTACGCATCTTCATGTCCATACGGAGTACAGTCTTCTCGATGGTTCCTGTAAGATCAAGGAGCTTGTCGCGAGGGCAAAGGAACTCGGGATGGACAGCATGGCGATCACGGATCACGGTGTGATGTACGGCGTGATTGATTTTTACCGTGCGGCAAGAGAAGTGGGAATCAAGCCGATCATCGGCTGTGAGATTTATGTGACGCCCGGATCTCGTTTTGAGAGGGAGAAGGGCAGTGGGGAGGACCGTTATTATCATCTGGTTCTTCTCGCGGAGAATGATCAGGGTTATCATAACCTGATGAAAATTGTGTCGAGGGGATTTGTAGATGGATTTTACTACAAGCCCCGCGTGGACTACGAGGTACTTGAGAAGTATCATGAAGGAATCATTGCATTGTCCGCCTGTCTTGCAGGTGAGGTTCAGAAGAATCTTGCACGCGGAATGTACGAGGAGGCAACGCTGTCGGCACAGAGATATGAGAAGATTTTCGGAAAAGGGAATTTCTTTCTGGAGCTTCAGGATCACGGAATTCCGGAGCAGAGAACCGTCAATCAGGGACTCTTGAGATTGAGCAGGGAGCTTGGCATCGACCTCGTCGCAACGAACGATATTCACTACATTCTGGCGGACGATGCAAAGGCGCATGATATTTTGCTCTGCATCCAGACCGGAAAAAAGGTCACGGATGAAAACCGAATGCGCTACGAGGGCGGTCAGTACTACGTCAAATCCGAGGAAGAGATGAGGGCGCTCTTTCCATATGCGCAGGAGGCGATCGACAACACACACAAGATCGCAGAGCGTTGTAATGTGGAGATTGAGTTCGGTGTGACGAAGCTCCCGAAATTTGAGGTTCCGGAAGGATATGATTCGTGGACTTACCTCAACAAGCTGTGTCAGGATGGCATGAAAAAGCGATACCCGAATGACGACGGGACACTGGCGAAACGACTTGAGTATGAACTCGGTGTCATTCACAACATGGGTTACGTCGATTACTTTTTGATCGTTTGGGATTTCATTCATTTTGCGCGGTCGAACGACATCATGGTCGGACCGGGACGAGGATCGGCAGCGGGAAGTATCGTTGCCTACTGTCTGGAGATCACAAACATCGATCCGATCCGCTATGACCTGCTCTTTGAGCGATTCCTGAATCCGGAGCGAGTTTCGATGCCGGATATCGATGTGGATTTCTGCTTTGAGCGAAGAGGAGAGGTTATCGACTACGTTGTCGAGAAATACGGAAAGGATCAGGTCGTTCAGATCGTCACCTTCGGTACACTCGCCGCAAAGGGTGTCGTGAGGGACGTCGGGCGAGTGCTTGATCTGCCGTATGCGCGGTGTGATGCAATCGCGAAAATGATCCCGGGAGATCTCGGCATGACACTCGACAAGGCACTCAAACAGAGTCCGGATCTGCGCGAGGCGTACCAGAATGATCCGGAGGTTAAGAATCTGATTGACATGGCGAAGCGTCTGGAGGGACTTCCGCGTCACACGTCGATGCATGCAGCGGGCGTTGTGATCGGTCAGAAGGCGATGGATGAATTTGTTCCGCTCTCGAGAGCTTCCGATGGAACGATCGTCACGCAGTTTACGATGACGACGCTCGAAGAGTTGGGACTTCTGAAAATGGACTTCCTCGGTCTTCGGACGCTGACGGTTATCCAGAATGCGGTTCAGCTGATTGAGAAGGGATATGGAACCCATCTCGATATGGAGAAGATCGGCTATAACGATAAGGAAGTTCTTGCTTCGATCGGAACCGGAAAATGTGAGGGCGTGTTCCAGCTCGAGAGTTCCGGAATGAAGAGCTTCATGAAGGAGCTGAAACCGGAGAATCTCGAGGACGTCGTCGCCGGAATCTCGCTGTACCGTCCGGGTCCGATGGATTTCATTCCCAAGTATTTGAAGGGAAAGAATGACAAGGATTCCATCACCTACGACTGCTCGCAGCTTCAGCATATTTTAAGCCCAACCTACGGATGTATCGTCTACCAGGAGCAGGTTATGCAGATCGTTCGTGACCTCGCCGGATACACGATGGGACGAAGCGATCTTGTGCGCCGTGCAATGTCGAAGAAGAAGACAGCAGTCATGGAGAAAGAACGCCAGAATTTCGTCTACGGAAATGAGGCAGAAGGCGTAAAGGGCTGTATCGCAAACGGGATCAGCGAGAGCGTCGCAAATCACATCTACGATGAGATGATTGATTTCGCGAAGTATGCGTTTAATAAGTCGCATGCAGTCTGCTACGCGGTGGTTGCATACCAGACCGCATATTTGAAATACTATTACCCGAGAGAGTTTATGGCGGCGCTTATGACGTCGGTCATGGACAATATCTCGAAGGTATCCGAATATATTCTGACATGTCGGCAGATGGGAATCGCAATTTTGCCTCCTGACATCAATGAGGGAGAGAGCGGATTTTCCGTGTCGAACGGGGCAATCCGTTATGGACTGTCCGCAATCAAGAGTGTCGGACGAAGTGTTGTGGACGCAATCATTGCGGATCGGGAAGCAAATGGTCTGTACACCTCTCTCGATGATTTTGTGGATCGGATGGGAGGTCGCGAGGTCAATAAGCGAACGCTTGAGAGCTTCATCAAATCGGGAGCATTTGATTCTCTTCCGGGCAATCGCAGACAGAAGATTGAGGTGGCTCCGGAACTGCTTGATCAGAAGACGAAAGACCGCAAAAATGTATTTGAGGGTCAGATGAGTCTCTTTGATTTTGCGAAGGAGTCGGAGAAAAAACAATACCAGATCACAATGCCGAATGTGCCGGAATATCCGAAGGAGGAACTGCTCGCATTTGAGAAGGAGATCCTCGGTGTTTACGTCAGCGGTCATCCGCTTGAGGAGTACTTAGATCTCTGGAAAAACAGCGTGACGGCGCAGACGATTGACTTTGCAGTCGATGAGGAGACGGGGCATGCAAAGGTCGCAGACAACAGCCGGGTGACGATCGGCGGAATGATCACGGCAAAGACCGTCAAGATCACAAAGACCGGACAGCAGATGGCATTTCTGACCGTTGAGGACATGGTTGGATCGGTCGAAGTTCTTGTCTTCCCGAGAGATTATGAGAGTAAGAGAGCACTGCTCAACGAGGACGCGAAGGTCTTTGTTCAGGGACGTACTTCGATCGGGGATGATCCGGTCGGAAAACTAATCTGTGAGCAGGTAATTCCGTTTGAATCGGTTCCGCGTGAGCTTTGGTTAAAATTCGCGGACAAGGCGGAATATGATGAAAAACATCAGAGGATTTTGGACATTCTTCGCACTGGACAGACTGCAAATGCCTCGGATACCGTCATTATTTATCTGGAGAAGGAGCGCGCGAAGAAAGTGCTCCCGCCTACTTGGAAAATATGCACAAATAAAGCACTTCTGGACACATTGAATAAAGAACTTGGTGAAAAAAATATCAGACTTGTAGAAAAGGGATTGAAAAGATGAAAAAAATGATTTACACTAGGCAGTGAGCAGTGCGCGTGCACTGAGAGGGCAGCTCGGAGCTGAGGGTGTAAATGATGCGTTGCGTTCACAGGGGGTCTGTGAGGAGAAGCGTGACAGTCGAAGAAAGGGCACAGCCTACACTATATATACGCTGTTGACAGGAGGAGACTACTATGGCAAAGCAAGTAAAGACGATTGGTGTTTTAACGAGCGGTGGAGATGCACCGGGAATGAATGCTGCAATTCGTGCAGTTGTCCGGACCGCTCTGAATAAAGGACTGAAGGTTAAGGGAATCATGCGTGGATACGCAGGACTTCTTCAGGAAGAGATCATCGACATGGACAGCACCAGCGTGTCAAATATTATTTACCGTGGTGGTACGATCTTGTACACAGCAAGATGTATGGAATTTACCACACCGGAAGGACAGCAGGCAGGTGCAGACATCTGTCGCAAGCATGGAATCGACGGTATCGTTGTAATCGGCGGAGACGGTTCTTTCCGCGGTGCCGGAAAGCTGGCAGCTCTCGGAGTTAATACAATCGGTGTTCCGGGAACGATCGATCTGGATATCGCCTGCACGGATTACACGGTTGGATTTGATACCGCAGTAAACACCGCAATGGAGGCAATCGATAAGGTTCGTGATACTTCTACCTCTCATGAGCGTTGCAGTATCATCGAGGTAATGGGTAGAAATGCCGGATACATCGCTCTGTGGTGTGGCATTGCAAATGGCGCAGAGGACATTCTGCTTCCGGAGCGTTACGATGGAAATGAGCAGGCACTGATCAATCGAATCATCGAGAACAGAAAACGCGGTAAGCGCCATAACATCATCATCAACGCAGAGGGAATCGGACATTCTACTTCTATGGCAAGAAGAATCGAGGCAGCAACCGGCATTGAGACGAGAGCAACCATCCTCGGTCACATGCAGCGTGGTGGTACTCCGACCTGCAAGGATCGTGTCTATGCGTCCATCATGGGAGCAAGAGCAGCAGAGCTTCTGTGCGATGGAAAGAGCAATCGTCTGGTTGCTTACAAGCATGGTGAGTTTGTGGACTATGATATTCAGGAAGCACTCCAGATGACAAAGGACATTCCGGAAGAGCAGTATGAGATTGCAAGAATGTTGGTGAAGTAAAACTTCTCAGATAAAAAACAGGCGTGACGATAAAACTGCCCGGCGGAAGCAATTTCGCCGGGCGTTCTTTGTGAATTTGTGAAATTATGGACAAATAAGATACGTAAGACAAATAAAACAGATAAGACAAATAAGACAGGCACGGTTATTGACTATCGCAATGATAGAAGGGAAAGGTGAAGATGAGAGGACACGACGGACGAATTGTACTTTGTGGTTCTAATGGATACGAAAAGAAGTATTATTTTAATGAAGAATTTTCCAATCTGCCGGAATCAATTCAGCGTCAGCTTCATGTGATGTGTGTGTGGTTCACGGAGGAGTGCGGAGGAATTCTGACTCTGGAATTTGAGGAGGATGGAACTCTGGAATTCTGCTATACGACATCGGAGTATGACGGTTATTACGATGAGATCGGAGCAGATTTGAAGATCAAGCAGTACCGGGAGGAAGGACAGGAGCTTCTGAAGGCGCTGGAGACTTACTATAAGGTCTTTTATCTCAATGAGGATATTGAGGACGAAGATGAGGATGGGGATCAGGGCGAATGAGATTGCAGATTGGAAATGTAAAACTGGAAAATAACCTGATCCTTGCTCCGATGGCCGGTGTGACGGATCTTCCGTTTCGTGTGCTCTGCCGTGAGGAAGGCTGTGGTCTTCTCTACACGGAGATGGTCAGCGCGAAAGCGATCCTTTACAAGAACAAGAATACAAAAGAACTTCTCGAGGTTGACCCGTCGGAGCGTCCGATCGCAGTTCAGCTCTTTGGCTCCGATCCGCAGATTCTCGGTGCAATGGCACATCAGATTGAGGATGGTCCCTATGATCTGATTGATTTAAACATGGGATGCCCGGTTCCGAAGGTTGCGGGAAATGGAGAGGGTTCTGCATTGATGAAGAATCCGAAGCTCGTGGAGGAGATTCTCTCCACGATGGTAAGGAGCGTGAAGAAACCGGTCACGGTAAAATTCCGCAAGGGATTTGATGATGAGCATGTCAATGCAGTCGAGATCGCAAAGATTGCGGAGAGCTGTGGCGTGTCGGCGGTGGCAGTTCATGGAAGAACGAGAGAACAGTACTATTCCGGCACCGCAGACTGGGACATCATTCGCCAGGTTAAGGAGGCGGTGAGCATTCCGGTGATCGGAAATGGAGATATTTTTACTCCGCAGGACGCAAAGCGGTGTCTCGAGGAGACTGGATGTGATGGGCTGATGATCGGAAGAGGGGCGAGAGGAAACCCTTGGATTTTCAAGCGCACCGCGCACTATCTTGAGACTGGAGAACTTCTCGCGGAGCCGACCGGAGCTGAGATTGGAGAAATGATTCTGCGTCATGCCCAGATGCAGGTGAAAATGAAGGGCGAGTACATTGGTATGAAAGAAATGCGAAAGCATGTGGCATGGTACACCGCAGGTCTTCCACATTCTGCTTCGATGCGACGAGCAAGCAATGAGTTAGAGACGCTTGAACAGCTTGAAAACCTGTTAAATACGAATGGTCTGGGTTCTTGACAACCCGCACCCTTTGGGATATAATACTGTGATACTTGAGTATGTGAGGAGACGCGCCGATGACGCGTCTTCTGCATGCAATGAGCTAAATCAGGTTTAGATCAGAGAGGAAGAAGCCGGAGGGATCGGCTTTGTCCGAAGTCTTCGGAGATAAGATGACATCAGGTGGGGAAACAACAAAGAATCAGCGAAGAACCAGAGACGTGATTTAAGTAGTTTTTTAGTAGCTTTTAAGTAGTATTTTTAAGTGGCGTTTTTGCAATGCTTTTAAGGGCATGAAAAGCGCTATGAAAGTATTTAAAGTATGATGTTGTAAGGAAGGAAACAGTTATGGCAGACAAGAAACATATTATCACTTATGCGGGACTGAAACAGTATGAGGATGAGCTTCAGGATCTGAAGGTGAATCGTCGTCGTGAAGTTGCACAGAAGATTAAGGAAGCAAGAGAGCAGGGCGATTTGTCTGAGAACGCTGAGTATGATGCTGCAAAAGATGAGCAGAGAGACATCGAACTGCGAATTGAGGAACTTGAGAAACTTCTGAAGAACGCAGAGGTTGTAGATGAGGATGAGGTGGATTTAGACAAGATCAGCATCGGCTGTAAAGTAAAGGTATACGATGTTGATTTTGATGAGGAGATGGAGTTCAAGATCGTTGGTTCTACCGAGGCAAACAGCCTTCAGAACAAGATTTCCAACGAGTCTCCGGTGGGAAGAGCACTGCTTGGAAAGCGCGTTGGCGATGTTGTTGACGTTGAGACTCAGGCAGGAATCATTCAGTACAAGGTACTGGAGATCCAGAGAGTATCATAGTATTGCAGTCTTGTTGTTTGATAAGCTATGCATAAATGAAAGATGATTTTCATTTATGCATGGGTGAAGCAGTTATAGATGAAGCAATCATGAGTTTTTGTGATTGTAAATTTTTGTAGTTGTAGGTTTTAGTGAAGGTACAAAAGTCATGAGTGTGCAGTCGTCTTCGCAAGGTGCGAAGTGCAGACCGCACGACGGAAAGTGACAGGCAAAGGAGATAGAGATGGCAGAGCAGAATCAGAACGCAAAGCAGGCACAGGAGCCGGATGTTCATCAGCTCCTGAAGGTTCGCCGTGAAAAGCTGGCAGAACTTCAGGCAGCAGACAAGGACCCGTTTAAGATCACAAAGTATGATGTGACCGTACACAGCACGGATGTAAAGGAAAATTACAGCGAGTGGGAAGGTAAAGAGGTATCCATCGCAGGACGTGTAATGTCCAAGCGTGTGATGGGTAAAGCCTCCTTCTGTAACGTTCAGGACCTCAAGGGCAACATTCAGTGTTATGTTTCCCGTGATGACCTTGGCGAGGATGCATACAAAGATTTCAAGCGCATGGATATTGGTGATATCGTCGGAATCCGTGGTCTTGTATTCACTACAAAGATGGGTGAGATTTCCATTCATGCACATTCTGTAACCCTGCTGTCCAAGAGCTTACAGATTCTGCCGGAGAAGTATCACGGTCTGACCAACACTGATACTCGTTATCGTCAGCGCTATGTAGACCTGATCATGAACGAGGATGTGCGCAAGACCTTTGTGATGCGTTCCCGTATCATCAGCTGTATCCGTCGCTATCTTGACAATCAGGGCTTCTTAGAGGTTGAGACCCCGATGCTCGTTGCAAATGCAGGTGGTGCAGCTGCAAGACCGTTTGAGACCCATTACAACGCACTGGATGAGGATGTAAAGCTTCGTATCTCTCTTGAGCTGTACTTAAAGCGTCTGATCGTCGGCGGTATGGAGAAGGTTTACGAGATCGGTCGTGTATTCCGTAATGAGGGTCTTGATACCCGTCACAATCCGGAGTTCACCCTGATGGAGCTGTATCAGGCATACACCGATTACTATGGCATGATGGATCTGACCGAGAACATGTTCCGCCATATCGCAAACGAGGTGTGCGGTACCACGAAGATCCCGTATGCAGAGGTTGAGATTGATCTTGGAAAGCCGTTTGAGCGCCTGACGATGATCGATGCAATCAAGAAGTACACCGGAATTGATTTCAACGAGATCAAGACGACTGAGGAAGCAAAGAAGCTCGCAGACGAGAAGGACATTCACTATGAGGAGCGTCACGTTCGCGGTGACATCATCAATCTCTTCTTCGAGGAGTTTGTTGAGGAGCATCTGATTCAGCCGACCTTCATCATGGATCATCCGATCGAGATCTCTCCGCTGACCAAGAAGAAGCCGGATCATCCGGAGCAGGTAGAGCGTTTCGAGCTGTTCATTTACGGAAGAGAGATGTGTAACGCATACTCCGAGCTGAACGATCCGATCGACCAGAGAGAGCGTTTCAAGGCACAGGAGGCTGCACTTGCAGCTGGTGATGAGGAAGCAAATACGACCGATGAGGACTTCCTGAATGCACTTGAGATCGGTATGCCTCCGACAGGTGGTATCGGATACGGAATCGACCGTCTCGTTATGCTGTTCACCAACAGCCCGGCAATCCGTGACGTTCTGCTCTTCCCGACTATGAAGTCATTAGATGCAGGCAAGAAGTCCGCAGACAAGGCTGGCGAGAAGGCAACTGCTGGCGACAATAATGGTTTCTTTACCCCGAATGAGAAGATCGATTTCTCCAACGTAAAGATTGAACCGCTGTTCGAAGAGCAGGTAGATTTCGAGACGTTCAGCAAGTCTGATTTCCGTGCGGTAAAGGTAAAGGCATGTGAGGCTGTGAAGAAGTCCAAGAAACTGCTTCAGTTCACCCTCGATGACGGAACCGGCAAGGATCGCACAATCCTCAGCGGAATCCATGCTTACTATGAGCCGGAAGAGCTGGTTGGCAAGACCCTCGTGGCAATCACCAATCTGCCTCCGCGTGCAATGATGGGCATCGAGTCCTGTGGTATGTTACTCAGCGCAGTATGCGAGGAGAACGGCGAGGAAAAGCTGAACCTGCTGATGGTAGACAATCACATCCCGGCAGGTGCAAAGCTGTACTAAGATCTACTAAGCTGTATCAAGGCGTGCTAAAGTGAGAGTACGATAAAATCAAAGAGTGCGAGGCACGACAACTGTAAAACAGCTGGAATTTGAAATACAGAAAATGGGGCTATCGCTCGGCAACAATTTGCTAATGCGACAGCCCCATTTGCTTTAAACTTGAAATGAAATATGTTGCTTGAGTCAGGCATTTTTTACAGTGCTTATCGTTTACAAACGATTGCTGAATACAGAAGATATTTATTTATAGCAATGTCTGTTTTCTAAGGATAAGCAAGAGGAGACACGACAGGTGCGAACCTTATCCGAAATTATTGTAAAAAGAGATTATTCTCAAAAACGTCCTTCTTCCACCTTTTATAAAGACAGTCCGTTCTGGCAGAAATTACTCTGTATCTGTTTTGTGGGTCTGCTGACGTTTGCAGGTTTGGGTGAGTGGAAGACCTTAAACAACATGCTTGGTGGCTTGCCCAAGATATTTACAGTGGGTGTGATCGCTATGACCGTGGGCTATGGGTTTATTTATCCGGATATTGAGAAATTGAAAAAAATAATCTGGCCAGCTCTTGCCTGTATGTCATTGATTGTGGCCCTGCTTCTCTGGTCCATGGTTATTTGGATGATGAATCTGAATAATATCTCTACGATGGTCAATGCCTGTTCTAAACTGGTTTTTCAGAGTATTTCTATTCTGACGGCGGTCTGTGGTGTTTATCTGTTTGGTTCCAGGACAGTTGATTTATTTACGATCGCAATGTGTATGGCGAATGCAGGAATTATGGTTTTGGAGATACCGAATTTTGGTTTGGGACCAAGTATCCAGTCGCTGATTACCTGCCTTGTGACCTTCGGTGAAGCAGAAGGTTATGCGCGCAATCTGGAAATACATGATATTACGTTTGTCTTTGGTCAGTTGGTGCTCTACTATGTAGCTTTTGCCCCTCGTGAGACGCGGAAAGAGAAACGTCAGCGTATCTTTTTTATACTGGTATGCACCTTTTTCTTTATTGTTGGCATGAAGCGTATTGCGATTCCGGCTGTTGTATTATTTATCCTTGTGGCCTACATTGTTCGTTTATTTAAAAAGAAAAAACTCATCTTTGTTCTCTGGGGAATCGCATGGGTGGGGTTCTTTTTCTTGTATCTTTACGGAGTTCGGACAGGAGTCGTTTCTCAGGTATTGGACGTTATTGGCATTGATATGATGGGACGTGACTACCTCTGGAGCCTGGCAAATGATTATTATGAGTTTTCAGTGGATTATTTTGGAAAAGGCTTTGAATACGTAGATTCCATTGTCGGTATCTGGTACAGTACAGGCTTGATCAATCATCCATATCCGTTCCACAATGATATTTTGAAAGTATTTGTGGAGATGGGATTTCCGGGATTCATTTTCTGGTCTGGGATTCAGTATATTTTTCTTCCGATTTTTTGGACGAAGTATGCGGACGACGATACGACACTTTTATACTTATGTAATCTCAGCTACATGACGATGACCTATCTTACAGACAATACATCGTTCTCTTTCTGGAGCACAATGGCATTGCGACTGATTCCTTTGGCGTATTCTGTGGAACGAAAAAAGCCTCCCAAGCCCCAGGTATGGAAACCCCGTGACAAAAAAGAGATGCATGAGCATATCCGTATTCTGATGCAGGAGTCACAGGAAGAAAACGAAGTGAAGTAAGCAGGTACAGCCATAGAGTGAGTAAATGAAATAGGTAGATGAAGTTGGTGGATTAGGCAAAGAAGCGTCAGCGAAGAAAAAATGAGTTAGTTTTCATCGCTGGCGCTTGAATTTTGGCTTCATATTAATTGGGCACGATGTCAATCGTTAGAGTGAAAACACTTATTTACCATCATTCCGACGCGATCATAGATAATTTGAATGATAACAGCAAGAATGCAGGTGAAACCTAAGCATGCCAAAAAGAAAAATACATCAAAAGGTCGTTCCTTTGTCTGATAATAATTTTTCAAAATCATGAGCACTGGGAACTGGAATAAGTAGATAAACATCGTATATCGATTCATAGTTTTTAAAATGAGATTGTTTATCTCTATTTTATTCATCAACAAAATCAGCACAAATCCAACTGGAACAAGCATGAGATTATGAAAAATCAAATCAAGCAATCCTCGTTCCGGAACACTGAATGCAATTCCTCCGAAAATAATTTCTGCCATGATGACAAGGAAAATGGCATATTTCTTTTTTAAAAATCTGGAAATCGAATCTGCATATTCATAAATCAATACTCCAAATGGAAATGCCAATTCACTGATGTAATAGTTTCTGTAATTGTTCCCGGTAAAATTATCGAAGTAGAGCACAATCAAAATGCCGGCAAACACAGCGCAGGTAAGACAGAAGTTTCGCAGGTTTTTTGACTGGGAAAATACACGAAATACCACATAAAAAATGAGATACAGTGCGATGATTGCGGGCATGTACCAGTTGATCAGAGTGAGTGGCTCATTCCATCCAAGCACAAGATTTTTAATGAGGGTACTTGCCACACTTGAAAATATGGTGATCCACAGCAGGTTCCCGATTTTCTTCCCGAAATGATCCAGATAATTTGGCTTGTTCGCGACAGAATAAGCCAATCCATAACCAGATAAAATAAAAAAGTATCCGACGCCAAAAGTAGATATTTTTCTTAGCGGAAAGAGAATATGTGGCAAATATTTGTAGGGAAGGGTGCAGTGAGTAAATATAATCAGGATGGCAAAAATAAATCTTAACTTGTTGATTCGATTCATGACAATTTTTACATCCATGTCAGCGGTCACAAAATGAATATTCCAGGCACATAACACGGCTAAAAGGATATACAAAATAATATACACCATCAGGGATTCTCCTTTGTATAAAAATTTTCTTTGTTATCTTATAAGTTTTATCGTTTTCTGCGGTCTTTTTCTTGCCTTTTATTTTCACGATGCTTTTGTTAATGATGTTAATAAAATGCTCATGTTAATTGTGTTAATTATAAGATACGAAAGAAAAGGAACTGCTGTCAATAGTTTTTCCGGGATTCCTTTTTGTTTTTCGTATTTATTTTGATATGCGTTATTTTGGTTGATTTAGGTTTCCTCTGAGGAGTATAAAGTATAATGACAAAAAAGTATTAACGAAAATTGATGGACAGAGGGGAAGAGCTGCGAGTCATCGTTGCAGATACGGGATGGGTCTGAAGAACATGGGCTGCATAGAGGAATTCATGGAAAAACGAAAAGAAAAAAGTTGGGATGCATATCTTGTGATTGATATAAAAGAAAAAACAGGCAAGGAAGAAATATGGAAGAAGCGATTGACAGCAAAAACGGAATATGTTATGATGTTCCGGTATGAAAACGCCGAGGCCCGGTTGTATGGCCACTCCAGCCACATACCTGGTTTCCGGTAAGATTATTTAATATTTTTAAGGAGGATTTCACAATGATTTCTAAGGAAAAGAAAGCAGCTATCATCGCAGAGTACGGCAGAAAGCCGGGAGATACCGGTTCACCGGAGGTTCAGATCGCAATCCTGACCGCTCGTATCGCTGAGCTGACCGAGCACTTAAAGAGCAACATGAAGGATCATCATTCCAGACGTGGTCTGCTGAAGATGGTTGGTCAGAGACGTGGTTTACTGAACTACCTGAAGAAGACCGACCTCGAGGGTTATCGTGCACTGATCGAGAAGCTGGGTATCAGAAAGTAATTTTAGATATAAAAGGGGGCGGAGAGGGTTTCTTCTCCGCCTTGATTTGTATCTGAGCAAAAAACAGAAAATACGAAAGAACAGGAGCAGGACCCCGAAGCCGCTGCTGTACCCACAGGAACATCTATTCTGCGGGCAGAGCAGTAGTTTCGAGGAGAGATCTTTCTGTTTTTCGGGATTTTTCTGAACCAAAAAGTTTCAAGAAAGAGAGTTTTGATAAAGAGAGTTTTAATTATATTTTGATGAAAGGAAAACAAGACATGTACAAAAGTTATAGTATGGAACTTGCTGGCAGAACGCTGACCGTAGATGTGGACAGAGTTGCTAAGCAGGCAAACGGTGCAGTACTGATGCATTACGGAGATACTGTTGTACTTTCCACCGCAACCGCATCTGACAAACCGCGTGAGGGCGTTGACTTCTTCCCGCTGAGCGTAGAGTACGAGGAGAAGATGTATGCAGTTGGAAAGATCCCGGGTGGATTCAACAAGAGAGAGGGAAAGGCATCTGAGAATGCAATCCTGACCTCCCGCGTTATCGACCGTCCGATGCGTCCGCTGTTCCCGAAGGACTACCGCAACGATGTTACCCTTGACAATATCGTGATGTCCGTAGATCAGGATTGCAGTCCTGAATTGACCGCTATGCTCGGTTCCGCAATCGCAACCGCAATCTCTGATATCCCGTTTGACGGCCCGTGTGCAACGACCCAGATCGGTCTCGTAAACGGCGAGTTCGTGGTAAACCCGACTCAGGCACAGAAGATTGCTTCTGATCTGGCGCTGACCGTTGCGTCCACGAGAGAGAAAGTCATCATGATCGAGGCTGGCGCAAAGGAAGTGCCGGAGGACGTGATGATCGAGGCAATCTACAAGGCAGATTCCGTGAATAAGGAGATCATCGCTTTCGTAGACAAGATCGTTGCAGAGTGCGGAAAGCCGAAGCACAGCTACGAGAGCTGTGCTGTTCCGGAGGAGCTGTTTGAGGCAATCAAGGAGATCGTTCCGCCGGCAGAGATGGAAGTTGCTGTCTTCACCGATGACAAGCAGACCCGTGAGGCAAATATCCGTGCGATCACCGAGAAGCTCGAGGAGGCATTTGCAGACAACGAGGAGTGGCTTGCAGTCCTTCCAGACGCTATATACCAGTATCAGAAGAAGACAGTAAGAAAGATGATCCTCAAGGATCACAAGAGACCTGATGGACGAGCTATCAACCAGATCAGACCACTTGCTGCTGAGGTTGACATCATTCCTAGAGTCCACGGCTCAGCTATGTTTACAAGAGGACAGACACAGATCTGTAACGTATGTACACTTGCTCCACTTTCTGAGATCCAGAGAGTTGACGGACTTGACGAGAACGTTACATCCAAGAGATATATGCACCACTACAACTTCCCTTCATACTCAGTAGGAGAGACAAAGGTTTCAAGAGGACCTGGACGTAGAGAGATTGGACACGGTGCACTTGCTGAGAGAGCACTTCTTCCTGTACTTCCAAGTGAGGAAGAGTTCCCATATGCGATCAGAACCGTATCAGAGACATTTGAGTCAAATGGTTCAACATCAATGGCATCAACATGTTCATCATGTATGTCACTCATGGCTGCCGGTGTTCCTATCAAGGCTATGGTTGCCGGAATCTCATGCGGACTTGTAACAGGTGATACAGACGACGATTACATCGTACTCACAGATATCCAGGGACTTGAGGACTTCTTCGGAGATATGGACTTCAAGGTAACAGGTACAACAGAGGGTATCACAGCTATCCAGATGGATATCAAGATTCACGGACTTACAAGACCTATCGTTGAGGAGGCTATCGCAAGAACACGTGAGGCAAGACTCTTCATCATGGAGACATGTATGAAGCCGGCCATCGCAGCTCCAAGACCAACGGTCAATGAGTTCGCGCCAAAGATCAAGCAGATCAAGATAGATCCAGAGAAGATCGGTGAGGTTATCGGACAGAGAGGTAAGACTATCAACACTATCATAGAGGAGACAGGTGTTAAGATCGATATCGATGATGAGGGAAGAATCTCTATCTGTGGCGTAGAGCAGGCAGGTATGGACAAGGCTATCGAGATGATCAACATGATCGTAGAGCCTCTTGAGGTTGGCAAGAACTACCATGGTAAGGTTGTAAAAGTTATCGACTGTGGAGCTATCGTATCGCTTGCACCTAACAAGGATGGACTCATCCACATCTCAAAGCTTTCAGACAAGAGAGTTGCAAAAGTTGAGGATGTTGTAAATGTAGGTGATGAGGTTGACGTTAAGGTCATCAAGATCGACGAGAGAGCAGGAAGAATAAGCCTGAGTCTCAAGGATGTACAGTAAATAACAGTTCTGAGCTAAACTATAATAAGGATATTTTTTATAAGGGTAAATCTGATGTCTCGAAGCCGGTCTGTCATATGGCCGGTTCCGGGGCATTGTAGTAAATAAAGGCATACATAAACAAACTAAAAAATAAATGCATATTTAAGGGGGAACATATGAGATACGGTTATTTTGACGAACAGAACAAAGAGTATGTAATTGACAGACCAGACACCCCGGCACCTTGGGCAAACTACCTTGGTTCACCGGAATACGGAGCTATAATCTCCAACAACGCAGGAGGCTACAGCTTTGAGAAGTCAGGAGCAAACGGAAGAATACTGAGATACATATTTAACAGCTTTGATCAGCCTGGAAGATATGTATATCTTCGCGATGATGACACAAAGGATTACTGGTCAGCATCATGGCAGCCGGTAGGCAAGAGTCTTGATGTGTATAAGAGTGAATGTCACCATGGAACGGCATATACAAAGATGTATGCAGAGTATTCTGATATCAAGTCAGAGGTGATGTATTATGTTCCACTTAACAAGACACATGAAGTGTGGAAGGTGAGAGTTACCAACAACTCTGATAAGCCTCGTAACCTTTCAGCTATCGGATACTGTGAGTTTACAAATGACTGCAATTATGAGCAGGATCAGGTAAATCTCCAGTATACACTGTTCATAACCAGAACATATTTCATGGACAACAACAAGATCCTTCAGGTCATCAATGAGAATGTTGAGAAGGCTGAGATTAATGGAAGTAAGGCAAACAAAAGATTCTTTGCACTTGCCGGAAGTGATGTTGCATCATACTGTGGTGACAAGGAGGAGTTCCTTGGAAGATATCACGGCTACGGCAATCCGATCGGAGTTATAAATGGAGATCTTGGCAACAAGCTCAACTACAACAGCAATGCCTGCGGTGGACTCCAGACAAAGTTCACACTTGCTCCGGGTGAGTCAAAGGATTTTGCATTCATAGTCGGAATGAAGGACAATGACGCTGCAAATGCTGTCATAGCCGGATACGCAGATCCTGCCGCAGCATGTCAGAAGGAGCTTGACGAGCTGATCGAGTATTGGCATTCAAAGCTCAACAACTTCCAGGTGCACACACCTAGTGATTCATTCAACAACATGGTAAATACATGGAATGCATACCAGTGTTTCATGACATTCATATGGTCAAGAGCTGCATCGTTCTCATACTGTGGTCTGAGAAACGGATATGGATACAGAGATACAGTTCAGGATATCCAGGGCGTTATCCACCTTGCACCTGAGATGGCTCTTGAGAAGATCAGATTCATGCTGTCAGCACAGGTTGACAACGGCGGTGGACTTCCACTTGTAAAGTTCACACATAACGCAGGTCATGAGGATACACCGGATGATCCATCATATGTACAGGAGACAGGACATCCTGCATACCGTGCAGACGACGCACTTTGGCTGTTCCCAACTGTATATAAGTATATTGCTGAGTCAGGCAACCTTGACTTCATAGACGAGGTTATTCCATTTGCCAACAAGGATGAGGGTACAGTTTATGAGCATCTTAAGAGAGCGATAGATTTCTCCATGAACAGACTTGGAGATAATGGTATGCCGGCAGGACTCTGGGCAGACTGGAATGACTGTCTGAGACTTGGAAAGAGAGGCGAGTCAACATTTGTTGCAATGCAGCTCTACTATGCGATGACAGTTATCAAGTATTTTGCTGAGATGAAGGATGATGCAGAGTACATAGATTACATCAACAGCATTCAGTACAAGATGGGTGAGACCATTCAGGAGAAGTGCTGGGAGGATGACAGATTCATCCGTGGATACAAGGAAGGCGGACAGGTCATCGGTTCAAAGAATGATCCTGAGGCAAGCATGTGGCTGAATCCTCAGTCATGGGCAGTTATAAGCGGACTTGCCACAAGAAAGCAGTCTGAGATCGCCCTTGAGTCTGTTCACAGGGAGCTTAACACAGAGTACGGTGTGAGACTTATGTTCCCACCATACAGAGAGCATGCATTTGACGGAGCACTCATGCTTCTGTTCAATGCAGGAACAAAGGAGAATGCGGGTATATTCTCACAGCCACAGGGCTGGATAATACTTGCCGAGGCGCTCATGGGACATGGAAACAGAGCGTTTGAGTATTTTAACGAGAGCTCCCCTGCATCCATGAATGATAAGGCAGAGATCAGAAAGCTTGAGCCATACTGCCATGGACAGTTCACCGAGTCTGTTGGAAGTCCATTTGAGGGTCGCGCTCATGTACACTGGCTTACAGGTACAGCATCCACATGTATGGTTGGCTGCGTTGAGGGTATCATGGGTATGAGACCAGACTTTGGCGGAATCAAGATCGCGCCTTCAGTCCCATCAGACTGGAAGGAGTTTGAGATCGAGAAGATGTTCAGGGGTAAGAAGCTCTCAATCAAGGTTCAGAATCCTGATGGACATGAGAGTGGTTTCCAGAGCCTCACATTAAATGGTGAGAAACTTGAGGCCAATTATATCCCTGCTGACAAGCTTGCTGATACAAACGATATCGTGCTTGTAATGTAATGAATATAAATACATTATTTATACCATATTAAGTTAAGAAGGGCTCAGCCCTTCTTAATTTTTGCCCTGATGCGGAATGAGTGGATTGGGGTTGGAAGGTGGTGCAGGCGAAGTGGAATCGGTATCGATCGCTGAGAGGTTAAAACTCACTGACAACATACATGTTATGGATGTTCCAGGTGGAGGTTATATCCTGTTATGTGGAATATATGGAGAGATTGAGGGGCATGACAAGCTTCCTGCCGGTATGAAGAGTACAAGCTACGAGAAGCTGCTTCCGGTGATAGCCCAGGCAGAAAACTGCGGAGATGTAAAGGGAGTCTTGACTCTGATAAATACGGTCGGAGGCGATGTTGAGTCCGGACTTGCCATATCTGAGATGTTGTCCGGCCTGTCAAAGCCGGTCGTCAATATCGTGCTTGGCGGCGGACATTCCATAGGAGTTCCTCTGGCGGTGTCGGGAAATGTGTCTTTTATAGTGCCGACCGCAACGATGATAGTTCATCCAATAAGGACAAATACGGCGGTGCTTGGAGTTAAGCAGAACTTTGAATATAT
>ERZ773239.895-NODE-895-length-26742-cov-41.793158_pt1 | contig 26742 bp, 25 predicted proteins | sample MGYA00580521_ERZ773239 | MGnify/ENA primary metagenome ERZ773239 (study PRJEB29015, sample SAMEA2737801) | human gut metagenome | biome: human gut; feature: human-associated habitat; material: faeces | place: China | collected 2012 ... | reverse complement strand
TACTTTTTCACGCGATTTTTTCCGGCTTATGGGCTGAGTTTGGGAGCTGTTTTGGAGATTTTTGCGGTTTCAGCTACTTTTCTCGTATTTTTTCCGGCTTATGGGCTGAATTTTGGGAGCTGTTTTAAAAGTTTTATGGATTATAGCGCCTCAAGACCTGCCCACTATGCTATCAACCTATGGCTATTGTACATTATGCTATGCAAATAGAGCAATTATCAGATATAAAGGCATTGGTTATGCGTCTCAAATCTGACACGGTTCCCGGTTCTAAGACGCAGTCTTGGTTACGATTATGTCGAAAAATCAAAGATAATCCAAGGTTTATTACAGCACCATTCAGAGAAACAAAAGCATTTGAAAAACTATATAATCAACGAACCAGCGTAGAGCGTACGTTCGGGGATTTAAAAGATAATTACAACCTTGATAACATCCGGGTTGCAAAAATGGCAAGGGCAAAAGTCTTTATGGATTTATCTTGTATTGCCCTTATTGCATCAAGACTATCAGATGCAGCCAGCAAGGAAAAAACCACAAAAATAGTACAAATTTATCATTACAAAAATTTTGATATAAAAAGAGCAATATTAGCCAAAAACCAGCCAAAATAAACCCAACACCATGTCGTATTTTGTCGAAAACTGCTAATCACCTATCAATAATAAAAATTCTAATAGAAATCTTCAAAATACCAGCACGTAACGCGTCTAGAATATTGATATATTATATGGAAAAATGAACCCACCAACAAAGAGGAAGAGGGAAATTTCGTAAAAAACGAAAAAATTTCAAAAGAAAGATAAAAAAGAAGTTCTATGAAAAATATAGTTGATGGAGGGAGAACAAATATTTGAGAACAATGTACTATGAACAGAAAGGGCTTATTAACCTCGATGATATCGTAGATATATTTATTGAGGTGGGAAATATACACAATTACCTGGAAAATGTAGCCTTGCGGATTTTGCTTTTTGGCAATCCGGAGCTGAATTTTTATCAGTGTCGATTATTAGTATTGAAGTACGGAGAATCACTTTCACAGTATGATTTGCACGGGCGGATGGTATTTATGAGAATGATACAGCTGCTGGAAGTTAACACAGTTTAAAATAAGATGAGAATTTCTTTTTTGACCGGGCAACCGGTCTTTCTTTTTTGCACAAATGGTGTTATAATTTTGGAAAAATTATGTTGATTACTCATAGCTTTAAAAAAGAAGCATTGCATTGTGTTTAATTAAGCCAAAGCATGATAATTCAATCAAAGAAAAGAGGACAAAAATGAACATCGTAGTACTTGCCGGAGGGCTCAGCACAGAGAGAGATGTTTCCTTCAAGACAGGAAGCATGGTAGCTAAGGCACTCAAAGAGAACGGCCACAAAGTTATATTATTGGATGTATTTATGGGATATAGTGACAGGGAGGAGGACCTGACAGGTATATTTGACCGCGCGGACGAGATAAGCGTGCAGGTCAGTGATATTCCGACAGAGGCACCTGACCTCGCAAAGGTAAAGGCTTCCAGAAAGGACCAGTCCCCTTGCTTCTTCGGACCAAATGTCATCAAAATGTGTCAGATGGCTGACATTGTTTTCATGGCTCTCCACGGAGAAAACGGAGAGAACGGAAAGATACAGGCAGCATTTGACCTCTTCGGTGTCAAATATACAGGCAGCGATTATTTAAGCTCTGCCATCGCCATGAACAAGGAGACATCAAAGCAGTTCTTCCTTGCAAACGGAATCCCTACTCCAAAGGGTATTTCCATGACAAGAGCGACCAGACAGGACGATATCACAAAGCTTGACCTGACACTTCCATGCGTGGTAAAGCCATGCTGCGGCGGTTCAAGCATCGGTGTCACTATCGTTAGGGATGCGGCAGAGTTTAAGGCGGCACTTGACGATGCCTTCAAGTGGGAAAATGAGCTGGTTATCGAGGAATTTGTACAGGGCAGGGAGTTCTCTGTCGGCGTTATCGAGGGCAAAGCTCTTCCTATTATAGAGATTGCACCGAAGGAGGGCTTCTACGATTATAAGAATAAATACAAGGCTGGCAGTACAGTAGAGACATGTCCGGCCGAGCTTCCTGAGCAGGTGACAAAGGATATGCAGCACTATGCCGAGGAGGTTGCGCGCGTTATCGGGCTTGATACATATTCACGCTCAGACTTTTTGCTCAATGACAAAAATGAGATGTTCTGCCTCGAGGCAAACACACTGCCTGGCATGACTCCGACCAGTCTTCTGCCACAGGAGGCAGCGGTTATCGGTATGAGCTTTAATCAGCTCTGTGAGCATCTGATTGACATATCTTTGAAAAAATATGAGGTGTAGCATGTCGGATAAGTACATGAAGAATCTTACATTTGCAAATATCGCAAAGGCTTGCGAGGGCACATACATAGGCGATGAGACACAGCTTGATACGACAATCACCGGCGCAGTCATAGACAGCAGACAGGTGAAGGAGGGCTATCTTTTTATCCCGATAAAGGGAGAAAGGGTGGACGGACACAAATTTATTCCGACTGTGTTTGAGCAGGGGGCGGCAATTGTGCTCTCTGAGCATGAGCTTAAGGATCCGGCAGGCCCATATGTGCTTGTTGAATCAACCACCGATGCCATGAAAAAGCTCGCGGCATTTTACAGAAAAAGCCTTGATATCAAGGTGGTGGGTATCACCGGAAGTGTCGGCAAGACCAGCACCAAGGAGATGATATCATCAGTCCTTGAGCAGAAATACAGCGTCCACAAGACAGCAGGCAATTTCAACAACGAGATAGGTCTGCCACTCACCATTTTCGGAATCAGGGAAAGCCATCAGGTAGCGGTGCTCGAGATGGGCATATCTGATTTTGGCGAGATGCACAGACTTTCTACTATGTCTTGCCCGGATGTCATGGTCATCACCAATATCGGCTACTGCCATCTGGAGTTTTTGGGCGACAGGGATGGTGTGCTTAAAGCAAAGACAGAGTGCTTTGAGCATATGATGCCGGATGCGGTCGCAGTGCTGAATGCAGATGACGATAAGCTGGCCACAGTGCAGACGGTAAATGGAAAGCCTGCCATATACTATGGCAAGGAATCAGCTTCAGGCGTTCATAAATCAGTATATACCACAAATATTGAAAACCTGGGCTTTGACGGCATGAAGGCTCATTTTGTCACTCCGGAGGGTGAGTTTGATGCACAAATCCACATCCCGGGTGAGCACAATGTATACAATGCCATGGCGGCAGCAGCTGTCGGATTGCAGCTTGGCCTCACAATAGCTGAGATAAAGTCAGGAATCGAGAAAGCAGAGACAATCGCAGGGCGTACCAATTTCATCAAAACACACGGCATGACAGTGATAGATGACTGCTACAATGCAAATCCTGTATCCATGAAATCCTCTATCGAGGTGCTTTCACATGCAAAGGGCAGGACAATAGCAGTGCTTGGCGACATGGGCGAGCTTGGAAGTGATGAGAAAAAGCTGCACCATGAGGTAGGCGAAGCAGTTGGAGAGAATCATATCCATACACTTTTTGCTGCAGGAGAGCTTGCAAAGGAATATGCAGCCGGAGCCGCAGAGAAATCGTCCGATGTAGACATCCACTATTTCGAGGATAGGGAGACCATGACACAGGAGCTCCTTTCATATGTGAAGGAGGGCGACACCATACTGGTGAAGGCATCGCACTTCATGGAGTTTCCGAAGGTAGTCGAGGCTCTGAGTAAGTAAAATCAGGTAAAATCAATCTGATAGAAATTAATTCGATATTTAATTATTGCGAGGAATGGATATTCTCCAAGCCTCATAATATTATAAAAGAAAGAGAGAAAAATAATGGCACAGAATCCAATCGTAACAATCACAATGGAAAACGGCGATGTGATCAAGGCGGAGCTTTATCCGGAAATCGCACCAAACACAGTAAACAACTTTATCAGCTTAATCAATCACAACTTCTATGACGGAGTATGCTTCCACCGTGTAATCAAGGGCTTTATGCTCCAGGGCGGAGATCCTGACGGAAACGGCACAGGCGGCCCTGGCTATGAAATCAAGGGTGAGTTCACACACAACGGCTTCAAAAATGACTTAAAGCACACAGCCGGTGTACTTTCAATGGCACGTACCATGATACCTGATTCAGCAGGCAGCCAGTTCTTCATCATGCATCAGGATGCACCACATCTCGACGGCGAGTATGCGGCATTCGGTAAGGTAATCGAGGGCATGGATGTGGTAAACAAGATCGCAGAGGTGCGCACAGACTACATGGACAAACCACTTGAGGCTCAGGTCATGAAGACAGTTACAGTTGAGACCTTCGGAGTGGACTATCCGGAGCCGGAGACAGTTTAATGATAATAATTATCGATGAGGCAAGTGCAAAACTTGCCTCTTTTTACTATCATGATGAGATATTCAAGCTGCAGTGGAGAAGTGTGGCAGGCAAGGCATCTATGTCAGAAGAGCTGCAAGAAAAACTGTATGTTGCGCTACCGGCTGATGAATCAATTAATGACTTCCAAAAAACAACGATACAAGAATCTGCAGATAACACCGCGAAAGCTAATACGGGAAATCAAAGAATACCGAAAGCTCCCGCCGACTGTATCTGGATAGTATCAAACCGGCAGCAGAAGCAAATAGCCGACTCACTCGGCATAGCATCAGTAGGAGAACCGCAGTGCGGCACGCGCTATGCAGTCGAGAGCCTTGCGGAGCTTGATATTGAGTATCTTGAGCGGGTGCGCAGGCGGTATAATCACATCCCGTGGGACATCGGTGAGACAGACAGGTGTCTGATACGTGAGCTGTCCCTGTCAGACCTTCCTGCGCTCTATGAGCTCTATGACAAGCCCGGCATGACAGACTTTGTGGAGCCGCTTTACGACTACGAGACAGAGCTTGAATACCAGAAAGCATATATAGAGAACATGTATGGCTTTTACGAGTATGGCATGTGGCTTGTATTTTCCAAGAAAACAGGGAAGCTGATAGGCAGGGCAGGGCTTGAGCATGATGAACTGGGCTATATGATAGCGCCGGAATTATGGAACCAGGGCTATGCCACGGAGGTATGCCGCTTCATCATAGACTACGCGCGCGAAAACACAGACTTTGAAGAGCTTTACTGCCGGATAGACGAGAGAAATGAGGCATCGGTGCGTCTTGCCAAAAAGCTTGGATTTACAAATAGCGGGCATATGGATGATGATATAAACGCTTCCATATATAGAAAAAACATAAAAAACAATGAAAAACATTGAAAAACATTGAAAAATATGCAATTAGGCAATAAAATATAAACATAGTTTAACGATTTGGAGGACGAAAAAATGAAACAATACGCATACGGAGTAGATATAGGTGGAACAACTGTAAAGATAGGCTTTTTCGAGACAACAGGAAAGCTTGTCGATACATGGGAGATTCCTACACGCACAGAGAATTCCGGCGAGCTCATCCTGCCTGATATCGCAGCATCCATCAAGGAGAATAACGAGAAGCATGGCATAGAGATGGGTGACATCGAGGGCGTAGGCATGGGAGTGCCGGGACCTATAAAGGATGACGGAACAGTATTGAAGTGTGTCAACCTCGGCTGGGGCGTGTTCAACGTGGCACAGTCACTCTCAGTGCTGTGCGGCGGCATCAAGGTAAAGGCCGGAAACGATGCCAACGTAGCTGCACTCGGTGAGATGTGGCAGGGTGGCGGAAAGGGTCATCAGGATGTAGTCATGATCACACTCGGCACAGGTGTAGGCGGAGGAATCATCCGCGAGGGCAAAATCGTAGCCGGAGTAAACGGAGCAGGCGGAGAGATAGGACATATGCCTATGGTAGATGATGAGTCAGAGTGCTGCGGCTGCGGCAAGAAGGGCTGCTTAGAGCAGTATGCATCAGCAAACGGTCTCGTAAGAGTGGCAGAGAGATACATTGCAGCACACAGGGATGTGGCAACAAAGCTTGATTTAAATGCAGGCTTCACAGCCAAGGATGTATGCGATGCGGCAAAGGCAGGAGATGCAGCGGGCATTGCGGCAGTAGAGCAGTCTATGAAGCTTCTCGGCAAGGCAATGGCAGCAGTAGCATGCGTTATGGACCCTGAGGTATTTGTTGTAGGCGGAGGCCTCTCAAAGGCAGGCAGCATCATCATCGATACAGCAGCAAAGTACTATAAAGAGTATGCTTTCCATGCAAGCCGCGAGACAGAGATCAAGCTCGCCACACTCGGCAACTCAGCCGGCATGTATGGCGGAGTAAAGATGGTTATCGGCTAACAACATAAGATTGCAATTTTTAAAGAAATAAAATATAATGGCTACTAAAGATACACTACAATCGAGGTGAGACTATTGGCAGATTACTCAACAGAAGAATTAGAAAAAATAGCGGACAAATTTCGCTCAGACACAAGCGGTATAAGGGGAACAAAGGATTTTACGAGTCCCGAGGAGCTTTACGATGAGCTGAAAAAGGAAATCAAAAAGTATCATCCGTCGGATGACACGAGCCTTGTGGACAAAGCCTACAGGGTAGCTTATGATGCACATAAGGGGCAGGCGCGTAAGTCAGGAGAGCCTTATATCATACATCCGCTTTGTGTTGCCATAGTACTCGCCGAGCTCGAGCTGGATAAGGAAACCATTGCAGCAGGACTGCTCCATGATGTGCTGGAGGACACCATCATGACCATGGATGAGATGCGTGCGGAGTTTGGAGACGATGTCGCACATCTGGTGGATGGCGTCACGAAGTTAAAGCACCTGCATCTGACAGACAGCACCAAGGATCCGAAGGACAAGAATGCGGACAGGCTTGAGATGCAGGCTGAGAATCTGCGCAAGATGTTTCTCGCCATGGCAAAGGATATCAGGGTCATCCTCATAAAGCTGGCAGACAGACTGCACAATATGCGTACACTCAAGTACCAGTCCAAGGAGGCACAGCAGCGTATCGCCAGAGAGACACAGGATATCTACTGCCCTATCGCACAGCGACTTGGTATCAGCAAGATAAAGATAGAGCTCGAGGACCTTTGTATGAAGTACCTCTATCCGGATGCATATTACGATCTGGTAGAGAAGGTAGCACTAAGAAAGACAGAGCGCGACACCTACATCCAGGGTCTGGTAAACGATGTCAAGAAGTATGTTTCGGATGCCGGCATCAAGGCAGAGATATACGGCAGGGCAAAGCATTTCTTCAGTATATATAAGAAGATGGTCAATCAGGACAAGACTATAGACCAGATATATGACCTCTTTGCCATCAGGATTCTGGTGGATACCATACCGGACTGCTACGCAGTGCTTGGTATCATACATGAGAAGTATAAGCCTATACCGGGCCGTTTCAAGGACTATATTGCCATGCCGAAGCAGAACATGTACCAGTCGCTTCACACGACACTCATAGGCCCGAGCGGACAGCCGTTTGAGATACAGATACGTACCTATGAGATGCATCGTACAGCTGAGTACGGTATCGCAGCGCACTGGAAGTACAAGGAAGCAAACAACGGCAATGCCACTACCACCACTGTCACAGAGGAGGAGAAGCTCAGCTGGCTGCGCCAGATACTCGAGTGGCAGCAGGACATGTCGGATAATAAGGAGTTTATGACTTTATTAAAGAGTGATTTAAATTTATTCTCCGACAATGTATTTGCATTCACACCGTCCGGCGATGTAAAGAACCTGCCAAAGGGCTCCACACCTATAGACTTTGCCTACAGCATACACTCTGCGGTCGGCAACAAGATGGTCGGTGCCAAGGTAAACGGCAAGCTCGTGCCGATAGATTATGTCATCAAAAACGGTGACCAGATAGAGATAATCACCTCGCAGAACTCCAAGGGACCAAGCCGTGACTGGCTCAAGGTCGTAAAGAGTACGCAGGCCAAGAACAAGATAAACCAGTGGTTCAGAAGTGAGCTAAAGGAAGAGAATATACAGCACGGCAAGGATCTGATAGCAGCCTATGCCAAGGCAAAGGGTATCAACTTTGCTGAGATAAACAAGCCTGAGTATCAGGAAAAAATACGCCGCAAATACGGCTTCCACGACTGGAACTCATGCCTTGCAACCGTCGGCCACGGCGGACTCAAGGAGAGCCAGATAGTCAACAGGATGTACGACGAGTACAAGAAGGATCATGTGGTGCCTGTGACAGACGCAGATGTGCTTGGCAGCATCGCAGAAAAGCAGCAGGCGGCAGCAGGCACGCAGCCGGAGCACAAGTCAAAGAGCGGTATTGTGGTGCACGGACTCTATGACGTGGCTGTGCACTTCTCGAAGTGCTGCAATCCTGTTCCGGGAGATGAAATCGTGGGCTTTGTCACAAGAGGCCGAGGCATCTCCATCCACAGGACAGACTGCGTGAATATCATCAATCTGTCCAAGATAGAAAAGGACAGGCTCATAGAAGCAGAGTGGCAGGATACAGCCCTCATGGACAACGGTGCCGAGTATCAGGCAGACCTAAAGATATTCTGTCATGACAGGCCGGGACTGCTCGTAGATATCACAAAGATATTTACCGAGAAGGAAATCAATATCAGTGGTATCCAGTCCAAGACCAGCAAGCAGGGCATCGCTACAATCGAGGTATTTTTCAATATCAAAGGCAGGGACCAGATAAAGGTTCTCGTGGAGAAGCTCAGACAGATAGAAAGTGTAATAGACGTAGAGAGGACCACCGGCTAAATCCCGGTGGTTCTTGCGTGAAGCATAACATATAACAGACAAGGAGTACACTCATATGGTAAATATGAAGATAGACCACTTCGTAGTGGGACCGGTGCAGACCAACTGCTACTTTGTCACCAATATAAAGACAAAGGAAATGATAATAATAGACCCGGGCGCGTGTGCGGATCAGCTCGCCAAAAAAGTGGACGAATCAGGCGCAAAGCCAGTAGCAATACTGCTCACACATGGACATTTTGACCATGCCACTGATGCAAAGCCGCTCGCAGACCGCTACGGCGTCAAGATATATATACATGAGGCAGACAAAGCCACACTCGATGACCCGCAGCTTAATGTCAGCTACATGATGGGCCAGTCAAAGACCTTTTATGCGGATGTATTTTTGAAGGATAAGCAGGAAATTGACATCGCAGGCTTTCACATAGTAGTGCTTCACACACCGGGGCATACACCGGGCGGCTGCTGCTATTATTTCCCGTATGAGGACGTGATCTTTACAGGAGACTCACTGTTTTGCGGCTCAATCGGACGTACGGATTTCAAGGGTGGCAGCATGTCAGACCTCGTGCGCACAGTGAAGGAAAAAATCATGACACTGCCTGAGCATACAGAGGTGTACCCGGGCCACAACGACACAACAACCATAGAAAACGAGAGGATGTATAACCCTTACTTATGATAGTAGTAGTATTTAATAAACCGGATTTTGAATATGATGTGCACTCACTGCTCAAGGAGTTTTTCCCACAGGAGGACGTGCAGATGTACTATAGCTGCTCACCTGATGAGGTGGAGGGGAAAAACCTAGCCTGCACACACCACGAGATGACAGCTGATGGCGTAAAGGAATTTGCGGATGCCTCACAGGTATTTAAGATAGACTATGTGGGCGATGAAATTGCAGTGGAGTGGACGCTGAATAGAGCCGGAAAAAGAATCTGCACAAAAATATCCGTAGACAGTGCAGACCGCAAGGAAACTAAAAACCGCCTTAAGCTCGCCCTATATTCCATGATAGAAAAGGGCACAGGAAAGAGCCTTCCGTGGGGCACACTCTCAGGCATCAGACCGACCAAGATAGCCATGAAATGCATAGAGGACGGCATGAGCGATAAGGAAACCTACGACTATCTGAAGAAAACCTACCTCGCAAGCGATGAGAAAATCGACCTCTCAATAGGCATAGCAAAGCGTGAGAAGGCACTGCTCGATAAGGTGGACTATGACAACGGCTACAGCCTGTACATAGGCATACCCTTCTGCCCGAGCACCTGTGCATACTGCTCGTTTACCTCATACCCGCTGGGTGTGTGGAAAAACCGCGTAGACGATTACCTCGACGCACTCGAGAAGGAGATAGACTACACGGCACAGAAGTTCTACCACAAAAAGCTAAACTCCATCTACATAGGAGGCGGCACACCGACCACACTAAGCCCTGCGCAGCTTGACAGGCTTATCAGAAAAATCAAATGCAGCTTTGATTTAAAGGACTGTCTGGAATTTACCGTGGAGGCAGGCAGACCGGATTCCATCACGAGAGAAAAGCTCATGGCATTAAAGAAAAACGGCATCAGCCGTATATCAGTAAATCCACAGACCATGAAGCAGCAGACACTTGATATAATAGGAAGACACCACACAGTAGACGATACGATAAATAGCTTCAAGCTCGCGCGTGAGCTGGGCTTTGACAACATAAACATGGACCTCATTATGGGGCTTCCGGAGGAGACAATAGATGATGTAAGGCATACAATGGAGCTCGTAAAGGAGCTGGCACCTGACAATGTCACCATCCACTCACTCGCAGTAAAGCGCGCTGCAAGGCTTACCATCTTCAAGGACCGCTACAGCGATATGCAGATGGTCAACACTCAGGAGCATATGGACCTCTGCGCAGCCTACTGCAAGCAGATGGGGCTTGAGCCATACTACCTCTACAGGCAGAAGGGCATGGCAGGCAACATGGAAAACGTGGGCTATGCTGCAAAGGGCAAGGCCGGTGTATACAACATACTTATCATGGAGGAAAAACAGACCATCGTGGCGTGCGGAGCAGGAGCAAGCACCAAGCGTGTCTGGCCGGTACCGAATCCGGATGGCACACACCGCATCGACAGATGCGAGAATGTCAAGGATGTAGGGCAGTATATCGCAAGGATTGATGAGATGATTGAGAGGAAGCAGAGGCTGTTTGAGGAAAAATAAGCAGAATGACATATAAATAATGTATAATATTGAGCTGATAATGCTATACAGATTGGCGAATATGTCAAAAATTGTAAATAAAACCTAATATTCATTGACAATGAATAAAAAAAGGGTGAAAATAGGACAACGGAAAACCAAATTAGATACAATAAAAGATACGCTAATCCGAATAAATATATAAAAAAACAAAACAGACTAAAAATATTCGGGGGGGGTACAAAGGTACCTCCCTCGGAGTGGGTATAGGGAAAATAAAAGATACCATAAGGAGAATTTAGAAAGAATGTACAGAAAGAAAGGCAGAGGATGGACAAAGCATATAGACTTTATGCTTTTAGATATGGCATGCATTGTTATAGCATTTTTTATTTCATATGTGATACGCTTCGGCTTTAATAACCCATATGTGGACAAGGATTACCGTATACTGGGTGTAGCATTCATTCTGATAGATTTTTTTGTGGAGATAATGGCAGATTCATTCAAGAATGTCCTGAAACGCGGATATCTGGATGAATTTATATCGACCTGCAAGCATGCAGTTCTTGTATTTATGGTGACAGCGCTGTTTCTGTTCACCACACAGATGGCTGATATATACTCGCGATTATCATTTTATATCATGTTTCCAATCTATGTGACGATAACATATGTAGCAAGACTAGCGTTCAAGAGCTTCATTAAGAAAAAGGACTTTGTTGCATCTAAGAAATCACTGTTTGTCATAGCACCTGATGCAATACTTCGAGATACACTGCGCACAGTGGAGAAAAGCTGTATAGGCTATACAAAGATAGTAGCAGCTTCACTGGATACAGACATGAAGGGTGAGACTATATGCGGCATACCGATAGTTGCAAATCACGATGGCATAATAGACTATGCGTGCGATGAATGGGTGGATGAGGTGCTCATTCCGCCTTGCAGCGAGGATGAATATCCTGAAAAAATGGCAGATATATTCCTAGAGATGGGAATTGCAGTACATACAGGAATAGCAAAAAACGGTACAGCCCAGGGTGGCTATAAGCAGATAGAAAAGATAGGCGACTACACAGTAGTTACATCAAGCGAGAACTATGCAAATCCAAGCGCACTTCTGGTAAAGAGAGGAATGGATATAGTCGGAGGACTGGTGGGCTGCCTGTTCACACTTATCATCATGATATTTGTGGGGCCTATGATATACATAGCATCACCGGGACCGATATTCTTCTCACAGGAGAGAGTCGGCAGAAACGGCAGAAGGTTCAAGATGTATAAATTCCGCAGCATGTATATGGATGCCGAGGAGCGAAAAAAGGAGCTTGCGGCACAGAATAAAGTGGACGACGGAATGATGTTCAAGATGGACTTCGATCCTAGAATCATAGGCAATAAGGTGCTGCCAAACGGAAAGAAGAAAACCGGAATCGGACAGTTCATCAGGAAAACAAGTCTGGATGAATTCCCACAATTCTTCAATATACTAGTAGGAGATATGAGCCTGGTAGGCACCAGACCACCGACACTCGACGAGTGGGAGAAGTATGAACCACACCACAGAGCCAGAATGTCATTTAGACCGGGACTGACCGGACTATGGCAGGTGAGTGGCAGGAGCAATATCACGGACTTTGAGGAAGTGGTGAAGCTGGATACTAAGTATATTAGCGAGTGGAGTGTTAAGAATGATTTGAGGATTATTTTTAAGACTGTTGTAAGTATTATGCAAAGTGATGGAGCAATATAGAAAACCATCGCATTGGGAAATCTTATCCATACGGATGTGTACATAAAAAATCTTGGGATGAAGGAGATCAGAGGACATGAAAGTATGTTTAGTTGGTTCATCAGGAGGACACCTGACACATTTATATATGTTAAAGCCATTTTGGAAGGACAAAGATCATTTCTGGGTCACTTTTGAAAAGGAGGATGCAAGAAGCCTGCTCGAAGGTGAAAAAATGTATCCTTGTTATTATCCGACAAACCGGAGTATAAAGGCTCTTATTAAGAATACCAAGATTGCATGGAATGTGTTACATAAGGAAAAGCCAGACTTGATTATTTCCTGCGGTGCAGCAGTTGCGGTCCCGTTTTTTTATATTGGTAAAATGATGGGTGCAAAGTTGGTCTACATCGAGGTTTTTGATCGAATTGATAAACCGACAATGACAGGAAAGATGGTTTATCCCATTGTGGACAAGTTTGTTGTGCAGTGGGAAGAACAGAAAAAGGTTTATCCAAAGGCGGTTAACCTTGGAAGCATATTCTAAGTAGGGGACGAGAAAATGATTTTTGTGACGGTAGGAACACATGAGCAGCCATTTAATCGGCTGATTCAGAAAATAGATGAATTAAAGAAAGACGGCATTATAAACGAAGATGTAATTATCCAGACTGGTTTTAGTACATACGAGCCTAAATACTGTCAGTGGAGTAAGCTGATTCCATATCAGCAGATGGTAAAAAATGTGGCCGACGCCCGTATTGTAATCACTCACGGTGGTCCGGCAAGTTTTATCATGCCACTACAGATAGGTAAGACTCCTATTGTTGTGCCGCGTCAGCATCAGTTCAATGAGCATGTGAACGATCATCAGGTGGAGTTTGCGAGAAACGTGGCTCAGAGAATGGGAACGATTATCCCGGTAGAAGATATTGAAACATTGGGAGATATCATAACGAACTATGATCAGATTGTTGCTGGCATGGGACATGGTATGAGCAGTAACAATGCAAAGTTTAATGAAGAACTTGAAAAACTGGTAGATGAATTGTATTGAGGATGGGTGGATGAGAAAAGTTGGAATCATGTCGATGCAGCGCATTGCAAACTATGGTTCGTTTTTGCAGGCATATGCATTGAAGCGGTTAATTGAGGAAGTTGGCTGTAATGTAGAATTTGTGGACTACCATGTAGGTGCTCCAGTAATTACAGAAAATGCAGATAGTAAAAACAAGGTTGTCCGAAAGATAGAAAAGGGGCTGGAAACCTTTCGGTATCGGGCTCCTCTTGCACACAAATTATCGTTCATCCGGTATAAACAGTCTTTCGCCCAAAAGTATATGCCACTTTTAGGGATTACGGATGAAATGAACTACAATACGACAGTGGATTGTCTTGTGATTGGCAGTGACGAGGTTTTTAACTGTATTCAAAAAAATTCCAATGTGGGCTATTCGTCAGAATTGTTTGGAAAAAATAACCATGCGAAGAAACTTATCACTTATGCAGCGTCTTTCGGTAATACCACATTGGAAAAACTGGAAAAGTATAAAAAGGCCAATGAGGTCGGAGCTTTGTTGAAGAAGTTTGACGCGATTTCTGTACGAGATGCTAATTCAGGAACTATTGTAGAACAGCTCACTGGGAAAGAACCAGTGTACAATCTGGATCCGGTTCTGACCTATGATTACATGAATTGCTGCGACAAAATCCCACAGGTTCAGACTAATGAGAAGTATTTGATTCTGTACGCGTATGCAGGTCGTATTTCCAATGATGAGGCAGATTGGATTGCTGCTTATGCAAAGAAAAAGAATTTGAAGGTATATGCAATTGGTGGTATCCAAAAATGTGCAGACCGATTCGTGGACTGCTCACCCTTTGAGGTTCTGGCCTATTTCAGAAATGCAGAAGAAGTTATTACCGATACCTTCCACGGCAGCATCTTCTCGGTGATCACACATCGGCCGTTTACAACATTAATTCGCAAGAGTGTAGGTAACAGCTATGGTAATGAAGAAAAGTTGAGCGATTTGCTAAAGCGACTGGGACTGGCCAATCGGATGACAACGAAAATTGAAGATACAGAAAACATCAATGAAAAGGCGATTGATTACGCGAAAGTTGATGAGCAGTTGAAAGCACATAGAGAAGTGGCGAGGGAGTATCTGAGAAAAAATTTAGAGGAATAAAATGGAGAACATATCGAAGATAAAAGAGAGATGTGTGGGATGTAAAAGCTGTGAGCAAAGCTGCCCAAAACACTGTATCTCTATGGTAGAAAATAAAGAGGGCTTTTGGTATCCGACTGTTGATGAAAATAGCTGCATCGAATGCAAAGTGTGCCTAAAAAAGTGCCACGTAGAAAATACGGAATTTCATCGGAATAAGCCACATAAAGTTTGGGCGTGGCGCAATAAAAATGATGTGGATGTTATGCGCTCTGCATCTGGAGGTGCGGCGGATAGTGCGGCGAAAACTATATTGCAAATTGGCGGTGTGGTTTATGGTGCTGCCTATGACGAGCAGCTGGCAGTAAGCCACATTGAAGTGACAGATGAAGCAGAAAGAGAGAAACTACAGTCATCTAAGTATGTTCAGTCTGACCCGAAAGATAGCTACACAAAGGTCAAACAGCGTTTGTCAGATGGAAAAACGGTACTTTTTACAGGAACTCCCTGCCAGATTGCAGGTCTGTATGCTTTTTTGGGTGGCAATCCAGAAAATCTATATACAGTTGACCTGATTTGCCACGGTGTGCCTTCGCCGAAGTTCTTCAAAAAGTATCTGGAATACCAGAACAAGCAGACGGCTGGCAGAGTAATCTATTTCAACTTCCGTTCCAAAGACAAGAGAGGTTGGGGAACACAATACCTGCTAAAGACAAAGACAAAGACAAAGACAAAGACAAAGACACTCTCCCTTGATCGCTATGGAAAGCATTTTATGGATGGTGACTGCTATAGAGAGAGCTGTTATAGGTGTGCTTATGCTAATACGAGCCGTGTAGGAGATTTGACAGTGGGTGATTTCTGGGGAATTGCAAAGAGCCATCCGAGCTTCAATTCTCCAAAGGGCGTGTCCAGTGTATTTGTAAATACCGAAAAAGGTCAAAAGCTCTTTGAAATGATGCGAGTTCTTGCAGAAGTAGAAGAAGCAACGTTGGAAGAGGGCATGGTGAAGCAGCACAATTTGGTGCAGCCAAGCAACAGGCCTGTGACTAGAGATACTTTCTATAAGAGCATCGATGAACCAGGCTTTATAGAGAATATAAAGGTTGGCTTTCAGCCAAAAGCACGGTTGAAATCTGTGCTGCCGAATAAACTGATTCAAAGAATCAAATCTCTTTGAGATTTTGTGGAGGAAGAATACATGGGAGAGCCTATAAGAGTTTTGCATATCTTGCAGCGAATGGAAGCTGGCGGTACGCAGGCTTTGTTGATGAATATATACCGGAAAATTGACAGAACAAAGGTACAGTTTGATTTTCTGGTTGTTTATAAAGAAAAACAATTTTACGATGATGAGATTGAAAAAATGGGAGGGCATATTTATAAGCTGTCTTTCCGGGAAGATTTGAATCTTCAGAAATTTCAAAAGGAACTGGCAGATTTCTTTGCTCAGCATCATGAGTATAAAATTGTTCATTGTCACGCCTATACGATTGGATATTTCTGCCTGAAAGCTGCAAAGAAAGCAGGTATCCCTGTCAGAATTGCACATTCACATAATAATGAGACTGTACACGATATAAAGTACTTGCCGAAGCTGTTCATGCAACGGATATTCACTAAAAACGCTACAGATCTTTTCGCCTGCTCTGAAGAAGCTGGAAAATATCTGTTCAAAGACAAGCCGTTTCAAGTGCTGAAAAATGCGATTGATTCGCAGAACTTTATTGCGGATGCGGATACCAGAAATGAAATCAGGAAAGAACTGGGGGTAAAGGATAAATTTGTTGTCGGCCATGTTGGTCGCCTGCATCCTCAGAAAAACCATGATTTCCTGATTGATGTTTTTGCAGAGCTCAAGAAGAGTAAGCCAGACGCGGAATTGATCCTCGTTGGCACTGGGCCATTAGAGGAAAAAGTGAAAAGCAAAGTGGCAGAAAAAGGATTTTCGGATTGTGTGCATTTTCTTGGAAACAGAAAGGACATGAACCGAATCTATCAGGCAATGGATGTGTTTGTTTTCCCATCTTTGTTTGAAGGTCTGGGTATTGTTGCAATCGAAGCGCAGGCGGCGGGTGTTCCTATTGTCTGCTCTGAAGGATTGCCGCCGGAAACGGATATTACACCAATCTACCGGAAACTACTGTTGAGTGATGGGGCAGAAAAGTGGGCGAATGCAGCACTTGAGATGGCACAGAATCCGAGTGCACATACAAACATGCAGAAATATGTCATTGATGCAGGATTCGATATGGACGCTACTGCAAAATATATGGAAAGTTATTATTTACGAAAATATAATTAAGCGAATGATGCTTAATTATATTATAGAGGTGAAAAATGTTTATTTCAGTGATAGTTCCAGTATATAACGTTGAAGAATATCTGGACAAATGTTTAGAAAGTTTGTTGAACCAGCATTATTCAGATATGGAGATTGTTGTTGTTGACGATAAGTCAACAGATGGCTCTTTGAATATTGCAAAAAAATATGAAAAATATACAAATGTAAAAGTAATCGCTAAGGAAAAGAATTCAGGTTTATCTGATACTAGAAATGTTGGCATAAAAGAATCATGTGGGCAATATATTATGTTTTTAGACTCGGATGATTATGTAGAAAATGGATGCATTGCTAAAATACAAGGTATAATTGAAAAGGAAAATAAACCTGATATTATATATTTTGGGTATTGTGAAGAATACGAAAGTACCGATAAACAATTAATAAAATATGGGTATGTGTCGGCTAAAAATTGTTCTTTTACAGGTGAGAAGTTTGCACTTGAGGAACTAAAGCAAAGGAATTTGTATGCGGCGGCTTGCTTCGGTGTGTACAAAAGAGCATTTATTGTAGAAAATCAATTATACTTTGAGTCAGGAATTCTACATGAAGACGAGCTTTGGACGCCACAAGTTATATTGAGAGCAAACAAAGTATATACATCAGATTATGTGTTTTACCATTATTTAAGAAGAAATGGATCTATTACAAGATCGGGAAACAAAACAAAACATGGGCAAGATATGCTCTGTATTTGTAAGAAATTAGATATATTAGCAAATGAAATTAAGAATCCAGAATTAAAAAAATACATGGATAATCACATTGCGATGCTTTATATGAAAGGTATGACAGAAGGAAGATTGTATCAAACGAATATGGAGATTGATCGGTTTTATCCATTGCGTAAGGTTTGTTTTAAAAAGGACAGAGCAAAAGCCATTCTGTTTGCATTTAGTTTAAGATTGTACTATAGGATTAATATAATGAAGATGCAAGGATAAGAGGATGAAGATTACATATAAAATCAATGTATATAACTTGTTGACATATTTGTTGGTATTTGCAATTATTAAACCATATTTTTTGCCTGCAGGACTAAGGCAGGCAAGTAAAATTATTATTCTCATAAGCGTTTTTTTGTTTACAATCTCAAGAGGAAAAAAAGAAAGAATTGTAAATTTGTCGTGGTTATTTTCTGGCTGTGTTTTGCTTTCAGCGGTTATGGCATATCTTAAAGGTGGATATCAGGACAATGACTTTTTGGATACACTTCTCTATGCCGTTACATTTTATGATATTTATTCGTTTATTGGACTTTGCAAGCAAAAGGATCGATTTAACGAGACAATAAAATGCTTATATAATATCATTGGACTATATTGTATATTGACAATTGTTTCAATATTATTGGTCGGTACAGTGAATAACAGCAATCAGGCTGCATATATCTTTGGAAATAAATTCACATCTTCATATTTATTTATATTTTTTGTTGCTTTATATGGTGCAACACATGAGATGATTTTATGGAAAAATAAAATTTGCTATATTGCTTTGTTTATAAGTTCAATTGCACTTACCTTATACATAGGTTGTGCTACGGCTACGGTAACTTTGGCAGTGCTGTTTATAGCAACAATAGTTCCATTTCAAAAAATCAGAATGTTGCTGTTAAATGAAAGATTTGCGGTAACAGCACTAATTATGTCTGCACTGGTTGCTTTGGTGATGGGACAAATTCTTAAAAATGAATTTGTAAATAATATTGTATTTGGATACTTCAACAAATCTTACACCGTGACTGGGCGTTTGGAAATATATAATGATTATTTGCTGAATATCATTAGAAGTAGATTCTGGTTTGGATATGGGTATAGCAATTCGATGATGAAGAATATGACAGGATTATATGCAAATGCACAGAATGGATTACTTGAAATCATGGTGAATATGGGATTTTTGAGTGTAGTTTCATTAATTGTTACTGTCTTCTGGAGCTTTAAAAATACTCTCAAGACAGATAAGTCTTTTTATATTTCAATTATTGTGTATGGAATGATTATTGCATCAATTTTTGAAGTGGCCTTGAACTGGTTTTTTTTCTTAGGTGTATGTCTAATTCGATGGAATTGCGATGCCGATGGTTCAATACGGTCGAGTGATTGAAGGAGAAATTAAATATGAAGGTATATATTTTATCAATGCAACAGGTTAACAATTACGGATCCGTCTTACAAGCGTATTCATTAAAAAAAATGATAGAAAGTCTAGGTAATGAGGTGAGGTTTCTTGCGATAGAAAAAGGAACGGATGATGCTCTAAGTATACAATGTGAAAAAAAGGATATTGACAAAAAAAATGATAGCTGGTTAGAAACACAATGGAATCGCGTTAAGGGCAAAATACTTGGAAGAAATTTGCGGAGAGTCTTTTATGAATTTAGAAATAGCACAGGTCTGAATAGCGTGAATGGCGATGAGCATTTTGATACATGCGTAATAGGAAGTGATGAGGTTTTCAACTGCTTACAAAAATCCAAATGGGGTTTTTCTTCGCAGCTATTTGGGAAAGTTGAAGCTGCTGAAAGGGTAATCACATATGCAGCAAGTTGCGGATCGACAAAAGTGGATGATTTGTCGGACGAATTGAGAGAAGCTATTAAAAGTGCGATGTCGAATTTGTCAGTTGTATCCGTGCGGGATAAAAACACTGCAGACTTTGTAGAGAAAATTTCCGAAAAAAAGCCTGTATATAATTTAGATCCGGTGGCGGTAGGAAACTTTGATGATGAAATCAGGAATGTTACAGTGAATTCTAAACTTCCTAAAAAATATTGCATTGTTTATTCTTATGCCGAGAGATTTAGTGACCCAGAGGAAATTAAGGCAATTTCTGAATACTGCAAGAAGTACAATTTGAAGATTGTGGCTCCGTTTGGAAGGCAGAAATGGATACCTTCGTATGAAACACTAACTCCGTTTGAGTTGTTGAAAGCTTTTCAGAACGCAGAATGTATTGTAACGGACACATTTCACGGAACACTGTTTGGTGCAAAATTTGGAAAGAGAATGGCGGTATTGATTCGAGAGAGTAACCAGAATAAATTGGAGGATTTAACGCAACGCCTTCAAATACAGAGTCATGTTATTACCGATATTTCTCAATTGGATACAGTGCTGAAAAAAGAGCTGGATAAGAAAAAAATCGGTGAGATACTGGGTTTGGAAAGAGAAAAGTCATTGAAGTATTTGAAAGAAAACTTATAAATGGGTGACGAAGATGGAAAAAATAAATAAGATTTATAGAAGAATTCTTCGTATGCATATGGATAAAGAGTATCGAAGAAAAATAAAAAACAAGGATTGTTCGATTATTTCAATGAACTGCGTGGGGGGGGGTGGTGAGTCATGAATTGGGATTACGATTCAACTCACCAACTGTAAATCTTTGGTTTACTCCAAAGGAATTCATCAAATTTTTGAGTCAACTGGAGCATTATTTATATGATTGCAAAATCGAAATGGATGAGAAAAACAGTGAAAAATACGGTTATCCGGTTGGAAAGCTAGAAGATATCCATGTCTATTTTACACATTACGAAACGTTTGAACAGGCAAAACAGAAATGGAGCGAACGTTTGAAGCGGCTGAATATGGACAATCTTTATATTATTATGGTGCAAAAAGATGGATGTACGGAACAGGATATTTGTTCATTCGATAGTTTGAAATTTAAACATAAAGTCATTTTTACGGTAAAAGAATATCCACAGTATCGTTCGGCGTATTATATTCCGAAAAGCGAAGTAGATATACAAAATGTAAAAAATCTTTGTGATTATCAAAGTAGATTTACTGGAAAACGTTGGCTTGATGAATTTGATTGGATTTCATTTTTGAATGAAAGATGACTATAAAAATAATCAAGGAGCAAGCGGTAGAGAATGGGAAATAGCAGAAACAGTTATTTGATAAAAAACACTATTATATTTACCTTGGGAAATCTAGGATCAAAACTTATTTCGTTTTTTTTGATTCCGTTATATACAAATGCACTTACAACTGCTGAATATGGAGTCGTTGATTTGGTTGCGACAGTTGGAACAGTTGCGGTTCCAATTCTTACTCTAAATATCTGTGAGTCTGTTATGAGATTCGCATTGGATAAGGATGCTAATACCAGAAAAATCACCCAAATAGGGACGAGAATATTATTAATCGGAATGATGGTTGGGTTATTGATTTTTCCAATATGTCGTTCTTTTGATAAGATTTCTGAATATGCCGTGTTTGTTTATTTCTATGTCGTTTCTTTGGCAGCAAGTCAGCTTTATTTGTGCGATTTGCGCGGGAAAGAACTATTGATTTATTACTCGATAGGAAATGTTCTACATACTTTTTTTATTGCGGTGTTAAATATTCTGTTCCTCTTGGTCTTTAAAGAAGGTATTGATGGGTATTTGAAAGCGTACATTGTAGCAAATACACTCACTGCCATATATGCAATTATTGTAGGAAAAGGATATAAATCATTCTCGTTTTCAAGGATTGATAGAAATCTACTGATCAAGATGGCGAGATATTCCGTGGTATTAATTCCGAATTCATTTATGTGGTGGATTATGAATTCCTCGGATCGCATTATGGTGTCTAGCATGATAAGTGTGGCCGCCAATGGAATTTACGCCGTTTCATATAAGTTCCCTACGCTAGTTTCTACATTGACAACAATATTCAATCAAGCATGGAGTTATTCTGCAATTCGTGAAGAAGGAACAGAAGATGAAAGCGAATATAATAATAAAATATTTAGAGTTCTAATTGGAATTGTTATGTTGATTGGAATAGGTTTGTTAACATTTATGAAACCGTTTTTAAGTGTGTATGTGGGAAAAGAGTATTATTCTGCATGGAAATATACGCCGTTTTTGACAGTCGGATGCGTATATTTGACAATGGCTAGTTTTATGGCTACAAGCTATACGGTTCACAAAGATAGTTTTGGCTATCTTTTTTCTGGTACTTTTGGAGCGATATTTAATATTGCAATGAATTTTATATTAATTCCACAAGTAGGCGTTTATGGTGCTGCAATTGCTACGTGCATTAGTTATATACTTGTATTTGTCTTTCGACTTTTTCATACAAGAAAATATATTCAATATAATATAAATAATAAAGAATTTATAGTGGGAAGTACGGCTTTAGTGTTGTCTGCGGGCTTGATGTTCATTGATAATAGGTTCGGTTTTTTACTACAATGCGTCATTCTAGCCGTTACTATATATTTATTTTCAGATATCTGGCTCCCCATAGTGAGAAAAATACTAAAATTAAAAGGAAGACGATGATATGATTACAGTATGTGAAAAAGGTAAGTGTACAGGGTGTATGGAGTGTATTGATGTTTGCCCTAAAAAAGCTATAAAAGTAATTGATTCGTGGATGGAATATAATGCAGTAATTGATTCTGAGAAATGTATTCAATGTAATGCATGCCATAGTGCATGCCAAAACAACGCCGAACAAGTGCTAACTAAACCGATTTATTGGAAACAGGGATGGGCGCAAGATGATTGCGTTCGTATGCGTTCTTCATCTGGAGGAGTTGCAACAGCAGTAGAACGAGCCTTCATAAAAAATGGAGGGATTGTTTGTAGCTGCACATTTAGTTTTGGGAAGTTTGAGTTTGATTTTGTTGAGACAGAAGATGAAGTGTGTAAATTTACAGGTTCAAAATATGTGAAAAGTAATCCTGAGGGAGTATATAAGAAAATTTTAGAAAAACTCAAATTGGGAAGAAAGGTGCTTTTTATTGGGTTGCCATGTCAGGTTTCAGCGGTCAGGCATTATACAAAGAATCATCAAAATTTGTATACCGCTGATTTAATTTGCCATGGAACACCTTCACCACAAATTTTGGACAGCTTTTTGTTTGATTATGGGATTCGATTAACAGAAGTTCAAAGCATTAGATTTCGGGAGAAAAATAATTTTAAATTGGAACAGAATGGAAAGCGTTTTGCGGTTCCGATAACAACCGATAATTATTTGATGACGTTTTTGAACTCGACAACATACACGGAGAATTGTTATCAATGTCAATATGCCAAGATTGAAAGGCCCGGTGATATTACCCTGGGGGATTCATGGGGAAGTGAACTTGAAAAAAGCATCCAAGATAAGGGTATTTCTTTAGTGCTTTGCCAAAATGAAAAGGGAAAAGAACTTATAGATCAAGCAGATTTAACTCTTGTAGATGTTGATTTGAAAAAAGCGATAGAAAGCAATCATCAATTATATCAGCCCTCTCAGAAGCCTAAGCAACGGGAAGTGTTTTTTAAGGAATTGAAAAAGGGGTATGGATTTAAGAAAGCAGTAAAAAGATGTTACCCTAAGAAGTACCTGAAAAATATCGTAAAGACCGTGTTATATAATATGAAATTTATAGGGGGGGGCAGAACCGCTATCAAGTAATAGTTGTTATGGCTACAAAGGGCAGGTTGAAATAAATATTTCGAACGCTTGCAAAAATTATACTCAACTGGTTTATGAAAAGCCAGAGAAAACAGGATGTACATTTTCTGTCGTTAAAAATCCTTTTTGGGAGATGGTTTGCGACGGCTTCACTATAAAATGTCTTAATCTTCATAAACTAAAATACGCGATTTGTGAAAGTAGAATCCGATTGGTTTGTTAGGATTTTATGGTTTGCAAATATATCTTATGAAGAAAGAGGCATAATATGAAAAAAGTAGTGAGCGTTATTATACCTGTGTATAACGTAGAAGAATTTATTTTTAGAACAGTGGAATCGGTAATGAACCAGGACTATAAGAATATAGAAATTATTTTGGTCGATGATGGTTCACCAGATAATTCAGCAAGAATAATTGACGAACTGGCGAAGAAAGACGATAGAATTACCTGTGTACATAAAGAAAATGGTGGCGTTTCGTCCTTTACTTGGGCGATATTTTTGTTGCGGTTTGGAATAAGATTTATAGCATGCAGTTTCTAAAAAAAAATAATATTCTTTTTGATGAAAAAATTTGGTACGGTGAAGGAATGCTGTTTAATATTGACTGTCTTCAATTTGTAGATAGTATTGCCGTTGGAGAAAAAAGTGTTTATCATCAGGTAAGTAATCCAAATTCAGCGATGCGAAAATTTAATGTTGATAGCAACCTTTGTGGAATCAGATCATTGGAAATTCAAAAGAAACATTGGAGAAAATCAAATCCGGCAATAGTAGATGCTTGGAATTATCATAGGAGAGCATTCAATTTATCAATTGTGAGAGGACTTTTAAAGAGCGATATAGAGCAGGAATATCAGGAATTGTACGACTCCTGTATGAATAACTTGAAAAAGCAACTTTGGATTAGTTTAAAAGTGCCGATTCCATTAAGAGAAAAGTTATCATATATTGCATGGGCGATAATTCCGAGCTTTATGTCAAAACGCTGTAAAAATAAAGTTAGAATTAAAATAGGGAAGAAGTAAAAATGTCAAAATACTTTGGAACGGACGGTTTTCGTGGTGAAGCCGGAATTACATTAACAGCAGACCATGCCTACAAAGTAGGGCGTTTTCTGGGCTGGTATTATAATGCGTTGCGTGAGCACAATGGTGACACAGATCCTGCTCGTATCGTCATTGGTAAGGATACGCGCCGCAGCTCATATATGTTTGAATATAGTCTGGTGGCTGGCCTGACGGTTTCCGGTGCAGATGCTTATCTGCTGCATGTTACGACTACCCAGTCCGTGGCCTACATTGCCCGCGTGGATGACTTCGACTGTGGCATTATGATTTCCGCAAGCCACAACCCCTACTATGACAACGGAATCAAACTGATAGACTGTTACGGTGAAAAAATGCACGAGGAAACGTTGCTGCTAGTGGAGGATTATATTGACGGAAAGCTCCATGTCTTTGATAAGGACTGGCCGGAATTGCCATTTGCTCATCGTGAGCATATTGGCTGTACTGTGGATTACATCTCCGGCCGTAACCGTTATATGGGTTATCTGATTAGCCTTGGTATCTATTCCTTCAAGGGTGAGAAGGTTGGCTTGGACTGTGCCAATGGTTCCAGCTGGAATATCGCTAAGAGCGTTTTCGATGCTCTGGGTGCTGATACCTGCGTCATCAACAATAAGCCGAATGGCACGAACATCAACAACAACGCTGATTCAACTCATATCGAGGGTCTGCAGAAGTTCGTAGTGGAGAAGGACTTGGATGTTGGCTTTGCCTATGATGGTGATGCTGATCGATGTTTGTGTGTGGACGAGAAGGGCAATGTTATCACCGGCGACCACATACTGTACATCTACGGCTGCTATATGAAAGAACGTGGTAAGCTGTTAAATAATACCGTTGTCACCACGGTTATGTCCAACTTTGGCCTCTACAAAGCTTTTGATGAGAAGGGTATCGGCTACGCTAAGACTGCTGTGGGTGACAAGTATGTTTACGAGTATATGGCAAAGAACGGTTGCCGTATTGGTGATGAGCAGAGCGGCCATATCATCTTCTCTAAGTACGCAAGCACTGGTGACGGTATTCTGACTAGCTAGAAGATGATGGAAGTCATGTTGCAAAGAAGAAGCCAATGAGCGAACTGGCAGCACCGTTGAAGATCTATCCGCAGGTGCTGGAAAATGTCCGCGTTACGGATAAAAAGGCCGCACAGAACGACCTGGCAGTGCAGGCAGCAGTCAATGCTGTGGCAGAAGCACTGGGTGATACCGGCCGCATTCTGGTGCGCGAGTCCGGCACCGAGCCGCTGGTCCGCGTGATGGTGGAAGCACTTGACCATAATACTTGCCAGAAGTATGTTGACGAAGTGGTCAACGTGATTTGCGAAAAGGGATATAAAGCGTAAAGTCAATGACGACTCTGGCAATTACCCGGAATCGTTTTGCATAAAAGAAAAAGTATAATAGATTAAATAACAGGAGCGATAAACCTATGTGTGGAATCGTTGGTTTTACAGGAAATCGACAGGCAGCACCGATCCTGCTGGACGGTCTGTCAAAACTGGAATATAGAGGATATGACTCGGCTGGACTGGCTGTCCGTGACGGAGAAAATCTGGCACAGGTCGTGAAAGCGAAGGGGCGCCTGTCCAATCTGATTGAGAAAACAGATGGCGGCAAGGCATTGAAAGGAACCTGTGGTATTGGTCATACTCGTTGGGCAACCCACGGTGAGCCGAGCCAAACCAATGCACATCCGCATGTTTCGGGTAACTGTACCCGTTCTGCTTCCGGCACAGTGGAGTCTGAGGTAGTTGGCGTACATAACGGCATCATCGAGAACTATACCGAACTGAAAGAAAAGCTGCTGAAGCACGGTTATACATTCTATAGTCAGACGGATACGGAAGTGGTCATCAAGCTGGTGGACTACTATTATAAAAAGTACAACCTCGGTCCTATTGATGCCATCGCTAAGACGATGGTGCGTGTCCGTGGTTCCTATGCTCTTGAGCTGATGTTCCGGGATTATCCGGGCGAGATCTGGGTGGCACGTAAGGATAGCCCGATGATCATCGGCATTGCGGATGGTGAGACCTATGTGGCTTCGGATGTCCCGGCAATTCTGAAATACACTCGCAACGTGTATTACA
>ERZ773239.889-NODE-889-length-26888-cov-11.586144_pt1 | contig 26888 bp, 36 predicted proteins | sample MGYA00580521_ERZ773239 | MGnify/ENA primary metagenome ERZ773239 (study PRJEB29015, sample SAMEA2737801) | human gut metagenome | biome: human gut; feature: human-associated habitat; material: faeces | place: China | collected 2012 ... | reverse complement strand
GAGCTGATGTGCGATCTCTTCGAGGGCTTCTTTCATTTCTGCTCCTTTCGGCGTGTAATATCTATCTCGCTTGCATAACTTATGTATTTTTGATACAATAGTTTATGTCAACAGGAAAGGAGGTGAGCATGAAATGGACGGACATCGTAAGCGCCATCAGCTCGGTGGTAGGCAATATCCTCGCGCTGGTGGCGCTGGTCATCTCGCTCAGGAAACCACCTAAGCACGGCAGATGACAAGAGGGTTCCGAGCACTCCACTTGCCCGGAACCCTCCGGTTCCATCCTATTTCATGGTCCATCATGAAGACAAGCACGACATTCGCCATATGCGGCATCGTATGCGGCCTGACGGCAGTTTCGCTCGGCTTCGCCGGAAAGCCATGGCAGGCCGGACTGTTCGGACTCGCGGCGGGCATCTGGAACATCGCCACGCTCATCATGGAAAGGAGGGGCGGCGATGACGACTGAGTATCTCGGCATCAAGCAGGTCGCCGAATACCTCGGCGTCGCGAACGCAGCAGTCTACGACCTGCCGGAGCCGGACGTGCGCATCGGCCGCACACGCGGCTGGCGCCCCGAAACCATCGACCGGTGGAACGCGCAACGTCCCGGCAGAGGCGTCGGCGGCGGCAGGCCACGCAAGCAAAACGACAAATAAACAAATGGCCCGGAAGCAATTCCGGGCCATTTGTTTTCATGGGTGACTCCGAAGAGATTCAACTTCATCTCACGCCGACGGAGAAATCATCAATGTTCTCGATGATGCCGTCGATATATCGTTCGCGGTCTTCTTTCTCACTTTTACCAAATATCTTAAACATGCCAGCCAATATGCATGACACCACGCCGATAGCCAAAATCAACCAGTTGCCGTGACCTTCGGGAGAACTAGAGTCCACCACGAATTGGATTATCATCGGGATTCCGATACCGATTGCGCACCAAAAAGCGTTGTCTAATTTACCATTGCCATCCGGAATTCGTCTGATATCCCTTTTCAGATGCTTGAGGTCGGTCGTACGCACCGGTATCGCCTCCTCCTTTGGCATCTTAACGCCACTACTGGGGATTGTTTCATACACCGGAGTCCTTAAACATTCGGATTTGCACGCCTGCTCTTGCGCACCTCCTGCCGCCGTCTTATAGCGGCAGGCATCTGATAGACATAATTCAAAAACGTTGCAAGAAATCCGAGCATATCATCAGCATCCTCCTCACTGACAGGTTCAGTGAAATCGCCGTGAGCCATGTCATTGCCGAGATAACGTATCTCATGCGCCTCATCTTTAATCTGCTCGCTGATCACGCCATTGGCTGCCAGCTCATCAATTTTCGAAGCGAGATTGCCTTTCGTCACTTTCTTGTCTTTGGCCGTCGCTTCAAGTACGCTGCGGGCCATAAGGATCGCAGCTCGATAGGAACGAATACTAAAGCAGGCATATGCCTCGCTAGCAGCATCTGCGATATGTTGCGGCACGTCTTCGAACTCCTTTCCTAAAGGCTCATCTGGGAGCCAAACGAACGGTTGGCTCCTGTCGTTCTTAGAAAATACCGAATTCGCATCGAAACAATCAAAGCCATCGTCTGCATACGCAGCCATTAATGCGATATTCGGATATCCGCAAGAATCACATTTGAAGAAAGCGGCAAAAATCGAATCCTTATCGGTTTGATATGAGTCGCCCATTCTGGTCATGTGCGCAACTTGATGACAGTGCCAGCAGGTTCTTGAAGCCATGCCATTGATTCTACACTTAAGTGCCTTCGGCGGGAGTCGAACCCGCGTCCACTCGCGGCCACAAGGAAGAGAATCCAGTAAAGACTCGCGGCCGGTACGATCTGCCACTGATTCCTACGAAGGCATGGACAGGCGGTTTGAGCATCACCGCATCACGTAAGCGCGGGATTGGCTTGCCTGCCGCTGTTGGTGTATGCCCACTCTGACGTGGGTGGGCGGAGCGTGTCCGATATGCCGTTCGGGCAGGACGGTGTTACGTAGCCCAAGGAGTTAGGAGAATCCAAGGTGGATATGAAAAGGGTTCAAACCAAGTCACCTCGGTTTGAACCCTCTAATCCACTGACAATTATGCCTTGCACTTCGAGAAACGTCAAATCGAGTCGCGTCGGGAAAGCTGCCCGTGCACGTCGGCGAGACGGTAGATCGGCTGTCCCTTCCCGTTCTTGCCGGCTGGTTGAATCCTGCCGCGACTGCGCCACGAGTAGATCGTGTTCACGCCGCATTGGAACCCGCATTCGCGCAGGAGTTCGGCGCATTCCCCTGCCGTGAACGCTTTGCCGGATGCGATGCACTCCTTCAGGAAGCCGAGCCGCACGTCCACCACACGGTAAGTGCCGCCGCATACGGGGCAGGTGACCTCGACCGCGTCGATGGGCGCCGACAGTTCGACACCGCACAATGGGTTCGGGCATCTGCCGATGCCGTGCTTGGAAGGCGGCACGTCGATGATGGACAAGGTCTTGCGCGCCAATGATTGCCAGTCGTGCCAGATGATGTCGATGTCCGGAAGCCGGTTCAACCGTGGACATGCGGCGCAGACGCTCAAACATTCCAGCAGGGACGGGTGGATCCGGCCGTTCGCCCATGGCATCGCCGATGGCGCGTACAGTCTGCGCCACAATGCGACCGCCATGTCCCCGACCTCCTGCATGTGGTCGAGCACCGGCAATCGGATTGGCGTCGGCGCGGCTGGAAGGTTGACGCGTCCAGGCTGGCGGCCTCCGTAGTGCGCGGTCGAGTCCAGGAACTCATGCAACGAATCCAACCATGATGGATATTCCCGCAGCCAGCCGCGCATCAGCCCACCGCATTTCGCGCACATGGTGTCGCCGACAGCGCATCCGCCGCCGCAGACGAGGCACACGCCGGCGAGCGCTGGTGTTGTTTGGCTGGTGTTTGTTGTGGTGTTGGTGGTGGTTGGTTGGGATTCGTTGTTTTGTTCGTTCATTTGGTCGATTCCCTCCGGCGTGATAGTCTGGTTTGTGGTAATGCCAGAGCCCGGCCGGAAGGTCGGGTTCTTTGTTTATTCGGTGACGGAGTCCTGTTCTTCAAGGTCGACGTGTTCGATCTTGGCTCTATGGCGGAGCAGACCGGCGTATTCATCCATGACGTCAAGCTGCCTGCTCAACAGACCGATCGGACAGACGGGCTCGAAGTCAAGCGTGCCATCCGCATACCGCAGCAGCATGCCCCTGAGCCTGCCGGCACGAGCGGTCAACTCACGGTATTCGACGCGCATCCGCTCCCCGTAATCGGATCCGTCGGCGCTCGCGGGTTGCGCTTGGTCGGCGGTGGCGAGCACTTCGATGGCTTGGCGCAGGTATCCGTCGTGAATCCAGTCGGCCGCATGCTCCCATTCGTCGTGGATGTGTTTCGGATCGTCCTTGCGGAGTGCAAATTTGAGTCCGAACAGGCGTTCGGCGACGGCTTCGGTGCGCGCGTCGATCGGCGGCAGTGGCGGTTCGAGTGTTTCTTCGCTCATTTCGATTCCTTTCTCTGTTGATTGTGCATGGTCTTCCGGGTCTTGTGTCGCAGCAGCCACACCACCCATCCGGGCGGTTCGGTCCAGATGGTCAGATGCGAGGACGCGGCGTACAGCTTCCACCACCTGCCGCAGATGACGCAATGCTCTATCCTGCGCAGGCTGACCTCGTATTGCGCCGGACCGATGCCATTGCTCGCGCAAATGAATATCCCGACCGCGCTCCGGCACGCATGCGGCGAGCGCCGTTTGTTACGACTGATGCTGTTCATCATTCCGCCTCCTTCTCAAGGATGTAGACGATTGTCGGCGGGAATGGTGGCTCATAGCATATGTTCGGCTCCACCTTGTACTCGCCTTTGCCGCCGAGTCCCGGCAACACGTCGGTGCGCATCACGCTCCATCCGTCGGAAAGCAGACCGGCGAGCGCTTCCGTATTCTGCAGCTTCAGCGTGTACACGTCTCTGCTTGCCGCGTACATAACCGGCACTACCTTAAATTTCCTACTCACCGCTCCGTCTCCTTCTGCTCGTCCAACCACTTCTCAAAAAGCCGGTAAATGTCCAGCGAGATGGTCCTCACCGGCTGGAACTTCAGCCGTCGCATGCAGTCGGCGCACACCTCGGTGACTGTCTTCGCCTGACCGCCATAGATGAGGCCCACGGAATAGACGGGACTCGAGCACCACCGGCCGCACAAGTCGCAGGTGTGTATGTCCATCGTGACCAACTCGTCACGCTGCGGCAGGAACGGATTCTCCGCATCCCTTTCCTCCACGGCATCGGCGAGCGCCTTGCTGATCTCATCCTTGGCGGCGAGATAGGCGTGGTATCGAATCGACGAGCTTTCCTCGAGGAGCTTATTGCCATAACGCTGTCCGGCGCGCACGGCCTCGAGCTCCTGGTCGACGAGCTTGCCGAGTACGCCGATGGCGATGTCTGCTTCACTGTCTTTCATTGTTGTTCCTTTTCCTTGTCGTGTTCCGCCGACCATCTGAGCAGGGCGTTGACGGCGATTTCGCACGCCTGCCGTTCCTCGTCGTCCTCTGGTGCGATACATACGGCGGCGCATTGCGACCAGATTTTCACTGTGGCTCCTTGTCTGCGCCGCTCACATGGCTCCAGTCGCATGACAGGCCGGCCGCCTCGTAGCCCGAGTAAACGACGCAGTCCACTTGCCTCGTGTCGGACAGTGTGACGATGCATTCCTTGATGCCGTCGCCGGACCTTTTGGAGCATGTGGTGCCGGTGGCGGCGATGGCGTGGGCCGGGGCCGACGTTTTGGACGCACTGCCGCATCCCGCGAGCGCGGTGCAGAGGGTGAGTGTGATGGCGGTGAGTGTGGCGCAGATGGTGTTTCTCATTGGTTTCATTCCTTTCCGTAGATGGCGAGGCTTCGTATGCCGGCGCTCATGCTGTTGGAACATGTGTTCGGATCGTGGGAGATGATGTCGTTTCCGATGCCCTGGAAGCGGAGGCTGGCGGTGCCGTCCGGATGTCGGATGAGTTCGAGCCGGCCGTCGATGATGACGTCCTGGTCGGTTTGGGCGATGCAGCGGCGGCCGATCAGGATGGCCGGGTCGGCCGACCGCCATTTATGTAGCGGGACGTTGACGCTCACCGCGGCTCCTCGCCTTCGTTTTCGCCCCTGGCGTCCTTTTCGGCAGCGTCGTAGCCTTCGTCGTACACGTCGTCGAGCAGCGTCTGGAACTCGGGAGAGTCGAAGAACGTGCTGATGGCGTCCTTGGCCACGCGCCTCCATGGCTCCTTGCCCTCCATGGGCATCTCGTTCCATGGGCGTGGATGGCGGGCCCCGTTGCTATACCAGCGCAGGTAGATGGCCTCGGCCACCTTGTTCTGCGTCTCCAGACCGATCGGAATGGTCTCCTGGTCTGCCATGATGGCTCCTTTCAGTATGTTTCCGGCGCGGTGCGGTCTGCAATGATGTAGGCGGCGAGCGCGACGCATAGGGTGAGGATGATGAGCATGGCGTGCAGGGCGAGCCATTGGATGGGGATCCAGTGGTGGAGGCCGATGCCGATGATCGGCCGGATGATGGCGTGCGGCACGAGCAGCAGCGCGGTGAGGGAGAACAGCGTGGCGAACCAGTCGCCGACGCGGTTGGAGATGCGGTTGATGGTCTGTTTCATTCCGATGTTCCTTTCATAGTTGGTTTGGTACGGTTCATGGCCTGTTGGCCATCCAGCCGATCAGGATGGCGGCGCATAGGAGGATCACTGCCGAGATGCTCATCGCCTTGCTGCTTCCGTGGCGACGTATCGGACCGGATGATCGGAGAGGTGGCGGATGATGTGCGTGTATTGGCGGATGTCACGGTCGAGGCATGTGCTGGTGCGGTGGGCGCTGGATGCGGGCGTCTCCTCCTCCGGTTTCACATCCCAGCCGGCGGCTTCGAGACTGTCGCGGAGGGTGGCCATGTCGATGCGGTGGTAGTGCAGCGGGAGGTTCGGGCAGAGTCGGCCGATGAAGTCGAGGTCGAACTGCGGGTTGCTGCCTGCCGGATGGAGGGTGAACGATTGCGCGAGGCTGTCGACGTATTCCTCGAGCGCGTTCGCCGTCGCCTTTTCCGTATACCCGCCGTCGAGAGCGCCTTCGAGCAGTCCGTTGGCGCAGTGCATGCGCCACGCCTCGAGGTTCTCATCCGTAACGGATGCCTTGCGGCCTTTCAGTCCGATGACGCGGCGGAAACCTCCGACGCACCGCACGCCTCTCATGTCGGTGCAACGCATTTCCACCTCGAGGATCCTGTCACGGTCCGGGTCGAGCCCCGTGGTCTCCACGTCCATCCACAGCAGCATGTCCTCTTTGGCTTTTTCCTCGCTCATCATTGGTTTCCTTTCGTTCGGAGGAGAATGATTTCGGTCTGCGTGAGCGGTGTCGCGGTCCCGTCCATGTTCAGCCGCAGCCACCGGCTCTCCCAGTCGAACACCGGCACATCACGCGGATCCGCGCCGAACGGCACGATTAATCCCAGCCGCTCCGCCTCGGCCACATGCTGGTGGACCCACCCATGGCAGCCGGTCGTGCCCGAACCGCACAGCTCGACAATGTTGGCCGGACTGTGCCTCACATCCGGATCCGCCGCCCGCCGCAGTTGACGGTGATGGCCACTGCGTCCTGGCCAGCATGACGGGTCATGGATGTTCGTCCCGCAACGCAGGCAATGCCATCCCTGCCGTTCCAAGGCGGCACGCTTCGAATCATCGAACTCACTCACAACGCACCCCCTCCTGCATCAGACCGTCGACCAGCACCAAACACGAAGTGCAATTGGCCCTCAGCCCGGCCGCCATCGCCACGATGCCGTCATCCGCCCTGCCACCCATCCGCCCTGCCACCGGCGAGCGCTCGCAGTTCGATTGTGCTGGCGGTCTGGGCGGTGTCGGTGAGGAGTTGGGCGAGTCTTTCGAGTTGTTTCCTGGTCATTGGTTGTTCTCCTCGTCTTGGTCGGCTTCGCTGATGGCGGCGATGAGCTGGTCGAGGTGGCTGGTTTCGTCGTCGGCGGGCGTGTAGCCGAGGTCTTGGAGGATCTGGTAGTAGCCGGGGATGCGTCTGCTGGTGTCGTTGACGGTGGTCCAGTCGGTCGGGTCGATGAACCATTCGAAACGTGCGGCGAGGATTTGCACCGCCCAGACCGCCCAGTCGGGTTCGTCGAGGTGGTAGCGGAGTTCGGCGAGCGCCCGTTCCGGTTCGATGCCGCTGATGGTGGTGAATTGTTCGACGCCGCATGCGGCGTCGTTCCATGTGCTCAGCGCCTGCGTGTAGCCCTGCGGGATCGGGTCGATGATCTGCAGGAGTCCGAGCCGGGCCGTGGTTTCGACGAGCTTGTCGCGTTTGATGGCGTGGAGATGGCCGTGGAGCCATGTCATGCGCTTGTCTGCTGATGCGGCGGCGTATTCCTCGAGCGCGTGCCGGCGGGCGTCGCGTTCGGCTTGTTCGGCGGCTCGTCGGGCTTCCTTTTCGGCGTCGGCGGTCTTGTCGCGGCGTGTCCAGAGGTAGACCTGCTGCGAGACCGTGTGGATGGATACGGCGGCCGGGTTCTGTTCGCGGATCTTCTCGATGGTTTCCTCGGGGGTGCCGGTGGATGGGAACATGCAGCCGAGGTAGCGCCATTCCGGGTCGCTGTAGGGCTTTTCGGGGTCGGGGATGAGGTTGATGCCGTTGTCGGGCTCCACGAGGAGCGCGGCGGCCGATTCGATCCATTGCCGGTCGCGGTCGTCGCGTTCGATGTTGCGGAGGATGTAGTCGAAGTTCGAGGTGCCGGCCGCCTGCGCGAGCTTCTTCTGCCTGCCCGGCTGGCCGTCGTATCGCGCGATGGCCACGAGCTGGCCGATGGTGAGCTGGCTGAAATCGTCGCGGGTCGCTCTGACCTCGGTCTTGATGCTGGCGGCCTTGGCGCGGTCACGCACGTAGTCGGCGCTTCGGCCGAGCCTGTGCGCGACGTTGGCGGTGGTGGCTCCGAGGTCGAGCATGCCCTGGATGGCGTCGGCCTCCTCCAACACGGTGAGCTGTTCACGCTGGCAGTTCTCGGTGACCATGGCCTCCAACTGCTGCAACGGGTCTAAGTCAAGCACGAAACACGGCACGGCTCCGGTGCCGGCCTGCTTGCATGCGGCGAGACGACGATGGCCGGCGATGACACGATAGCGCTCGCCGTTGGGTACGACGGAGAGCGGCGAGAGCAGGCCGTTGGCTTTGATGCTGGCCGCGAGGTCGGTCACGTCGCCGATTTGCTTTCGTGGATTGTCCGGGTGGGGGTCGATGAGGCTGGTGTTGATGAGCTTGATTTCGTTGCTTTGGTAGTTGTTCATTGCTTCTCCTTGCTGGTTTCTTGTCGGTTGTTGAGTTCGTCTGCGCATGCCTGGCATGCCTTCCACCATTCGCTTGGGTTGCCGTTGCGGAGGCTTCCGGTGTGGTCGTATTCGTCCTCATGCGGATCCATGAGCTGGTGGACGTGTTCGCAGTTCCAGGTGTGCTTGTGGATTGGCGGCGGCGAGATTGGCTCGGGTGCCCAGGTTTCCCATTGGTCGCGGAGCCATGTGTTGAGCCGTGGGATGTGGCCGGTGCGGATCTGGCCGTCGTTGACGGCGTGCTTGTAGCGGCGGAGCGCGGTTTGGAGTCGGCCGAGTTCGACGGGGTTTCCGGCGATGGCCGCGTACAGGGCTCTGGCTTCGATTTCGGTCTTGCGGCCTTTCGCGCCGACGGATCCGGGATAGGCTTCGGCGAAATGGTCGAAGCCGGATTCCGGCGTGGCGGTTTGCTTCGGTTTGCCGGCGGGAGGGGTCGGAGAGGGTATATCGGTATAGGTATCGGTTTTATGCCATGTTTTTGCTTGGCTGTCCCCTAGCAACTTGCTAGACGTTTCGCTACCTGTCTCGCTACTGTTTTGCTCTCCGTTCGCTTGGCTGTTTGCTAGCAAGTTGCTAGACGGTTGCTTGGCCTTTTGGTTGGCGGCCTTACGCCGTCCGCCCTTGCTTCCGGCTTTGCGCCGGGCCTCGCGCTGTTCCTCGGTGAGCGTCTTGGGTTCCTTGCAGATGCCTTCGGCGTAGACTGGCCTCCAGCCGCCGCCGCGCTCCTCCATGAGCCCCATGTCGATGAGCTGCTGGAGTTGTTTCATGGTGCCGCCGGCGTCCTTGAGGTCGAGCTTGTCGAAGTATCCTGGATACGCGGCCGGGTCCTTGGCCTGCATCGAGATGCCCTTGGAGTGGATGACGCAGAGTTTGACCCACAGTCCCACGGTGGCGAGAGGCAGGCGGCGGATGCGCCTGTCGTCGGCCATCTGGTCGTCGATGATGAACCACATCTCTTCTTCTCCTTCCTGTGGTTCAGTCGATCTCGCCGGTGTCCGGATCGACGGTCGCCTCCACGTCGCCGTCGTCCATGTCGAGGCTGCGGCGCAGGTCGTCGATGAGGATCATCTGCCGTGACGTGGCGGGCTTCGCGCACATGTTCTCCATGGCCAGTCCCGCGTCGAGGATGCGCTGCGCGAGGTCTGCGCAGTCGTACACGGCTTCGGTGATGGCGTGGATGCCGCCCCACTTGTCGATGTGCTCCTTCTTGGTGCGGGTGTCCATGACGGTGCGGCATGCCTTGAGCACGACGGCCGCGGCTTTGGTGACCTGCTGGGTCTTGCCGATGAGGTCGATGAGCGTGTCGGGCGTGGCTTCCTGCGGGATGAGCGCCTGTTGTTCGCTGGCTTTCATTGCTTCCTCCTTTAGAATTCCGGTTCCTGATCCGGTTTGCCGAAGTCCCCAAATGACGATTGGTCGGACGCCGGAGCGCCCCACGGATCATCGGCAGATGCGGCCGGTTGCGTGGACTGGGCCGGCTGTTGGCTCCAGCCGCCCGCTCCGGTGTTGACGGTCGGCGTTTGCGCGGCGGGATTGCCGTAGACGGGACCGCCCTGGCGGCTGATGCGGGCGACCTGCGCCGTCGCGTACCGCAGCGATGGCCCGATTTCGTCGACCTGCAGCTCCACGACGGTCCGATTGGTGCCGTCCTGCGCCTGATACGAGTGCTGCTTGAGCCTGCCTTGGGCGATGACGCGCATGCCCTTGGCCAATGACCGCACGCAATGCTGGGCGAGGTCGTTCCATGCCGAACAGCGCATGAACAACGCCGGCCCATCCTCGTACTGGCCGGTCTGCTTGTTGTATACGCGCGCGGTGTTTGCGATGGTGAAGCTGGCGATCTGCGAGCCCTGGCCGGTGGTCCTCAGTTCCGGATCCGCGGTGAGGTTGCCGACGATGGTGATGACGGTCTCCCCTATGGCCATGTCAGGCTCCCTTCACGTATCCGTCGGGCTCGGGGCCGAGCTGGCTGGGATCCTTGGCTTTCCACGCGCATTTCGCGCGCAGGCATCCGGCCTCGCGGTCGATGACGATCTCGCCGAAGCGCGCCGGCGCGACCATGGTGAGGTTCCAGCCACGGTCGCGGTTGAGCGCGCTGATGGTCTCGTACAGTTCGCCGATCAGCTCGGCGGACGTCATGCCGACGCTGGCGGGTGTGAGCGGCCATTCGAACCACTTCTCGCCTTCCGGTCTGCTTGGTGTTTTGCTTGGCAACGTTTGCCTCCTTTGGATTGATGTCGTGCCGGGGCGTGGGGTCGAACCACGCATCCGTTCGCCGGCGTCCTATCGCCGATCCATGGCGCCCGCATCCGTTCGCGGGCCCCGGCGAGGGCCGGGCGGGAGGAGAAGAGAGAAGATGACCCGTCCGGCTGGTTTTAACGTCTTTTCCTTGACGCGCGGGCGGTTCCGGCATGGCCGCGCATGACGAACCACGTCCATGCCGTAATGTGTGCTGGACCGTCCAAGTCCTTTACTGCCGTTGCTCGTCCAGCCATCGCATGAAGCGGGGGTCGGAGCACAGGCGACGCATGATGACAGCCGCGGGGATGAGCACCGCGAACGGCGCGGCGATGAGATGTTCGATCGGGTGCGTGCACGCCGGCGTGCAATACAGCACCCACATGGCGGCAAGCCAGAGCGCGAACAGCGACTGTCGCAGGATGACGCGGATAAGAACCTTCATCGTTCGCCTCCGTCCGTAGAATCGGTGGAATGGACATCAATGTGGTTACCGGCGTCGTTGGCGCCATCACGGGATTGGTTGGCGGTGTCGCCGGATGTGTCGCCTTGTTCCAGGCGCGCCATGGCAACAAGCTCTCGGAGCAGGCGAACGGCTCGGCTGAAGAAGCCAACCGGATCGCCGTCGAATCGAAGCGTGCCGCCGAGCAGGCCAACTGCCTTGCAGGAAAGGCGAACGAGATAGCTGCAGACGCGAACTTGATCAGCCAGCGGGCGTTGTCCGTCACCGCCGACCAGACGGTCCACAAGTGGCGGGTCGAATACGATGGAGAAACCTCGACCGTCTTCCTTGTCAACGATTGCCCCGACATGGCACGAGACGTGTCCGTGTTCGTCCGTTGCAAAGACCAGACCGTTGCGCAACGGCACGTCGACGAGGTTGCACCGTTCGGAGAGGTCGCGCTCGAAAGCGAGTTCTTCTCCAAGCAGATATTCAAAGACCAGGTCGGCATCGACCGTCTGAACTCCCAACCCGGCTTCGCGTTCATCGGATGTGGATCCTGTCGAGTGAAGGTCCACGTCGCTTACACTACGGAGCTCGGCGCCAGACGCAACGACGAAGTCGAGCAGCGCCTGACCAACAGCCAGAGGCATTGATTCCATCACAGCTCCTTGTTGATGGTGTCGATGACGATGTCCACGAGGTCGGTCACGTCGAGGTCGATGCATCCGACGATGTGACCGAGCGAACGCCTTGCTTCGATGTCGTCCCATCCGTCGGCATAGGCCGGACGGATGGCGTCGCCCTCGTCCTCAAATTCCCTGAATATCGCTTCGACGCAGGCTTTGCGGATGTCGTTCATTTGTCCTCCTTTTCTTCCCATGGGTCGGGCCACGGGGTATCGGTACGCCAGTTGTTGTCAGTCATCACGCACCCACCTCTTCCTCGTATTCGGCCGTGCACTGGTACAGGTGTTGCGCGAAATAGGCGATCATCTGCTCCTTCGGATACATGACGATCCGTCCCACCTTCACGAACTTCGGGCCGATGCCCGCGCTACGCCAGTACGCCAGGGTGCCTTCCTTGATGCCGCAGTTGTCCGCGATGTCCTTCGTCGTGTTCATCGGCTTCAACGCCGCCGCCAATGCGGCGAACACCTCTTTGTCATCCATCACGCGCCCGCTCCTTTCATGCGTTGGTAAGCGCCGATTGCTCACGGATTTTTCCGGCAATGAGCTCCAGTGGGTCGATTTGGCTTTCTGACACGGATGCGAACCACGCGCTCAGAGTCATGTCCTCTGCATCAAGAGCGCGGCTGACGGTTGTCCGATTTCGGTTGCATCGAGCAGCAATGTCAGTCATCTGCGTTTTGCTAATCAGAACGTCGTTCCTTGTCTGACGGACAACTTCTTTTGCGAGCTTGATGCAATCAACTTTTTTGTCGATCGTCATTGTTTTTCACCCCCATCCGTAAGCACCTGCTTACTTGATGAGACCGATGTTAGCTCGTGCTTACAACTTACGCAAGTGCGGCGTGTCAACATGTGCTAACGTTGTGCACATGGCTACGAAGTACGAATGGACGGCGTTTGATTACGCCTCCCAGCAAGCAGCAGCGAAGATCATTGCCGATTCTGGATATTCATATCGAACAATTTCCGACATGATGAACAATGCCGTGAGTCATGTCAGAATCAGTGACATTGAAAAGGGCAGAAAGGCACCAATCAAGCTCTCAGAGTTTTTACTGCTCTGCCAGGTCTGCGAGGTGGACCCAGTCAACACACTGCATGAGATCATCGTCGCCGCCCGCGCCTACGAGGCCCGCGAGCGCCGATCCCAGATCACTGATGATCTGGTCGACCGTATCGCTGCGCACCCCGAGGACTATGACGTGGCCGCAAACAGGGATCCGAATAAGGAAATCGAGATGAACGGCGGTGAGGGCCGATAGACAGTTATGACGGGCTTCTGATGGAGGCGGAGTCGATGGACGTGCGCGTGGAGGAACGCAGCCTGGGTCGCGGGTTGTGTGGACTGTACTGTGATACGTTGCGGCTCGTCATCGTTGACAATCGACTGCTTGACCATCAGAAGATGTGCACGCTCTGCCATGAGCTCGTGCATGCGAGACACCATGACCCTGGATGCGGAATCATCGGAGCAAAAGCGGAACAGCGCACCCGCAAGGAGACCGCGTTATGGCTCGTGGGTCCCGTCGAATATGCGACCGCCGAACGACTGTACGACGGGGACTCTTATCTCATCGCGTGTGAGCTTGGCGTGACGGTGCAGGTTGTGGAGGATTACAAGTCGCTGTTGGCTTCTCGTGTCACGACGGCTTATGGAGAAAGGACAGTGGAATGACGCTGGTCATAGTCATCGTTGCCGTTGCGGCCATCGCCTACGCCGTATCGAAGAAGAACAAGGGACAATCGTCCGTACCTGCGGAAAGTGGATTGTCCGGAGAATCGCATGCGGGCGATGACGGTCTGGATTCGTTCGCCAAGTTCAGAATGAACGCCGCCATCGCCGATGCCGTCATCATCGACACGGAAACGATAAATTCCCCTTCCGGGACACGTGTCATCGATATCGGCGCAATCCTGATAAGGAACAACGTGCCGACCTGCGAATGGGAGCAACTCATCTCCCCCGAATGCAATCTGCCGGCGTCGGCAACGCTTTTGACCGGAATCACCGAAGAGTCCTTGCTGTCCCAGCCGAACGCGGAACAGGTAATCCCCGAATTCCTCGCAGCCATCTCGAACCTCACGCTGATCGGCCATAACATCAGCTATGACGTTTCCGCGTTGAACAAGGAAGCGTCACGACTCGGCATCGATTGTCTTGACACGACCTGCATCGATACGATGTCGTTGGCAATGGCGAAGTTCCCAAACGCACCATCGGTAAGCCTGCAGGAGACCATGCGGCTGCTTGGCATACAAGCCACCGAGGAGCACCGCGCCATGTCAGATGCCCGATGGACTTTCGAATGCTGGCGCCGACTGGAATCCATGTACAGTCCGAGAACGCTCACGCAATCTGAAATCGACGAATCGAGACAGCGAGCGCTCCATGACAAGCGTCGCAAAGATTCCACCTTCATGAAGAGCATTTATCTCGGCGGCGAGATGCCAAGCGCGGTCAACGCGAAGCCGGATGGCGTCGTGATCGAGACCATAGAGTGCGGCGTGGAGATCTCCGGGGACGAGGATCACCAGCGGATCCTGAAAAGATACGGATACGACGCATGGGTCTGGGTTTATGTCATGGAAGACCGGATACGGAAGGGCAAGTATGCAGGATACCCCACGTACTGGGTGTTTCTCGACGGCGAGGAAATCGGATATATAAGCAAATACCAGATGGAGCGTCACTGTGGTCAGGTACCTCCCGAGGGTGCCGTGATGCTCGCCCATGTCCCGGACAGGGTGAAGGACAAGGATCGACACATATGGCAGCTCCGTCTGCAAATGCCGGAAGCTCACGATCCGATGGACCTTCCACGCCAGAACGTGCAGGAGCTTCCAGCGAAGAAAGCACGAAAGCCAAAGCCCGTCGAGCCGAAACCGCAGAGTTGTCCAAACGCCTCAACGAAAGTCGTGTTCTCGAATACCAAGCCACATAAGAAGGTGCTCGCGCCCATCGGAAGGACAGTACCCATCGAACCGGTGGACGGACTTGACGAGATCCTCGACCAATTCGAGGACCAATCGCATGTCTGGGTGACTGTGAAACCATCGGCAGACGTCCTGGTAATCCGTCTAAGCGGAACCGTCCTAGGCACCGTGGCACTGCCGACGAACACCGATCCATTCGGATCCGAGACGAAAGTCACCTCCGCAACCATCGAAAAAAGCGATGGTCAAGTGAAAGCCTCCGTCGATCTTCCATCGGACGATGATGCAGGTTCACGATAACGCGATCACCTCATCACATATTTATACGTGCTTATAGAGCCTTATACCCCTTCGGATTCCTTATAAAAAAAGACCCCGACCACCCGCATACCGCGAGCGCCGGGGTGAAAAACATGTGGGAAGAAGCGCCATGAAAGTGACCATTGATGATCTGTGGCTCAAGAATGACGATGATGGCAATCCGCCGAGTCGCGCGGCCAAACGCTCTTTGGCTAACTCACGCGATCCGATGAAGGCCAATGTGCCTGAGAAGTGGCGTAAAAGCCGTTATGGAGTCGGGATGCGCTGGCGTTGTCATTGGACCATCGTCAAGGACGGTAGACGTGTGCAGAGGGTGAAGCAGTTCGCCAGGCTCGCCGAAGCGCAGGAATATGCCGCGGCCATGGAGGACGACATCAGGCGAGGACGCTACCGCGATCCTCGTCAGGAGCTTCGTGTCCTGGATGACGTGGCCGGCGAATGGCTCGCGTCGAAGGTTGATCTGAAACCCGGCACCGCAGGCCGGTATGCGAGGGAGCTGCGCCTGTACATCCTGCCCAAATGGGGTGGCATGACGTTGCGGGAGCTGCGCCCTGACATGCTGCAGGAGTGGGTCGGCCAGCTCATGGACGGTGGTTATCCGGCCGCGTTGCCGGACGGACGTGATTCGAAGCCGCTGAGCGCGAGAAGCATCCGCAATATCATGAAAGTCGTCCTCAAGGGCATCTTTGACTACGCCGTCTCGAACGGGTGGATCGGCGAGAATCCTGTGGACAGGGTCACCGTGCCGAAGATCGTCTCCGACGACGACATGGTGTTCCTCTCGGTCCGCGAGGTCGAGTTGCTCGCGGACGAGGCGGAGAAGATCGGGAAGCCGGTGGACGGTCTGCTGGTCAGATGGCAGGCCTATACAGGATGCCGCATAGGCGAATCGCTTGCCCTCAAGGTCGGTGACGTGGACGCGGACAAGCGGCGCGCCAGGATAGGCCGCACATGGACTGACGACGGGCACGGCGGCAGCATGCTCGGCACACCGAAGAACGGCAAGGCCCGCAACATCGCGATACCACGGTTCCTCATGCCGCAGATCAAGGCGCAGATGGATGGCATGGGTGATGACGACTGGCTGTTCCGTGCCACCCGTGGCGGGAACGTCTGGACGAACACGTGGCGGACAAGGATATGGAACAAGGCCGTCAAAGCGGCCGGCATGGAGGACGCGGGCGTGACCATACACAGTCTGCGCCACACATACGCGAGCTTCGCGATCGCCCAGGGCGCGGACGTGAAGACCCTGCAGATGCAGCTCGGCCACTCCTCTCCCAGCATCACATTGAACACCTACACAGCGCTCTGGCCGGAACGATTGGACGACGTGGCCGACGCGATCGGAGCCCTCCGCGAGCGCGAACTCGTGTGAATCGGGCATGGAGGTTCCGCAGCGTTTGTATGCATTTGTATGCGGATTGTTTTCGACGGAAAAAATAAGCCCTTGAAAACCTAATGTTTCCAAGGGCTCCGGTCGGGCTGACAGGATTTGAACCTGCGACATTCTGCTCCCAAAGCAGACGCGCTACCAAACTGCGCTACAGCCCGTTCACGTTCACACCCCGCGAATCCGCCTCACGGAATCGCATCAAGTGAACACGAGTTTCTATTATAGCGTATGGTTGGACAACGACAGGCTTACAATAGCATTTCGGAAGGGAGAGTGGCATGGGACGTCACCAGCAGGCCGAATCGTCAGGCATCATCTCCTTTGTGACATGCGCCGTTATCGCCTGGTTCGTCATGAACGCATACATGCAGTTCGCCCCGGCCATCTGGCGTGTCACGCAGCGTCTGTTCACCGTCTGCGCGGGAATCGTGGCAGGATGCGGAGTCGTTTCATTCAGTTTGGGTTACGCACGAAAATCACGTTCGCTGACACTCAAACATGGTTGGGCTATTCCGGTCCGTCGTATTTTCGAGATCCTCGCGCTTTCCATGGTGTATGCTTCGACCATTTTCGTCACATCGTTCATGATGTTGTCCATCGTCAACAACATGATGGGCATCCGCACGCTGAAAGGCTATCTGCCGATCCTATGCGCGGCCATCGCAGGCGTTGTAGGCTATATCACTTTCGTGCAGGCGGAACTTATGAATGCCAAAACGATCGCTTCCCTACTGCCGTTTTTCGTGGTGTCTGGCGTGAGTATCGCAGGATTGACGTCCGACGATCCGTACTGGTACAACAATAATTTCTCTCAATTGGGCGACCGTACGACGTTCGCCGCGCGTATGTTCAATTCGACGCTGACGCTCGCGGGCATCTGCATTGTGATCATCAGCTATTTCGCCGTTTCCGAGCTCATCACCACGTATCGTCTGCAATTGCAGTATCTGGATTCCAATGCCATCAATGAGACGCCGAAGCATTTTCGTACGAGGATTCTGCTGCTGTCAATCATGTTGACGTTGGCCGGCATCGCTTTCGTAGGTATCGGCATGTTCCGTTACACGCCGCATCCGATTTTGCACAACGTGTTCGCCCGCGGCCTACCATGTTTGATGAGCGTGCTGATGATTGCCCTGCCTTGGCTTGCCCCGCAACTCTCAAAGGTCGTATACGTGGTTTCCGATCTTGCGATTGCGATTGGGGCTTATGCCGGATTCCAATGGCTGAGCGGGCATAACACGCTGACGAATGTGGAGGCGTTGGCCGGCATGATGTTCCTTGGCTGGTTCATCATTTTCTCGCGTCAAATCGCCGCCATCGAAGCGGATCGCGTGCAGACGCAGCTGATACTGGCGCAATCTGAGAGACCACGCTCCGTCGAGGATCTTGCGGAAGTCAGCGAAACTGTTCCCGACACAGTTTCGAGGCTCGCCGCACAAGTCTGATGCAAGGCTGACCGGCAACCGCCGGATTTCAACATATACATACCAGTGGGGTGGAGCCATCGCATTGGCGACGACTCCACCCCACTAGATTCTGACGGCATAACGCGAGTGCGCCGTCAGAAGTTGTAGTGCTTGTTGGACGGCTTCTTGTCGCTCATCAACAGCAGGAAGCTTCTTGATTGCGCAGTAATCGCAAAACCGGCCTCATAATTGAGTTCTGGCCCCTTTGGATTATGCGTGTCGACAATTAAGCGCCATTTCTTGCCATATTGCTCATCGGGCAGGGTGAACATGATCGGCTCGTAATGCGCGTTGAAAATCAGAATGAAATCATTGTCGACCATCTGATTGCCGTACCAGTCGGTTTCCGGAATATCGGAACCGTTCAGATAGATCATCACAGTGAAGGCGTGTGTGTTTGACCAGTCGTCCATATCCATAATGGAGCCGGTATGATCCATCCATTCGACCTGCGGAATCGCAGTGCTGTCGTCTCCCTGCTCGCGACCGGAGAAGAAGCGGCGGCGATGCAGCACAGGATGCTCAAGCCTCAAATGGATCAGCTTCGATACGAATTCGAGCAGGTCCTTTTGATCCTCGTCCAGATCCCAGTTCGTCCAGGAGATCGCATTGTCCTGGCAGTAGGCGTTGTTGTTGCCCTGCTGGGTACGCGCCACCTCGTCGCCTCCGCAGATCATCGGAATGCCCTGGCTGAGCAGCAGTGTGGCGAACATGTTGCGCATCTGCTGTTGACGAAGCTCGTTAACATCCTTGATGGTCGTAGGACCTTCGACGCCGCAGTTCCAGGAACGGTTGTTGCTTTCGCCGTCGCGATTGCCTTCGCCGTTGGCCTCATTATGCTTCTCGTTGTAGCTCACCAGATCGTTCATGGTGAAGCCGTCGTGCGCGGTGATGAAGTTCACGGATGCGACCGGTCGGCGGCCATTGACCTGATACAGGTCGGAACTGCCCATGAATCGGCTGGCGAATTCCGGCAACGTGGACGGCTGCGAGCGCCAGAAGTCGCGCACGCAATCGCGGTAGCGGCCGTTCCATTCGGACCAGCTGGACGGGAAGCCGCCCACCTGATAGCCGCCGGAACCCAAATCCCAAGGTTCGGCGATGAGCTTGACACGGGAGATGACCGGATCCTGTTCGACGATGTCGAAGAAGGCGGACAGCTTGTCGACTTCCTGGAACTGGCGGGCCAGCGTGGCCGCAAGATCGAATCGGAAACCATCGACATGCATTTCGGTGACCCAGTAGCGCAGGCTGTCCGTGATGAGCTGCAGCGCGTGCGGCGAGCGCATCAGCAGGGAGTTGCCGGTGCCGGTCGTGTCGAAGTAGTGGCGTCGGTCGTTGTCGACCAGACGGTAGTAGGCACCGTTGTCGATGCCTTTGAAGCTTAGGGTCGGGCCGAGGTTGTTGCCTTCGGCGGTGTGGTTGTACACCACGTCGAGGATCACTTCCATGCCGGCGCGATGGTAGGCCTTGACCATGGATTTGAATTCGTTGACCTGCTCGCCGCGTTGTCCGGAGCTTGAGTACGCGTTATGAGGCGCGAAGAAGCCGATGGTGTTGTAGCCCCAGTAGTTGCTCAGGCCTTTTTCCTGCAGGAAGCTGTCGTTGACGAACTGGTGGATCGGCATAAGTTCGATGGCGGTGACGCCGAGCTTCCTCAGATATTCGATGACCGATGGATATGCGAGGCCCGCGTAGGTTCCACGGATGTCCGGCGGCACGTCCAGGTTGAGATTGGTCATGCCACGCACATGGGCTTCGTAGATTACCGAATCATGGTAGGAGATGTTCGGATGTTGGTCGTTGCCCCAGTCGAAATACGGATTGACCACGGCCGATTTCATGGTATGCGGCGCGGAATCCAGCGTATTCATGCTGGTGACGTCCTCAGGGCTTTTGAACCAATACGAATAGAGGCTTTCGTCACCGTCGATGTTTCCCTCGATGGCTTTTGCGTACGGGTCGAGCAGCAACTTGTTCGGGTTGCACCGCAGGCCCTTTGCTGGATCATACGGACCGTACACACGATAGCCGTACCGTTGCCCGGGTTGTATTCCCGGCAGATAGTTATGCCATACGTAGGAGTTCTGCTCCGTCATTTCCACTCGGGTCTCACGGTCTTCCTCATCGAAAAGACAAAGCTCGACTTTCTGGGCCACTTGAGAGAAGAGGGCGAAATTCACGCCGGCGCCGTCGTAGCTCGCACCGAGTGGATACATCGATCCAGGTCTGATTTGCATAATTCAAGTATCGCACGTTTTGCGAGTTGAATTCGTTATTTCGTTTATTCCGGCGATTGTTTTTACAATTCGAAACCTGCAGGCCGCTATTGTTGCCGCATTCTGCGAATTTGCTCATGCAAAATGGCGATCTCCGAATTGGAGGCCGTGATGTGCGTGTCTCGTAGCTGCTTCCACGGGATCCAAGCAGATTCGACATGCTCGTCGGCGTCGAAATGCCGTTCGACGGCCTGCCAGTGGCGCAGGTGCACCACCATGATGTTGGCCAGTTCGTCGGTCATGCCTTCGGATGAATAGAATTGCCCGACATGGTCGATATCGCAACTGTTTTCGTCGATTGGCTCGACGCCGGTCTCTTCGCGCAGCTCACGCAATGCGGCCGCATCGACGTCTTCCCCGTCATCGATGAGTCCTGCCGGCAGACCGTAGGCGAAGGCGTCGCAGCCGACACGGTATTCTCGTTCGACCAAGTACAAATCCTGCGCGCAGTCATGCACCAGCATGACCACACAGGGCGCGTGCCGCATCACCTGTCTGCGGATCACGGTTTGTCCGCCGTCTCGTGTCTGCAACGCGATACGCATGTCCTCCACGCCGAAAATCGCGCCTTGATACACGTGCTCTCTGCTGAGTACTGTGGCCGGTCTGGTCATGTCCACGCCATCGCTGGATTCGTTCAGCGACATATCCATGCTGGTCGTATCGGACATCGTCGTTCAGCGTTCCTGCCCGCAGGACGGCAGTACCAGATTCCAGGGATCGGTGTTCATGGAAATCCAGCGGACGGTGGGGATGTCTCCGGTCGCCTCAGATACGGCACGAGGCACATCGCCCATGGCGTATTGGAACCATATGGATTCGATGGCGCTGTGTGGCGTGTTGATGAACATCGGACGAACAGTGGCGTCGCCTCGGCCGAGTTCGATGTCCGCGGCACGCATGGACGCCTCATAGCGCGCCTGCTCGATGGCATCGGTCACCGGATGATGGCGCAGATCGCTGGTCACATACACATCGACGCCTGCGGCACGCACTTCATCGAACAGGGAATCGCCCGAGCCCGGCAATACCGCCACCGTGCCGATCGTCGCGTCAAGGTCGCCGCACACCTGCACGCCAAGTTCGGTGTATGGCAGCGCGTCGGCCACACGACGGGCGAAATCACGCAATGCGATCGGCTCCTGCAACCGGCCGACACGGCCCAATCCGACCGGATGTTCGGCTTTCGGATCTTCGATGGGTACCAGCGGACGCTGTTCGATCAGGCCGAACGCGTCGGCGGCGGCCATGCCGACTCCTCGGTAGGAGGCATCGGCATTGGTGTGCCCAACCCACAGCGCGCAACCGGCGAGGTTGAGCTTCCGGACGATCTCACCACGGAATCCTAATCCGGAGACCGCATGCACGGAACGGAAGAACAGCGGATGGTGGCAGATCAGCAGGTCGATGCCTCCGGCGATAGCCTGGTCGATCACCGCCATGGATGGGTCCGCCGCGAACGCGATGTTGCGCACGTCGTGGCGAAGGTCTCCCACGATGAGTCCCGGCTCATCCCATTGTTCCGCGTATCGCAGCGGATACAGCGTTTCAAGCACATCCACGACCTGCTTCAGCGTTGCCACAATCTTCCTTCTTTCTTTTTTAATCAGCCTTCGATTATCCGACGGGAACGGATCAGTGGGCCGCCAATTGCCAATCGGAACCGATGCCCGTCGATACGTCCAACGGAACGGCCATGGTGACGGCATGCTCCATGGCATCCTTCACCAGCGCGGTGGCCTGCTTCTCCTCACCGGGCGCGATCTCCACCACAAGTTCATCATGAATCTGCAGTATGAGGCGACTTCCAAGGTTCGCTTCCTGCAGTGCGTCATACGCACGAATCATGGCGATTTTCATGATGTCCGCCGCCGAGCCTTGGATAGGCGCGTTCAACGCGGCGCGTTCGGCCGCGTCCCTCACGGCACGGTTCGGCGATTTGAGACCGGGGAAATACCTGCGCCTTCCGAAAATGGTTTCGGTATATCCTTTTTCGCGTGCGGACGAGACAAGCGATTCAAGGTATTCATGGACTTTGCCAAAAGTGGCGAAATACTGGTTTTTCAGCGATTCGGCTTCTTTGGGCTTGATCTTGAGCTGCTGGGCAAGTCCATACGTGCTCAGACCGTAGGCAAGTCCATAGCTCATCGCCTTAACGTGGCTACGCTGATCGGACGTGATGTCGTCAACGGGAATGCCGTAGACCAAGCTGGCCACATACTTATGGAAGTCCTTGCCGGAGCGGAAGGCCTCTATCAACGCCTCATCACCGGAAAGGTCGGCCATGATGCGCAGTTCGACCTGCGAGTAGTCGGAGCTCAGCAACGATTCGAAGCCCTCTCCCGGCACGAACGCGGATCGAATCTCACGACCTGCGGGATCCCGGTTCGGAATGTTCTGCAGGTTTGGATCGACGGAGCTCAATCGTCCGGTGGCTGCCACCGTCTGTTCGAAAGTGGTGTGGATGCGACCGTCATGACGGTTTGTGGCGTCGATCAACGTCTGCACGATCTGCTTGAGCTTGTTCTTTTCACGATGCATCAGCAACGCGTCAAGGAACTGGCATGCGCGGTCGTTATCGTACGAGCGGTCACGCAAGGTCTGCAATGCCGCGGCATTGGTGGTGTATGAACCGGACTTGGTTTTTTTCGTCGGTTTCAATCCCATGTCTTCGAACAGGATCTTCTGCAGCTGTTTGGGGCTTTGCAGGTTCACCTGCTCCCCCGCGAACTGCCACGCCGTTTCCTGTGCCTGGGCAGCGTCGGCGGCAAGTTGGTCGCGCATCTGCACCAGACGTGTCATATCCACTTGGGCGCCGACCTGTTCCATGCCATGCAGGACCTGAGAGACCGGAAGCTCAATGGATTTGAGGAGACCGAATTGTTCGCGCTTATCCAGCACACCGGCCAAATATTCGGCCAAAAGCCCCACGATTGCGGTGCGGGTGAGTATCAGCTCGTCGTTCTTGGAATCGTTTTCCTCAGGCTCGTCGAAGTCCAAGGTCCCCTGTGTCGCGGCTTCGGCTTGTGCTTCGATGTGCAGATCAAGGAAATGGGCCGCAGCCTGTTCCAGCGTGTCCGCGTGGAAATCCGGGTGGGCAAGATATCCGGCGAGCTTGGTGTCGAACAATGGTTCCGGAAGTTCCACGCCGATGCTGCCCAGCAGATGCGCATGTTCTTTGTAACCGTGCACGACCATGGAATGGTGATAGCGGTCGAACAGCCTTTGCAGGCATTGCACCATATCCGGACTGAATACGTCGATGCGAATGGCTTCGCCGTGCACGGCGATCATCAATGCCGAAAGAGAGGCTTCTCCGGGTTTGCTCGTGCCTTCGGCGTAAAGCGTCCAGGACTGTTTCACCTTGTCCGTGCAGCGGGTCGAAGAATCGATTTCGAAGCCGAATTCCGGAATGTCGTTGGAGGAGCGTTCATGGCGTTCGTGCAGATGTTCCTGCACCACGGGGAAATGGTTTTGGACCCATGTCTCCACCACATGCGGATCGTTGACGTCTTCGACATGTGGCAGCTCGAGCTTGCTGGATTCGTGCACGTCCCCGGATGGTTTGTCCGCATTGAACGTTTTGAGCACGCGATTCTTGGTCCGAACACCGAATTCGAGCTTGGTGAATAGATCGTCGAGTTGACCAGCGTCGACTTGTCCAAATGTCAGGTCGGATACCGACACGCCAAGATCAAGGTCACGAACCAAAGCGTTCACGGAACGGTTCAGTTTGACCTGTTCGATGTTTTCGCGCAGGGCTTCGCCTTTTTTGCCGCTGATCTCGTCGGCGTGTTCGATGATCTGCTCAAGTCCGCCGTACTGGTTGATCCATTTGGCCGCGAATCCGTCGCCGACTCCGGGAACGCCGGGGATGTTGTCAGCGGTTTCTCCGCGCAAGGCGGCCAGATCCGGGTATTGCGCGGGAGAGACATGATATTTCTCCTGCACGGCATCCGGGGTCATATGTTTGAGGTCTTTGAAATGGTGGCCGGGATACAGCACGGTGATGTTGTCGTTGATCAGCTGGAAAGCATCACGGTCGCCGGACAGCACCAATGTGCGGTAGCCTGCCTGGTCGCCCATGCTGGCGAGCGTGCCGATCACATCGTCACCTTCGTAACCGGGTTTTTCGATGTATGTGACGCCCAAGGCCGTCAGCATCTGCTGGATTAATGGCAGCTGGCTGAGCAGTTCCTCGGGGGCCGCGTCGCGAGTTCCTTTGTACTGCGGCAGCATCTGGTTGCGGAACGTGCCGCCCTTCACATCGAATGCGACGGCAAGATGGTCTGGATGTTCGGCATCGATCACCTGCGAAAGCATGGTGGCGAATCCCCAGACCGCGTTGGTGGCCTGACCTGATGATGTACTGAAATTCTCTACGGGTAAGGCAAAAAAAGCGCGGAACGCCAAAGAATGGCCGTCAACGACCAATAGCGTTCCGCGTGAAGTGCCTTCCACAGTTGGTGTGTTAGCGCTCATCCTCTGCTTCCGACTTCTGTTCGCCATACTTGGCGATGATGGCCATGGCCAGACGCTTCTTCGGAATGCGCTGGTCCATGGAGGTCTTCTGAATCCAACGGAAAGCGCCCTGTTCGGAGAAGTCCGCCTTGTCCATCAGCAGGCCCTTGGCGCGGTCGACGAGCTTGCGCTCCTCCAGCGTTTCTTCGGCCTTCTTCAGCTGCTCTTCGGCCTTCTTCAGCTGTTCCTCGGTTTCCTGCAGTTTGGACTCGCTACGTTCGACATTGTCAAGCAGATCGTTGATTTCGGCGAAACGGCCCATGGCGACTTCCAAAGCCGGCAGCAGCTTGGATTCCTCATACGGCTTGGTGACATACGCCATGGCGCCAGCGCCCGTGGCCTTTTTGACCAAATCAGACTGGGAGAATGCCGTCAGCATGACGACCGGAGCGATGTTCTCATCACAGATGATGCCAGCGGCCTCGATGCCATCCATGCGAGGCATCTTGACATCCATGCACACCACGCTCGGGCGGAACTTACGGGTCAGTTCAACGGCTTCCTCACCGTTGGCGGCCTCTCCGACGACCTCATAGCCGTTATCCTCAAGCATGGCGACCAAATCCATGCGGTTTACGGATTCGTCTTCGGCAACGACGACGGTGCGCTTGTGCGCCTCGTTATTATTGGCAGAATCCGGCTCGGGAGCCGCAGCAGCTTGGAGCTCCTCATCAGTGAGTACTTCGTCCGGTTCCGTGGTCTTCTCTGCAGCCATGTCGGTCTCTTTCCACTGTCACACCCAAAGCCGGCCTAACATGCCCCAACCCGGGCCTGGATTGATATTGATTTCTTACGTGCCCTCGGTGGGACTCGAACCCACACTGCGCAGATTTTGAGGCTGCTTCCTCTACCAATTGGGATACGAGGGCTTGCACGCAACTCTGGAAGAATACCACATGATTGCGATTTGCGCCAAATCTCGGCGTTGTCATCATTCGGGGACATCGCGTAAAAACAATAATCCTCCCATCGGGAACCAATGGGAGGATTATGGAATCAGCGTTTAACGCGACGATTCAAATCTCAGTCGCAGGCACCAACGGTGTGGACGTAGATGGAATCGGTGCGACCCGGCTGGTGTTCGCCCTGGGCGGAGCTCAGCACGACGATCTTGTCGCCATCGGAGACCTTGCCGGCGTCCTTGAGGACCTTGTCGGTGAAAACCATGAGGTCCTTGCGGGACTTGTCATGGTAATCCTCGTCGACCAGGAAGGACTCGGTGCCCCAAGACAGGGCCAGCCAGTGGAAGGTGTGCTCATTGTTGGTGATGCCGTAGATCGGGGTGGCCGGACGTTCACGGGACACGCGGTGCACGGTGGAACCGGTCTGGGTGTAGGCGACGATGGCCTTGGCGTTGAGCTTGTCGGCCAGGTCGACGGCGGCGGAAGAGACGGCACCTGTGGAGGACATATCCAGGTTCTTCAGCTCCGGGATGCGGTCGAAACCATGCTCGGTGGCGAAGGTGGAGATGCGGCTCATGGTGTTCACGGTGACTGCCGGGTACTTGCCGACGGCGGTCTCGTTGGAGGTCATGGTGGCGTCGGCACCGTCGAGGACGGCGTTGGCGCAGTCGGATGCCTCTGCACGGGTCGGGACCGGGGAGCTGACCATGGAGCCGAGGACTTCGGTGGCCACGATGACCGGCTTGGCGTACTGACGAGCCAGCTCGATGCAGCGCTTGGTGGCCAGCGGGACCTCTTCCAGCGGGCACTCGACGGCCATATCGCCACGTGCGACCATGATGCCGTCGAACGCCTTGACGATCTCCTCGAGGTTCTCGAGGGCCTGCGGCTTCTCGATCTTGGCGACGACCGGGATACGGCGGCCTTCCTCGTCCATGATCTCATGGGCGCGATCGATGTCGGTGGCGAAGCGCACGAAGGACATGGCAATGATGTCGGCGCCGGTGCGGATGGCCCAGCGCAGATCCTCTTCGTCCTTCTCGGTCAGAGCCGGCAGAGACACGGCGACGCCCGGAAGGTTGATGCCCTTGTGGCTGGAGACCGGTCCGGCAACGACAACCTTGGTGTACACGTTGTTGCCTTCGACCTTGGTGACCTCGAGGCGGACCTTGCCGTCGTCGATGAGGATCGGATCGCCTGCATGGCAGTCGCCCGGGAGACCCTTGAAGGTGGTGGAGGTGATGTGCTCGTCGCCTTCGATGTCATCAGTGGTGATGACGAACTCCTGGCCTTCGGTCAGCTGGACCTTGTCCTCGCCGTCGG
>ERZ773239.873-NODE-873-length-27196-cov-5.483107_pt1 | contig 27196 bp, 26 predicted proteins | sample MGYA00580521_ERZ773239 | MGnify/ENA primary metagenome ERZ773239 (study PRJEB29015, sample SAMEA2737801) | human gut metagenome | biome: human gut; feature: human-associated habitat; material: faeces | place: China | collected 2012 ... | reverse complement strand
AACGTAAGTATGAAGAACTGGTAGCGGAAATAAAAAGCACAAATAAAAAATGATTCAATAATAAAGCGGAGCAATAGAATGAAAAAAATGAGCAGTTTTAAATACTAGAAACAGATATACAAGAAGAAATAATCTGTTATTGGCCAGAAAAATATGATTATTCAGTTATATCGCTGGGAGATAATATAAAAGTTTATTATAGTGGCGAAATTTGGAAAACGAGTCTTGCACGAATAAAAAATGTAAAAGAGATTGAAAATAATATCCTTGCAAACAGGAAAGAGCGAATATAAAGAAAAAATTTTATTGATTTTTTACAGAAATTGAATATAATATAGTTGAACAAAGAGATTTGCTCAATTTGAAGAGATTTGCTACTTTGAGTGCAAGCCTTTAATTTAAGTACTTCACTACTTTGAATGTGAACCTTTAATTTAAGTGTTTCGCAGCTTTGAATACGAACCGTTAATTATCAGGGAGATAAGTGTTTATCTCCCTGTTTTGCTTTGCTACGGAGGATAAAAATTACATGAGAACATATAAAATACGTTTATTAAAATGCAGCGGAAAAGACCAGAAGATATCCGCTTATCTGCAGCTTCTGACAGGCCTCGATAAAGTGATGGCTAACCGCATCGTATCGAACCTTCCAGTCACACTGTTTGATAATCTGGACGAAGAAGGCATGGAATATTTTAAAGAGGCGTTTGATTTTTATGAAGTAGAATACGAGATCACACCACTGGAAGAAACATGTGAGGTGTGCGGCTATCCATCCAGACAGGTCATTGTACTTGGGAGAATTGTAGAATATTATGGTCAGAGAAATGGCTTCTTACAGCTTGCGAAAAAATATAATTTTGAAACGAAGGAAGACCTGTCTATGGCACCATTTCTGATCCGGGATGGTATGGATGCGGAGAAAGCCGTTAAGCTTCAGCAGGAACTGACCAACATCGGAATCCGTTCACAGGTTATCCGCAGCGGAAGTCCGGTGACAGAAAGAAAGCGGAAAAAATTCTTTCAGAGATTGCTCTCTTCGGAAGTATGATCTATAATGAGCGGTGCATGTTTTCTTGTAAAGAGAAAATCATACTGAAAAAGGAAGGACATTGAGAGAGAATGAAAGATTTAACGAAGGGAAAGCCCTCGGCACTGATACTAAGTTTCGCATTACCGATATTTTTAGGAAACTTATTACAGCTGACCTACAGTCTGGTAGATACCAGGATTGTCGGCTCGTTTCTGGGAGAAGATGCACTGGCAGCAGTAGGTGCGACCAGCACACTGAGCGGTCTGATCATCGGATTTTTACTGGGATTATCCAACGGATTTGCGATTATTACCGCACAGAAATTTGGTGCGAAGAACATCGCAGATATGAAAAAGTCCTTTGCAATGTCGCTTGTGATCGGGACTGGAATATCCATTTTATTTACGATAGCAGGACTGCTATTTTTGAAACCGATCTTACATTTCTTAAATGTGCCAAAGCATCTGGTTCCAGTGGCGAAAGGATATATCGCAATCATCATAGCAGGACTGCTTGCAACATTTTTATATGATGCCTGTGCGGCGACGCTTCGTGCAATCGGAGATGCAGTAACACCATTGATCATTCTGGCGATATCTGTAGCACTGAATATCGTGGGGGATCTGTTCTTCGTTGTGGTATTGAAGACTGGCGTAAAAGGAGCAGCAATTGCAACTGTACTGGCACAGATCATTGCATTTGTGATCTGCTGGATCTATATGATTAGAAAATATGAGATATTAAGGCTTCAGAAAGAGGATTTTAAAGATCCAAGTCCAATCATGGTAAAAGAGATGATAAGTGCCGGAATGTCGATGGGATTTATGAGTTCTCTGGTTAATATCGGTACTTTGACATTACAGACGGCGATCAATAAGCTTGGAAAAGACATTATCATTGCCCATACAGCGGCGAGAAAGATCTCGGAGATATTCATGATCATGTTCAGTGTATTCGGACAGACGATGGCAACTTACTGTGGACAGAACATGGGAGCAGGGAAGATCGACCGTGTGAAGAGAGGCATCTGGCTGGCGATTGTCTACACTGCGATCTGGTCAGGACTTACGATCATTGCAAGTTATACGATCGGAGGATGGCTGGTATATCTGGTAACCGGAAGTCATAATAAGACAGTAATCTTAAATGCAACAAATTATCTGAAGTTTGATACGCTGTTTTATATTGAGACTACCTTGATCTGTATTTTAAGAAATGCGATGCAGGGATTAGGAGATCACATTACACCACTGATCTCCAGCGGCCTTGAGATGGCAGGGAAGATCGTGATCGCGGCCACTCTGGTTCCGTGGCTTGGATATACGGGTGTGATCATCTGTGAACCGATCGTGTGGTTCATTATGGTAATCCCGCTTTTGATCCAGACATTCCGGATGCCGGTACTCAGGACAGAAAAGACAGATGGAAAAACATAGAGGGGAAATATAAAAAAATATAAATAAGAAAAATCAATTTGAGAGGATAAGATAGATGGAGATACATATTCTTGATATGATCCAGAATTTAAGAACGCCAATAGGAGATGTGGTTGTTCCGCTCATTACCAGACTTGGAGATGCGGGAATCATATGGATCATTCTGACGGTATTATTACTGATCATTCCAAAGACACGAAAGACAGGAGTGATCATGCTGGCGGCATTGCTGGCGGATGTGTTGCTCTGCAATGTGGTCATAAAGAATCTGGTGGCAAGAACCAGACCATTCGATGTCAATACCGCGGTACAATTACTGGTCGCAAAGCCGCGGGATTACTCTTTCCCGTCGGGGCATACGGCGGCTTCCTTTGCTTCGGTAACGGCATTGTATCTTGCCGGAGAGAAGAAGATGTGGAAAGTGGCTCTTGTACTTGCGGTTCTGATTGCATTATCAAGATTGTACCTGTATGTGCATTATCCGACTGATATTATCGGCGGCGTGATATTCGGAAGTCTTTCCGGATATCTGGGATATAAGATTGTGGAATGGATACAGAAGAAAAAGATAAAATAGAGATAGAAAAAAGAGCAGGGCAGGCAGCATTATGCTGTCTGCCTTGCTCTTTTACTGACTACCAGTGCAATACAGAAGATCGCAGCGGCAAAAAGTAACTGGATTCCATAGTTGCGGTATAAGAGTTGTCTCTGTGCCTGAGTGAGAACAGCAGAGTTATTCAGCAGATTGTTACTGATCTCATACCAGTAGACCGGAAGAAAATGAGCCACGGTTTTCACGCCTTTTCCCATGATATCAAGTGGAACGAATACACCGCACAGGAAGCTCATGCCAAGTGTGACAACATTTACGAGGGCGGTCAGGATATCTTCTTTGGTGATAAATGTACCAAGAAGGAAGGAAAGAGCAAGACCGACCAGAAGCAGGGTCAGACTGTTGAACATATAATATGGCATCTTTGGCGACTGGAAAAATGCTTTCCGGTAAAAGAAGAAAGCAGGGATCCATGTTGTGAGCATCCAGACGGAGCATCCGACTGCCAGATATCCCAGTGCAAGCTGCAGATTCTGGCTTCTGATGGACACAGCCGAGCAAAGGATTCGCTTTTGCAGATCCGGCTGATGGAATGCGATCATGATCAGTCCCATTACATAACACAGTATGGAGATTAACACATATGGCAGATACTGATACATGTAACCATAACCCGGCGTCTTTTCAGAAGAAGAAGATTTTAACATCGTAACATGAGAAGAACTGTCTGCATGTTTCAGAATATATGCAGCTGCCTCTTTATCGGAATAACCACTGTCTGTCAGGACACGTGTCTGATTCAGATAGGTGTTGATCTGTTGATCGACGTAGTACCCGTCTGTGCTTCCGGGAATCTTGGATACCGGTAATGCCTGATGCTCACGGAGGCAGGAGGTTTTAAAATCTTCCGGAATGGTCACGATATAAGAGACATTCCGGTTAAAGAGTGCGTCCTGGAGTTTCGCAGCGTCATCCGGCATTTGCCTGATGGTATGATACTGTGATAAATATGTGGAAAGCCCTTTGGAAAGCACGCCCCCATCATGATCTACCACACCTACCGTGAGTGCTTGGGCATGGAACCCGCTGCCGGAAGTATTGCTGTTGCTGCCGGAGGCAAGGATTCCGATCGTAAGGAAGATTGCCAGATACATGAATACCATCAGGAGATTGCGTTTGGTTATGATTAAAAATCCTTTAAATACTGTCATAACGTTCCCTCCTTATCATGAGAAATGAGAAGCTGATGCAAAGCAGGCACATGATAATAAGAATCAGGATACACCTGCGGTAGCGGACAGCATCATCATAGACACTGAGGCAGTAGAATGCATCACTCAGTACACTGGCAGGATTGATCCGGTTGATGACCGGGCAGTGCTGTTCGATCACATTTTTCATTCCGCCAAACATCAGGCCTGCAAGAAAACTCGGTAACAGTGTAACGAGGACACCGATTCCGGATTTGACACTGTAGGACAGTTTGCCGGCGCATCCGATCAGGATTCCGAGACAGATACCGATTAGGGTTCCCATGAATGTAATGAGAAGAAGTTTCGGAATGTCATGCCCAAGGCTGATATGAAGTACCTGGGTAAGGTAAAGCTCCAGGATCAGGATGTTGACGAAATGAATACTTTCCAGTACCAGCAGATCGCCGAGAATCATGGAAAGTTTGTGGGTCGGTGTGATGCTGCGCCGTTCTCCGAGTGCACTTAAGTTCGCCTGAAGCTGAATCGTGGAATGGATGCTTAAGTAGACTCCGCTTAAGCAGGCAAATGCGATCAGTGCGAGAAAATAAGTCAGTGTCGGATCTAAGGAATGTCCGCCTAAGGACTTTTCTTTCACCAGTGTCTGATAGTCGTTCAGGGATGAAAGGGCGTCCGAAAGCTTTTCCGGATGCTGTGTGGCAATATCCCGGATCATGTCAGCATTCTTTTCATAGCTGTCCAGAAGGGAAGACAGAATGCTCTGGTTAATGCCATTGGAAGCAATGGTAAGGGAAGGAACCGACTTCACGTAATAGATGCCGGATATTTCCTCCCGCCGGAGCGCTTTTTTGGCAGCTTTTTCTGTCTTGTAAGAATGGATATCGATCATGTCCTGATCTGTTTCATTCAGAAATGTCAGGAAAGATGCTGCATTTGCGGAACTGCTGTCTACTATGACGATGGCAACAGGAACCGGTTCCCAGTCAGTCTCTCCGGTTCCTGCAAGACCGGTATTTCCAAAGGACACATAGAACAGGGTTCCAAGGATGAGCGGAAATGCGAGAGCCCAGAACATGATAGAGCGGGAACGTATTGTCTGTAAGAACTGATATTTTAATAAATGTAACATAAAGTGTCCCTCCTTTAATCCCTGAGTTCTTTTCCTGTGATCTCAAGGAAGACATCATTGAGAGTCGGAAGCTCGGAGAAGACGCGTCCGAATGGAATGTCCTGTTCCTGCAGGTAATTCAGTACTCGGATCAGATTGTGTTTTGCACCGCTGCAGCGTAGGATCATTGTCTGATCTTGGTATGATAAGTCAAATACATGTGAAAGGGAGCGGATATCTGCCAGGTTGTTTTTCGTTAACGCAACCGCTTCGATCGTGATCGTCTCACCGGTCTTGATCATTTTTTTTAGTTCTTCGGTTGTGCCGGAAGCAAGTACACGGCCATGATCAATGATCGCGATACGGGTACAGATCTGTTCGACCTCTTCCATGTAGTGGGAAGTGTAGATAATAGTTGATCCCTGGCGGTTGAGCTCTACGATTCCTTCCAGAATCTTGTTGCGGCTCTGAGGATCTACAGCAACGGTCGGTTCATCCATGATGATGAGTCTGGGCTTATGGACAATGCCGCATGCGATATTCAGTCTTCGTAGAAGTCCGCCGGAGAGTTTCTTAGGGCGCATCTTACGGAAATCGGACAGACCGGTGAATGCGATGGCTTCTTCCACGAGTTCTTTTCGTTTTTGTTTGTCTCTGATATAGAGTCCGCAGAAATAATCGATGTTTTCATAGACGGACATCTGCTCGAAGACGGCAACGTTCTGCATGACAACACCGATATCCTGCTTGATATCGTAGCTATCCGGCTTCATATCCTTTCCAAAGATCGTGATCGTTCCTTTGTCATATTTTAACAGTGCGAGCAAGCAGTTGATGGCGGTGGTTTTACCGGAACCGTTTGGTCCGAGCAGTCCGAAGATCTCACCTTCTTCGATGTCGAGTGACAGGTGGTCAAGCGCTAACAGATCACCGTAACGTTTTACAAGATTTTCTATATGTACAAGCATAAGATTCCCTCCTTGATGATTTGTTACTTGTAGTATAGTGGATGGCTGATTATAATGGTAGTGTCACCGGTCATAAATTGAATGTGACAAATGTAATATAGGAGAAAAGAATGAGAAAGATAACAGATGAAGGATTTTTGTTCCTTTACGGAGCAGGACTTCTGGTGACAGCGGAAACAGGGATTCCGGCGGTTATCACTATTCTGTTTGCGTGTATCTATACCTGTGTGAATCTGGTAGGGAAAGAAAAGTATCTGCATTACATTATGACGATTGCTTTCGTGGCAGCCGGAATTGTTTTTAAAGAAATGTGGATGTTTCTTCCGGTAGTTTTATATAATATGCTATGCTTTTATTCTCCGGTTTATATAGGGGTTGGCGGTATGATCGTGGCCTGTGAGGCGCCGGCGTTCCGGGAATATTACGGGTTGGAAAAAGAGATGCTTATTGTTGCCGGGCTGGCAGCAGCAGTTCTGTTATATGGACGGACCAGGAGGCTAAATGAATTGGAGCAGAAATATAAAAGGGCCAGAGATGACAGCAGAGAACTGACACTGATGCTGGAAAAGAAGAATCAGGATCTGCTGGAAAAGCAGGACACAGAAGTATATCTGGCCACACTGAAAGAACGGAATCGTATCGCCAGAGAGATCCATGACAATGTGGGACATATGCTGTCGCGATCCATCCTGATGGTGGGAGCGTTAAAGACTGTTAATCAGGCTGAGAATCTGAAAGTCCCGATGGAGCAGCTGGATCAGACGCTGAACGAAGCCATGACGAATGTAAGACAGAGCGTGCACGATCTGCATGATGAGTCGGTAAATTTAAAAGAAGTGATGGAATCGCTGGCAGAAGAATTCCGTTTTTGTCCGGTACAGCTTACTTATGATATGGGATATGATATTCCAAAAGAGATCAAATACAGCTTTATAGCCATTACGAAAGAGGCACTGAATAACGTGATGCGCCACAGCAATGCAAATGAGGTGAAGATTTTGGCAAGAGAACATCCAGGACTATATCAGCTGATCATAGAAGATAATGGAACGTCAGATGAGCGGATCCAGTCAGATGGAGACGGGGAAGAATATACAGAGCAGGAAAGTGCCGGAAAGACCGGAAACGTTCGAAAAACAGAAAATACAGAAAGCAGCGGAATCGGGATCGAGAATATGAAAAAACGTGTCCGCATGCTTGGCGGAACCATGCAGATCCAGAAAGAAAATGGCTTCCGTATATTTATTACGGTTCCTAAAAATGAGGGGAAAAGATGAAGATAGTAATTGTAGATGACGATATCCTGGTATCCAGTGCGTTAAAGACAATCCTGGAAGCAGGAGGAGAAGTAGAAGTAACCGGCACCGGACAGGATGGAAAAGATGCCGTCCGGTTATATGATGAATTGCTGCCGGATGTTCTTCTGATGGACATTCGGATGAAGGACATGAACGGCCTGGATGCCGCAGAGCAGATTTTGAAAAGGCATACGGATGCAAAGATTCTTTTGCTTACCACGTTTTCCGATGATGAGTACATCGTAAAAGCATTAAAATATGGTGTGAAGGGATATCTGATAAAACAGGATTATGGCAGTATCCTTCCGGCATTGCAGGCGGTGCAGATGAATCAGACCGTATTCGGAACTGAGATTATGTCCAGAATCCCGGGACTGCTTCAGAAAGAGCAGAAAGAAAAAGAGCAGACATTTGACTGGAACAGTTACGGAATCGGGGAACGGGAACTGGAGATCACAGCACTGGTTGCTGAGGGACTCAGTAACAAAGAGATATCGGAGAAAGTCTGCTTAAGCGAAGGAACGGTCCGGAATTATATCAGCAATGTGCTCGAGAAACTGGAATTAAGAGATCGGACACAGCTTGCGGTATATTATCTGCAGAGAAGCAAAAAAATGCGATAAGAATAAATAGGAGCAGAGAAAAAATAAATGAAAGAAAAAAATAAATATACAAAAACAATCAACTGGAAGCAATTCTACCGAAATGTATTCGCTCTGGTCATCCCGATCGCAATCCAGAATCTGATCAATGTCGGAGTTACGGCGACGGACGTGATCATGCTTGGAAAAGTCGGAGAGAAAGTATTATCCGGAGCATCCCTTGCGGGACAGATCCAGTATATCATGACACTGATCTTTTACGGAGTGACCTCCGGAGCAACGGTTCTGACGGCGCAGTACTGGGGGAAGAAAGACACCAGAACGATAGAGAAAGTCCTGGGTATGGGATTAAGTGCCGGACTCATCGTTGCGGTAGTATTCGCAGGAGCAGCCCTTGGCATGCCGGAGACACTGATGCGGATCTATACCTCTGATCCGGAAGTTATTGCAGAAGGAGTAAAGTATTTAAGAATCGTAGGATTTTCCTATGTGTTCATGGCGGTGACACAGGTGTATCTGAATATTATGCGCAGTATCGAGAGGGTTATGGTGGCTACATTTATTTATCTGATTTCATTGCTGATGAATATTGTGGTAAATGCGGTTCTGATCTTCGGACTATTTGGATTCCCGGTAATGGGAGTAAGGGGTGCGGCAATCGGTACGCTGTGTGCCAGAGCAGCCGAGACAGTGATGGTTCTCGTTTATGCCATCTTCCGAAATAAAGTAGTAAGGATCCGGCTTAAAGATATGGTGAAGATCGATAAGGTTCTGTTAAAAGATTTCGCAGTTTATTCTATGCCGGTGGTATTAAATGAACTAATGTGGGGACTGGGAACGTCGGCGAATACGGCGGTGATCGGGCATCTTGGAAGCGCAGCAGTGGCAGCTAACTCGGTTGCGCAGGTGGCAAGACAGCTTGCAACAGTCGTAACATTCGGGATTTCCCATGCAACGGCGATTTATCTCGGCAAGACGATCGGGGAAGGCAAGATGGAACTGGCAAAGGCATACGGAAAACGTTTCGTGTGGTTAAGTCTGATTCTTGGAATCTTGGGTGGTGTGCTGATACTGATCTCGGCACCAATCGCCAATGCGAATCTGGCACTGACCGGACCGGCAAAGAATTACTTAAGTTTCATGTTCTTCGTTATGTCGTATTTTACTGTGGCACAGGCATTTAATACCACAATGGTAGTGGGGGTATTCCGTGCAGGCGGGGATACGAAATTCGGATTGATCATGGATGTATCGACGATGTGGGGATTCTCCATTTTACTCGGGGCAGTGGCGGCATTTATTTTGCATGCCAGTGTGCCGGTCGTATATGTTATACTGATGAGTGATGAACTGATCAAAGTACCGATTACTTTAAAGCGGTATTTGACATACAAGTGGCTGAGAGATGTCACAAGGGAACAAAAAGAACTGGAGGAAATGTAAAATGATCGTATTAAGCAAGGAGCAGATCGAAGAAATGGTCGATCCGGATCAGATGATGGATCAGATTGAAGAGGCATACCGGATCTATGGATCAGGCGAGTTCTATATGCCGCCAAGACCAACGGTAGAACATGAAAATAAGCAGCTCATGTATATGCCATGTTACACAAAGGATATCATAGGGACAAAGATCCTGTCGATTTTCCCGGAGAATTCTAAACTGGGATTGCCGTCGATAGATGGTATCGTGTTACTGAATGATTATACGACAGGCGCGCCGCTTGCTGTTATGGACGGGCAATCGGTAACGGCATGGAGAACCGGAGCTGTCGGCGGTGTGGGGATCCGCCATCTGTCAAGAAAAGACTGTCGCACCGTAGGAATCATCGGAGCAGGAATGCAGGGATTCCATCAGGCTGTGTATGCATGTGCGGCAAGAGATATCCATACCGTATATGTGTTCAACCACAGTGACCGTGATCTGACAGATTATCTGGAAAGACTGAAAAAAGCTATTGATAAGGAAGGCGTAAAGGTAGTACAATGTAAAGCAGTGGAAGAGCTTGTACGAAACAGTGATATCATCTGTACAACAACTCCTTCTACCACACCTGTTCTTCCGGATGACAAAGAACTTCTGAGAGGAAAATGCATCATTGCGATCGGCTCTTATATGCCGGAGATGAGGGAAATCCCGGATGCAGTACTGGATCTGGTGGACAATGTATACATTGAACTGCCATACGCATGTGAGGAAAGCGGAGATCTAAGCCAGCCTCTGACAAGTGGAAAACTTACAAAAGACCGGGTAAAACTGATGCATGAATATCTCGTATCGGGGGAAAAAGAGATCAAAGAAGGTCAGACAACATATTTCAAATCAGTTGGAATGGGATTATTTGATGTGTGTATCGCACAGAAATTATATGAAGTAGCAAAGGAGAAATAACATTATGAAAATCGTAGCAACAGAAAAAGCACCAAAGGCACTTGGACCATACTCACAGGGATATGTACACAACGGAGTACTGTATACAGCAGGACAGATCGCAATCAATCCGGAAGTGAATGATGTAGAAGCAACTACAATTGAAGCACAGACAGAGCAGGTATGTAAGAACTTAGGAGAGGTCTTAAAAGAAGCTGGAACATCATTTGACAAGGTATTAAAGACAACATGCTTCCTTGCAGATATGAGTGACTTTGCAGCATTCAACGAAGTATATGGAAAATACTTTACATCAAAACCGGCAAGAAGCTGTGTTGCAGTAAAGACACTTCCAAAGGGAGTTCTGTGTGAAGTAGAACTTATTGCGGCTGTAGAGGAGTAAGACAAATGGCAGAAGAACAAAAAACAGGCTGCAGCCCGTCCGATTGTGCGGGCTGTTCCCATGCAGGTGAATGCGGAAGCAAACCGCAGAGTCTGATCAAACCGGAAAATAAAAAATCACACATCAACCATGTGATCGCAGTTGTCAGCGGAAAAGGCGGCGTTGGAAAATCTATGGTTACCGCATCGCTTGCAAGGCTGATGAGAGAACAGGGATTTTCTGTAGGTATCATGGACGCAGATATCACAGGTCCATCCATTCCGAAGATGTATGGAATCCATGAAAAAGCAAAAGGGGATGGAGAAAATATTTTCCCATGTGAGGCAAAGGATGGAACGAAGATTATGTCCATCAACCTTTTACTTCCGGAAGAAGATGATCCGGTTATCTGGAGAGGTCCGGTCATCTCAGGTGTTGTCACACAGTTCTGGACAGATGTTGCATGGGGAGAACTGGATTATCTCTTCGTAGACATGCCGCCGGGAACCGGTGATGTACCGCTTACCGTATTCCAGTCCCTTCCGGTAGAAGGCATCGTGATCGTAACTTCCCCGCAGGATCTGGTACGCATGATCGTAAAGAAAGCCTACAATATGGCAGGACAGATGGATATCCCGGTACTCGGAATCGTCGAGAACTACAGTTATCTGGTATGTCCGGACTGCGGACGTAAGATCTCCGTATTCGGCGAGAGCCACATCGACGAAGTGGCAGAAGAACTCGGCGTTCCGGTCATCGGTAAGATGCCGATCGATGCAAGTCTTGCAGAGGCAGTGGAGAATGAGAACTTTGCAGAAGTAAGCAATGATTATCTTGCGGAAGCAGTGAATAAGCTTTAAGAGATGGAGATAAGAAGATGGTATTTGGCAGAGTTGAAATGCTTTGACAGGTACCATCTTTTGTGATAAATAATTAACTTATGGATTTACTGTTGACTTAAAGGACATAACTTGTTGTGCTAATTGCATGGTTGATGGGTGGATTTGTGAGATACATATGTGCAAAGTGCATAAATGAAGTGAAACGTATTATTTTAATAAAATGCGTAGAAGGAAGCAAAGATACCATGCAGCATAGGAGCTGAAGGGGCATGCAGAAACTCTCAGGTAAAAGGGAACGAATTCGGACGACGCTCTGGAGAACAATAAGAATTGTACCGAAGAAGTAATCTTTCAGGTAAAAGGACAGAGGCAGACAAAAAACACTTTTGAAAAGAAAGTATTTTTTGCCTGCTTTTTTAGTGTTCAAAATAGGGAATGGGCGCGAAAAGCAGGCAGATTCCGAAGGAGGTAAAAACAAATGAACAGAATCGAAGATGTAACAAACTACATCACAGAATGTGACAAAGAAGTTGGGGAAGCACTTGCATTAGAGCTTGGCAGACAGAGAAGAAATCTGGAGCTGATTGCATCTGAAAATATTGTAAGCCCGGCAGTGATGCTGGCAATGGGAACCGTACCGACCAATAAGTATGCAGAAGGTTATCCGGTATCTTGGCAATGGATATCGCAAAAGGTCTGCTGGACAATGGTATTCATCCGCCTACAATATATTTCCCATTGATCGTGGATGAAGCACTGATGGTAGAGCCAACCGAGACCGAATCGAAAGAAACGCTGGATAATGCGATCGCAGTATTCCGTAAGTTATACGAACTGGCAGGAACAGATCCTGAAAAAGCGAGGCATTGATATCCATACTTCTGCGGCAGTACAGGGCGTAACAGTAGAAGGAGAGACCTGTACCTGTCACTATATAGAGAAAGAAAAGGAACAGGAAGTGACAGCAGAGTATGTGTTGTGTGCAGTGGGACGCTGTCCGAATACAGATGGACTGTTTGGAGAAAATGTAAAACCGGATATGGAACGCGGACGTGTGCTGATGAACGAAAACTTCGAATCCAGTATCCCGGGAGTCTATGCAATCGGTGATCTGATCTTTGGTGCACAGCTTGCACACGCGGCAAGCGCACAGGGAATGGTTGTAGCTGAAAAGCTTGCCGGAAAAGAACCATCCATAGATCTGAGTATCGTTCCAGGATGCGTTTATACAGATCCGGAGATTGCATCTGCCGGAATGACAGAAGACAAGGCGAAAGAAAAAGGAATTGCCGTAAAATGTGGTAAATTCATCATGAGCGCAAATGGGAAATCTATCATCACACAGGAAGAACGCGGCTTCATCAAAGTCGTAGCCGAAGAAGAAGTAAATTGTTATTTAGTTCATCAGACCGATTACGCGGACCGGAATAAAGGATTCCTAACTTTTATTCCGGTCCGGGCAGCCGTCGCTTAATGCATTAAACAGCAATCGAATAATACACCGCCGAATAAGCCGAAAGATCCAGCACAGCCTTCCCGTCCGTAACCTTCACTTTCTTCTTCGTATACTTCTTACATCCTCCAAAAGTTTCATCATCACTAGCCAGAATCACTTCCAGTTCTTTCGCATCTTCCACCGGAAGTTCATACCCTTTCTGATCCTCATCCGAGAAATTAAAGACAGCGGCAATACGTTCTTTGCCATCCGCTCTTTCAAAAGCGTAGATACAGCGTTCTTCCTGATGACAGTCCAGCCAATGGAAGCCGGCGTTTTCATAGTCTTTTGCGGAAAGAGCCGGAGTTGTCATATACAGATGATTCAGTTTCTGCATGAAGTGATGGAATGCATCGTGAATTGGATACTTCAGGATATCCCAGTCCTGTTCACGTTTTTCATCCCATTCACGGAGTTGTCCGATCTCATTCCCCATGAAGTTTAATTTCTTTCCAGGATGTGCATACATGTACATATAGAAGGCACGTGCCTGTGGGAATTTCTCTTCGTATTCTCCATGCATTTTCTGGGCGATGGTTGCCTTTCCGTGAACCACCTCGTCATGTGAAAGCGGAAGAAGGAAAACATCGTTATAATAGTACATCATGGAGAACGTAAGCTTGTGATAATCGCGGCTTCTGTATTCCGGTGCGGTGCGGAAGTAGTCAAGTGTATCGTTCATCCAGCCCATATCCCATTTGTAATCGAATCCAAGTCCGCCCTGATCAGCAGGTTTTGTTACGCCTTCGAAAGAAGTAGAATCTTCGGCAGAGAGCATAGCTGTCGGGTGCAGTGTTTTTAATCCGCGGTTCATTTCACGAATAAAGTCTACTGCATTATTGTTGACACCTCTTGCCGGTTCACCCTGCCAGTAAATGATACGGCTGATTGCATCCATACGGATTCCGTCCACATGATATACGCTTAACCAGTAGTTCGCAGCAGACTGCAGGAAGCTTCGGACCTCGCCTCTGGAATGCATGAAGTTGCAGCTTCCCCATTCGCTGACACCAACGTCCTGATGTGGATATTCATAAAGTGAAGTTCCGTCATAATCGGCCAGTGCATAATGATCAACGGCAAAATGTACCGGCACGAAATCCATGATCACACCGATGTCGTTCTTGTGGCAGGCATCAATGAATTTCATCAGTTCTTCGGCAGTTCCATAGCGTGATGTCGGGCTGAAGAATCCAGTATTCTGATATCCCCAGGATTCGTCACACGGGTGTTCGCTGAGCGGCATGATCTCGATATAGTTATAATCATTTTCCTTAAGATAAGGGATCAGGATGTCGATCATTTCTACATAAGTGTACCAGTCGTCTGCTTTTTCAGAAGGCTTCTTAAATGAGCCGAAATGCAGTTCGTAGATATTGAGTGGTTTGTCCTTGCATACTGAACGCTTCTGCATCCATTTGCTGTCTTTGAATTTGTAATGGGACAGGTCGCGGATGATAGACGCGAAGTTCGGACGGAGTTCCATGCCGAAGCCGTAAGGATCGCAGTGCTCTACGCAGTTTCCGTCCTGTCTGTAGATGCGGTACTTGTACATCATGCCCGGCTTTGCACCTTTGGCATAACATTCCCAGAAATTTCCGTCATAAGTTTTATTAAGTTCCCATTCCTGCCAGTCGTTAAATTCCCCAATGACTGTAATGCGTGATGCAGCAGGTGCAAAGGTACGGAATGTGGTTCCGTCTTTGTCCGGGTGTGCGCCGAGAAATTCATAGGCGTCGAATATTTTTCCTGTGTAAAATCCGTAAAAATCCATATTAACCTCCGTAAAAATGCAACGTAAATAATTAACTGCCGAAAAGATAATGGACAGTAGTTGCTTTTTTGATCTATAATCATATTATAAGAGAAATGCGAGAAGGTATCCACCGACAAAACCGACGAATGGGTGGATAACCGACGAATGGGAAAAAGTGTCGGGAAAGTGAGAAAATGAAATGGATCTTAGGATTGAGAAAACAGAGCGGGGAATCAAGAATGCATTTATCGAACTGCGTTCCAGAAAACCTCTGGAAAAGATAACAGTAAAAGAATTATGTGAAAGTGCAAGGATCAATAAGTCTACCTTTTATGCACATTATAAAGATATCTACGATCTGTCAGATGCGATGGAAGAAGAAGTGGTACAGTCGATTGCGAACAGTATTCAGCATCCGGAATATCTTCTGGAGCATCCGGCAGAATTCGCAAGGGAACTTCTGATGGCCTATATATCTCAGAATTCTCTGACGGCAATATTATTTTCCGGCAGTCAGGCAAATCATTTCGCGGACAGTATTGAGCGGAGTATCAAGCAGATGATTTTTGAAAAATATCCGGAGTTTGAAGAAGATACGGCGATGAACGTGATGTTGAGTTTTTGCATTCAGGGAAGCTACCATGCTTATCAGAAGAACCGGAGCGGAGATATCATGACGGTGATCGATGTGATCGCAGGGATGACGGGAGCGGTTCGACCGATGTATGAAGAACGATTGGGGGAGAGCAGATCATGAATCTGGAACAACCGTGTATCCGCATTTCGGTGCGGAATCTGGTGGAATTTATATTGAGACATGGAGACATTGACAACCGGACCGGCGGGGCAGATAAGGAGGCTATGCAGCAGGGCGGCCGGATACACCGGAAAATCCAGAGACAGCAGGGGGCAGAGTACCGTGCAGAGGTCTCGTTAAAGTATCAGATAGCGTGCGATGGATTTATCCTGAGTGTAGAAGGAAGAGCGGACGGGATCATAGAACTTCCGAAGCGTGTGGTGATCGACGAGATCAAAGGAGTATTTAAGGATTTGAAACGTCTGAAAGAACCGCAGCTTTTACATCTGGCTCAGGCAAAATGCTATGCCTATATCTATGCAGAACAGAAAAATCTGGAAGAAATCGGAGTACAGATGACGTATTGTAATTTAGATACCGAAGGAATCCGGAGATTCCAGGAGGTATATACCCGGGCAGAACTTAAGAAATGGTTCGAAGAACTTGTATCAGAATATGAAAAATGGGCAAGATACCAGATGGAATGGAGAGCCAAGAGAAATGCTTCAATCAAAACAGTGGAATTCCCATTCGAATATAGAGACGGACAGAAGAAACTGGTTGCGTCGGTATACAGGACAATTTTGAGAAAAAAGAAATTATTTATCCAGGCACCGACCGGAGTCGGCAAGACAATGGCGGCCGTATTTCCGGCGGTGAAAGCAGTCGGGGAAGAACTGGGAGAAAAGATCTTTTATCTGACGGCGAAGACGATCACCAGAACGGTGGCAAGTCAGGCATTCGAGATCCTGAGAAAGCAGGATCTGAAGATGAAAGTCATCACATTGACGGCAAAAGAAAAGATCTGTTTCTGTGAGGAAACTATCTGTAATCCGGATGCATGTCCATATGCCAAAGGACATTTTGACCGTGTAAATGCTGCTGTTTATGAACTGCTCACATCGACAGATGAGATGAGCCGGGAAGTGCTGGAAGAACAGGCAAGGAAATGGAATGTGTGTCCGTTTGAAATGGCACTGGATGTATCGCAGTGGGTAGATGCGGTTATATGTGATTATAATTACGTCTTTGATCCGAATGCACATCTGAAACGCTTTTTCGGAGACGGCGTCAAAGGAGAATATCTGTTTCTGATCGATGAGGCACACAATCTGGTCGAACGTGGGAGAACCATGTACAGCACCAGTATTTGCAAGGAAGATTTTCTGAAAATCAAAAAGCTGGTAAAATACGGAGAACCGAAACTTGTCTCGGCGTTGGAGAGCTGCAATAAGCAGCTTCTGGAGTTAAAAAGAGAATGTGGCGGCTGCCAGATACTGAATAGTGTGTCACATGTGTATATTAAGCTATTGTCTTTGATGACAAAGCTAGAAGAGTTTATAGAAGACTGTAAAGATGAAGTAATACGGAAAGGGGTACTGGAGTTTTACTTTGGTATCCGTAATTTCATATATATTCATGACCGGCTGGACGAAAATTATCTGATTTATTCAGAACTAAGTGAAGAAGGAAAGTTTTACCTGCATCTGTTCTGTGTCAATCCGGCGGGATGCCTGCAGGAATATATGGGAAAAGGAAATAGTACGATATTATTTTCGGCAACATTTCTTCCGATCAATTATTATAAGAAACTGTTATCTGCGGCAAAGGATGATTATGCGATCTATGCAGAATCTCCATTTGAACAAAGCAAAAGATTACTGCTTCTGGGAAATGATGTCAGCACGAAGTATACCAGACGCGGACCGGAGATGTACCGTAAGTATGCAGAATATATGATGCGTGTGATAAAAGGAAGAACAGGAAATTATCTTGCCTTTTTCCCGTCTTACCGATTTCTGGAAGAAGTGTGGGAAGCATTCATGGAACTGCCGCAGGAACAGATTGAAGTTGCAGTACAGTCCCAATATATGACGGAGCAGGAACGGGAAGAATTCCTGGAAAAATTCGAACAGGAAAGAGCACACAGCCTGATCGGCTTCTGTGTGATGGGTGGTATTTTTTCAGAAGGAATTGATCTGACGGAAGATAAACTGATTGGGGCAATGATCATCGGGACAGGACTTCCGCAGGTGTGTCTGGAACGGGAACTTTTAAAGTATTATTTTGACCGGAAGAATCTGAATGGATTCGATTATGCTTATTTGTATCCGGGCATGAATAAGGTGCTACAGTCGGCAGGACGAGTCATCCGGACTGATCAGGACAGAGGGGTGATTGCACTTTTGGATGAACGTTTTATGGACCGGCGGTGCCAGGAGGTGTTTCCGAGGGAGTGGAATGATTTCCAGATCTGTAACAGTGAAAATATCGAAGAAAAGATAGCAGGGTTCTGGAAGGAAGAACAGATGGATAAGAGGTAAGCAGAATCAGAAAAATATTATTTATAGAAAAATATATTATAGAACAATATGATAGAAAAAAATACCATGAGGGACATATGCCACATGGTATTTATGCGAAAGTAAATAAAAGTAGCTGCCACCGGTAGTTCTCCAGGGATACTTTGGCAAGAAAAAGAGTGTGTAAACATATTAAAAATAAGATAAAAACTCCTGTGCGGCTTTGGATACCGGAACCTTCTCGTTATGCGCAATGACAAGTTCGCGTTCCGGAAGCGATTCCTTCGTCTCAACAATGAACAGAGAATCCGAATCGGCTGTCTGGGAAAGACAGAAATCCGGAATAAATGCGATTCCAAGTCCGATGCGGGCAAGGTCGATCAGAAGGTCATTACTGCTGAGTTCGATCTCCGGAACCAGATCCAGCTGATTCTGAAGGAACAGGTTGTGCAGATATTCACTGGTTGTACTCTTTCTGTCCAGCATAAGGATCGGGTAGTCCAGAAGTTCTTTGAAAGAAACATTCTTTCCTTTTAATTCTTTAAATGCTTCATTGGCAATGAACACATCCTGGAAATCTTTGATCTTTTTCACATTCGGAACATTTCCGAGATAGGAATTCGGTGAATTGACAACGATCAGATCCACCTGCCCGGTCTCCAGGAGTTCTACGCAGCGGATCGATGTCGCATTCGTAACCTTGATATGCGCTCCCGGAAATTCCCGGTGGAAGCGTTCCAGATAAGGCACCAGGAAATAACGGCAGATCGTATCACTGGCTCCGATGTGAAGCTGTCCTCCGCGTGCGCCGACATCGAGAAGCTGGCTTTCCCCACGCTTGATCAGGCTGATCGCCGGTTCGATATGGCGCAGAAGAATCTCTCCTTCGGTAGTAAGACGTACTTTCTTGGTGCTTCGGATGAATAAGGTCTGATCCAGCTTTTTCTCCAATGCCTTGATCGACTGGCTGACAGCCGACTGCGAGATAAACAACTGCTTGGAAGCTTCCGAAAAGCTTAAGGTGGAAGCTACATAGTAAAATACTTTATATAACTCATAGTTAATATCCATGATAAGTCCTCCTAATGAATCTTAACTGTATTATAAGTGAAATGAAAGAAAATTACAACCGTATTTACAATAGAAGTGTTATAATAATGAAGAACAGGAGGAAAAAAACTTGAAGAAATTAACAACGCTCATATCGGTTGTGGCCATGATGTGTGCAGTGATCGCAGCACTTGCATTCAGTATCTGGGCGGCAGTATATGGAGACAGTCATTATGGATTTTACAAAAAAGAATACCAGAAATATGAAGTGACAGAAGATCTGGATATGAACATCGACCATGTCATGTACGTGACAGAACATATGATGAACTATCTGATCGGAAAAGAAGAGAAGCTGTCAGTTGTAACAACGGTGGAAGGAAAAGAGCAGGATTTCTTCAATGAAAGAGACCGGCTGCATATGCGAGATGTCAGGAATCTATTCCTGGGAGGTATTAAGGTCGGGGGAGTTTGCCTGATTGTAGCTGCAGCCATACTGACGATGTTTAAAAAGCGGGAAAAAGACTGGAAGAGACTTTTTTGCAGGGCATATTCGATCGCACTTGGTGTATGGCTGGTCATAGGTGTACTGCTTGGCATTGCTTTCAGTATAGATTTTACGACGTGTTTTACGATTTTTCATAAACTGTTTTTTACCAATAATCTATGGATATTCAATCCGGAGACTGATTATATGATCCGGATGCTGCCGGAAGGATTCTTTTCTGATATGGTGATCCGTATCAGTGAGGTATTTGGAGCGGTGCTGGTAGTGATATGGATCGTATTGTTCGTTATTAAAAAATATTATAAAAAGCCAGAGGAATCGTAAATCTGTAAAAAAGGATTGACGGGAATGAAAATGATAAAGGATTAATAAGTACAGATTATAAAAGTGTTTAGATATATTAATTGTATTAAATAATGAATGTTGTGTTATACTAACAATAGAAAATGTGTAAAAATTCATTTATGGAGGATTACTTATGAGCAATGTAAAAAGAGTGTACGTGGAGAAAAAATCAGGATTTGATGTACAGGCCAAGGAGCTTAAGACTGAGATCCGCAGCTATCTTGGAATCAAAGACGTGGACAGTGTTCGTGTACTGATTCGCTACGATGTGGAAAATGTATCCGATGAGACATTTGAGAAAGCATGTAATGGCATCTTTTCTGAACCACCTGTAGATACATTATATAAAGAAGAATTTCCGGCAGAAGAAGGAAGCAGAATCTTTTCTGTAGAATTTCTTCCGGGACAGTTTGACCAGAGAGCGGATTCCGCTGTTCAGTGTATTCAGTTTATCAAAGAAGACGAGCAGCCGGTCATCCGTACCGCGACAACTTATGTGATCCATGGAGGAGAAGGCAGCTTATCAGATGAAGAATTTGAAGCAATCAAAGAACACTGCATCAACCCTGTAGATTCCAGAGAAGCACAGGGCGAAAAGCCGGAGACATTAGTTACCGTATTTGATGAGCCGGCAGATGTAAAAATCTTTGACGGATTCAAAGATATGGAAGAAAATAAGTTAAAAGAATTATATGATTCTCTCGGACTTGCCATGACATTCAAGGACTTCCAGCATATCCAGAATTATTTTAAATCAGAAGAAGACAGAGATCCTTCCATGACAGAGATCCGCGTTCTGGATACATACTGGTCAGATCACTGCCGTCATACAACATTCTCGACAGAACTTACAGACGTTTCATTCGGCGACGGCGATTACAGAGAGCCGATGGAAGAGACTTACAAACAGTACATCGCTGATCACAGCGAGATCTTCAAAGGAAGAGAAGACAAATTTGTCTGCCTGATGGATCTTGCACTGATGGCAATGAGAAAATTAAAACGTGAAGGAAAATTACAGGATCAGGAAGAATCCGATGAGATCAATGCATGCAGTATCGTTGTGCCGATCGAAGTAGACGGTGTGGAAGAAGAGTGGCTTGTGAACTTCAAGAACGAGACACATAACCATCCGACAGAGATCGAGCCATTCGGTGGAGCTGCTACCTGCCTCGGAGGAGCCATCCGTGACCCACTGTCAGGACGTACATATGTATACCAGGCAATGCGTGTTACAGGAGCCGCTGATCCAACCGTATCTGTAAAAGATACATTAAAAGGAAAGCTTCCACAGAAGAAACTGGTTAGAGAAGCAGCACACGGATACAGCTCTTATGGTAACCAGATCGGACTGGCAACTGGAGCAGTAAAAGAGATCTATCATCCGAATTATGTTGCAAAACGTATGGAGATCGGAGCAGTACTCGGGGCAGCACCAAGACGTGCAGTCATCAGAGAAACTTCAGATCCTGGAGATATCATTATCCTTCTCGGCGGACGTACCGGACGTGACGGATGCGGTGGAGCAACCGGATCTTCCAAAGTACATACAGAAGAGTCTATCGAGACCTGTGGAGCAGAAGTACAGAAAGGTAATGCACCTACAGAAAGAAAGATCCAGAGATTATTCAGAAGAGAAGAAGTCAGCAAGCTGATCAAAAAATGTAACGACTTCGGAGCAGGCGGAGTATCTGTTGCTATCGGAGAACTTGCAGACGGACTTCAGATCGACCTTGATAAAGTACCTAAGAAATATGCCGGCCTTGACGGAACAGAGATCGCAATCTCTGAATCACAGGAACGTATGGCAGTTGTTGTAGATCCAAAAGATGTAGATGAATTTATGAAATATGCATCCGAAGAGAACCTGGAAGCAACAAAGGTGGCTGTCGTAACAGAAGATCCAAGACTGGTCCTTTCATGGAGAGGAAAAGAGATCGTAAATCTTTCACGTGCATTCCTTGATACCAACGGAGCACACCAGGAGACAACCGTAGCGGTTGATATCCCGAACAGAAAAGACAGCATCCTCGTAAGAGAAGAAGTAAAAGACGTAAGAGAAAAATGGCTTGATATGTTAAAAGACCTGAATGTATGCTCACAGAAAGGTCTGGTAGAAATGTTCGACGGATCCATCGGAGCAGCTTCTGTATTCATGCCGCATGGTGGAAAATATCAGAAGACAGAGACGCAGGCAATGGTTGCCAAGCTTCCGGTATTAACAGGAGACTGCGATACCGTAAGTATGATGAGTTACGGATTTGATCCATATCTGTCAACATGGAGCCCATATCACGGAGCAATCTATGCAGTGACAGAGTCTATCGCAAAGATCGTTGCAGCAGGTGGCGATTACAGCAAGATCCGTTTCACATTCCAGGAATATTTCCGTCGTATGACAGAAGATCCACACAGATGGAGTCAGCCGTTCGCAGCTCTTCTCGGAGCTTACAGTGCACAGCTTGGATACGGACTTCCATCCATCGGTGGAAAGGACAGTATGTCAGGAACATTCGAAGACATCGATGTACCACCGACACTGGTATCTTTCGCAGTGGACATTGCAAAAGAGAAAGACATTATCACACCGGAACTTAAGAAAGCCGGAGATAAACTGGTATGGCTTCGTATTGAGACAGATAATTACGACATTCCTGTATACGAGAAAGTTATGGATCAGTACAGTAAATTTACAGAAGATATCCACAGCGGTAAGATCGTAGCAGCTTATGCACTGGACAGACATGGTATTGCGGCAGCAGTCAGCAAGATGGCATTCGGTAACGGCATGGGTGTGAAGATCGAGCACGATGTAGACGCAAGAGACGTATTTGCACCGGCATTCGGAGATATCATCGCAGAAGTACCGGCTGATAAGGTATCTGAACTTGGAATTACTTATACTGTAATTGGTGAAGTAACAGACAGCGCAGCTATTGAATATAACGATGTGAAGATTGCGTTAGACGAAGCAGTATCTGCATGGGAAGAAACACTGGAAAAAGTATTCCCGACCAATTCCGGAGCGGAAGGACAGGATGCGAAGGTGGAGACAGGATTATATGATACATCTGATATTTATATCTGTGACCACAAGATCGCTCAGCCGACCGTATTTATCCCGGTAATGCCTGGAACAAACTGTGAATATGACAGTGCGAAAGCATTCGAAAGAGCAGGAGCAAAGGTAATCACAAAAGTATTCAGAAATATGAGTGCATCTGATATCGTTGATTCTGTAGAAGTATTTGAAAAAGCGATCGAACAGTCACAGATCATCATGTTCCCAGGTGGATTCAGTGCAGGTGACGAACCGGACGGATCAGCAAAATTCTTCGCAACAGCATTTAAGAATGCGAAGATGAAAGAAGCGGTAGAAAAATTATTGAATGAGCGTGACGGACTGGCACTTGGTATCTGTAACGGATTCCAGGCTCTGATCAAGCTTGGTCTGGTACCAAACGGAGAGATTACAGGACAGCAGCCGGATTCACCGACACTTACATACAACACGATCGGCCGCCATATCTCCAAGATGGTCTATACAAAAGTAGTAACGAACAAATCTCCATGGCTCAGAGAAGCAGAACTTGGCGGAGTATACACCAACCCTGCATCTCATGGTGAAGGAAGATTTGTTGCAAATAAAGAATGGCTGGACAAGTTATTCGCAAATGGCCAGGTTGCAACACAGTACTGTGATCCGGAAGGAAATATCACAATGAACGAAGAATGGAATGTCAACGGTTCTTACTGTGCGATCGAAGGTATTACAAGCCCGGACGGACGTGTACTTGGTAAGATGGCGCATTCAGAAAGAAGAAACAGAAGTGTGGCAATGAACATTTACGGAGAACAGGATATGAAGATCTTCGAATCAGGAGTAAAATACTTCAAATAATGAATGTTCAGGTGTCTGAGACTTCCGGTAATGAGATGAAAATTGGCATCCTTGTGTTATAACAAATGCAATTTAGAGCACAATCTGTTTCATAAAAATGAATAAAACATGAGAAAAAGCACAAAACCCTTGCAAAATCTGCAAGGGTTTTGTAAAAAGTTGCAAAAAATAATAAAAACTGTAAAAAATATCTTGCCAGATACACTTGTTTGCTTTACAATAGTAAAGGACAAAGGCGTCAGGGAAAAACAGATGGCGTAAGTCATCTGCTTTTTTATTCCAAAGCGTGTAGAAAAAACAGCCGGCGGCTGGATCGCAGCATTTGGACAAATTGTTGGACAGGGACGCTTTTGAAAAGGATACGTATATTATTTTAGGAGGTAGAAAGCTATGTCATATGTTGATGAAGTACTGGAGAAAGTAGTAGCTAAGAATCCTGCAGAGCCAGAATTCCACCAGGCAGTAAAAGAGGTATTAGAGTCATTAAGAGTTGTTGTAGAGGCTAACGAGGAGAAATTCAGAAAAGACGCTCTTCTTGAAAGACTTGTTGAACCTGAAAGACAGATCAAATTCCGTGTTCCATGGGTAGACGATAAAGGACAGGTTCAGGTTAATACAGGATACCGTGTACAGTTTAACAGCGCAATCGGACCATACAAAGGAGGATTACGTCTGCACCCATCTGTAAACCTTGGTATCATCAAATTCCTTGGATTTGAGCAGATCTTCAAGAACTCACTGACAGGACTTCCAATCGGCGGAGGTAAAGGTGGTTCTGACTTCGATCCTAAGGGAAAATCAGACAGAGAAGTAATGGCATTCTGCCAGAGCTTTATGACAGAACTTTGCAAATATATCGGAGCTGACACAGATGTTCCTGCAGGAGACATCGGAACAGGTGCAAGAGAGATTGGTTACATGTTCGGTCAGTACAAGAGAATCAGAGGCCTGTATGAAGGTGTTCTGACAGGAAAAGGATTAAGCTACGGCGGATCTTTAGCAAGAACAGAAGCTACAGGATATGGACTTCTCTACTTCACAGAAGAATTATTAAAGATCAACGGAAAAGACATCAAGGGAATGACAGTTGCAGTTTCCGGAGCTGGTAACGTTGCAATCTATGCAATCCAGAAAGCTCAGCAGCTTGGAGCTAAAGTTGTAACAGCAAGTGATTCTACAGGATGGGTATATGATCCGGATGGAATCGACGTTGCAGCATTAAAAGAAATCAAAGAAGTAAAACGTGCAAGACTGACAGAGTACAAGAACTACCGTCCTAATTCAGAATATCATGAAGGACGCGGTGTATGGTCTGTTAAGGTTGACCTTGCTCTTCCATGTGCTACACAGAACGAACTTCACCTTGAAGATGCAAAACAGTTAGTTGCTAACGGATGCGTAGCTGTATGCGAAGGTGCTAACATGCCTACTACATTAGAAGCAACACAGTATCTGCAGGAGAATGGTGTGATCTTTGCACCTGGTAAAGCTGCAAACGCTGGTGGTGTTGCTACATCTGCACTTGAAATGTCACAGAACAGCGAGAGACTTAGCTGGACATTCGAAGAAGTAGATGCAAAACTGAAGAACATCATGGTAAACATCTGCCACAACATGGACGATGCTGCAAAACGTTACGGAATGGAAGGTAACTATGTTGCCGGAGCTAACATTGCAGGATTTGAAAAAGTTGTAGATGCTATGACAGCTCAGGGAATTGTATAAAAAGTACTAAAATATTTGGAAAGTCCCGGATTTACGGGGCTTTCTTTTTTTTGCATAACAGGAATCTTATTTCCTGTTATGCAAAAAGTCTCCGGCAGAATCAGTATTTTATGTTCAAAAGATTTTCCACTTATTAAAAAAATAATTGAATTTTATACATAAAAGAGTATAATATAAACAACTAATGTTATCGTGATAACATTGAAAAGCGTGCGGAAAATTTTATACAGAAAGGATGAAAAAAATGGGCTCAAAAATGGAAGTGTCTGAGGCGGAAATCCAGAAAGTCTACCACAGGGATTGCATTCTTCTGGCAGGGTTTGCAATATTTATGTGGTGTATTTTAAGTACGATATTACGACAGGCTTTACAGGTAGCGGGAGATTCTACTACAAGAACAATTATGATTTGTATTGCGTTGGTGACTGGAAGTGCATTGTCCCTCGGATTTTTTGCAGTTTACAGACACTTAAAAAGAAACAAAGATGTGATTTATAAAGAGGATCTTGAAAATTTGAAATTGCAGAAGAAAGATGCGTAGCAGGAGTGACAGAAGATGGAAAATAAAAAAGAGACGAAAAAAGAAAAAATAATGCAAGTGATAGATGTGTTTTTCGTAATGATCCTATGCTTTGTGGTTTTGCTTGTGACGATGCTTTTTCAAAATCTTGCAGGTGTCAAGGAGGTAGGAAAAGCATATGTGATCCAGGCATCTACACTGGTGCCGGTTGTAGTTGCGCTGGCAGCATATGTAACATTTCTTGTGAAAAGAAGCAAAAAAGATTTAAAGGAAATTATTGAACTGGAATATAGCGAAAAGGAGCAGGAATAGGTATGAGCATATGGACAATTATAAATATTGCAGCATGGGTATTATGTGCAGTATTTCTTTATTTGATCTTGAGTGATCTGATAAAAGTGGAAAAAGGGAACAGAGAAGAGAAAAAGCTTGAAAAGAAAGACTAAGAGGCATACTTATGGAGAAAGAAAAGACAAATGAAAAGAGTCAGGGACTTTCGAAAGTTCTTGGACCAATGCATATCTGGGCTCTTGGAGTAGGAATTGTACTTGTTGGAGAGTTCATGGGATGGAATTTTACGGTCGCAAAAGGAGGATCGATTGGTTCTGTTATTGCACTTTGGACGGTAGCCATGCTTTATGTCATGATCGTGATGATGAATACGGAGATGGGTTCTGTCATGCCGGAGGCAGGCGGACAGTATACAATGGCGAAATATATGCTTGGACCTTTAGCTGCATTTAACGTAGGGCTGATGCTTGTGCTGGAATATGCAATGCTGGAAGCGGCCGATGTTCTGGTCGTCGGACAGATACTTGAATCATTGAACCCGAATGTGAAAGCGCTGCCATTTATCATATTAAGTCTGCTTGTGCTGACATATATGAATTACCGAGGTGTCTATGCAACCTTGACCCTGAATTTTGTGATTACGGCAGTTGCATTTGTGACGATATTTATTTTATTATTTTCAACAAGCTTTTATGATCCACA
>ERZ773239.870-NODE-870-length-27266-cov-6.933079_pt1 | contig 27266 bp, 26 predicted proteins | sample MGYA00580521_ERZ773239 | MGnify/ENA primary metagenome ERZ773239 (study PRJEB29015, sample SAMEA2737801) | human gut metagenome | biome: human gut; feature: human-associated habitat; material: faeces | place: China | collected 2012 ... | reverse complement strand
TTCCAGGCATAATTTTTTCAAGTTTGAGAATGATGTAAAAATGTATAGTACTCAAGCCAGGACACACCACGAAAAAGCGGAAGAAGGGTTTGAGAATGATGTAAAAATGTATGGTACTCAAGCAGGCTCGCCTAAACAAATTGCTTGGGCAAAGTTTGAGAATGATGTAAAAATGTATGGTACTCAAGCAAAGGAGATTGAATGACATGAAGAAAGATGGTTTGAGAATGATGTAAAAATGTATGGTACTCAAGCTTGTTACAAGTAACAGCGGATGGAGTTCTGGTTTGAGAATGATGTAAAAATGTATGGTACTCAAGCCATTGCACCGTACAATCCTCGCTTATGTGCGTTTGAGAATGATGTAAAAATGTATGGTACTCAAGCTTCTTTCTTACAAGATGCCCGTCTTCATACGTTTGAGAATGATGTAAAAATGTATGGTACTCAAGCGGGATTCCGATATCGAATGACGGATACAGGGTTTGAGAATGATGTAAAAATGTATGGTACTCAAGCTCCGGGTCGATGCCAAGCAATTTTTTGATTGTTTGAGAATGATGTAAAAACGTATGGTACTCAAGCATATTGCTTTGAATTTATGGTCTTACATGGGATTGCAAATGGTGTAATAGTACTAACCAGGCTATTTCCTGTCGATTTGACAGGGAATATTGATATATTTAGGTGGGAAAAAGGGCAGTACCGAAATATTACACAATGCATCGCTCTTTTCGGCAGAGTCTATCAGATGGCGAAGAGCATCCGTATACGGGTGTGAAAACGAAAGTGATAAAATTAACAGATGAAGATTTGTCAGGACTGCTTCCAAGTGGAAAACAGTCGGTTTTCAGTAATCGCATCGGATGGTGCAGAATATATCTGAAGAAGGATGGTTTAATAGAAAGCCCGAAAAAAGCACATTTTATGCTTACAAAAGCGGGGAAAGGAGTGTTGGAATCGGGGGAAGAGATTAACAATGGGACTCTTAGAAAATTTCCTTCTTTTATAAAGTTTATTGACGGTGATACCAAAAAGGCAAAAGATTCTTCAGAAGAGAAAGAAGCTTTGAGTAATGTGGAGACACCACAGGAAACTTTGGAGTGTGTGTATAGAGAATTAAAGCATGTTTTAAAAGATGAACTTTTGAATCGTATTCACGAAAAATCTGCAGACGTTTTTGTGAAATTGGTTGTACTGTGTCAAACGAATTAACATGGATGCTTTTGAAGAGGAAGACAGATCATTTATAGTATAGAAGAAAGGATTTTTTATGAACATACAGATTTTCGGCACTTCAAAGTGCTTTGATTCAAAGAAGGCCATGCGTTATTTCAAGGAGCGTGGCATTAAGTATCAGTGGATTGATATGAAGGAAAAGGGGCTCAGCAAAGGGGAGTATACAAAGGTGAAACAGGCGGTAGATGGTCTGGATGCCATGCTGAATCCGAAGTGCAAGGATCAGGATACACTGGCGCTGATAAAATATATTGCTGATGAAGATAAGGATGAAAAGGTGCTGGAGAATCAGCAGGTATTAAAGACACCTATTGTCCGAAATGGTGCGCAGGCGACAGTGGGCTATCAGCCGGATGTTTGGAAAGGCTGGAAGTAAGCTAAGATGGAACCGTATTATTATCAGAAGATGAATAAGCAGAAGCAGGCGGTGTACCATGCCATTTTACAGGGGATTACAGCTTTATCAGATGAATTCCAGATTCCTGCCTTGGATGGACCGGAGTTGTACGATGTATTTTTCCAGCTGCGGCTGGATCATCCGGAGATATTCTGGGCAACAAGTTTCAAATACAAATTTTTCAAGGGTTCACCGAATTATATTTTTATCCCGGAATATATTTTTGAGAAGAATAAGATCCGGGAGCATCAGAAGGCGCTGAAAGCCAGAGTGGACAAACTGGCAAGACCAGCAAAAAATTTTTCAGACATTGAAAAAGAAAAGTATGTTCATGATTTTATCTGTGAGAATGTACGTTATGATAAGCTGAAAAAGGCCTATTCCCATGAGATTATCGGACCGTTGGGGCAGGGCGTCGGGGTCTGCGAGGGCATTGCCAAGTCGGTGAAAATTTTGTGTGATGCATTGAATGTCTGGTGCATTATTGCAATCTGCGGTAATAATCCGGAGAAAGGTATTAAATACAGACATACATGGAATATTATTCGGTTGGATGGAAAGTATTATCATCTGGATGCTACATTTGACAACAGCCTTGGGCGCAGCGGAAGCGGCGAGCCGGAGATTCGTTATGATTATTTTAATCTGGATGACAAGGCTGTATTCAGAGACCATGAACCACTGATTGCACCGGCACCGGCATGTACAGATAATAGTCGTTTCTATTACAAAGACAAGAAGTTATCTTTCACGAAGACGGAGGATGTATATAAACGTTCTCTTCAGGCGGCGAAAAAAGGGAAAACACTGACTTTTCACTGGAGAGGCGGTTATCTGACACGGGAAGTATTGGGCGAATTGCTGGACTTGATGCAGCAGGCTGGGACCCAGAAGAATAAAACGGCTGTTGTTAGTTTGAATTGGGCGCAGGCAGTATTGCGGCTGCATTATGTGGATACTGCAGAGGGAGGAACAGGAATGACAGCAGTGGATGAAAAATCTGCCAACAATCCTGAGGCCGCAGAGAGACAAGTCCATTTTACGATGGAAGAAGCAAATGAGGGCGAACAGATAGATATAGAGTGATTGCAGATGCAGATACATCAATGTATCATTGAGGAATATGTAAAATAATCAGGTCAGTGCTTGAAAATATCCGGCAGCCAGGGAGATGAATTCCCTGGCTGCTTTTGTCAGGTAATGATCTTTTCTGTGGGCTGCACATATATTCCATTCAGGATGCTCCGGCAGAGCAAAATAGCGGATATGGGGATCCTGTGGGCGAACATAATACATAGGGATAATACCGCAGCAGATGCCGGAATGAACAGCAGATACAATGGCATGATTGTTGGATGTTTTGAAAAGTACATCCGGTTTAAATCCGGCATGGGTGAATGTGTGATCGACAAGTTCACGAATGGTTGAGTTCTTGTGGGTTAGGACAAAAGGATAATCTTTAAACAATGTCAGATTGCACTCTGGAAAGAGAACCTTATAGTTGTCGGAGGCTGAATCAGAAGCTGAAAATGAGCCATGCAGAGCCATCTGTTTGGCAAGGTCAGATGGAACGGCGAGGACAAGACTTTCTTTGGTAATACGAAGATATTCAAGCCCCTTTTTTTCCTGACTTTCAAAAAGAGTCATGAAACCGATGTCCAGCTGACCGGACAGAAGAAAAGGATTCTGGTCGTGCACACTCAATTCCATAGGATCTATATGAACCTGCGGATAAAGCTGATGAAATTCCGGATAGATATTTGAAAACATTGTGATTGCTGTAAAAGAAATTAAAGCAGGTATTCAGATTGCAGAAGATCTGGTGACACGTCAGGATATTCCGCAGGCACATAAAGTTGCCTTAACCAGAATTCCAAAAGGAAAGCCGGTTATTCGTTATGGTGTTGTGCTTGGATACGCAATGGAAGATATCGAGAAAGGTGATTGGATTAACGAATTTATGCTGGAGCTGCCGACACCGCCGTCTGTTGATCATATGACATACGGAACAAATATTGTGACTGATCTTCCGAAGGCACCGAGAACAACTTTTATGGGATACAGAAATCCTAATGGCGGTTATGCAGGCACAAGAAATATTCTTGGAATCAGTACAACTGTACAGTGTGTAACAGGCGTTTTGAATGTGGCTGTAAAGCGAATTCGTGAAGAAGTGTTGTCTCCGGCTGAGAGGCCATCTAAGAAAGACTTAATCTACGCTGCAACACCGGCCAGCGATATTGTCTGCGGACCATGTCAGCTTGCTTCTGGTATTACGCTTCAGGTATTTATGACAGGCAGCGGTACACCATACGGTCTCGCCGCTGCACCGGTTATTAAAGTCTGTTCAAGAAATGAAATGAAGGAAATGTGGCAGGATTTGATCGATGTTAATGCAGGTCCTGTTGCTACAGGTGAAGCAGAAATATCTGAAATCGGTACAGAGATATTTAATAAAATTCTGGCAGTAGCCAGCGGTGAAGATCAGAGCTTTGCCGAAAAATATAAATTACATAATGATTTGTGCATTTTTAATCCTGCACCGATCACCTAAAAAGAAAAAGTCCGGAAGATACAGAGCTTCCGGGCTTTTTCGATGTTTAGGATATTATTTTGTACTTATAATTGTGGAGCGTGTCAGGCTGTGGAAAGATATGTCGGAAACATAAATTTGACAAATACTTAATAATATGATATATTACCTGTAATGTTTTTGTAACAAATGAAATATTTTATTAAAAAACAGATGCCACTATTACAAAAAGAAAATGTAAGACTACGTTTTTACAGGAGGTTTATATCAATGATTAAAAGAAAACTTGCATTACTTGGCACTGCTGTTGCAGTATCTTTACTGATGACAGTACCGGCATTTGCAGCTGACACCAAAGATACAGACACTGCACAGAACGCACAGAATACACAGAGCGTACAGGAAGAGAAGACAGAGGAGGATACAGAAGAGGATACAGGCTATGTAACATGTTCTGTTCTCAATGTGCGCAGAGCCAGCTCTGAGAAATCAGATAAAGTCGGAACACTGAAGAGGGGTGAAGAAGTCAAGATTCTAAGAGATGAGGAGAATGGCTGGTATGCAATTGATTTTGAAGGTCACATCCGATATGTTCACGGTGATTATATTACAACAGATCAGGACGAGGTGAATGGTTATACAGCAGGCAGCTGGGATGGCCCGGTTCTGACAGCTTCTGCAGGTACGATTACTGGTCCGAGCGGTAAGGAAACATATTACAATCTGAATATGTCAGGTGTCGTCAGTATTATGAGAAGTCTTGGAAATACAGATGAGTATTGGGTCAGAGATGACGGTGTGAAGATGCTTGGTGATTATGTGATGGTTGCCGCTAATCTGGATGTTCATCCAAGAGGTTCTCTTGTTGAAACAAGTCTTGGCATGGGCATTGTCTGTGATACAGGAAGCTTTGCTTCAGGCAATTCCACACAGCTTGATATTGCAGTCAGCTGGTAGGGCAAATGCTCATTGCAGTCAGGCTGTCCGACAATTTGAAGAGTAATTAAAAACGGAAACAATTCTATAACAGAAATAAGTCGAAGAGCGGTGCTTTTCGGCTTATTTTATGTTATGATAAAAAAAGTTTGATGATGAAGACAAGGAGGTAAGCGATGATTAAAATTGGAATGCTTTTGCCTTATGAAGATATGATGCTGATTGCAAAGCGTGTTATTGAAGAGACTGGCATACAGGTAGATTATATAAAAGTTGTGAATACAGTGGATGCGGTGAATGAAGCGAGAAATGCATTTGAAGCCGGGGCGCATATCCTGATTGCGCGAGGTTATCAGGCAAAATTGATCCAGCAGTATACCAGGCTGCCGGTATTCTGCACAGACTAGTTTCCGGAATATCCGAACGGACAATGAGAAGATGCAGCAGCTCCTTGAGGAAGCTAAGATTTATGCATTATCTTCCAGCCCGGTAATGATTTATGGACAGGCGGGAATAGAGGATTATTTGATTGCGGAGGCTATAAAAGGAATAGACAGAAGTTCACTTTTTATTGTTTCAAAAGTATATCCTCATAATGCGGGACGTGCCCATATTTTTGATGCGCTGGATCGTTCATTGAGAAATTTAAGGACAGATTATCTTGATTTATATTTACTTCACTGGCGTGGGCAGGTACCTTTGAGAGAGACCGTTGAGTGCATGGAGCAGTTGGTCAAAGAAGGAAAAATCCGCAGATGGGGTGTTTCTAATTTTGATACAGATGATATGGAAGAATTATTTTCTGTAAAAAATGGAGATCATTGTGCAGTGAATCAGGTATTATATCATTTGGGGTCAAGAGGTGTAGAATATGATCTGATGCCGTGGCTTGAAGAGCATCATGTTCCGCTGATGGCCTATTGTTCATTGGCACAGGGCGGTGATCTCAGAAGGGGACTGCTGAATAATAAGGCTGTTCAAATGGTCGCAGAGCAGAGACATATAACCGCCATGCAGGTGCTGCTGGCATTTGTACTGCATCATGAGAATGTGATTGCCATTCCTAGAAGCGGCAAAGCGGAGCATGTTCTTGAAAATTGTCAGGCGGCGGAAATTAAGCTGACAGAAGAGGAATACAGACTTCTTGATCGGGCATTTCCTGCGCCGGATCACAAGGTCTGGCTTGATATTGTTTAATTGAATGACAAAGTACAGGGCGGTCTGTATGTAAAGGTGATTTGTTTAGTCAGGGATGGAATAGATACATTTATCTATTCCATCCTTTTTTTGAGTATGTTATACTATATGGAGTCTGAATGAGATAGCATTGTAAATGCTTCAGTTTGTTAGGTGTTACATTTTTATAGAAGGAACGAATTCTGAGCAGTAAAATGCTGTCATTATCATAATGGAGGAAATAAAGAAATGGCAAAAGACCGGAAGCAGGGAAAGAGAGGCCTGAATATTATTATCGTGGGCTGCGGCAAAGTTGGTGCTTCCCTGACGGAACAGTTATATAAGGAAGGACATGATATTACGCTGGTGGACAGAAGTTCAGAACGGCTTCAGGTACTGACGGATATGTATGATGTCATGGGTATTGTGGGAAACGGTGCCAGTTATAAGATTCAGCGGGAAGCGGGAATTGACCATGCAGATCTGATGATTGCTGTGACAGATTCGGACGAGCTGAATCTGCTGTGCTGTACGGTGGCAAAACGTGTGGGTGACTGTGCAGCCATTGCCCGTGTTCGTACACCGGATTACAGTGATGAAGCTTCTTATTTAAAAGAAAAGCTTGGACTGGCAATGATCATTAATCCTGAGATGGAAGCGGCCAATGAGATTACGCACGTATTCAGTTTGCCGGCAGCTTTGGGCGTCAATTCATTTGCACATGGACAGGCACAGATGATTCGATTCAAAATTCCTGAGAATAACCGTCTGGATGGTCAGAAGGTTATGACCATGGCCAGGAATATTTCAGGAGATGTGCTTGTGTGTGCTGTCGAACGAGAGAAGCAGGTATTTATTCCGGATGGTAATTTTGAGCTGCATCAGGGGGATGTTGTCTCTTTTATTGCAACATCCAAGGCGGCAAAGGAGTTTTTTGAGCGTATCGGTATGCCAAATAAGCCGGTACATAACACAATGATCATCGGCGGCGGCAAGGCAGCTTATTATCTCGGCAAGATGCTGATTGACATGGGAATTGAAGTCAAGATTATTGAGATAGACAGAAAGCGATGCCGGGAATTGAGTGAATTGCTTCCGCAGGCCACGATCATCAATGGAGATGGTACCGATGAAGAGTTATTAAATGAAGAAGAAATCGCCTATGTGGATTCGCTTGTGCCGCTGACAGGTATTGATGAGGAGAATGTATTGCTGGCTCTTCATGCAAGGGAAGTTTCTGATGCCAAGGTCATTACTAAGGTGAACAGAAATGCTTTTCACAATTTGATAGACAAACTGGATCTTGGCAGTGTTATTTATCCGAAGTATATTACGGCGGAGGCAATTGTTGCTTATGTGCGTGCAAAACAGGCATCTGTAGACAGCAGCAATGTGGAAACTATTTATCATATGTTTGATTCCAGGGCAGAGGCTATTGAGTTTAATGTCAGTGCAAAATCAAGAGTGACAGATGTACCTTTGAAGGATTTGAATACGAAGGATAATTTGCTGATTGCATGTATTAATCGTTCTGGAAAGATTATTATTCCGGGTGGTATGGACAGCATTCAGGCTGGCGATACCGTTGTTATTGTGACGACCCATACAGGGTTCCAGAATATTGAAGATATTTTACGGTAATGGAGGCGTCAGATGAACGGAGGAATGATTAGATTTATTCTGGGCAGTGTATTGAAAGTAGAGTCGGCACTTCTCCTTTTTCCATGTATTGTTGCAGTTTTTTACAAAGAGTCAGCCGGCTACTGGTTTTTATGCACGGCCGTGCTGAGTTTTGTGTTGGGATATCTCCTTTCAAGAAAGAAACCTCATAATACAGTTTTTTATTTGAAGGAAGGATGTGTCACGACAGCCATGTCCTGGATTGTGATCAGTCTTGTGGGATGTCTGCCATTTTATTTGTCTGGTGAAATTCCGTCTTTTACAAATGCTTTGTTTGAGACGATTTCCGGTTTTACAACAACTGGTGCCAGTATTTTATCGGATGTTGAATGTCTGTCGCAGAGCATTCTTTTCTGGCGGAGCTTCAGTCATTGGATCGGCGGTATGGGCGTATTGGTATTCCTTTTGGCTATTATTCCGCTGAGCGGCGGATCTCATATGAACCTGATGCGGGCAGAGAGCCCGGGACCGTCTGTGGGTAAGCTGGTGCCAAAGGTACGTGCAACGGCGCGTATTCTCTACATGATCTACTTCGGGATGACTATTGTACAGCTGATTTTTTTGCTGCTTGGCAAAATGCCGTTTCTTGAGGCATTGATGATTACGTTTGGCACAGCAGGTACAGGCGGCTTTGGTGTCCGCAATTCCAGTATTGGCGGATATTCCCCTTATATTCAATGGGTTGTGGCCATCTTCATGATTTTATTTGGTGTTAATTTTAATGCTTATTATTTTATTTTATTAAAACGTTTTAGACAAGCCTTTGATATGGAAGAAATTAAGGGATACTTTTTGATTATTGCGGCAGCCAGTGCTATGATTTTTGTCAATATTTATGACAAAACAATGACTGCGGCAGATACCCTTCGGCATGTGGTGTTCCAGGTGGGGTCATTGATGACTTCCACGGGATATTCAACAGTAGATTTTGATCTATGGCCCAGTGCATCCAAGGTTGTGCTGATTATTATTATGTTCATTGGGGCCTGCGCAGGAAGTACCGGCGGCGGCATCAAAGTCTCCCGTGTGATCATGATGCTAAAGAGTGTCAAAAGAGAACTGAATGCTTATCTCCATCCGAAGAGTGTCCGTACGATTAAGATGGAAGGAAAGGCACTGAATCAGGGAGCTATTAGTTCAGTGGCGGTTTATTTTATTACATTTACACTGATATTTGCCGCATCATTTTTGCTTGTTTCATTGGAAGGCAGGGATCTGACAACGAATTTCACAGCGGTATTGACGACCATGAACAATATGGGACCGGGGTTGGCTGATGTTGGACCATCGAGAAACTTCGGAGAACTTTCCGTGCTGTCAAAATATGTTCTGATGTTTGATATGCTGGCCGGACGACTGGAGCTGTTCCCAATGCTTGTTTTATTCCATCCTGTATTGTGGAAAGAAACATGGGTCGGCAGCAAGCGGAAGAGAAGACGCAGCAGGCGTGAAAAAAGAGCGGCTGCAAAGTAAATATAAAATAAGTGCAATTGTCGGACGGCATAAAGATGTCAGACGAAGGCCGGGAAGGCGGGATAAATGATGATGAAAGAAAGATTATTGAGGGAATTCGCAGAGCGATTCGGTAATGCGGAAGGTGCACAGGTGTATTTCGCTCCGGGGAGAGTCAATCTGATCGGTGATCATATTGATTATAACGGCGGCCATGTATTTTCGTGTACACTGGATATCGGTACTTATGCTGTTGTGAGAAAACGTCAGGATCAGAGATTATTCTTTTATTCGATGAATTATCCGGATGTGGGCATTATTAATTGTTCTCTGGCCAATGGTCTGGAGAACGATGAGGAAGACGGATGGGCCAATTATCCCAAAGGAGTAATATGGGCCTTTGGCAAGAGGGGTATGCAGCCTGACTGTGGCCTTGACATGATGGTTTACGGAAACATTCCCAGCGAGTCCGGCCTGTCTTCATCAGCATCACTTGAGGTCTTGACAGGATGGATTCTGAGGGATATATTTGATTTTGAAGTATCGGATCAGGACATTGCATGGATCGGACAGTATTCAGAGAATGAATTTAATGGCGTGAACGGCAGTATTATGGACCAGTTTGCGATTGCCATGGGCAGGGAGAATCATGGGATTTATCTGAATGCAGAAGATTTATCGCATCGCTATATTCCGATTCATCTTGATGGTGTGCAGCTTGTAATTGCCTGCACGAACAAGGAAAGAGGTCTTGCAGATTCAAAGTATAATCTCAGACGTATGGAATGTGAGAGAGCTGTGGCGGATCTTCAGAAAACAGTTGCCATTGAGAAACTGGGAGAATTATCGCAGAATGATTTTGAAGCCTGCCAATCAGCAATCGAAGATCCGGTCTGCATCAGACGAGCGAGACATGCAGTCACAGAGAATGAGAGAACGATTCAGGCTGTGGAAGCGCTGGAATCGAATGATCTTGATACATTTGGCCAACTGATGAATGACTCCCATCGTTCATTGCGGGATGATTATGAAGTCACAGGAGATGAGCTGGATGCCCTGGTTGAAGCGGCATGGGAGACAGAAGGTGTTTTAGGTTCCCGTATGACAGGCGCAGGCTTTGGCGGATGTACCATCAGCCTTGTCCGTACAGATGATGTAGATAATTTCATTAAGAAAGTTGGCAGAAGCTACAGACAGCAAATAGGCTACCCGGCCGATTTTTACATCTGCAAAATAGGCGGCGGCCCGGTAAAATTATAAAAGAAAGGAAATTACCATGAAAATTTTAGTATCAGGCGGAACAGGTTATATTGGTTCCCACACTTGTGTGGAACTGCTGAATAAGGGCTATGAAGTAGTCGCATTTGATAATCTTTACAATTCCAAGATTGATGTTGTTGACAGAGTGGAGAAGATTACCGGCAGGAAATTGGTTTTTTATAAAGCGGATATGCTGGACAAAGAGTCTATGCGTCCTATATTTGAAGAACATAAGTTTGATGCGGTGATTCACTTTGCTGCACTCAAAGCTGTTGGCGAATCCGTTCAGAAGCCGTTGGCTTATTACAAGAACAATATTTCCGGTTCATTGAATTTATGCGAACTGATGAATGAATATGGCTGCAAGCGCATTATCTTCAGTTCTTCAGCAACTGTTTACGGTGCTCCGAAGACAGTACCGATCACAGAAGATTTCCCATTATCCACAACGAATCCATATGGTTCAACTAAGCTGATGCTTGAAAGAATTTTCTCAGATTTCTGCGTACCGGATCCGGAATGGAGTGTAGTATTGCTTCGTTATTTCAATCCGATCGGTGCCCATGAAAGCGGTCTTCTCGGTGAGAGTCCGAATGGTATTCCAAACAATCTGATGCCTTATATTGCACAGGTGGCTGCCGGCAAGCTGGAATGCCTTGGTGTATTCGGTGATGATTATGATACACCGGATGGCACGGGTGTCAGAGATTATATCCATGTGGTTGACCTGGCAAAGGGACATGTGAATGCGGTTGAGAAAGTAACTTCTTCTACAGGTGTGAATATTTACAATCTGGGTACAGGTATTGGTTACAGTGTACTGGATATTGTCAAAGCATTTGAAGCTGCCAATGGTATCAAGATTCCATATGTGATCAAACCGCGTCGTGCAGGCGATATTGCCATCTGCTATGCGAATCCGGGCAAAGCAAAGAGAGAACTTGGCTGGGAAGCAAAGTATGATCTTGAACGTATGTGCAAAGATTCATGGAACTTTACAAAGAAGAGCCTTGGCTTGGAATAGGACGGTTTTATGGCAGATTTAATAACATTTGTGACAGAAGAAGGTCAGGTTATCAGAGGTTCTGTGATGGGAGCCTTTGAGGATGATCTTTCCGGCAAGAATTACGTGATTTATACAGATAATTCTGTAAATGAGACAGGCAATTACAATATTTTTGCAGCATCTTATGATCCTGAGCAGGAAGAAGAACAGATCCTGATTCACGCCATTGAAACTGAGGCAGAGTGGCAGCGCATTGAGCTGATGCTTCAGAAACTCAGCAATGGTCCTGAGGGTTATGGAGAATAGTTGAAATATTCAGAATATTTTGAATAAATTAATACGATCAAAGACAAAATGATTCGAATCTGGAAAATATATACATTCTTATAAATGAAATAAGTAAAACGAAAGACAGAAATTGTTGACACGATGAAAATCAGTGTTATACTAAAATTAACAGATCGTTTGAAAACAATGACAGAAAGAGATGGTATTTTGTCATGCAAAGAGGCATGAATAGTGAGAAGTTCGTGTCTCTTTTTGTTTTTAAGCACATGTAATAAGGAGGTAGTTACTATGAAAAAGTTTTTGGCACTTGTTTTGTCTGTAGTCATGGTTGCTTCACTTGCAGCCTGCGGCAATTCAGGAACAAAGGAAACTCAGGCACCTGCCGCATCAGGTGACAGTGCGACAGCAACTGAGTCAACAGCAGCAGAATCAACAGGTGAGACAGCAGAGAAGGTTGGAGACGGTGTTGATGCTAAGGATCTGAAGGTTGGCTTTATCTTTATCGGTGATGAGAATGAGGGTTATACAGCCGCTCATTATGCCGGTGCAAAAGGTATGCAGGAAGCACTTGGACTTTCTGATGATCAGGTCATCATCAAATGGAATATCCCTGAAGATGAGACATGTTATGATGCAGCCGTAGACCTTGCAGACCAGGGATGCAACATCATCTTTGCCAACAGCTTTGGCCATGAATCCTACATCCTTCAGGCAGCAGCAGAATTCCCGAATGTACAGTTCTGCCATGCAACAGGATATCAGGCAGCAGGCAGCGGACTTTCCAATATGCACAATTACTTTACATCTATTTATGAATCCCGTTATGTATCCGGTGTTGTAGCAGGTATGAAATTGAACGAGATGATCGCAGACGGCAAGATCACAGAAGATACAGCTAAGGTTGGTTATGTCGGTGCCTATCCATATGCAGAAGTTATCAGCGGTTTCACATCCTTTTTCCTGGGTGTAAGAAGCCAGTGTCCATCTGCTACAATGGAAGTGAAGTATACAAACAGCTGGGCAAGTTTTGACCTTGAGAAAGAATGTGCTGAATCTCTGATCGCAGACAAATGTGTCCTGATCAGCCAGCATGCAGATACAACAGGTGCTCCTACAGCTTGTGAAGCAGCAGGTGTTCCTTGTGTAGGCTATAATATCTCTATGATTCCGACAGCACCTAACACAGCTCTGACAAGTGCTTCTATTAACTGGGAGCCTTATTATGAATATGCAACAAAGTGCGTCATCGACGGTACAGCTATTGACACAGACTGGTGCAAGGGCTTTGCAGAAGGTGCAGACAAGCTGACAGATCTCAATGACAAGGTCGTTGCAGAAGGTACAGCTGAGAAGGTAAAAGAAGTCGAAGATGCAATCATCGATGGCAGTCTTCATGTATTTGATACATCTACATTCACAGTAGATGGCAAGGAACTGACAGATGCTGACAGCGAATACATCAGCGATGGTTATTTCCATGAATCCGAAAAGGCTTCTGCACCAGCTTTCGATTTCATTATCGATGGCATTACAGCAGTAACACAGTAATCGTATGATATCTAGGGTGGGGCTGTCGATTGACAGCCTCATTTTGGTATGTTGAAGGAGGCTTGATGGTGGAAGCAGTAAATGCCATTGAATTAAAGAATATTACAAAACGTTTTGGTACAAAAGTTGTAGCCAATGACAAAGTTAATCTGACTTTGAGAAAAGGTGAAATTTTATCTCTTCTGGGTGAAAACGGAAGCGGTAAGACCACACTGATGAATATGTTGTCAGGTATCTATTTTCCGGATGAAGGACAGATTTTTGTGAATGGAAAGGAAGTACTCATTTCTTCACCAAAGGATTCCTTTGATCTGGGTATTGGAATGATCCATCAGCACTTCAAACTGATCGAGGTACTGACAGCGGCTGAGAATATTATTCTCGGTCTGCCGGGCAGGATGAACCTGAATATGGATGAAGTGATCAAAGACATTCAGGCACTGGTGGATAAGTATGGTTTTGAGATGGACTGCAGGAAGAAGATCTATGAAATGTCCGTATCTGAGAAGCAGACCGTTGAAATTGTGAAGATGCTTTATCGCGGTTCTGAGATTTTGATTTTGGATGAACCGACAGCTGTTTTGACACCACAGGAGACAGAGAAGTTATTTGCGGTACTCAGAAACATGAGAGCGGATGGCCGTTCCATTATTATCATCACGCACAAATTGCATGAAGTACTGGCACTTTCAGACAGAGTATCTGTTTTGCGTAAGGGCAAGTATATCGGTACTGTCAATACATGTGATGCAACGGAGAGTTCGTTGACAGAGATGATGGTGGGTGAAAAGGTCAGCCTGAATATTGATCGTCCTGAACCGGAGAATCCGAGGGAAATCTTAAAAGTATCCGGACTTACCTGTCTGGATAATGAAGGTGTGAAATCACTGGACGATGTCAGCTTTACTGCTTATGGCGGTGAAATACTCGGCGTGGCCGGAATTGCAGGAAGCGGACAGAAAGAACTGCTGGAGGCCATTACAAATCTCTGTCCGATTGCCGGAGGTACCATCAGCTGTGTGAGCGAGCAGGGCAAAGAAGTTGTTATTTCCGGTAAGTCTCCGGAACATATTGAGAATGAGGGGATACATATTGCACATATCTCCTTTGTCCCGGAAGACCGACTTGGTATGGGACTTGTAGCTTCCATGGACATGACAGATAATATGATGCTCCGAAGTTATCGGGACGGCAAAGGTATTTTTGCGGACAGAAAGAAACCGAAAGCCCTGGCGGAGAGCCTGATCAATAAGCTTGGTATTGTGACACCGGGCGTTTCTACTCCGGTTGGACGATTATCCGGCGGTAATGTCCAGAAGGTGCTTGTGGGACGTGAAATTGCCATGAATCCGGATATTCTTCTGGTGGCTTATCCGGTGCGAGGTCTGGATATTAATTCTTCTTATCAGATTTATAATCTGATGAATGAGCAGAAGAAAAAAGGTGTTGCGGTTATCTGTGTTATTGAAGACCTGGATGTATTGTTGGAATTATCTGATAGAATCCTTGTTTTGTGCGGAGGACGTGCGACAGGTATTGTGGATGGGCGGACAGCCACAAAGGATGAAATCGGTTTACTGATGACAAAGGGACATAAGGAGGAGAGCCATGTTTAAAGATTCATCATTGCATATTGCAGCCAGGGATTCTATTGCCTGGTGGAAGGCATGGCTGATCAGACTGATTGCAGTTTTTCTGTCACTGATTGTCTGTGCGATTGTTATTTTCGGATTAACAAAAATGAATCCGGTTGAGGTTTACAAAGGAATTTTTGACGGTGCCGTAGGCACCAGCCGAAGAACCTGGGTGACAGTCAGAGATACTATGGTACTGCTCTTGATTGCCATTGGTTTGACACCGGCTTTCAAGATGAAATTCTGGAATATCGGTGCAGAAGGTCAGATCCTTGTAGGTGGTGCGGCGACAGCAGCGCTGATGATTTATGCCGGAGATTCAATGCCTACACCGGTACTGATGATTTTGATGTTTGTTGCCAGTCTGGCAGCAGGTATGATCTGGGGAATTATTCCGGCGATTTTCAAAGCTTATTTTAATACGAATGAGACATTATTTACATTGATGCTGAACTATGTAGCGATGCAGATTGTTACATTCTGTATTGTTTATTGGGAGAATCCTGCGGGATCCAATACAGTCGGTATTATTAATTCAGCAACTCGTGCTGGATGGCTGCCGGCATTGGGAGGTCTGACCTACGGTTGGAATGTGTTGATTGTTCTGGTATTTACATTTGGAATGTACATTTATATGAAGTACAGCAAGCAGGGCTATGAAGTTGCTGTTGTAGGTGAAAGCCAGGATACAGCACGGTATGCACGAATCAATGTGAAGCGCACCATTATCCGTACAATGGGTATTTCAGGCGGCATCTGCGGTATTGCCGGATTCCTTCTGGTCAGCGGTGCCAGCCATACGATTTCAACATCCACGGCAGGCGGACGCGGCTTTACAGCCATCATCGTTGCGTGGTTATCAAAATTCAATGCATTTGTGATGATCCTTGTTTCCTTCTTCCTTGTTTTCATGGAGAAGGGTGCAATTCAGATCGCATCACAGTTTAATCTGAACGAGAACGCATCCGATGTTATTACAGGTATCATTTTGTTCTTTATTCTGGGCAGTGAATTCTTTATCCGCTACAGAATTGCATTTACCAAAGCACATAAGTAAGGGAGGCCGATGAGATGAGTACATTGATTATATTTATTCAAAAAGCCATTGCTCAGGGCATCGGTATGCTCTTTGGTGCGACAGGCGAGATTATTACAGAAAAATCCGGCAACCTGAATCTGGGTGTTCCGGGGCTGATGTATATGGGCGGCATCGCCGGACTGATGGGCGCATTCGTCTATGAAAACGGAACAGAAAATCCAATCGGAATTGTGGGTGTCATTATTTCCATGTTATGTGCATTGATTGCATCTGGTTTAGGGGCATTGATCTACAGTGTTCTGACAATTACATTGAGAGCCAATCAGAATGTAACAGGTCTTGCACTGACCACATTTGGTGTCGGTTTCGGTAACTTCTTCGGTGGTTCTCTTTCACAGCTGGCAGGTGGTGTCGGTCAGATTTCTGTTGCTGTGACAGGTGCAACTTACAAAACAAAGATTCCGGGATTATCCAAGATTCCGGTGATCGGAGACATTTTATTTTCCTATGGTTTTATGACCTATTTTGGTATTATTCTTGCTATCCTTGTTTCATGGTTTATGTTTAAAACAAGAAAGGGACTGAATCTCCGTGCTATTGGCGAAAGCCCGGCAACAGCTGATGCAGCGGGCATCAATGTTACACTTTATAAATATGCAGCAACTGTCCTCGGCGGAGCCATCAGTGGTCTCGGTGGTCTGTATTTCGTTATGGAATATTCAGGCGGTACATGGACCAATAATGGTTTCGGTGACAGAGGCTGGCTGGCCATTGCCCTTGTTATCTTTGCATTATGGAAACCGATCAATGCCATCTGGGGATCATTTCTCTTCGGTGCCCTGTATATCCTCTACCTCTATATACCGGGACTTGGTCGTTCCATGCAGGAAATCTTCAAGATGCTGCCGTATCTTGTAACCATCATTGTGCTGATTTTTACAAGCTTCCGAAAGAAGAAAGAATATCAGCCTCCGGAGAGCCTTGGCAACTCTTACTTCCGAGAAGATCGATAAATGAAAAGAGTTTTACAATACCTGAATATGCCAATAAACTCCGAAACCGTCTAAACAGATGGCGGGTCTCTATAATCAACATGTTTGTTATAGAGACCCGCCATCTGTTTTGCCGGTTGAGTTTTTTTACTGAGGCTGATAATAACTTCTGACAAACTGTATAAACCGTCTGACATGGGGCAGCAGAGCATGTTCCTTCCTGTATACGATATAAAGGCTTCTGGTTGGTGCCGGATGAGCCAGAGGAAAAATTAGAACCTGTCGACTGGCTTTCAGGTCCTGGACGGATTTGGCTGAGAGGATGGAGATGCCAAGTCCGTTGATGATGGAACGTTTGACTGCTTCCAGGTCATTCATACGGGCAACAACATTGAGAGCACCGGATGGAATCCGCTGCTGATCAAAATACTGGTCAATGGCCTTTTTAGTACCGGATCCCTTTTCGCGGAGGATAAATGGTTCATTCAGCAAATTATCCAGAGAGACATTTTCTTTGGAAAGTTCAAGATAATGAGGGCTGACAGGGGTAACGATGACAAGCTCATCCTTAAGAAATGGGATAAAAACCAGTTCTGACGAGTCTGTGGTCATGCCAACAAGGCCAAAATCCAGACCTCCGCTTTCTACTTGTCGGATAATCCCCATACTGTCGGATAGTTCTGAATGAAAATAAATATCCGGATTCAATTGACCGAATGCACTGAGTATTTCAGGGAGTATATAGGAGGAGGGAATCGTAGAGGCTCCAAGTTCAATAATCTGTTTGTGTGAGCCGATAAACTCATTTAAAATATGGTCGCGAATCTTCAGCATGGAAACGGCTGAATCATAAAGATCGTATCCCTGAGGGGTGACATGTAGTTTCTTAGTTGTACGGGAAATGAGTTTGGTATCCAATTCCTTTTCAAGGGAGGCTACGTGGGCGCTGACCGTTGGCTGTGTCAGAAAAAGATGACGTGCGGCTTCTGAAAAGCTATTGTAATCAACGACGGCTACAAAGGCTTCTAATTGTTTTAATTCCATAAAAATCTCCTGTTTATTGAAAATAACAATAATATTTAGACTTAATAAAAATAATTTTGGAAAGGGTGCCATTTCATTGTACTTTTTATAAGATATATTGATAATATCTATAAATAGAGCATAACACAGTTGACATAAAATGGCAAGAACAATGTATTTCCGGCATCAGTCAGTTTGACTTTTTTCGGTAAATTGAGTATGCTGTGTTTAGTAAAATTTTCTATTTATTATTTATATCAGGAGGGGGTTTCGAATGAAAAAGTTAGTAAGCAGTGTTTTTGTACTCTGCATGACTGCAGCGGCTTTAGTGGGTTGCGGCAATAAGAACACAGAAACAACAAAGGCAACAGAAGCGGCAGCATCTACAGAGGCAGCAGCTTCCACAGAAGCAGTATCTGAGACTCAGGCAGCAGCAGGAGAAGCAGCGACTGTTCAGGTATATATTGCAGCCAGCTTAAGCAATGCAATGGATGAAATTTCAGCAAATTATAAGTCTGTTCAGCCGAATGTTGACCTTGTCTTTAATGCAGGCAGCTCAGGCAAGCTTCAGACACAGATCGAAGAAGGCGGTGCTTGTGATGTTTTCTTTTCTGCAGCAACAAAGCAGATGGATGCACTTGTTGAAGGCGGATTTGTTCAGGAAGCAGATGTCACAGATCTTCTTGAGAACAAGGTTCAGTTGATTAAACCAGCTGGTACAGAGACAAAGGTTACAGGTTTTGAGAATATTACAGATGCAGCAAACCTTGCACTTGCGGCAGATACAGTTCCTGTTGGACAGTATGCAAGAGAGATTTTTGATAACCTTGGTATTACAGATCAGGTAATGGCGATGGAGATTAATGAATGTGAAGATGTAAGTGCTGTACTTGCAGCAGTCAGCGAAGGCAGCAATGAAGTAGGTATCGTTTATACAACAGATGCAGCTTCAGTTGCAGATAAAGTTGAAGTGATTGCAACAGCCAATGATACAGAACTTAAATCCAAAGTTATCTACCCTGTTGGTCTTGTAAAGAATACAGAAGCAGATGATGCTGAAACAGCAGCAGCTAAGGCTTTTGTTGATTATCTTAAGACACCTGAAGCAGCAGCTGTATTCGAAAGATATGGATTTTCTTGCATCAATTGATCTGAGTCCACTGCTTATATCGTTGAAAACAGCGATCATAGCAACGGTGGTGGCCTTTTTCGGCGGAATTGCCTGTGCGAGATGGGCAATGAAATTAAAGCCGCTGTCTAAGAGTATTCTGGATGGCATTCTGAATCTGCCGTTGGTACTGCCTCCGACGGTTGCCGGATTTTTACTGCTGCTTTTATTCAGTTTGAAGCGCCCTCTGGGTATTTATCTGTGGGAGCATTACCAATTTAAAGTTGTTTTATCATGGCCGGGATGTGTCCTGGCAGCGACTGTTGTTGCATTTCCGCTGATGTACCGTAATGCACGAGCGGCTTTTGAGCAGGTGGATGTAAATTATATTTATGCCGGGAGAACATTGGGATTATCAGAGTGGACAATTTTCAGAAAGGTTGTTATTCCGGTAGCGGGACCAGGCATCGCATCGGGTACAATTCTTACATTTGCAAGAGCTTTGGGCGAATACGGCGCCACCTCCATGCTGGCAGGCAATATTCTGGGAAAGACCAGAACTATGGCTGTAGCCATTGCCGCAGAAGTCAGTGCACAGAACTATGATGTGGCAGGTTTCTGGGTGATTGTTCTGGTAGCCATTGCCTTTCTTTTTATTTTTGCAATCAACATCATAACCATGCATGGCATCAGCAAGATTCAGAGGTGGTAAAATGGCATTATCAGTAGAATTACATAAAAAGTTTAAGGGATTTCAGATGGATGTTGCTTTTGAACATGATGGCGGCAGTCTGGGGATTCTCGGTGGTTCCGGTATGGGCAAGAGCATGACTCTGAAGATGATTGCAGGACTTGTGAAGCCGGATTCAGGGAAAGTCATTGTGGACGGCAGGACCGTTTATGACAGCGCAGCGAAAATTGATATGCCGGCAAGAGAACGTCATATAGGTTACCTTTTTCAGCAGTATGCGCTTTTTCCGACCATGACAGTGGCAGAGAATATCGGCATTGCCATGAAGAAAAGTGGGGATGAGAAGAAGAAAGAAATTGACAGACTTCTTGAACAGTTTGCCCTTCAGAACCTTGGCGGACGTATGCCGAATGAATTATCCGGCGGTCAGCAGCAGAGGGTAGCACTGGCTCGAATTCTTGCCAGTGAACCGCAGATGCTTTTGCTGGATGAACCTTTTTCGGCTCTTGACAGTTTCCTGAAGGAACAGCTTCTGGAAGATATGATCAGGCAGCTGAGTGATTATGCAGGAGATGTGATTATGGTATCCCACAGCAGAGATGAAATTTATCAGTTCTGTGACAGACTGCTGATTCTGGACCAGGGCCGGGTTATTGTCACCGGTGACACCAAAGACATCTTTGATCAGCCGGGATACAGAGAGGCAGCCAGACTGACAGGCTGCAAAAATATCACTGAGGCCAGAAAGATTACCGAAAACAGTATCGAAGTACCGCGGTGGCATTGTACTCTGGAGATGGATACACCGGTTGCGGATGATATCCATGCTGTCGGTATTCGCGCCCACTATATAGAAGTATTGGCAGAAAAACCGGAAAATACGAAAAATCTTATAAAGGTTACAGTGGAGAATGTCTCAGAACTGCCATTTGAATGGTACTGCTTCTTCAGAGTACCAAATGGCGAGCGGATCTGGTGGAAAGTTGCCAAAGTCGGTGAACATGGAGCAGCCAAATACATTCCTGCAAAAGGAGAACATGTCTATCTGCGTATGCCGCCTCTGAGCATCATTCTTCTGAAATAAGCAGCATTGCAAACTTCAAGTAAATAATAAGTATGATGGTGTTCTAACAGTTCCATACAGGCACACTCGCGTTGCCTGACATTGGCAGCGAGCGGTACATAAGGCAGCAAAAAACACTGCCTAAGTACCGGCCATGTCAGAAGAGAATAATAACGATTGCAGAAAGATCAGGAAAAGGGTATAATACAAAGAGATTGTTTGAAACGGCAGTCTCTTTTTGCGTTTTATAGTATAATAGTTAAGAAGCAAGTATAAAGAGATGTAAAAGATTGCTGTATGGAATAATTGTGAAATACATGGTTCTCTTGATAGAAAATCATCTTCGAGAAACTGAAGTATTTCGAGGCAAGTTTTTTGGAGGTAGAACAATGATAGAGTTTCAGTGTGATTATGCAGAAGGCGCTCATCCGAAGATTTTGGAACGTATGATAGAGACAAATATGGATCAAACCCCGGGATACGGGCTGGATCCTTATTGTGATGAGGCGAGACGTTTGATCCGTAAGGCCTGCGGCCGTGAGAATATTGATGTGCAGTTTCTGGTTGGCGGCACACAGACCAATACGACCATTATCTGTTCGGTTCTTCGGCCATATCAGGGAGTTTTGACAGCTGCCAGCGGTCATATCAATGTGCATGAGTCGGGGGCAATTGAGGCAACAGGACATAAAGTATTGGCACTGCCATGCGGCCGTGAAGGAAAGATAACAGCGGAGCAGATTAAGGCAGCTTATGAGGCACATATGAATGATTCCAGTGCGGAACACATGGTTCAGCCGGGGATGGTGTATATTTCCAATCCTACTGAGAATGGAACAATTTATTACAGGAATGAGCTGGAAGCCATCAGTCGTGTTTGTCATGAATGCGGGCTGCCGTTATTCCTGGATGGTGCCCGCCTCGGTTATGGCCTGATGGCGGCTGATAATGATGTAATATTGGAAGATATTGCGAGACTGTGTGATGTTTTCTATATCGGCGGTACAAAGGTGGGTGCTTTATTTGGTGAAGCAGTTGTGATTACAAACCCGGCTATCAGCAAAGATTTCCGTTATATGATTAAACAGCGTGGCGGTATGCTGGCTAAGGGACGCCTTCTTGGCATTCAGTTTCAGACACTTTTTGAAGATGGTCTTTACTGGCAGATTTCAAAACATGCCATTGATATGGCTATGAAACTGAAAAAAGCGTTCAGGGAGTGCGGTTATGATTTTTATGTGGAGAATTCCACTAACCAGCAGCTGCCTGTTTTACCGGATGCTGTTCTTAAAAAATTATCTGAAAAATACAGTTTTTCATTCTGGGAGAAAATGGATGAAGATCATAGCGCAGTGAGAGTTTGTACAAGCTGGGCTACAAAAGAAGAGAATATAGATGCCCTTATTGAAGACCTTAAGAAATTCTGATATTTTAATGGGTAAAATGATAACAAAGCACCTTTAAAACAGGTGCTTTTGTAATAATTCTGAAATAAATTAGAAATATACTTGAAATAGGCCCCTGAAAATGCTATAATTGTACGCAGATGAGTTGATGGTTGCGAGATATCGTGGACAGGCTCAGTAAATATGAAGAAAGTATAAAACAGCGTTTTAGGAAGGAGATTTTCATGAAACACGGTTTAAAGAGATTTACCAGATATGTTCTGGTAGCTGCCCTCAGCGTTTCGCTTGCAGTTCCGACAATGGCGGCAACGAAGGCAGAAGTCCAGAGCCAGATAGAAGATTTGAAGAACCAGCAGAGCGAGCTTGAGTCGCAGCTTGCAGAGTTGAAGCAGAATAAGTCAGATACAGAGTCCTATATTTCTGAACTGGATGACAAGATTAAGACATATCTTGCACAGTTGGAGGAAGTATCCGCACAGCTTGAGCAGACAGAATCTGAGATCAGTATCACTCAGGATAATCTTGCACAGGCCAAAGAAGATGAGAAGACACAGTACACAGCATTGAAAGCACGTATTAAAGCCATGTATGAATCAGGAGATGATGATTATCTTCAGATGCTGCTTGGTTCCGGTGATTTGAAGACAATGCTGAACAATCAGGAATATATTTCCAAGATTAACGAATATGACCACAATCTGCTTGTTAATCTCCAAAATATCAGAGATCAGATCGCAGCATATGAAGCTCAGCTTGAAGAGCAGAAGCAGCTGCAGGAAGCTCAGAAGGAGCAGTATGAAGTAGAGAAGGAATCTCTCGAGAAGATTGTTGCTCAGAAGGAAGAAGAACTGGTTGCGATTGGTTCTGATATTGATTCTGTGAATTCCGATATTTCTTCTACACAGGAAGAAATTGATGCAGAGAACAGCCTGCTCCAGCAGATTGTTGAACAGGAACGTAAAGCCGCTGAGGAAGCAGCCCGTAAGAAAGCTGCAGAAGAGGAAGCACGCAAGAAAGCTGCTGAAGAAGAAGCAAGAAGACAGCAGGAAGCAGAGAGCAGTTCATCATCCAGCTCAAGCTCATCCAGCTCCGATTCCAGCTCATCATCCGATTCCAGCTCATCATCCGATTCCAGCAGTTCATCTGATGATTCATCATATGATGACAGTACAGATGATTCAGGTTCATCCAATTCCAACTCCAGTACAGGCATGATCTGGCCGGTTGGCAGTACATCGATCACTTCTTATTTTGGTTACAGAAGTTCACCGACAGCGGGTGCATCTTCTTATCATAGAGGCCTTGACATCGGTGCTTCCTATGGTTCATCCATTTGGGCGGCAGCCAGCGGTACAGTTACGACAGCTAGCTACAACAGCGCAATGGGTAATTACATAGTTATCAGCCATGGTAATGGTGTTTGTACGGTTTATGAACATTGCAGTTCCTTATATGTCAGCGAAGGTGATTATGTATCACAGGGCCAGACAATTGCAGCTGTAGGTTCCACTGGTATTTCTACCGGTGCACATCTTCATTTTGGTGTGACAGTAGGCGGAGAGTATGTGAATCCTCTGTATTATGTAAGTCCATAATTGAATAAAGATTAAGGTTCCCGAATTGTTTCGGGAACCTTTTTTTGATTTGAATACAGACATCTAAATCCATCCGCCATCCAGGCGGATGATCTGACCTGTCATATAATGATGATTTTCTGAAAGATCCAGTACAAGCTCCGCGACTTCTTCAGGACGGCCGAAACGTCCTGAAGGAATCTCATCGGTTAAAGCCTGGCGGTCTTCTTCAGAGAGAAAGGCATTCATTTCAGTATCAATGGCACCGCAGGCAATGGCATTGACCTGAATATTACTTGGCGCCAGTTCCTTGGCCAGAGCCTGAGTAAAAGCGTTGATGCCGCCTTTGGTTGCCGAGTAGGCAACTTCGCAGGAAGCACCGCAGCATCCCCATACAGAAGAAATATTGATGATTTTACCTGAATGGCGATGCACCATCCCGGGAACGGTCAGACGGCAGCTGTTGAAAACAGATGTCAGATTTGTACTGAGAATGTTCTGCCAGTCCTCAGAGGACATATCTGTTAATAAGCCAATGTAAGAAATACCGGCATTGTTGACAAGCACATCAATATGATGAAAATGCTGAATGGTATCGTTCAGCATGGATGCCATTTGTGAATAGTTTCCGGTATCTGCTGTGTAGATCAGACAATCAGTATGGTATTGTTCTGTTATCAAAGTCTGCAGCTTCCTCAGCATATCACTGTTATGACAGCAGCAGAGTGCAAGACGATAACCGGCAGCTGCAAAGCGAATTGCAATGGCGCGCCCAATTCCCCTGGATGCACCTGTAATAAAAACGGTTTTGGTTGTTTGATTCATGGTGAATTGCTCCCGTATTATTTGAGTGCCTTTTTCAGCACTTCGGATATTTCGTTGATCTTTGCTTCACGTTCGCGATCATCTGCGTGAAGAACACAGCATTTTAAATGGGCATCAAGAATTTCAATATTGACCTTTTTCAAAATGGCAATGGTAGCCATGATCTGATTGGAAATGTCGATACAGTATTTATCATCGTCGATCATCTTGTTCACTCCGTCAATCTGGCCCTTTGCCGTATTAAGCAGTCTTTTGATATTTTGTTGTTCTGCTTTCATGGATTACTCCTTTCGTCAGTCACCCACCAGGGGTGTGTACATATTACTACTATTTTAGCATTTTTGCGCGGTGCATTCAATGTTCAGATGCGTGTTTTTTTCAATAAGGAGCATTGACTTTTTTTTCGTATAGGTATAGAATGAATATGACCCCAGGGGGGTGGGGTAATTTGGGTTTGAATGGTAATTCTATTTTGGGTAAGACTACTATATTTGTAGAATGATCCGCAGATGAAAATATCTGTGATGATGAGAAAGAATGGAGGATAGAGCGTCATGCAGCAATTTATAGTGACGGGTATGAGCTGTGCAGCCTGCAGTGCCCGTGTAGAGAAGGCTGTTTCGAAGGTGGAAGGGGTGACATCCTGTTCAGTTAGTTTGTTGACGAATTCCATGGGCGTTGAAGGAACAGCCGCCGATCAGGATATTATTCAGGCTGTGGAAGCAGCAGGATACGGAGCTTCTGTGAAAGGGGAATCCTCAGTGTATTCAGGTGCATCATCCATGGCTGCGGAGGAAGAGATGCTGAAGGATCACGATACACCGGTTCTGAAGCGCAGACTTCTGGCCTCGCTGGGCTTTTTGATGGTGTTGATGTATTTTTCCATGGGACATATGATGTGGGGATGGCCGCTGCCGGCATTTTTTGAGGATAATCATATTGCCATGGGGCTGGTTCAGCTCCTTCTGACCGGTATTGTCATGGTCATCAATCAGAAGTTTTTTATCAGCGGTTTTACAAGTTTACTGCACCGTGCACCGAATATGGACACATTGGTGGCACTTGGTTCAACGGCGGCTTTTGGTTACAGTACTTATGCCTTGTTTGCCATGACGGATGCCCAGGTGAAGGGAGATATGGAGATGGTCATGCATTATATGCATGAGTTTTATTTTGAATCTGCGGCCATGATCCTGACATTGATCACTGTGGGCAAGATGCTGGAGGCTCGTTCCAAGGGCAAGACAACAGATGCACTCAAAGGCTTGATGAAACTGGCACCGAAGACAGCTGTGATCGAGCGGAAGGGTCAGGAAGTGACAGTTCCTATTGAACAGGTGAAGAAAGGTGATATTTTCATTGTTCGTCCCGGGGAGAATGTACCTGTGGACGGTGTGATTATAGAAGGCAGCAGTGCCTTGAATGAAGCGGCTCTGACAGGTGAGAGTATTCCGGTGGACAAGAAAGCCGGTGATGCCGTATCGGCGGCCACATTGAATCAGTCCGGTTTTATCAGATGTGAAGCAACCCGTGTTGGACAGGATACAACTTTATCACAGATCATTCAGATGGTCAGTGATGCGGCAGCTACAAAGGCACCGATTGCAAAAATCGCGGATAAAGTATCAGGTGTTTTTGTACCGGCGGTTATCACTATTGCAGTGCTTACTATGATCGTATGGCTGCTGGCAGGTGAGAGTGTGGGCTTTGCGTTGGCAAGAGGTATTTCAGTGCTGGTTATCAGCTGCCCGTGTGCTCTTGGACTTGCGACACCGGTGGCCATTATGGTGGGCAATGGCATGGGTGCCAGGAATGGTATTCTTTTTAAGACGGCGGTATCCCTGGAAGAGACAGGCAAGGTACAGATTGTCGCTCTGGATAAGACGGGCACCATCACCAATGGTGAACCTGTTGTAACAGATATGGTGCCTGCTGATGGTGTGACAAAAGAGGCATTGATTGGTTTGGCAGCAAGCCTTGAGAAACGCAGTGAGCATCCTCTGGCGAAGGCTATTTTGAAATATGCGGATGAACAGAAGATGTCATTGGAAGAGGTTTCTGAGTTTGAAGCACTTCCGGGCAATGGACTGACTGCCCTTCGAAATGGCCGAAAGCTTGCCGGAGGCAATTATATATTTATTAAGACACAGACAGTGGTGCCTGAGAAGTTCGTTAAACAGTCAGAACAGCTGGCAGAACAGGGAAAGACACCGATGTTTTTCACAGAGGATGGGAAACTGGCGGGCATTATTGCCGTTGCAGATACCATGAAGGAAGACAGCAGACAGGCTGTCAGTGAACTTCGGAATATGGGCATCCGGGTTGTGATGCTGACCGGCGACAATGAGAGAACAGCCAGAGCTATCGGTGCACAGGCCGGTGTGGATGATGTGATT
>ERZ773239.864-NODE-864-length-27434-cov-8.787867_pt1 | contig 27434 bp, 32 predicted proteins | sample MGYA00580521_ERZ773239 | MGnify/ENA primary metagenome ERZ773239 (study PRJEB29015, sample SAMEA2737801) | human gut metagenome | biome: human gut; feature: human-associated habitat; material: faeces | place: China | collected 2012 ... | reverse complement strand
TTGTTTCTTAGAAATACCTTTTTTTTAATTGTCCTTGACAAAGGGTACACTTTATTATTTTATGGCTCTTTTATTTATATTATAATTTGATAAATTAAAATCAATAGTTACTATAGTTTATTAAATTTATACTAAAAGAGTAAACAATAAGAAGCCTACCATGTCGCTACATGGTTTATTATTCCTCATAGTAAGGATCAATTGATTGATTAGTAGTAGAATCATTATTATTTTTACTAGAATTTTTAGGTCTAGAATTTTTAGATGATTTAGTAGAATTTTTAACTTTAGTATTAGTATCTGTAGACTCATCATCTAATTCATTAATATCAGGCTTGTGCTTATTAGATTTCTTAGTAGATGATTTTGTTTTTTTAGATTCTTTTTTAGACTCTTTAATTTTAGTAGTAGGTTTAACTTCTTCATTAGAGTCTTCTATATCATCATGTTTTTTAGATTTCTTCTTAGATCCTTTAGTTCTAGGATTATTTTTATTAGCTTTTTTACTAGATTTTTTATTTTTTAATTTTTCACTCTTAGAGTTTAAATCTTCAGAGTTTAAGTTAGTAGTGTTTGAATTATTAACAGTTAAAGTGGTTTCATCTAAAGTAGTATTGCTTACAATTTGGTTATAAGTAGTATTAGATGGTTTATCATAGATACAAATGCTTTTATAATTTGGTTTAGTATTATTATCGATAGTAGTATTATTAGGAATATTTATAGGATTATTAATTATGTCATAATTTGCAATAGTACTCTTTGGCATAGTATTTTGTGTACTTTTAGATTTAGAGCAATAGCAAGGATAATGATTACATTTATCGCAAACTTTAAATTCTTTATAATTGGAATAACTATGGTTTAATCGTTTTCTATTATTAGAAGCATTAGAATGATTGCAATAACAAACTTGATTGCCGCAATGTTTACAAATGCTAAGTTTTTTCCATCTATATCCATTATATTTAAACAAAATATAATCCCCCTTTGTTTTGATAAAATATATATTTTAATAAATAATATGACTTTAATATCTAAAAAGTTACAAAATACTTTATAAAAAGAAATGATTGATTAAAGAGTGGTAAAGCATATTTTGATAATAAAAGAATATAAGAAATAATAGGAAAATAAAAGGATATAAATAAGTTGAATTTTAAACAAACATATTTATATCCGTAATTTTATAGTATATTTTCTAAATCTAATAAATTATTAATTTCATATTTAGGGACTATATCAGTGTTGTTAATTTTGTTAGATAGGTTACACCAACAAGTGTCTATTGAAGCATTTAAGCCACCTTTAATATCTGAAGATAAACTATCTCCAACCATTAAAACAGAAGATTTATCATCATGATTTAAAGATTTAAGTGCATACTCAAAAATCTCAGGATTAGGTTTTGCAATTTTAATTTCATCAGATATAATAACATCATCAAAATAATGGCCCACATCGGATTCTCTAATTCTTTTGTGTTGAACATCAGCAAGTCCATTTGTAATTATACCTAATTTATAGTTTTTAGATAAATAATCTAAAAGATCTTTTGTATCTTCATATAAAAAGGATCCTTGTCCTAAAAATTTGACGTACAATTCACTAAGCCTTGTAGCATCATCAGATAAAATAAGTTTATCTATAAGCCTTTGAAATCTTTCAATCTTTAAATCATCTGAGGTGATTTTTCCTTCCTCAAATTCTTTCCATATTTTAGTGTTTATTTCCTTGTAAATATTTATACAATAATCTTTATCATAATCTGTATCTAAACTAGACATTAAATTTTCTAAGGCATAGTTTTCTGTTTTTTTAAAATCAAATAAAGTATTATCTGCATCAAATAAAATAACTTTATATTCCATATAAATCTCCTTTTGAACAAATTATATAATATTAAATTTGATTATAACATAAAAATAGCTACTTTAAAGTATAAGAATTATACATTAAGGTAGCTATTTTTTTATTAACAAAGTGGTATAAAGGATTTTAATAAAATGCTATTCAAAAGATAAATCATTTGCACTATTGTGAAACGAATTTTAAGCAACGGATATATACGATGCGGGAGCAAGGATAAATCGTTGGCCTTATGAGTGAAACGAATTTTATAAGAAAAATACTAAAAATAATAAAGGCCAAAGCCCACAGCAAGATTTGTTATTACAATTGCAGTTATTTAAATGACAGTTACAATTATTAGAACACTTATTAGGATGACTAATATTAGAATTAGATTTACAATTGACCTTTTTATTGTTTTTTAAATTTTTATTATTACAATTTTTTCTAGGAGATGAGGTACAAATTTTTAAATTAGCAGTATTATTATAGTTATTCATTTTACACTTATTACAGTTTTTTAATTTCTTAGGATATCTATTACTCAAAGGAAACACCTCCTTTAAAAAGTATAGATTAATAAATTATATGACACTAATAAACAAAAAGTTACGAAATATAATATCAAAATAACTATTAACAAAGAGTTTTTAAATAACATAATCTATAGTATAGCTATTTTACAAGGGGGATAGTTTATGGCAAAGGCAGAATATGGAGACATAATATATACTAAGCATAATCTGTATAGACATTATGGAATATATATAAATGAAAATTGTGTAGTGCATTATGATGGCAAATTAGATGATATGTTTTTAAGAAAAATGTGTATAAGAGAAACTACTATGGATAGATTCTTAGGTGGAAAAACAAGTTATTATATAGATAATAGAGAAGCAAAGTTTAATAACGAAGAAGTAGTTGAAAGGGCAAGAGAGTGTATAGGAGAAGAGAAATTTAATTTAGTTTCACACAACTGTGAACATTTTGCTATGTGGTGTAAAGTTGGTGAGCCGAGATCAAAACAAGTGTATTTAACGCTTTTATTAGCTATAACTATTAATTCTTGTTTAAATAATAAAGGTGTAGTACAAAATAAAATGGATATTATATAGTAGACTTTTATAAATAATCAAATTGTATTATAAAATTTTATACTATATGTCAAAATATATACTTTAATGTATTTTTTTATTGACACATATCTTTTTACATTGTATATTAAAAAATATAGGATACCTTTAAGATAGTCCCGTGAGACTAATAAGGAAATGTACGTAATGTAGTATTTTTTACCTTAATATCTATTGGTATTAAGGTTTTTTTGGTGTCCTAAAAAAATTTTAGGAGGATACTATGAACAAAACTCACACTTCAACAAATAATGCTAATAAATTAGCTATCAAAATGGCGACTGCCTTAATAATAGGCCTAATAGCTGGAACATCATTTATTTTCTTAAGGGAAAAATTAATCTCAAGTGGAAATAGTGATACTTGGACTATGATAAATAATTTATTATTCCAAGATATAACTAAACCAGAGGCAAATAATGCAATTGGAATCTTTTATATAGTTGGTCAACTATTTATAAACTCACTACAATTAGTAATAGTACCTATGGTATTTACATCAATAACACTTGCTATGTGTAATATAAGTGATACAAAAAAATTAGGTCGTATATCTTATAAAACAATATTAGGATTTTTAGGAACATCTGTATTTGCACTAATACTAGCTGGTATATTTGGAATGACTGCTAATAAACTTGGTTTATTTAATGTAAGTATAAATAATATAGCCTCAAGTGAAGGAAGTGTTGCTAGCAATCCGCTTTTAGTATTTGTACAAGCTATACCAAATAACATAACTTCAGTATTTGGTGAAAATGGACGTGTTTTATCTATAGTTTTCTTAGCTAGTGTTACGGGAATTTGTATTAATTCTTTAGGAAATGAAATTTTAGTATTAAAGAAACTATTACAAGATATAAATAAAATAATAACTACTTTTTTAACATTTGTTATAACTAAATTTGGACCAATAGCTATCTTTGTTTTAATAACAAGAACTTTTGCAATTTATGGTGTTGAGCATTTAAAACCAGCTCTTGCATATGTTGGTACTACTACAATAGCTTTAATATTATTCTTAACTATTGGATATGCTTTATTTATTTACTTTACTACAGGATTAAATCCAATGATATTTGTAAAGAAAATTTCAAAAGTAGCTTTATTTGGTTTCTCTACTTCTTCATCTGCTGCAACATTGCCTTTAAATACTAAAACTATTATTGAGGACTTAGGTGTAAGTGAAGAAATAGCATCTTTTATATTACCACTTGGTATGACTATTAATATGAACGGAACTGCTATAATGCAAGTTATTGCAGCAATATTTATAGCATCTAGTTCAGGATATGAAGTTACTGTAGGAAATATATTAATAATATCAGTATTAGCTTTAATAGCATCAATTGGTACACCTGCTGCTCCTGGTGCTGGAGCAATAATACTATTTACTGTTTTAACAGGTATGGGATATCAAAATGATGCAGCAGTACTTGCATATTCATTAATACTTGCAATAAACAGACCAATAGAAATGCTTGTTACTTCATTAAATGTAGTTGGAGATGCTGCAACTGCTGTTTATGTGTCTAAATCAGAAAATAACTTAAACGAAGAAATTTATAATGGATAATAAATAATATCTTAATGCGATAATATAAAAATATAAAATAGCTCAAAGTATAAAATAGATCCTATATAGTGGACATGATAAAAAGCGTGTTTATTTATGGGATCTTTTTTTGTACAATATTAACTAAGGAGTTATTATAAGATGATTAAAAGGGTATTTATATAACTAGAAATATTAAAATTTCTAAAAATAAATATGTAAAACTGTAGAATAATAGAAGAACTTAAAATATTGATAGATCATTACATGGATTATAATAATGACTATTTTCAGTGAAATTTAAAAAAGCTGACTACTGTATAATACAGAAATCAGCTTTTAGTAAATTCTTGATGCTCTTTTTTATAGTGTCTTTGATAAAGAGCCCATTTTAAAAATAACAACACATTTATTATTAAAAAATACTATTTAGCAACGAATGTTTCACAGCTACTATTTTCAAAATTTATATCTACATGGCTTGCATTACAAGCACCATATATATTATATGTACATTTATTAGCACTACAAGATATATTTTGAGTACTAGTTAAACTTGTATCACCATGGTAGTTAGTCATATTAAAGTTATCTTTATCTCTAAATGTATCACAATAAGTTTCAGGTGTTATAGCTGCATCATATCCTTCAACTTTTATTTGCGAAGCATAACAACCTCCAGTTTTATTGAATGCGCAGTTTGTAGCTGAGCAATGTAAATTACTTCCCATAAAATACCTCCTAAATAAAATTCTATTATTATTATGTCAAAGATAAATTATTTTAATCATTTACATCTAAAAATAAATATATTAGCCTAATATATTTATAAATAAGATTATACAAGGCATTGTAAATACATCAAGTAAAAAGGCAGCAACCAATGGAACTACTAAAAAAGCTTTTTGAGAATAGCCATATTTATCACCTATAGAGGTCATATTAGCTAAAGCTGTAGGTGTAGCACCTAATCCATGACCGATAAGACCACTTATCATAACTGCAGAATCGAAGTTTTTACCAAGAACTTTAAAACAAATAAAAATAGAGTATATAATTATAAAAATAGCTTGGCATATAACAATAATAAGTATTGAACCAAATAAACTTGATAACTTAAATAAATCAATGCTCATAAGTGCCATAGTTAAAAATATTCCAAGGGATAAATCACTTAAAAAATCAATAATTTTAAAATCTAGATTTATAATATTAACTTTATCATTTATATTTCTAAATAATACTGATATTAACATACAACCAGTTATAGCTGGAATTATTATCCCTGTTAAGTTGAAAAATATATTGGCTATTAATTTTCCTAAAGATATACAAAGAAGAATAGCTAATAATTGTTCTAAAAATGAAAAAATATCAAGGTTTATTCTAATATCAATATTTTTTGATATAGATACTTTTTTATAGTTTAAGTCGGGTTTTAATTTATACTTGTCAATTAAAAACTTAGCAAGAGGAGAGCCAATAAGTCCTGCTAATATAAGACCAAGGGTTGATGCTGCTATACCAACGCTTATAGCATTTTGTATACCTAAATTTTCTATAGTAGCACCATAGGCAGCAGAAGAACCATGTCCACCTTCCATTGAAATCGTACCACACATAAGTCCAAGTAATGGATTTATACCTATAACTTTAGATAAGATAAGAGCAATTATATTTTGGCAATATGATAAAACTCCGCACAAAATCCAATATTTTATAAGTGCTTTTCCACCTTTTTTAACTAAAGACATACTCATTGAAATTCCAACTGTGGTAAAGAAAAAACATATTAAATAATCCATTAAAGAAGTATCCATAGAAATATCACAGATGTTAAAAAACTTTAAAAGAAGAGTTAATAGACAAAATAATAATCCACCAATAACTGGTGAAGGAATACAAAATCTATTGAATATATTGACTTTACTTTTTATAAAATTACCTACAATAAATAAAATTATAGATAAAATCAAAGTCGAGGTAATATCAAAATTTAAAGAATGCAAAATACCACCTACCTTACATATTTTAACTTGTACATATAAAAATATATTAGATAAGCTATAAAATAATGCATATAAAATTCGCTTCCCTTGATTAGTGTGCTGGTGAAGCGAATTTTAAATTTATAATTTTTTTAATATTTTTATGAAATCATTAACAGTATCTAAAAGGTATTTACCCTTATAGTATTCAAGTTTTATATCATCAAAACTAGGCATATCACGAACAACTTGTGGTCTTTCTTCAAATAATCCTAAAACATTGAAATCCTTATCTAAAACAGCGATACTAGGACCTTTAAAAGATTCTTTATCAATACCTAAAGCAGGAGCCATAAACTTTTTACCGCGAGCCATAGTTATAACTGACATATTAAAGTTAGGGTTAAGATCTAAAAACCTTTTTAAAACTGTAGCATTTAATTGAAAGTCAGGACACCATATTTCACCTGAAACTAAGAAATTCACTTCATAGTCTATACTTTCTATAAATGATATCATTTCATCAGTTAAATTTAATCTAGAATTATTTTTGAAAATTCTAGCTCTTTCTCCTTTAGTTCCTTCTCCGACAGAACTTTCAAAGCTTTGACCAATTTCAAATAGTTCTTTAAGACTCATTTCAACCATAACAAACCTCCAAAATTATTATTTATATATATATACTACCATAAATAATAATATAGAGTATGTAAATTTTACTTTATAATACAAACAAAATTATATAATTAGTAATGAGTATAATAAGTAAAAAATGTTAACCGTATATGTATAAATATTTTAATATACCTGATACAAATATAATATAATTAAATTTATATTAAAAATTAGAAGTAAGGAAGTATGAGATCTAAGAAAGAATGGATAAAAGAGTATCAAGAAGAACATATAATAATAAAGATATAGAAAGTAGTAAAATAACATCTATAATAGAGATGATAAATTTGTGTATTAGTAGAAGATAAAAATATAGAAAACTATAAAGTAAAATTAGGGTATTTTGGAAAAATGATAGCTTTAGAGGCTGCGTCACTTGGATTTTCAACTTGTTGGATAGGTGGAACTTATAATAAAATATGCACTTAATGCATATTCAGCATTTAATAAAAAGCCTAGAGTCACTATATCAAGAAATACTAAATTAGCCACTAATTGCATTAAATCTATTTCTTCCAAAATTTTTTGAAATTGTTGAGAAAGTCAATAAAAATCTCAAAATGGTATTCAAAATTAAATTTTATATATTAAAACATAAATTTATGTTAGAATTTAATTAAAGAAATCGAAAATTAAATGAGAAAAAGCCAGGAATGATACAAATTTGACTACTTATTCCTGACTTTTATATATCAACTCCTTATTGGTTTTTTATAAATAGGAGAGTCTTCTTTTTTATTTATAGGAGGTGTAAATTAATGTTTTTATACTTAAGTTTAATTGAGACAGAAGAAGATAAGATCAAGTTTGAGGCTATCTTTAATAATTATAAAAAAATAATGTATTATGTTGCAAATAGCATATTAAAAGATGAACATTACTCACATGATGCTGTTCAAAATAGCTTTTTAAAAATAATTAAACATATTGATAAAATAGAATATGTAAAATGCAACAAAACGAAAGGATTTATCGTTACTATAGTAAAGAACTCTTCGATAGACATATACAGAAAGCTACAAATGGAAAAAAATAAAGTTCAAAAGCTAGAAAATGAAATATTAAGTTTTGAACAAGAAGTATATGATACTGATATTTTACCTAATAAAGTAGAAGTAGCTATATTAAAGTTACCAGAGCGATATAAGCAAGTATTTTTTTTAAAATACTCTCATGGAGTTCATGATGATAAAATTGCAGATATATTAGATATAAGTCCTTCTACAGTAAGGACTAGAATAAAAAGAGGGAAGGAAAAATTGAAAATCATATTAGATGAAATGGAGAAAGTACATGGATAAATATGAAATTACTGATGATTTGCTTTTTCAGCATTGTGCTAATGCTGAAAATTTTATATTAGAACAAATCCCAGATGAAGAAGATATAGATTATGAATATCCTAAAGAATTTGAAAAGAAAATAAAAAAAATAATTAAGAAAGAAAAAAGGGGTTTGTTTCTTAATAAAATATGCTTATATACAAAAAAAATAGCTGTAGTATTTATAGCATTTTTAATTAGTTTATTTACAATAACAATGAGTGTTGAGGCTTTAAGAGTAAAATTATTTGATATGGTTAAAGAAGTTTATGAAAAATTTACGATATATAAATTTAAAATAGATGAAAATGACAATAAAAAAGTAAATTTTTTAGAGAAGAAAAGCATTAATTATCTCCCAAATGGTTTTGAAGAGGTAGAAAGAGCTGAGTATAATAATGATGTAGCTATAACTTACTCAGATGGAGAAGATTACATAACGTTTAATTACTTGTTAATTGAAAATAGTAATTTATATATGGATACAGAGAATGCAAAGATAAATAAAGTTCAAATAAACAATTTTTATGCAGATTATATTGAAAAAGAAAATAAAAGTCGGTTAATATGGCAAGATGAAAATATATTATATGATTTAAAATTAGACTATATAAATAAAGATAAATATTTAGATATTAAGTCTGAATTAATAAAAATTGCAAAAAATATAAATTAATTTGATAAATAATGAAACAAAACCTCCTAAAAATTTCGTTTACTTAATGTAAAGAAATTTTTGGGAGGTTTTTATGTGTATAAAAGGAAAGATAATCAGTAGTTTAGGGGTATCAGTATTAGCATTTAATATTTTATTATCTACTCCAATATTTGCAAATGAACATGAGGCAAGCTTAGAAATACAAAATGAAGAAAGATATACTCATGTCGATAAGGCAAGTAGCAATTTAAAAATAAGTGGGGGTGTAGCAACTTTAACTGCTAGTATGACTGCTAATCCAGGAGTTAGTAAAACATTAATAACATCAAGGCTACAAAAAAAAGTTAATGGATCATGGGAAACTGTACAGGCATGGACAGAAACAAGTAGCACGACTTCTTGTAGGCTCAATAAAACGATATCAGTTTCAAAAGGGAATAGTTATAGAATATTTTCAACAGTGAAAGCTTACAAGGGGACAGATTCTGAGAGTATTGCTGTATATAGCAATATCGTAAATTATTAGAAGTGGTATAGATTGAAACTAATATTATTAGTTCATATAAATTTTACTAAATAGGGGGAAAACAAATGAATAAAAGAATTAAAAAAATAATAAATGTTGCTATATTAGTTTTAATAGTAATATTTTCTTCTGTAGGATGTAGCAGTGACTCAAAGTACAGTGATTTATTAACTAAATATATAGAAATTAACAATGATTACATAAATCAAAAAATTACTAAAGAGATTATGGAAAATATTGTAGGTTTACCTTTTTCTTCTTATGAAGAAGGGAATGAGAATGATTTAAATAGTTATATATATAGTGTTGATGATGAAGAGTTAGTAATATCAACTGATAATAATGATAAATTAGTATTTATAAAATACAACAAATTAAATGAAATTGAGCTAGTGAACTCCCTAATAGATGGGACATCAATTGGTGGATACAAACCTGGTTTTACTTCTAAATTTGAGATTAAAGACTTAAATACTCAAAAAGAGTTATTAGATAGCTATATAAATAATAGATAAATTTAACGCTCATGAAGTTGATTTAAAATTAAGTATTATAGTATATAGAGAGGTTAAGATTATGAGTAATATTAAAAGAAATATTCTAGGTACTATTGCTGGTTTTTCACTTATTTTTATGAATAATAGTAACGTAACAAAATCTGTTAATCAACTATTTTTGAGAATAAACAACGGAGAGAATTTAAATTCAATATCTATACTTGTAAGTGGTATTGTACAGGATTTATTACTAGGGATTTCTTTATGTGGAATTTGTGTATTATTATTTTTTACAATCAGTTTATTGAAAGATATTGTTTTATACAAGAATGAAAATAACTAAGAATAATAAAATAAATTAGCCAGTTATCAAGAGAGGGAGATTAAATTGAGTTTAAAAAAGAAAAGAGTAAGGAAAAGTATTGCATTAGTGTTAGTTGGAGTAATGGTTGTCACACCTATTATGAATAATGTTTCGGCTATGGAAAATAACTATATAAATAGTCATATAGAAATTCAAGAGAATATAGAGTATTTTAAAAATGTTGAAACATATATAAAAGAGTTATATGGAACAGAAGATAAATTTTATCCTTTTAAAGTTGGCATTTCGGCAGTAACAGCAGCATCAGTAGCACCTGATGTTCTTGCTTATCTTATAAATGTTCGTAATTGTGGAAGTTATTACAATATAATTATAAATGGAAAAAGCTAAAAAACTAATATTTATTTCATGTATTATTACATTAATAATTTCTACAATTAATGTGCTAGATACAGAATTATTAACAAGTACAATAGATTTTATTATAACAATTACGGTATTTTTAACTGCGATATTAAAACAAATTAATTTATTAAAATATAATAAATTAAATAAAAGTATATGTCAAATAATAAAAGAATCATGTATTATATGGATAGTTGCAATTAGCTTTTGTATAGTTGCAATAACTATGATTTAAAAGATAATAAGAAAGGATTAAAGAATGAAAAAATCTTTAATATATGGAGTTAGTACAGCTATAATCTTTTATATAACTACAGTATATATACTTGAACCTTTTGGTATGTTTATAACATACGGTGGTGATAGTTATACACTATCATACCATATGTTTTCATATATGGGTTTAGTATTGTTAAGTGGAATAATTGTATTTTGTACAAGTATAATTATTCAAAAAATTAACTATCTTATAGAGAAACTCGATAATAAAAATTAAAATAATAATAGGTTATTTATGGATAATGTAATTTAGGGGGAAATTACAAAATGGAATGTTTGAGATATAATGTAGTATAAGGAATAAACATACTATATTTTAAGTTTGTAAATTTAATGTATTACTAATTAAAGCAACAAAAATAGCTAGATAATAAGATAATGATATGCTCCCTTTTGGTAGATAGTTAAAATAATAAAACTGTCTACCATAAAGGGAGTATTTTTATTACTTATTTATAACATTTTAATAAAGATAATTTTAATTAAGACTCTAGACAAAGAGTATAAAAGTCTATACAAACATCTTTTAAATTGACTTTATCAGGATTAAAATTAATCTTTCTTAAATAATTATAAAAATCTAAATCATAAACAAAATTACTAAAATCATATTCATACTGAGAATACCTGTAATCTAAATATTTAGAAAATCCTTCAATTAAATTTTCCTCACACCACTCATTAAAATGATAAGCATCACGACCATATTCATTATATACAGAAACTAATTCATCATCAGATTCTAATTCATTACAAATATCTAAAAACTCAGGAGTATCAGTAAAAGAATCAAATAAAGAATGTGAATATTTATGAAAAGGAACTCTAAGAAGGTCTTTAACTGATGTATTAGGTTGAATAGTAGATACTATATTATTATCAAACTCAAAACTTTGAGAAGATATAGGGTTTAAACTGTAGTAAAAAGTACAAATGTAATCGTTACTTAAAGTTACTCCACATACATTTTCAATGAATTTTTTTATATCTACATCATTTGAAGACAATAATTCATTTAACTTAGAAGCCTTTTTATTTAAAGATGATTTTTCTTTATTAAAATAAGATTTGAAATAATCATCATAAAAATAATTAAAAAATACATCGATATCATTTTGTAAATCAGAAGATAAACTTAAATTTTCACTAGAAACTAAAGTATCCACTATATCAGATACATTAGCCTTATCATCTAAATTAATAACAGAGTTTATATAGCTCCAAGAGGAATTAGAATCAAATATATTTTTAAGTTTAAACTTCATATCATCATTCATAGAATCATAAGTTTTCTTAAGCCATTTATAATGTTTTTTTGCATCTCTTGAAGTATTGTTATATAAATCTTCATAAGTAGAGTTCTCATCTGAGTTTTCTATATTTGTAGTATATATCTCATGGGCAGTTTGAATTAATGAAATTTTTAATGAAGGACCATTAACTTTAATGTCAGAATTGTAATTTATATCTTTATTGTTTTTGTATCCTGTAAGTATGAATATTGATAATATATTTAAAATAACAATAAGTTTTTTTATATTCACAATATCACTCCTTACATAATAAAATTTAACCTGTAAACTAAAATACCTTTTAAAATCATTCAACAAGAAATCCTTATAAAATATGGTGATATTAATAAAAAAATAGCAAAAAAATAAATATGTAAAACTTATATATTTATAGTTGAAAATTTGGGGAATCAAAAGCTGTCATAAAAAATAGAATTAAATATATTAAAGAGATAAGAATTATTAAAATATTTTACCTAAATCAATTTTGAGCAACGGATGTATCCGTAGTAAAAGCAAGAATATATCGTTGGCGAAATGAGAGAAGCGAATTTTTTATTATAGATAATAGGTGGTATAATAAATTTAAAGTAGACGCTTATATAACAAAACAATCAAAAGAAAAATAAAAGTATAAATTAAATTATGTAAAATAATCTTAAGTATTATTAAAGCGAAGTTAATTAAAATAAGAAGATAATATATTAATATCAAAAGAAAAAGGACTAAAGGAATGAAACTATGAACTTAAAAGAAAAAATAGATAACTTACCTAAAACTCCTGGAATTTATATGATGAAAGATAAATACGGAGATGTTATATATGTAGGTAAATCAAAAAAGCTTAAAGAAAGAGTAAAAAGTTATTTTGTAAACTCTAAAAATCACTCAAGAAAAGTAAAGAGAATGGTAAAAAATATTGAGGATTTAGATGTAATACTAACAGATACCGAGTTAGACGCACTAATTCTTGAATGTGAAATGATTAAAAAAATTAGACCAATGTATAATCAACTTTTGAAAAATCATGAAAACTATTCATATATAAAAATAAATAAAAATATAAAGTATCCATATATAGAAGTATCAAAAGAAATAGAAGATGATAGTTTATACTTTGGACCATATACTATGGATAAAAAGTTAGATGAAATAGTAAGTATAATATCTAGAGAATATAAAACTAGAACTTGTAAAATAATGAATAAATGCATAAAGTACGATTTAAATAAATGCATAGGACCATGTAGAGAAATTGTATCAAAAGAAGACTATAATATTATAATAGACACAATAATAAAAGATTTGAATAATTCAAATAAAAACTTAATAAATATATTAAATAAAAAAATGCAAGATGAGATAAGTAAACTCAACTTTGAAAAAGCAAAAGATATAAATAATGATATAGTTTTATTAAAAAGCTTATCTCACAAACAAGATATAATTAATAATGCAAATGAAAATAAACCGATACTTGCATGGATAAACTTAGATGATGAAAATATAAAAATATACGTTATAAAAGGTGCAAAATTATTAAAATCAGAATTAATAAAGGTAGAGGATTTTGAACTTGATAATCTAATATATACAATAAAAGAACAAATATTAAGAAATGAGGAAAATATTGCTGAGGAAGTAGTAGATAAATACTATATAGATTTTGCTAACATATTATATTCTTATATCAAAAGTAATAAAGATATAAACTATAAATATATATAGGATAAAAAACTAGTTAGTGCTAAAGCTTACTTAATCTGATTTATAAAGTTTTTTATATTAGTAAATATATGAGGATTTTTATAAATAGAATACTAACTTGTCATAAAAAAGCTACAGTAAAATTACTGTGGCTTTTAGTTATTTATTATTAAATGTTAAAAAAATTTTAGATAAGATATTGGACAAAATGATTTTATAATTTTTTTATATAAATTATAGAATTTAAGGGTATATATAAAGTGTAGTTTTTATTAGATGCTTTATCTATATGTCTTCGAAGTAATATTATTTCATAAGGAGTAGCAGATATAATTTCTCCATATAACTTATCTTTAGTTAAATAAGTGTATACTTCTACATATTGGTTTAAAAGGGAAATAGCTAATTCATACATAATATCAGCTCCTTAGCATGATATGTCTTATTATAATATATGAATTTATGCATAACTTTGACATTAAAAATACTAGGAATATTCCAAAAAAAGTAATTATATGATAGTATTAGTGAAGAAAAAATATCCATATATAAATAACTACATATAAAGAAATAATAGATAATAAAGTAGGGAGGAGAGAATATGTTTTCAAATTTATTAGTAAAAACATTTATAAAAGATAATGAAAATATTGAAAATGAAGATGTAAGAAATAAATATGGCTATCTGGCTGGAATGGTTGGAATAATAGCAAACTTTATATTATTTGGAGTAAAATTATCAGTAGGTTTATTAACATCAAGTATAGCTATAATGGCAGATGCATTTAATAACTTATCAGATATGGCATCGTCAGTTATAACAATAGTTGGATTTAAATTAGCAAGTATACCACCTGATAAGGAACATCCTTTTGGACACGGTAGACTTGAATATATATCGGCACTTATAGTTGCATTTATGGTAATGCTTGTAGGGATTCAATTTGTAAAATCATCAATAGATAGAATATTAAATCCTGTACCTATAACATTTGAAATAATACCATTTATATTACTTTTCATATCAATACTTGTTAAAGTATGGCTAAGTAGATTTAATAAGTTTATGGGAAGTAAAATAAACTCATCTGCATTAAAGGCAGCATCAGTTGATGCAATGGGAGATGTATTTACATCAAGTACTGTTTTAGTATCATTTTTAGCAGCTAAATTTACAAGTATTCCAATAGACGGATATGCAGGTATAATAGTATCAGTAGCAATACTTTATGCAGGATACTCATTAGTAAAAGAAACTATAAGTCCATTACTTGGGGAAGCACCGGACCCTGAACTAGTACAAGGAATAAACCAAGCTATACTTTCATATGAGCATATACAAGGAGTACATGATTTAATAATTCATAACTATGGTGTTGGAAAATCAATAGCATCTGTTCATGCAGAAATACCAGCAGATATAGATATAATGACAATACACGATATAATAGATACAGCTGAAAGAGAAATATCAGAAAAGTTTAAAACTCACTTAGTAATACATATGGATCCTATATGTGTTGAAACTGAGGAAGTAGCATATACAAGAAGTGAAGTAGAAAAAATAATAAAGTACAATCCAGTTATAAAATCAATGCACGACTTTAGGGTTGTTGGTCATGGAGAACATCAAAGTATAATATTTGATGTTGTAGTTGATAATGACAAGATGGTTAAAATTATGACTGAAGATGAATTAAAGGAAGATATAATTAATGCAATAAAGGATGTACATCCAGAATACAATTGTATAATAACAATAGATAGGGACTATCATTAAAATTTTGATTAACGGTATGAGGTAAAACTCATACTTTTTTTGTAAGTTTTAACAGATGGCTCGCTCCAGGATAATATATAAGTTTCACTCCATGCTTAAATGTCGTTACAACTTATATATTATCCTCTTCGCTAATTTGATACAAAGAACATATACATACTAAATAAGTTACTAACCTATACAAATTAGCAAAATACTACTTTAGAGTAATTTAATAAATGTGAAAAAGAAAGTATTATTTAAGCATAAAATAAATGTATACTAAGGAGGCATAGGATATGCTAAATTTAGATTCAATAGTATCTTATAGAGAAGACATAGATACAACAGATATAGATGGAGATAAGGTAATGATGGACTTAGAAAAGGGACAATACTTTGCATTAAATAGTGTGGGAAGTAGAATATGGGAAGAAATACAATCACCTGTTAAAATATCTGAAGTAGTAAATACATTATTATCAGAATATGATGTAGATAGAGAAACTTGTGAAAAAAGTGTAATGGAGTTTATAGAAGGATTAGACAATGCAGGACTTTTATCGTCTAATTAGAAAAACAAAAACATTTTTATTTAAGATTAGTATGGAAGATAAGCTTCTATTTTTAGAAGCTTTTTTTTTAACAGGTATAATGAGATTTAAAATACTTAAAAAGCCTTTTAATAAGTTAAAAGAAGAAATGGGTACATATAATAAGGAATCAAAAGAAGATGTTGATTTAAGTGAATATAGGATTTGTAACAAAGTAAGATGGATAGTAACAACTATAAGTAAATACACTCCATGGGAGAGTTTATGCTTGGTTCAAGCTTTGACTGTTCAAAAGATGTTAAAAAAACGAAATATATCAACTACTATTTATCTTGGAGTAAATAAATTAAATAATGAAATGAAGGCACATGCCTGGATTAGATGTGGAAAGATGTATATAACAGGTGGAAACGGGGCTGGATATGCTACAGTTGCTAAATTTTCTAATGAGTAAAGGTATTTTTTACGCTTAAGGATATTATAATATTTAAAAAAATGTGGATAACTTCTGAATGTAAGTAATATCAATAAACTGGTTTTGAGCGTAAAAAAGATTTTGAAATGCTTCGCCCACGCAGTGGCTCAAGCAACGGACGAAGTCGTTGGCGACATGAGCGAAGCGAATTTTTTATAAAGTTAGAGAATGTGTATAGATTTGTGTAAATAATATTTTTTATTTATCTTTAATCTTTCATTTCGTTATCTATAAAAGTTTAGTATAAATATTATACAAAAATTATTAATTTTACATTCAAAAAAGACTGTAGGTAAGTTTATATTTACAAGAACATACTTACAGTCTCTTATTTTAGAATTAGTTGTAAAAGGATTAGAATAGACTTCATACAATTATTTATTTATTTATTTTTTACTAAATCCTTCACCTAAAACCTCATGAGCATCATTAATTATAATAAATGCCATAGAGTCTATCTCATTAACTAATTTTTTTAAATGAACTTCTTCACGTCTAGAAACTACAACCAATAAAACATCTTTTTTTATGTTAGTATATCCACCACGTCCTTCTAAAAATGTAACCCCTCTTTCTAAATCCTTCATAATAGCTTTAGATAATTCATCAAACTTATCGGTAACTATTATGAAAGATTTTGAAAAATCAAATCCTTCAACAATAGTATCAGAGATTTTTATAGTTATATAAAGTGAAATAGTAGCGTATAAAGCAGTTTCTATATTTCTAGATACAATACCTGCAAGAATAATAACAATACCATCTATTATAAATAAAAATGTAGAGATACTTATAAATGGAAATATTTTATTTAAAATAAGACAAGCAAGTTCAGATCCGCCAGTTGATGCATCTACTCTAAATAACATACCAAGGCTGATACCAACTACTATACCACCTGCTATAGCAGATAATAAAACATCACTTGTTGTGTTGTAAGTTGTTAAGCCTTCTGTTACTTTTAAGAAAAAAGTGAGTAGTAAAATACCTATCAGAGTCTTTATAGCGTCTCTTTTTCCTAAAATTTTAATACCAATTATAAATAAGGGTATATTAAAAGCTAAATTTATAAGCCAAAGTGGAGTATTAAATAAACTTTTAAAGACTATAGCAAGACCTGTTAACCCACCTGAAGCAATTGTATATGGCTCTAAAAACATATTAAGACCAACGGCCATTATAAAACATCCAAGGCATAATATTATCATGTCAAATATATATGAAATAGAATTATTTTTAATAGTATCACTTCCTTATCATAAGACTTTATATTAGAGTATTTACTAATTTAGTTTAGATAATACATAGTAATACTATTTATGAAATTCTATTATTCATTATCTTCTATAAAATATTTTGTATTATCAAATACATAGTTATAGGAGTTTTTAGGGATTGAAATATCTTGAGAAGTTTTGCAAAATTCATTAAAGCTAATAGAATTAAAGTTGTTATTGTTAATTACTAAGAATATTCCTAAAAATTCATTTTCTATATAATTTTCAGTTATTAAATTATTCATATTATTAAGAACTAACAATATATTTGAAGATGCAATAGTAGATAAACTATTTGCTTTTATAATATTAGAATTATTTCCATCATTTAATACAACTGCAAAGTCATTACAGTTTATAGTATTGTATATTATAATATTTCCTATATTTTCACTATCTAATATAATTGAAACACCTTCTATATCAATAAATTTATTATATGAAATTTTATTTCCATAGTTTTCAGTCCATAAATTTATACTAGCTATAAATCCATGATTATTGGATTTTATTTTGAATATATTATCTTTTATATCTGAATCAGAATTACTATCAACTAGGATTAAGTTAAAAGCTTTAAATATAGAGTCATTATTTATATAACTATTTTTATAGATTTCAAATTCGTTGCAAAATATTTTTATAGATTTATTATTTGTATCAAGTACTAAATTGCTAAGTTCAAATAAACTATCTGTTAAGCTTAGGTTAGCACTGTTTTCATTTATATTGCAAATATTATTTTTTATAGCACAGTTACTATGATTTGATATATAAATATTAAATAAATATACTGATTGGGAACTTCCTTTTGTCATAGTAAATTCATTTTGAGTAATTTCTATTTCATTGTCACTTATTTCTAAATCACTATTATTTCCGTAACAACTAATACCAGTTATAAGTATATTAGGAAAGTTATTATTAAAATTATATTTGTTATTTTTAAATACTATTTTATTTTTAGATATAGTATTAAATGTATTTTTATCGCCTTCAATGTATACGCCAATGAATTTTGAAGTAATAGAGCCTACTTCATAACTTATAGATTTATGTGAAAATATAATAAGATTTTTAGTTATCTTATTATAATGATTACAAGTTAACATAGATATACAATATTGTTGTAAAATATTATTTTCATTTTTAAATTTATTGTTACTTATTATATTAAAGCTATTTTTAGATTCTATAGAAATTCCCTCGATACAGTCTAAAAATAGATTATCTATTATATTACAATTATTGTTATCTTCAAATAGATAGATTCCTTTTTCATTAGATGAGAGATGATTAGATTTTATAAGTGTATCTTTACAACCATATAACATTATTCCGGTACTATTTAAATATTTGTTATATTCTATAGATAAATTTTTTGATAAAAATGCACAAATACCTAAATTCATACCTTTAAATATACAATAATTAAATTTTATATCTTCACATGATGGCTCAATAAAAACATCTATATTATATGAATTTAATTTTAAATATTCGATACTTATATTCTTTGACTCTTTAGAGATAAGTATTGCAACATCTAAAGAGCCATTTCCGATAGAATAATTATTTCCATTTAAAGTAACATTATCTATATCTATAACCAAGCTTTTATTAATAATTGGCTTAGTAAGCTTAGCAGTTCTAGTTTGGCAGTCGTATATTCCTACGGGCTCGCTAAATCCATTTTCGGTTAAATATATGGTATCATCTAAATTTTTTTTATTAATATCTTTAAAGTCAAAAGGAAGATTACTATTATTGAAAAAAAGAGCTAGTATATCATCTGTTCCATTCATGAAGTTACCTCCTTAGATATATTTTGTATAAGTTAAATTCTTTATCAATAAATCGATAAAGGGCTTAACTAAAGATTGTGATAATTATTTAGATGATACAAAGATTAGTATATATTAAATAGAATTCTGAAGTTTAAAATAGAAGACTCATATATATATTATGTTGATTTATAGAGTGTGTGATATGTTTAAATATATTAATAAGTATTAATAAATTTAAATTATAATTAGTATGTACATAGGATAATTATAATCACAGATATACGTAGAATTTTATAAAATACTGTAAAATAAACAAAAAGAAGGTAGGTATATGTGAAGTTAAGTAAATTTAGTATAAAAAAATACAGAGAAATAATATATAAGTATACTCTAGTAAATTTAAATTTAAGATCAGAAAAATCTACAGGTGGAAATATAATAGCTACAATACCAAAAGGAACAAAAGTAGAAGTTGAGTTTGAGGATGAAGAATGGATAAAGGTAAAGTATAACTCTCTAGAAGGGTATGCATATAAATACTATTTATCAACAAGTAAGTATCCATGGACAAATCTAAATTTAAGAGCAGAAAAATCTACAGACTCTAAAAGTTTAACTATAATACCGCAAAAGGCAAGAATTGAAGTTTTACAGGTAGATGGAGATTGGAGTAAAGTAGTATATAACGACATGATAGGATATGTATTTAATTATTATTTATCTGATGATGGTAACAGACCAAATGATTTAGATTATACGTATTTCTATACAGATATGATTAGATTTATCAATGAAAATAATATAGAAAGCCCAACTAATAATTTAATAGTTACTGATTTAAAAAATAAATATACTTATATTTTTAAAAAGGACAATGGAGTATGGACTCTAATTTATAAGTGGAAATCTACAGTAGGAAAACCTGCAACACCAACTATAAAAGGGAGATTTTATATAAATGGTAGAAAGCCATCATTTGGAACTGATGAGTATTTAGTAAAATATGCAACGAGAATAAAGGATGGTTATTACTATCACTCTATACTATATGATGCAACTGGAAAATATATAAAAGATGCAAGGCTAGGAGAAGAACTTAGTCATGGATGTATAAGATTAGAAACAAATAATGCAAAATGGATATATGAAAATATATTAGATACTACAACTGTAATAATACATTAAAGATAACAACATAAAGATTATAATAAATATATGAGATTGAATTTAATATATTATAAGAATATAAATCCTCACTTAAAGTCTATATACTTTTAGGTGAGGATTTTATTTTTTACTAGATACTTAAATATATAAAAACTTAAATATTGGAAATTAAGTATTATAAAAGGGTTATAGAATTAAAATTTATAATTTAAAATAATGTAACTACCTATAGCATAGAAAAATACTTAGTAATGTACGATTTAATGTAAGTAAAAAATATTAAATACAAGCACTATTTACACAAAAAAATTATATTATATATTAAAAGTGATTAGGGAGGGAAGACATGAACAGGAACAATCACGAAGATAATACCAATAAAGCTAGACATAATATACATGAATATGCACAAAAGAATAGTGAAAAGTATATAAAAAAAATTGATGAAATGAGAAGTTCTAAAGAGAGAATGACATTTAAGAATAGTGGAAAATATTTATGGTCGTTGATTGTTTTAGGAATAAATTGGATGGTTTATAAAAAGGTACTTATTGTATTATTAACAGCAATAATATTAGTTGGAGCACTAGTATGGTCACCACCAATAGGTCTTATACTTTGTTTACTTACTCCTGTATTTTTAGGAATGCATGGTAAATATTTTTACTTTAATGTTAAAGATAAGTATGAAAACATTGAAAATGGTGAAAAGCAAAGATTGTTAATCCCTTCATCTTTATTAATTATGTGGATATTAATTATATTTGTATTTATACTTTTAATAATTTCATTTATAGAAAAATTAATTTAAATATTTAAAATAATAGGGCATTTTATAGCCCTTTATTTTTTAGTTAAGTATATTTAAGAAAATACTACAGCTACTGAGATACTTTAAAAATAAAAACATAGGATTTAAAAAATATGTTGAATTAAAAGTAGACTATTATTGTTTAAATATTAAAAAAATGGTGTATATAATAAATAACAAAAGATTTAGACAACTAGTAGGAGGATTAATTATGATAAAAGTATGTTCAATGTGTTCAGGAATGAGTATAGAAGATTTAAAAGCTGCTTTATTAGGCAGAGAAATAGAGGATACTTGTATAGGTGAATGTGGGTCTGAATTTACAGCTTATGTTGGAGATGATTTAATAACAGCATCATCACAAGAAGATTTTATAGAACAATGTAAATAATAATTTTTTATTTAGATTAAAGGTTTATAAAACTATTCAAGCACAATATTTATTAAAAATTTTAATAAAAAATTATTATTAACTATAAAAAAGCATTAGGATATGCTACCACTAACAAAGTATTAAATGATTTGGATAAATCAGATTAATTATATAGAAAATATTTATAAATGTAAAAAGAGATATATAATAAATATAGATTATTACATAAATGAGGGCCGTTGATTATTTAATCAACGGCTTTATTTAATATAAGAAAATATAGTTGGAAATTAAAGAATAAAATAGTATCCTATTTAAAGATTAGAGATATATTAAAAGTAATTTTGAATAGCCTTTTTAAATAATGGAGGAAAATATGAATAGTAAAGCTACAGCTATAAAAAATGTAAATATACTTACTATGAATCAAAATAAAGATATCATAGAAAATGGTATGGTTATATATAAAGATGATAAAATAATTTATGTTGGATGTGAAAAAGAATTTGATGAAGAGGTAAATTTAATAGATGGTGAAGATGCTATATTAATGCCAGGTATGATAAATTGTCATACCCATGCATCAATGATTCCATTTAGAAGCTTAGCAGATGATTATAAGGATAGATTAAAAAGATACTTATTTCCTCTAGAACAAAAGTTAGTGGATAAAGAATTAACTTATATAGGAGCAAAATATGCAGTATCTGAAATGTTATTAGGAGGAGTAACTACATTTTGTGATATGTACTACTTTGAAGATGAAGTTGCAAAAGCAGCTAAAGAACTAAAAATAAGAGGTATTGTATGTGAAACTATAGTTGATTTTCCGTCTCCTGACTCAGAAAAGCCTTATGGAGGAATTGATTATGCTAAAGACTTCATCAAAAAATGGAAAAATGATGGTTTGATAATTCCAGGAGTAGCACCACATGCAATTTATACTAATAGTGATGAATCATTAAAATCAGCATATAACTTATCTAAAAAATACAATATTCCTTTTACTATGCATGTAGCTGAAATGGATTATGAAGTTTCTATGTGTAAAGAGAAATATAATTTAACTCCAGTTGGATATTTAGATAAATTAGGTATTTTAGATCATAATTTTATATCTGCTCATACAATTTTAGTTGATGATGAAGATATAAATATATTAAGAAAGAAAAATGTAAAAGTATCTCATAATATCTCTGCAAACTCTAAAGGAGCAAAGGGAGTTTGTCCAATATTAAAAATGAAAGAAAATGGTATAGATATAGGGCTTGGAACAGATGGACCAATGAGTTCAAATACATTAGATATAATAAGTCAAATGTCTCAAGTTGGGAAGATACATAAGTTATTTAATAATGATAGGACACTTCTTCCATCAGATGAAATAGTTGAGATGGCAACAATGGGTGGGGCTAGAGTTTTAGGATTAGATAAGATTGTTGGATCTATAGAAGTTGGTAAAAAGGCAGATTTAGTTTTAATTGAAACAAAATCTGTAAATATGCAACCTATATACGATTATTATGCTACTATAGTTTATTCTTCAAATCCTTCAAATGTACATACAGTAATAGTAGATGGGAAAATCGTTGTAAGAAATAAGGAATTAGTAAGTGGAGATTTTTCAAAAATAAGAAAGGATTTATTAGGATTAAAGGATAAAGTAAATAAATTAGCTAAAAATCTATAAAATTGATTAAAAAAGATAATATGTGGGTAAATATTTTTTAGGACTTTTAATATCCTAAAAAAACGATATCAGTTAAGCAATAAGTCAACAACATGTTTTAATAAAAAAAAGAATTATACTTATAAAAATATAAGTTATAATTCTTTTTTTATGTCTTTTTTATATACAATGAAATTATATCATAAGTATATTTGTGTAAAACTATGAATATACATATATACGCTACTGAAAAAGATATCTTGTTGCACTTATATTTACAATCTATCATATAAAAAAATTTTTAAATAAAATTAATATTTTATTTAAAAAATAAGAATTTTTATAAGTGTATTGTGCTATAATTTCCTATATTTAAAAAATAGTTTAGGGGGGACTGGATGAAAATAGAGTATTTTAAAGAATACAGCCATTGCTTAAATAGAGATATGGAATTTAAAGTATATGGACATGGGGGTAAACCTATTTTAGTTTTTCCAGCACAAAATGGTAGATTTTATGATTTTGAAAACTTTAATATGGTATACAGTATAGAACATTTAATAAACTCTGGTAAAGTTCAATTGTTTTGTTGTGACAGTATAGATAAAGAAAGCTGGTCTGATATTTTTGGTGATAAAAGACATAGAATATATATGCATGAACAATGGTATTACTATATTGTAGATGAGTTGGTTCCAAGAATATTTGAGATTAATAAAAATAGTAACGGATACTATGCTAATGGAATTTTAACTACAGGGTGCTCTATGGGAGCAACTCATGCAGTTAATTTTATGTTTAGAAGACCAGATATATTTGATGGATGTATTGGTCTTAGTGGCTATTATGATAGTGATTTTGTTTTTTATGACTATTGTGATGATTTAGTTTATAAAAATGCACCGATTAAATACATAGAGGGTATGCCATATGATCATGAATTTGTTGACAAGTATAGAAAAAATAAGATTGTAATATGCTGTGGTCAAGGTGCATGGGAAGATGAAATGATTTATAGCACAAATAAATTAAAAAAAATATTAGAGCATAAAAATATAGGTGCTTGGGTTGATTTCTGGGGAACTGATGTAAACCATGATTGGGATTGGTGGAGAGTGCAGTTACCATATTTTCTAGAAAAAATATTATAGATATAATATATAAAATTTAATAAAATATTATTTTAAGTTATGATAGCAACAATAGGATATTAAAATAGACTCTAAAGTATTATTTTACTAATATAAATTTTAAATAAAATATTATAAATTTAAGGGGGATAATTTAATGAATGTTGTATTTATTTCACCACACTTTCCATTATATTTTCATAACTTTTGCTCAAGGCTAAAGGAAAGAGGAGTTAATGTATTAGGAATAGGAGATGAAGATTATAACTTAATTAGTAATGAGGCTAAGAATGCAGTAACTGAGTATTATAAAGTATCTAATCTTGAAAATTTTGAAGAAGTTGAGAATGCATGTAAGTTTTATGAAAATAAATATGGAAAAATTGATTGGATAGAGTCTCAAAATGAATATTGGCTAGAAATGGAGGCTACTCTTCGTAGCAAATTTAATGTAAATACAGGAACTAAGATAGAGAATATGTCTCCAATGAAATATAAATCGAAAATGAAGGATGTATATAAAAAAGCTAATATACCTGTTGCTAGATATGATTATGTAAAAACATTAGAATCATGTATCGATTTTGCTAACAAAGTTGGATATCCTATAATAGCTAAGCCAGATAATGGTGTTGGAGCAAACTCTACATATAAGTTAAATAACGAAGATGATATTCGTAGATTTTTTAATGAAAGAGATGAAAGTGTAGTATACATAATAGAAGAGTTTATAAAAGGTCATGTTGAAACATTTGATGGTATAGCCGATTCAAATAAGAATGTTTTAATAGCATCAAGTCATGTTATGTTAAGCTCTATAATGGATTGTGTAAATGAAAAGCAAGAAGCTAGATTTTACTGTCAACCTGTTAAAAATAGAGATATAGAAACTATCGGAAAGAAAGCTGTTAAAGCTTTTGATACTAGAAGTAGATTTTTCCATTTCGAATTTTTTAGATTAGATGAAGATAAAGAAGGTCTAGGTAAAAAAGGAGATTTAGTTGGTCTTGAGGTAAATATGAGAGCACCAGGGGCATATATGCCAGATATTATAAATTATACTTATGATGTAGATGTATATTCTATTTGGGCAGATATGTTAATTCATGATAAGTCTTTCGTTGATATAGATAGAAAATATTCTGTAGGTTATGTAAGCAGAAGAGATGGGGTAAAATATAAAAACTCTATTGATTATGTAAAGAATAAATACAATGATAAAATTTTAGTTGATGTAAATGTGCCAAAGGTATTATCAGAAGCTATGGGCGATAGAGTATTGTTAGCTAGAAGTAAGGATGAAAATGATTTATTTAATATTATGAATCTTGTTACAGAAAAAATATAACAATTATAGAGAACTTAATTATAGGTTATAGTATATAATATTAGAGATTTACTATAATCAGGAGGCATACAATGGTTAACTTATTGCTTAGTTTAAACAACTTTGATGAAAATTGGTGCTATAGCATATTAAAAAATATAATAAAAGATAATCATAATGTATTAATCATTCCATTTTCGTATGATGATAATTGGCTAAAGGATGAAAATGATTGGAATAGAGCTTTTAGTAGTGAATATGGAACTCATTATAAAGATATAGTTTCACCATTTCTATCTTATGGTATTAATGAAAATAATATTAAATGGATAAATCAATTTGTAGATAGTATAGATTTAATGAAATTAAAAATTAGAAATAGTGATATTTTATTTTTTACAGGTGGTTATCCAGATAAAATGATGGCAAAATTTCAAAAGTATGATTTAGTTCATGAACTTGAAAATTTTAATGGAATTATGATTGGGACTAGTGCTGGTGCAATGGTTCAAATAAGAGAGTACCATATTACTAAAGACTCTGATTATGAGAGATACTCATATTATATAGGATTAAATATAATTAAGGATTTTGATATAGAAGTTCATTTTGAAAATACAGAATTACAAAATATAAGTATATTAAGGTTTATTAGAGAAAAGAAAAAGCCTGTTTACTCAATAACTAATGAGGGTGCAGTTTTAGTTATTGATGGAAAAGCTTATATATTAGGTAATGCTCAAAAATGGGATGTACCAGAGCATTACTACTAAAAAATACCCTGTCGGTAAATACGACAGGGTATTTTTATAATACTTTACTTAAGTTTAAACATCTAATTCTTAATATAATTAATTATATATAATGAGAATATTATAATAAATATAAG